>Ga0265339_10001998_pt1 | contig 14983 bp, 10 predicted proteins | sample 4CB219metaG_FD_202085 | JGI IMG/M metagenome (GOLD analysis project Ga0265339, IMG submission 202085) | Rhizosphere microbial communities from Carex aquatilis grown in University of Washington, Seatle, WA, United States - 4-CB2-19 metaG | ecosystem: Host-associated > Plants > Roots >... | reverse complement strand
CACCACCAAGTACATCAGCGGGCACAGCGACGTGATCGGCGGCGCGGTGGTCACCAATGACGAGGCCGCCTACCAGCAGATCAAGTTTTACAACAATGCCGTCGGCAACGTGCCTGGGCCAATGGATGTGTGGCTAAGCCTTCGCGGCCTGAAGACGCTGGCTGTCCGCATGCGTCAGCATCAGGCCAACGCCCAGGCGATTGCGGAGTTCCTTGCCGGGCACCCCAAGGTGCAGGAGGTCTTCTACCCGGGCCTGCCCAGCCATCCGCAGCACGAGTTGGCCAAGTCGCAAATGGACGGCTTTGGCGCTATCGTCAGCTTCCGTATTGCCGGCGGCACCGAAGCGGTGGGGCGGCTGGTGAAGGGCCTGAAGCTTTTCCTGTTCGCCGAAAGCCTTGGCGGCGTGGAGTCGCTTCTTTGCCATCCGTCCACGATGAGCCACGGCGTGCTTTCGGAGGCCGATCGCCAGCAGGCCGGCATCTGCCAGGGCACGCTGCGCCTGAGCGTGGGTATCGAGGACGTGCAGGACCTGATCGCCGACCTGGAGCAGGCGCTGGCGATGCTCGCGTAGGGAGTTCTAAAGACTTGCCACATCCGCCCACGGAAAGCGTTCCGTGGGCGTTATGCATATAATTCGGCAAAGGGGAGATTTCACCATGGCGAATTCCTTTAGGGACCGCTCTGCGCAGCCGCAGAGCATTGCTACGCAGGTTGCCGATGTGCTGAACGGTATGTTCGGTGTCCATCCCGGCTTTCGCATCCTGCATGCCAAGGGAATCGTTTGTGAGGGGATGTTTCGTCCGGCTGCGACGGCGGCGTCCGTCAGTCGCGCGGTCCACCTTAAGGCAGAGTCTGTCCCGGTGACTGTGCGCTTCTCCAACTTCCCCGGCATTCCCAATTTGCCCGACAATCACCCCATTGCAAGCCCTCGCGGACTTGCGATCAAGTTCCACCTGCCCGGTGGGACGGCCACCGATATAGTTACCCACTCGTACAACGGATTTCCGGTCTCAACACCCCCGGAGTTCCTTGGGTTTGCGCGGGCGATGGCTGCGAGCGGCCCGGGTGCGCCGACGCCCACTCCGCTGGAGTCGTTTGCGGCCAGACGCCCGCTGGTTCAGCAATTCCTGGCTCCTAAGCCAACTCCTGCCAGCTTCGCAACCGAAGCCTACTTCGGCGTGAACGCCTTGCGGTTCACGAACCAAGAGGAGACGAGTCAATATGGCCGCTACCGGGTGGTTCCGGTTGGGGATATCGCGTACTTGAGCCCCCAAGACGCCGCCGGACAGCCTGAACGTTTTCTCTTCGATGAGTTGGCCCAGCGGCTGTCCAGAGGCCCGGCCCAGTTCAATGTGCGTGTTCAGTTGGCGGGCGACGGCGATCTGATTAACGACGGTTCACTTGTCTGGCCGACGGATCGGCCTCAGGTCGACCTGGGCACGCTGTCCGTGACTGCCCTGGTGGCCGACAGCGCGGCGGCAGAGCGTGAACTGATCTTCGATCCGGTGCGGGTGGTCGACGGTATCGAGTTGTCGCCGGACCCAATGCTGCCATTCCGGTCGGAGATATACGGTGTTTCGTATGCGCGCCGCCATCCGGAGCAGCGACGCGAGGAGGCCGCGTAGAAGGATCATGTCGGCCGGACTGTCGAGCGGCCTCTGCCGGGACGGAAATTGTGGACAGGGTGCCACGGCTAAGCCCGTTGTTTGGGCGCGGCCGTGTTTCGTGGCAACACTTGCACGGCCGCGCAAACGACGCTTAGCCGTGGCACCCAATCTCACCCGCGTAACTCCAATCCGCATCGCGCTCTTGTTTACCCACCACCGAAAACCGTAAGATATATCCTGCTTGCGCTTCAGGTAAGTCGTTGTGCTGTTAAGGTTTTCCTACCTGAGGCGGCGAATTCCTGCAAACCTTGGGCATACGATTTTTGTCTATTGGATAGTGATTTACCCTGCTGGTGCGTACAAGCATGATGCGAATTTCTAGGAGCAACCGTGATTGGCAGTAGTTTAAGGCCTTTGGCCAAAGCTTGGTGCGGCGCGTGGGTGGTATTGACGGCGGTTGCATTGTCGGCCGGTTGCAGCGGCGACAAGGAGGGCCAGGCTAAGGCCCAGACACGCGCCCCGGCAGTCCCGGTGTCGACGGCACTGGTGGAAGTAAAGTCCATGCCACTGGAAGTGCAGACATTCGGCACCGTTCAGTGCATGGCCAGCGTGAGCGTCAAGGCATTGGTCACGGAGGTGCTTACAGAGGTGCACTTCAAGAAGGGCCAAGCCATCGCCAAGGACGATCTGCTGTTCACGATAGACAAGCGGCCGTTTGACGTGGCCGTGCGGCGTGCACAGGCGGACCTGGATCGCGACCAAGTGCAGGCCAAGACCCTCCACTTAACCGCCGATCGTGAAAAGGATCTGTTCAGCAAGGGGGCATCAACCCCGTTTCAACGCGATATCGCTATTTCGGCTGCCGAGGCCGCCGATGCGACGGTCCGTGCGGACCAGGCGGACCTGGACAAGGCCAAGCTCGACGTGGAGCACTGCACGATCCGCAGTCCCATTGCCGGCGTAGCGGGTGACATCCTGGTGATGCCCGGCAACGTCGTCAAGGCCAATGATATGCCCCTGGTGGTCATCAACCAGATCAGCCCCGTCCAGGTGTTCTTCTCCGTGCCCGAGGCGCAGTTGGAGACCGTGAAGAATTACCTCGCCAACGGCCGCCTGAAAGTGGAGGTAAGCCTGCCCGACAGCGATGCGATCGAGGATGGCAAGCTGACATTCATTGATAACCAGGTCGACGACACTACCGGCACGGTGAAACTTGGGGCGACCTTCGCCAACGAGAAGCAGCGGCTCTGGCCGGGGCAGTTCGCGCGGGTGTCACTGAGGCTCTCTGTTCAGAAGGATGCCCTTGTGATCCCCGCCAAGGCCCTCCAGACGGGACGCGACGGCAAGTACGTCTTCGTGGTGGTTGACAACAAGGCGCAACTGCGGCCCGTGACGGTTGAGCGGACTGTGGGGCGCGACGCGGTGATTATAGGCCTGAATAAGGGCGAGGTGATAGTCACAGACGGGCAGATGAACCTGGACGACCAGACACCCGTCCGCCTGGGCGGGCGTGGCGACGGGGCCGCAACCGCGACAAAGCCGGCTGGTAAGAGGAACGAACCCACGTCCATGCCCCAGAAGTCTGTGGAGTTGGAACGATGAGTATTTCCGAGTTGTTCATTCGCCGGCCTGTGCTGACGACGCTGTGCATGGTGAGCGTGCTGCTATTCGGCATTATCGCGTACCGCAACCTGCCGGTAAGCGATCTGCCCAATGTTGACAGCCCGACGATCTCGGTCAACGCGTCGCTGGCTGGTGCCAGTCCCGAAACGATGGCCAACTCCGTGGCGATCCAGTTGGAGAAGGAGTTTACCACGATCGCCGGCATCGACGCGATGAGTTCTTCCAGTTCTCAGGGCTCGACGTCGATCACTATCACGTTCAACCTTGACCGCGACATCGATGCCGCCGCCCAGGACGTGCAAGCGGCCATTGCCCGAGCGATGCGTAAACTGCCGCCGGCGATGACCACGCCCCCGAGTTACCGCAAGAGCAATCCATCGGATCAGCCGATCTTCTACCTGTCGCTGACGGGCGACCATCTGCCGATGTCCACGCTGGACGAGCTTGGGCAGACCACGATGGCGCAGCGGATTTCGATGGTGACCGGCGTGGCGCAGGTGCAGGTCTTTGGCTCGCAGAAGTACGCCGTCCGCATTCGCCTGGATCCATTTGCCCTGGCGACCAAGGGTATCGGTATCGATGAGGTAGCCGACGCCATTGCTCAGCAAAACGTTTCGAATCCCCTGGGGCAGCTCAATGGCCCCGATAAAGCCATTGCACTGGAAGACAACGGCCAGCTGACCGAGGCCAGCCAGTACATGCCGCTGGTGGTCGCTTTTCGCAACGGCAATCCGGTGCGGTTGAAGGATGTCGGCGTGGCGACCGACAGCGTTGAGAACGAGCGTGCGGCGGCCTGGCTGTACCGGCCTGACTCGCAGAAGCGTTCGGTAGTGCTGGCCGTGCAGCGTCAGCCTGGGACTAACACAGTTGCCGTCGCCGACGCCATCAAGGCGCTATTGCCAGGCCTGCAGAAGATGCTGCCCGCCGGCGTGTCGCTGGAGGTCCTTCGCGACTCGAGCATCCCCATCAAGGACTCCGCCCACGACGTGCAGTTCACGCTGATACTGACGCTGGGCCTGGTCGTAATGGTGATCTTCGTCTTCCTGCGGAACCTGTCGGCCACCATCATCCCCAGCCTGGTGCTGCCGTTCTCGATCATCGGCACGTTCGCGGCGATGTCGATCATGCACTACAGCCTGGACAACCTCTCGCTGATGGCGTTGACGCTGTCGGTGGGATTCGTGGTCGACGACGCCATCGTGATGCTCGAGAACATCGTCCGCCACATGGAGATGGGCAAGACGCGAATGCAGGCGGCCCTGGACGGTGCACGCGAGGTCGGCTTTACCATCGTGTCCATGACCCTCTCGCTGGCGGCGGTCTTCATCCCTGTGCTGTTCATGGGCGGGCTGATGGGGCGGCTGTTCCAGGAGTTTGCCGTCACGATCGCGGCCGCCGTCATCGTCAGCGGCGTGGTCAGCCTGACGCTCACGCCTATGCTGGGCAGCCGCTTTTTGCGACACAAGAGGCACGACCAGCACGGCCCGGTGTTCCAGTTTACCGAGGCCTGTTTCCAGGCCGTGCAGAGTGCGTACGGCTGGATGCTTGGCAAGGTGCTCCGTCAGCGTGTGCTGGTGGGCATCTTCTCGCTGGCGGTGCTGGTGGCGATGGTCTACCTGTTCGGCATCGTCCCCAAGGGCTTCGTGCCCTCCGAGGACCGCGGACAGTTCATGATCGCCACCGAGGCCGCCCAGGATGTGTCTTTTGACGCGATGGTGGCTTACCAGCAGTCGCTGGCGAAGGTCCTCCAGCAGCAGCCGGAGGTGGATCGCTTCATGTCGGCCGTGGGAACCGGCGGGCGAGGCACGTCCAACCAGGGCAACATGATGATCGTGCTCAAGCCCCGCGAGGGCCGCGACAGCGTCGACCGCATCATCGCCAAGCTTCGCCCGGTAATGAACGCCACGCCTGGTATTCGCTCGATGATCCAGAATCCTCCGCCGATCAACGTCGGCGGGCGGCAGTCGCGAAGCCTGTATCAGTTGACGATCCTGGGCTCCAACACTGCCGACCTGCAACGGTATGGGCAGGACCTGGAAAAGAAGATGCGCCAGATGCCCGACCTCCTGGACATCTCCAGCGACCTGCAGCTAAAGACCCCCGAGTTGCACGTAGATACCGACCGCGACAAGGCCCGCACGCTGGGCCTGACGCAGACGCAGATACAGGACGCCCTCTACAGCGCGTTCGGCGACCGGCAGGTCTCGACCATCCTGGCGCCCAATAACCAGTACCAGGTTATCATGGGGCTCCAGCCGAAGTACCAGACGGATGCGTCCGTGCTGTCTTCGCTGTACGTCCGCTCGCCGCAAGGAAAGCTCATACCGCTGTCGGCCGTCACGGAACTGCACGAGGAGGCCGGCGCCTTGACGGTGAACCACACCGGTCAGCTGCCTTCGGTGACGATATCGTTCAACCTCAAGCCGGGTGTCTCGCTTGGACAGGCCATTGAAGAACTGACCCAGGAAACCGCCAGCTCCATGCCCCAGGGCCTGTCCGCCAGCTTTCAAGGCACGGCCCAGGCGTTCCAGGACTCGGTGGGCTCGATGGGGCCGCTGCTGCTATTGGCCGTGGCGGTGATCTACATCATCCTGGGCGTCCTGTACGAGGACTTCCTGCACCCGATCACGATCATCTCAGCCCTGCCGTTCGCAGGGTTCGGTGCGCTTGTTACCCTGTACGCGTTCGGTGCGGAGCTGTCGATCTACGCGTTCGTGGGCATCGTCATGTTGGTAGGCCTGGTGAAGAAGAACGGCATTATGATGGTGGACTTCGCCATCGAGCTGCAGCGCGAGAAGGGCATGCCCGCTCGCGAGGCCATTCACCAGGCGTGCCTGATCCGATTCCGCCCCATCATGATGACCACGGTGTGCGCACTGGTGGGCTCGTTCCCGATCGCATTGGGCCTAGGCGCCGGCGGGGAAAGCCGCCAGCCCCTGGGCCTGGCCGTCGTAGGCGGGCTGGTGTTCAGCCAGCTGCTGACCCTGTTCGTCACGCCGGTATTCTTCCTCTACATGGAAGGCTTGCGAAACCTCTTCCGTGGCAAGCCGCCAGTTGAAGCACCCGAGCCGGCCCTGGAGGCGGTGACGGAACGTGGCTAATGTCCAATGCTCAATGCTCAATTTTCAATCAATTTCCAACAGAAGAAATGCTCAATACTCCAAGGCACAGTGGGGCGCTGCTCCGTATTGGAAATTCTGGCATTTGAGTATTGAGCATTGAGTTGGGCTGCGTCGCACAGTGTTCGCAGACGAGGAAAGCCGCAATTCGCAATCATTTCATCCTCTCGGATGAAACTTCCTATGGAGTGCACGCAGGCGGTTGGCGTCTACGTGGGTGTAGATCTGGGTCGTCGCGATGTCGGCGTGGCCGAGCATCTCCTGCACGCTGCGGAGGTCCGCGCCGTGGGCCAATAGCTCCGTGGCGAAGCTGTGCCGCAGCGTGTGCGGGCTGACGCTGCCCTTGATGCCCGCGCGCTGGACGTACTTGCGGACGACGCGGAAGATATCCTCGCGGGCCAGTGGTTTGCCACTTCGGGAAACGAAAAGGGCCCGTGTGGGTTGGGCGTTGGCCAGCAGGCTTTCGCGGAGCGGCAGGTAGTCTTGGATATCCTCCAGGGCCTGCTTTGCCACCGGCACGATTCGCTCCTTGGAGCCCTTGCCTAGCACGCGGGCGACGCCGACGGTGAAGTCGATGCTGGTGATTTCCAGACCCGCGACTTCGGCGGCGCGAGCACCGCTGGCGTAGAGCATCGACATTATTGCGTGGTCACGCCGGGCGAAACGGAACTCCGCCTCGTCGGGCGTGTCGATCAACTCCTGCACCGCCTCGCTCCCAAGGATCGTCGGCAGGCGGTTCCATTTGCGGGGCGATTCGATCACTTCCGATGGATCGCGCGCGACTACACGCTGCATGACAAGGTAGCGGCACAGCATGCGGACCGCCGCCAGCGCCCTGGCGATGGACGAGACGGCCATCTTTGCCTTCTTCAGGCTGCGCATGAACTCGGTTATCTGCGACGGCGTGACGTTGGCGATGTCGGTTCCCTGCTGGTGGAGGAAGTTCAGGTACTTCATCAGGTCTCGGCGATATGCCAGCCGCGTGTTACGCGCCAGCCCGCACTCGGCCTGCAGATAGTCAAGAAACCCGCGCAGATGCAAGAGCATCGCAGGCGGCAGGGGGGTCGGGTTGTCGATCTTGGCGTCCATGCCTTTGGTATTAACGCTGAGGTAGCAGAGGAAGAAAGGCTTTAGGCTGGAGACTGTAGGCTGTAGAAAAAACCATACAGACAATCTCCGCGTCTACAGCCTCCAGCCTACGGTCTCAAGCCTTCATGAGTATTGACTGATCAACTATTCTTCGCCGTTCTCTGCGTTCTCCGCGTCCTCTGCGGTGAACATCCTGCGGCGAATGCTACTTTTCCTTCGGCGCCGGGTAGTGCTGCAAGATCGCGTTGACGATGGCCTCGGCCAGACCTTGCATCTTCTTGGGTACGCCCTGGTTGACCGTCTCCTTGGAGCGGCCGATGCAGTTGTACTCGCCGATCACCTGGCCGGAGTCCTTATCCACGAAGTACACGCGAGCTACCAACTCCTCGAAGGGGCCAAAGGCCTGGTCCACGGTGGTGGCCGGCTCGTAGGACAGTATCTTGCCGCGGATCACGAGCGTCTTTCCGCCGGAGCGGCTGAATATGCCCTTTTGTGCCAGCACGTGGTTCACCTCGGCGGGCAGACCCGTCAGGACCTGCGAGGGCGTTCGGCCGCCAAAGTCGTCAGTGAACGGCTCGACCTCGAATCGGGTGTATTCCACAAGGGCAAGGTCGTGCTTGTTATAGCTTACTGGCTTAACGGGGACGACAACGGCCTTTGGGCCGGTTACCTTGCCAATTCCTTCAGAGACGGCCCGCCCGATGCAGCCGGTGGTCAGGAACATGGTGGCGGCGGCAATCACTAGGATAATGGTTCTCATCTGAACTCTCCTGTCAGAAGCCTTTTTGTGACGGCCCGCGCATCGCAAGGACGTCACCCCATTGTATCGGCCAATCGGGCAGAACAAAGATAGGGCGATTCCGGGGATTGCGGTAAACACGGAGGCAGCAGGCGTAGCAGGGGAGCGAAGCGTCTGGACACGCAGGGTCGCCTTGGCTGTCGGCGCTGTTCGAGCACGTCTAGACGAGCATGGTCGCCTTGGCTGTCGGCGCTGTTCGAACCGTCTAAACGAGCCTGGTCGCCTTGGCTTTCAGCGTTTTTCGAATTGGTCAAGGCGCAGGCGTGGGCTCCGCCTTTTTGCTCTTTTTCTTCCGCGCTGCACGTCCTAACGACGCAAAAAGGCAAGCCTGCTCCATGTCCAGGCGCGATTGCGGACACGGAGGAATCGAGAACTTACTGACAAACGTTCGCTTCTTTCTTCTCTCTGCGTTCTCTGTGTCCTCCGTGGCTGTCGTTCGGCAGTCTCAAAACTCCGGCATGTTGCCGCCGCGGCCCATTTGGCCTATACGGCCACACCTCATTACGGCAATGCCAAGGGGGTCTAGAGGGCAAATGACCTCGTGGCCGACCTCCAGGTCAAAAACGAAAAGATCGTCGATCCTGGCGCAACGGCCGCATTCCTTTTTTGAGACGGCAACGCGCGGCTGGGCCGTTGGTTACAAACGATATTATCGGACAAAAATGAAAATACAGGACTTATGGCCGTTTTTCGGGCGGTCTTGCTGCAGTGCGAGAAACGGGCAAAAGCGGAAATGTGCGGCGCGGGCACCTTGGGTTCCGAAGCGAAGCGCGGCAACCACGGTGTTGAAACACATAGGTTGTCCTCGACGCACCACCGGATGCATGGTCCGCCTTGGCTGTCGGCGCTGTTTGAACACGTCAAGGCGCAGGCGTGGGCTCTGCCTTCTTGCCCCTTCTTCCGCGATACGCGTCCTAATCTAAAGAGCAAAAAGGCGGAGCCCATTTAACGTCTTGGCGCCTTCGAACAGCGCCGACAGCCAAGGCGACCATGCGGGTCGTGACTGCATGCGCAATCCGTGTAATCCGTGACAACAAATAGCATTGAGCATTTTGGGCGACTTGGTAGGATAAGGTGCTGTCCCGAAACGTGAAGCCTTACCGTCAAGGAGTTTTGCTATGAAGCGTTGGATCGTCCTGCTGGCCGTGGTTGCGATATCGTTGCCGCTGGCCTCGTGCAGCAAGAAGAGTTCGGGCGAGTCGGGCAAGTACGATCCCAAGGTCGACGCCCCGCCGACTCTGGCCAAGGCCCCGTCTGACCCGGGCATCGCCGACCGCCAGGAGAAATACGAGAATGGCATTCAGATTGCGGCGCCCGTGGCGCCACCGACGGCGACAAGCAACCCGGCAGGCGCGGCCGTAACGCCCGAGAAGAGTCCCGCAGCCGCAACGCCAGAAAAGGGCCCCGCAGCCGGAACGCCAGCCAGCGCCGAGGAAACCGCCGCCATCAAGGCGATGCTGACGCAGATGAATAAGGATGTGGCGGCTGACATCGAGAACTTCGCGAACTACTGGGACACCAAGGAAGCTCCGACCGTCAAGAAGTTCATAATCGAAGCAAAGGGAATCAGCGCCAAGATGGACGCACTGAAGACGGCCGCCAAGGCTAAGGGGATCACCCTGCCAGGCGACATCGGTGGCCCGAAGGATTCCACTACCGGCATGGCCACCGCGATGACCAATGCCTTTACGCCCGATAGAGTCAAGATTCTGAAGGATGGCGACGTCATCGTGATTGTGGATGCAGAGGGAGATAAACATCCAACTGTAAAATCCGCTGACGGATACAAGCTGGCCATGAGCGAGAAGGACCGCAAGATGCTTCCTTTTGCCGGCGAACTGTTCACGGCGTTGAACAAGATGCTTGACGCCATGACGGCGGGCATCAACGACGGCTCGATAACGAACGCGAATATCAAGCAAAAGAGTGACGAGCTTGGCAAACAGTATATGGCCCCCGTTATGGGCAAGATGATGACGAGCATGCCGCACTGATCGTAGCCCGTGTCTCGTTGCAATGTCGTTGGACTGTATTTGATTGCCCCTGCCGGGGTCGCCCACGGAATGCTTTCCGTGGGCGTTGGTTAGATGCACAACACGGTCTGCGAATTGGGTGTATTTGAGCGCATAGAGCGCCTTTGATAGAGAGTTGATGGAGATTCCGTAATGGCACGTATGAAGCTTAGTGGTTCGATGACTGCCCTGGTGACGCCCTTCGCTAATGGCGAGGTGGACTATGACGCCTTTGGGCGGTTGATCGATTTCCAACTCGCCAACGGCACGCAGGGGCTTGTTCCTTGCGGCACTACCGGCGAGAGTCCAACCCTCAGCCACGAGGAACACGATAAGGTTATCGAGTTCACCGTCGAGCGCGTGGCCAAGCGGGTCCCCGTTATCGCCGGCACAGGCTCTAACGCAACCAGCGAGGCACTGCGGCTGACGAAGCATGCCAAGGAGGCCGGCGCCGACGCCTGCCTCGTGGTCAATCCGTACTACAACAAGCCCACGCAGCACGGCATGTTCGAGCACATCAAGCGGGTGGCCGAGGTCGGCCTGCCGATCGTGCTGTACAACATTCCAGGCCGCTGCGGCGTGGAGATGACTCCAGAGACGGTCGTCCGCATGTACCAGGAGATCGAGCAGGTCGTCGCGCTGAAGGAGGCCACCGGCAACGTCAACAACGCCAGCGCGGTGGCCGCGGCGTGCGACATCACGATCCTCTCTGGCGACGATTCGCTGACGCTGCCGCTCTACGCGGTCGGCGGTCATGGCGTGATCAGCGTGGCCAGCAACATCATCCCGGCCCAGGTCCGCAAGCTGTGCGACCTCGCCGGCGCTGGCAAGATGGCCGATGCGACGGCACTGCACCTGAAGCTCTTCCCGATCTTCAAGGGCTTGTTCGTGGAGACCAATCCGATCCCCATCAAGGCCGCCATGGCGATGGCAGGCATGATGAAGGACGAACTCCGTCTGCCGATGAGCCCCATGAGCGAAGGCCTGCGCCCCAAGTTGGCTGCACTGCTGCAACAGTACGGTGTGAAGGTCGTAACCGCGTAGTAGTAACGCTGAGGTAGCAGAGTAGCAGAGGAAAAGCAGACAAGAAGAACGACGCAAAAAGACGAGCCACTTCCATGTCCTTGCCTGGACTTTGAGGTGGCTCTGCCTTTTTGCTCTTTTGTTCCGCGGTGCACGTCTGAAATAGCAAAAAAGGCAGAGCCCGCTTTAGGGTCCTGCCGCCTTCGAACGACGCTGAAAGGCAAGCCGACGCCCACATCTTGCTGGACACGAAACAGGCTTGCCTTTCAGCGTTGTTCGCGGACCGCCCAACTCTCCCGTTATTCCCCCGGGAACCTTCCGCACGCTCGGGCGTCCAATTCTTCGGAACTACAATAGGGAACCCTTTCTCTCACCGAAGGAGACGGACATGCAAATGCGCACACTTGCACTGGTACTGCTGGCCGGCGTTACGTTTAGTCTGCAGGCGTATGCCAAGCCTGTCGAGGCTGCGGGGAAGATCGAGGCGGTTACCGTTTACCGTGGCCAGGCCCTGATCACACGGGCCATTGCCGTTGACGTGCCCGCCGGCCTGACGGAGGTCGTCGTGCCAGGCCTGCCCGCGGAGGTGATCGGGTCGAGCCTCACCGCCAGCACCGAAGGCGACCTGCAGATACAGGCCGTCCGTTACCGCGTGCGGGCCATCATGGATAGCCCGCGCGAGGACGTGGCCAAGCTCAACGCCGCCATCCAGGACGTGAACAAGGTCCTCCGCAAGAACGCCGCGGCCATGGCGTTGGTCAGCCAAAAGCAGGCGTACCTGACCAACCTGGAAAGCTTTTCCTCCGAAAAGGCCAAGGACGACCTCAACAAGGGCACGCTCAATGGCGAGAGCCTGGAAAAGCTCTCCGATTATATCTTCAAGCAGCGGGCCGAACTGTCGACGCAGGCGTTTGACCTGGCCGAGGAGACCCAGACGCAAAAGGCAAAGCTCGACCTGCTCCAGCGGCAGTTGGCTGAGCTGGTGGCCTCGGGCACCAAGACCGACCGCGAGGCCGTCATCTTTATCAATCGCAAGGAGGCGGGGGCGGCTGCACTGAAGCTCAACTATCTCGTCCAGGGCGCCAACTGGACCCCGAGCTACAACCTGCGAAGCGAGGGGCCTGGCAAGGACGTGGGGCTGGAATACTATGCCCTGGTGCAGCAGACCAGCGGCGAGGACTGGAACGGCGTGAAGCTGACGCTGTCGACGGCCATGCCGACTATGACGGCCGAGGCGCCGATCCTGACGCCCCTGTGGGTCTCGCTGGCGGGCGGTCCTGCCGGGCCAGACTTTGGATTCGTGGGTGGCGTAGGTGGGGGTGGACAAATGTCTGTCAACGAGGCCCAGCGGGAGATCACCTCAAACATGTCCAAGGCTATGTCCGGGCGCAAGCCCCAGGCCCAACCCGGCGAGCGTCTCAACGAGGACTGGGCCGCCAATAAGTACGCCAACCAACTGCAGCTCCTGGACCTCGTCGGCTCGCGTGAGGCCCTGCTAGCCAATCCCAAGGACTCGCTCATCGCCGGCGGGGCATTGGCCGTTACGTATGCGCTGCCGGGAGAACTATCCCTCGCCAGTCGCGATGACCAGCAGATGGTCCGCATCGCCTCGCTCAAGCTCAAGGGCGATTTCTACTACCTCGGCGTGCCCGTCCTGACGCCTTACGTCTACCAGCAGGCGGACATTGTCAATACCAGCGACGTCGCACTATTGTCCGGCCAGGTTAGCAGCTACATGGACGGCCAGTTTACCGGCACCGGGCGGATTCCGATCGTCGCCCGCGGGCAGAGTTTTACCGTTGGCTTCGGCGTGGATACCCAACTGCGGGCTCGCCGCGAGCTGGTGGACAAGTCCGATGCCACCCAGGGCGGCAACAAGCTGCTGACGTTCAAGTACAGGCTGGCCCTGGATAACTACAAGGACAAGGCCGTGACGATCCGCGTGCTGGACCGCCTGCCTGACCCCAAGAACGCGGATATCAAGGTCACGCTGGGGACGCCGACGATCAAGATAAGCGAGGATCCGCTTTACCTGAGCACGCTCCGCAAGAGCGGCATCCTGCGGTGGGACGTCGAGGTGCCCGCCAAGAGCAGCGGTGACAAGGCCAAGACGATCGACTACGACTTCAAGCTCGAGTTCGACCGCAATACCCACCTTGCCGAACCCGCCGCCGAGATCATCGAACGCAACAAGAAGGACTTCCAGCGGGATCTGGAGCTGCAGGCGAAGTAACAATTGCGGAGTGGAAGACCGGAACATAATCCGCTTGCGGTTTAGCGGGCGCGACGCGCGCCACACCCGCTAAACCGCAAGCGGGAATTCGAACATGTTTGCCCGTCTTCGCGATCGGTCGCTACCGCGTTGCTCTCAATTCGCGGGCGAATAGCTCAGGGTTTGGACCCATTCCAGGTATGAATGTTCCACGTCGGCGAGGTTGTGGCCCATGACGTGTTCGATGGCTTTGACTGCGGCGTCGTCGCCTTTGTGGTGGTCGCGGTAGTAGGCGTAGAACTCCTTGAGCTTGCCCGCGTGCTGCATGTACATCACAAAGTAGCGGGCCTGGGCGTAGTTCAGGCCCATGCCCTGGCCGCGGAAGTCGTCCTTGGTCACCAGGTCCTTCAGCGGGCGGAGCTTGCCGGCCTGGATGGCCTTTTGCAGGGCCGGCAGCCGCCAATTCTCCAGCCCGGTGATGTCATCCTTGCCTATGGAGCACTGCTCGTGCAGGCTGCCCAGGCCCTCGTTGAACCAGGCCGGCGGGTCGGGAAAATCGTAGACGATAAGTGCATGCGTCAGTTCGTGCACCAGCGTCCCGCCGCCGGTGTCGATGTTCATCACCATCGTCTCTTTGTCGGGCTTGTAATAGCCATAGTTGGGAACGTCCGTGTCGCCGAAGAGCTGCTTGGCCCAGCGGCGATATGCGTAACCGGGGTCGGTGTCGCGACCGACGGGGCGGACACCACTGTCCGTGAACAAGAGCACCGTGATGACCTTGTCGGGCTTCTTGGCGAAATAGCCATTCCACATCGCCTGGGCCGGGCCGATTACCGAACCCTGCACGTGTGCCTTGAGCAGCGGGGTCCTCATGTTGCCGGCCACCACAAAGGGCGGCTCGACCACGATGTTGAACGTGTCGTCGAGCTTGCCTTTGAGCTCCTTGGCGGCTTTTTGGCACTCGTCGGCGAGCTGCTTTGAAGGATACTGCGGGGCCGCCTGGGTGGCGGGGGCGGTTGCGACAGGCTGTGTGGCCGGCCTTGAGGCGGCTGGTTGTACTGGCGTGTGGCCAAAGTTGCCGGCCAGCAGAAGTGCACTGCCGCCGCCTACCATCAACACTGCCAGGATGGGCCATGTGCGTTTCATAGTCACACTAGACGCCGTACTCCGATGTCTTAGAGGGTGCCACGGCTAAGCCCGTCGTTTGGGCGCGGCCGTGTTTGACGGCAGTCGCGCCCCGCACGGCCGCGCGAGCAAACAACGCTAGCTTAACCGTGGCACCCGGTTTGTGGCCTCTTACGATATCGCGGTGATCGCGGTGATCAGGACAATGTCCTCGACGCTGCAGCCGCGGGAGAGGTCGTTGATTGGCTTGGCCAGGCCTGTCAGGAGCGGTCCCAGTGCGGTGGCCCGGCCCAGGCGTTCGACCAGTTTGTATGCGATGTTGCCGCAGGAGAGGTCGGGGAAGACCAGCGTGTTGGCCTTGCCGGCGACGGGCG
>Ga0265339_10001995_pt1 | contig 14993 bp, 14 predicted proteins | sample 4CB219metaG_FD_202085 | JGI IMG/M metagenome (GOLD analysis project Ga0265339, IMG submission 202085) | Rhizosphere microbial communities from Carex aquatilis grown in University of Washington, Seatle, WA, United States - 4-CB2-19 metaG | ecosystem: Host-associated > Plants > Roots >... | reverse complement strand
GGACAAGGCGCGGCCGTCGGGCAAGGTGACGATTGGGCTCAAGGAGCTCGACGGCGCCGCGCGCCAGGTCGGCAACATGTTCGACGCGGTCAACGGCGGCTTGCGCGGCGCGCCGAAATTTCCGCAGCCGGCGATCCTCGATATGCTGTGGCGCGCGGGTCTGCGCAGCGGCGATGCGCGGTTTTTCGAGACGGCCGAATTCGCGCTCGACCGCATGTCCGAGGGCGGCATCTACGATCATCTCGGCGGCGGCTTCTCGCGCTACTCGGTCGACGAGCGCTGGCTGGTGCCGCATTTCGAGAAGATGCTCTACGACAACGCGCAGCTGCTCGAACTGCTGGCGCTGGCGTTCCAGCGCTCCGGCAAGCCGCTGTTCAAGCAGCGCGCGCAAGAGACGGTCGGCTGGCTCACGCGCGAAATGACGACGAAAGAGGGCGCCTTCGCCGCGTCGCTCGACGCGGACTCGGAGGGCGAAGAAGGCAAGTTCTACGTCTGGTCGAAGAACGAGATCGTCGAGATCATCGGGCCCGAGGCGGGCGAGTTCTTCGCGCGGCATTACGACGTCAGCGACGACGGCAATTTCGAAGGCCACAATATCCTCAACCGCTTGAAGGACGTGCCGCGCAGCGAGGCCGAGGAGCAGCGGCTCGGCGATTTGCGCGCCATCCTGCTCAACGCCCGCGCCAGCCGCGTGCGGCCGGGGCTCGACGACAAGGTGCTGGCCGACTGGAACGGGCTGATGATCGCCGCGCTCGTCAATGCCGGCATCGCGCTCGACGAGCCGTCATGGCTGGCGATGGCGAGCCGCGCCTTCGATTTCATTGCCACGACGATGACCGACGGCGACCGCCTCGGCCACTCGTGGCGCGAGGGCCGGCTGCTGCTGCCCGGGCTGGCATCGGATTACGCCGCCATGATCCGCGCCGCGCTGGCGCTGCACGAGGCGACCGGCGAGCGCATCTATCTCGAGCGCGCCGTCGCTTGGCAGCGTGCATTCGACGCGCATTATTCCGACGCTGAGACCGGCGGCTATTACCTCACCGCCGACGACGCCGAGGGCCTGCTGCTGCGGCCGCATTCAACCGCGGACGATGCCACGCCCAACCCCAACGCGGTCGCCGCGGGCAACCTGGTGCGGCTCGCGGCGCTCGCCGGCGATGACGCCTGGCGCGAGCGGGCCGACCGGCTGATCGAGGGCATCCTGTCGGCGGCCGAACGCAATCTGTTCGGCCACGTGGCGCTGCTCAACGCGCTCGATTTGCGGCTGCGCGCCGCCGAGATCGTGGTGACCGGCGCCGACGCCGAGCCGCTGGCGCAAGCGGCGCTCCGCCTGCCGTTCCTCGACCGCATCGTGTTGCGGGCGAAATCCGCCGCCGACCTGCCGGCCACGCATCCGGCGCAGGAGAAATTGAAGGCGATGAGCGGCAGCGCCGCCTTCATCTGCTCTGGCGCAACGTGTTCTCTGCCGGTGACCAGGCCGGACGACATCGCCGGCGCCGTCAAGGCGATGCGCTAGGCGGCGTGCGGCGGCCGCGCCGCGGCCATGTGCGCCGGCAGGTACTTGCTCCACGGCTCCGGCGCGATCAGCGTCTTGCTCGCCCACACCGGCCAGATGAAATTCTTCTCGTCCATGCGGCCGATGATTGCCGGCAGATGCAGATGCTGGTTCACCGGATCGAGCCGCACGTCGAAACCGGATGGCGCGCGGATGCTGCGGCCAAGCAATGCGCGGCGCACCGCATCGACTTCGGTGGTGCCCGCCGCCGCCACGCTCTGCGACCACAGCTGGAACGCGACCCAGCTCGCTTCCATCGGATCGTTGGTGATCGCTGCCGGGTCGCCGGTGAACTGCCGCCACTCCTCGATGAAGGCGTGGTTCTCCGGCGTGTCGATCGAATGCAGGTAGCTCCACGACACCATGTGGCCGATGAGATTGCGCTCGCTCAGCGCCGGCATCTCCGCCTCGCCGAGCGACAGACTCATCACCGGCAGGATGTCGGCGTCGAGGCCCTGGCGGGCGCGCTCGCGGAAGAAATGCACATTGGCGTCGCCGGAAAGTGTGGCAATGATGGCGCCGTCGCGGCCGGCGAACTTGCGGATGCGGTGCACCATCTCGTGCCAGTTCTTCTCGCCGAACGGCGTATAGGATTCGTCGATGGCGTCGTCGCCGATGCCGCAGGTGTGCAGGTAGTTACGGATGATGGCGTTGGTGGTGCGCGGGTAGACGTAGTCCGTGCCGACAAGGAAGAAGCGCCGCCGTCCCAGCGCCAGAAGATGATCGACCGCCGGCAGCGCCTGCTGCTGCGGCGTCGCGCCGCAATAGATGACGTGAGGCGATTGCTCCTCACCCTCGTACTGGCTCGGGTAGAACAGAAGGCCGTTGTACTCGGCCAGCACCGGCAACACCTGCTTGCGCGACGCCGAGGTCCAGCAACCGAAAATCGCCGATACCTTCTGGTCGCGCAGCAGCACGCGCGCCTGTTCGGCGTAAGCCGAAGCATCCGAGCGCGGATCCATGATGACCGCCTCGACCGGGCGGCCAAGCAAACCGCCGCTCTGGTTGAGCTTCTCGATCATCATCACGAGGATCTGCTGCAGCGGGCGCTCGCTGGCGGTGAGCGTGCCGGAAAGCGAATGCAGGATGCCGACCTTGATCGAGCCGTGATCGAGGTCGGCGAAGTAGCGGCCGACGGAGCTGGCGAGCGATTCGGCGCGGCCGATCAGGTCTTCGGCCGTCGACAGCACCGCGTCGCCGGCCATCGCGACGTCGGCGACCACCGAGCGGATGCCGGGCAGCGTGTCGCTGACCTTGGCCGCGACCTTGGTCGCATCGGTGCCGATGCGGTCGAGCTGCTCCACCTGCTGCTCGATGATCTGGTTGATGTTCTCGTTGACGCCGCCGAGCGCGGCGACGCTTTCGTTGACGGCGACGATGGCTTCGGCGGTGTCGCTCACCGCCTGTTGGATGCCGTGGATTTGCGCGCCGATATCCTCTGTCGCCTTGGCGGTGCGGCGCGACAATTCCTTCACTTCGGCGGCGACCACGGCAAAACCGCGGCCGGATTCGCCGGCGCGCGCCGCCTCGATGGTGGCGTTGAGCGCGAGCAGCGAGGTTTGTCCGGCGATCGCCTGGATGAGCTTGATCACTTCTTCGATGCGCTGCGCCGCGCCGGACAGCGCGCCCATGGTGGCGTCGGCGCGCTTGAGCTCGGCCGAGGTGCGTCTGCTTGCCTCGCGCGCCTCGATGACCTGCTGCGCCGAGCTCATCACCAGCGTCTGCACGCCGCGCGCCGCGTCGGCGACACCGGCGACGTCTTCGGCGGCCTGTTCCGCCGCCGCGGAGGCCGCGGTCACCTGCCGCGCCATCAGCCGGTTGCTCTCGACCAGGTCGGCGGCGGTGCCGCGAATGCGCTCACCGGCGCTGGTGAAGGCGTTGACGACCTCCTGTACGGCGCGGCGGAAATTGCCGGTGAAGAACAGCCGCCCGGCGTGGTGCAGCCGCGCTTCGGTCTCGCGGCGCAGCTGATCGACGGCCAGTGTGTCGGCCTGGATCAGCGCGGCGCGAACCGTTTCCGCAGCGCCGGCGAATTGCTGCACGGCGCCGTCGCCGACCGTGACTGGCAGGCTGGTGTAGCGGTCGCCGCGCGCGATGCGGTCGATCGAGGAGATGATGCGTTGCAGGCGATATTCGGCGAAGCAGCCGACAAGCAGCGCGCCAATCGCGGCGAGCGCCAGGGCGACGAAGGCGTTGCCGAACGACGCGACGACCGCGAGCGCGGCGACGGCAAATGCCGGCACCGCAATCCACATCGCGGGCCTCGGAAACGTCGGACGCTTGGGCGATGGCATTGCTGTGTTCGGGCGTATTACCTTCGTATAAATCGCCCGAATATGGTTTCGAAATCCTTTCGCACGCGCAAAAAACCCGCATGAAATAAGGGCAAACCGCGCTCAAAGTTTAGGCGTTCGAAAAGAAAATGGCCGGGCAATGCCCGGCCATCAAACGTGAAATTAAGAAGCGGTTTACGTATTCATCGACTCGAAGAACTCGGCGTTGCTCTTGGTATTGCGGAGCTTGTCGAGCAGGAAGTCGATCGCATCCATCGTGCCCATCGGGTTGAGGATGCGGCGAAGCACGTACATCTTCTTGAGGATCGCCGGATCGGTGAGCAGCTCTTCCTTGCGCGTGCCGGACCGGGTGATGTCCATGGCCGGGAAGGTGCGCTTGTCGGCAACCTTGCGGTCGAGGATGAGCTCCGAGTTGCCGGTGCCCTTGAACTCTTCGAAGATGACTTCGTCCATCCGGCTGCCGGTATCGATCAGCGCGGTGGCGATGATGGTGAGCGAGCCGCCTTCCTCGATGTTGCGCGCGGCGCCGAAGAAGCGCTTCGGGCGTTGCAGCGCGTTGGCGTCGACGCCGCCGGTCAGCACCTTGCCGGACGACGGCACCACGGTGTTGTAGGCGCGGCCGAGGCGGGTGATCGAGTCGAGCAGGATCACGACGTCGCGCTGATGCTCGACCAGGCGCTTGGCTTTCTCGATCACCATCTCGGCGACCTGGACGTGACGGGACGCAGGCTCATCGAAGGTCGAGGACACGACCTCGCCCTTCACCGAGCGTTGCATGTCGGTGACTTCTTCCGGCCGCTCGTCGATCAGCAGCACGATCAGATAGCACTCGGGGTGATTGGCGGTGATCGCGTGCGCGATGTTCTGCAGCAGCACGGTCTTGCCGGTGCGCGGCGGCGACACGATCAAGGCGCGCTGGCCCTTGCCGATCGGCGCGACGATGTCGATGACGCGCGGCGACAGATCCTTCTTGGTCGGATCCTCGTGTTCCATCTTGAGCCGCTCGTCGGGATAAAGCGGCGTGAGGTTGTCGAAATTGACCTTGTGCTTGGCCTTTTCCGGGTCCTCGAAATTGATGGTGTTGACCTTGAGCAGCGCGAAATAGCGCTCACCGTCTTTCGGCGACCGGATGTGGCCTTCGACGGTGTCGCCGGTGCGCAGGCCGAAACGGCGGATCTGGCTGGGCGAGACGTAGATGTCGTCGGGACCGGATAGGTAGTTCGATTCCGGAGAGCGGAGGAAGCCGAAGCCGTCGGAGAGAACCTCGACGACGCCTTCGCCGATGATGTCGACCTCTTGCGTCGCGAGCTGCTTGAGGATCGCGAACATCAGCTCCTGCTTGCGCATGGTGCTGGCATTCTCGACCTGATGCTCTTCCGCGAAAGCGACGAGCTCGGGCGGCGACTTTGACTTGAGGTCCTGTAGCTTCATCTCCCGCATTGGGGAGGTGGATTCTGGGAGAACTGGGGAGTCCTGCATATGGATAGACTCGGGGCTTTAAGCCGGTAACTTGAGAGAAGAGGGGCCGCAGGTCTGGGGTACGAGGAGTTTTGGAAAGAGGCCCGGAACCCGATGCTGCGACCGGCCCGAACGGTGGGACCGGAACGCTGTACGCATCCGCCTGCGTTCGGTGGGATAAAACAACATAAGTTGCGTTGCGTTCCCACGCAAGTGCCGACACGTCAGCCTGTGCGAATTAACGTTGCCTTTAGAACGGCTTGACGGTCGCCAGGATGACGATGACGATCAGGAGACCTGTCGGTATCTCATTGACAACGCGGAAGAATTTAGCCGTGTGCCGGTTCCTGTCGTGGGCGAAGTCTGCTGTCCACCGGCTCAGCAATCCGTGCAAGGCGCTCATTGCCAGAACGAGCACGAGCTTGGCGTGAAACCAGCCGGCGGTGAGCCAGCCGCCCTGCAGCACCAAAGCAACGCCGAGCACCCATGTGGCGATCATCGCCGGCAGCATGATGACGTTGAGCAGCCGCTGCTCCATCACCTTGAAGGTCTTCGATTGCTCAGAGTTGGGCTGCACGCCTGCGTGATAGACGAACAGCCGCGGCAGATAGAGCATGCCCGCCATCCAGGCGATGACGGCGATGATATGGAAGGCGAGGAGCCAGTGGTACATGGGATACTCGGCGTTGCCGCTATCCCTCCCCCGCAGGGGGAGGGTGGCCGCCGCAGGCGGCCGGGTGGGGTGAGCCTTCCGTCAAAACACTGTCAATCGATTCCAGCACGCCCTTGAGATTGCGATCAACATCGCTGTTCCAGAACCGGAAAAACTTGCGATTGGGTTTGCCATCGGCCCCACCCGGCTCGCTTCGCTCGCCACCCTCCCCCTACGGGGAGGGATTACCCTCTGACGCGCGCCAGCATGCGCTCGACATGCGCGATCGGCGTCGCCGGCAGAATGCCATGGCCGAGGTTGAAAATCAGCGGTCCGTCGGACAGCGTTGCCATCACATCGTCGACCTCGCGATCGAGTGCGGCGCCGCCAGCCAGCAACGCCAGCGGATCGACGTTGCCCTGAATCGCGGTGCGCCGCTGCAGCACGTCGCGGGCGATGGCACGGGCGAAGGTCCAGTCGAGGCCAATGCAGTCGACGCCGGTCATTTCGACGTAAGGCAGCGCCATCGCGTCGGCACCACGCGGAAAGCCGATGATCTTTGCATCACGGATATGCTCGCGCACACCCGCGACGATGCGTTGCGTCGGCTCGATGCACCAGCGCTGGAACTGTTCCGGCCCAAGCACCCCGGCCCAGGTATCGAAAATCTGCACGACTTCCGCGCCGGCTTTGAGCTGGCCGATCAGATAGTCGATCGAGACCTGCACCAGGCTGTCGATCAGCCGGGAGAAATTTTCTGGATCGCGATAGGCAAAGAGCCGCGCCGGTGCTTGATCGGGCGTCGCTTCGCCCGCGACCATGTAGGTCGCAACCGTCCACGGTGCGCCACAAAATCCGATCAACGCCGTCTTGTCGTCAAGCGCCGCCTTGACCCGCCGCACCGTTTCATAAACCGGCGTGAACACCTTCTCGTCAGCCGTCGCGGCCAACCCTCTCAATGCATCGCCATCGGCCAGTGGTTCGAGCTTCGGACCTTCGCCAACCAGGAATTCAACTTTGCGCCCGAGCGCCAATGGAACAACCAGAATATCGGAAAACAAAATCGCCGCGTCGAAACCGAAGCGCCGGATCGGTTGCAAAGTTACTTCCGCCGCCAACTCCGGATTGAACACCAGATCGAGAAAGCCGCCCGCCTTCTCCCGCACGGCGCGGTATTCCGGCAGATAGCGTCCCGCCTGGCGCATCATCCAGACCGGCGGCACCGGCAGCTGGCGTCCGTTCAGAACCTCAAGAAGTGGCTTTGTCCCCATGCCCTCGGCTTACCAACCATCTTTTCCGGAATCCTACTAAGAATCTTTTTGTAGTAGTTGTTAGGCGGTTGATTGGACTCATGCATTTCACTCCACGGCCTGTCCACCGCGAGCGGGTTTCCCGTCAATTTATAGCCGCTGTCGGGGTGGCATCGCTCCACAGCAGGAAGCGATGTTTTGCGGGGCTTTTCGCAAGCTATCCCCAGTGATCCCCAGACCGCCATCCCCATGTTGCGCTGCTCTCCCGCAACCCGGTCCTTGGTGTGTGTCGCAGCGACGCGTGTGGATGAAAATCGCATTGTTCCGGTGGCGATGCTTGCGCCTGCCCCTGAGGCGTGGCCTCCTCCCATAGTTTCCACATTCGATCGGCTGTTTATACCGATGCCAGACACAGGCTATTTCCACCTGCATCTTGTTTCCGACGCGACCGGCGAGACGCTGACGACGGTCGCGCGCGCGGCGACCGCGCAATACGCCAACGTGCAACCGGTCGAGCACCTTTACCCGATGGTGCGCTCGAAGAAGCAGCTTGAACGGGCGCTTGCCGAGATCACCGAGCAGCCGGGCTTGGTGCTCTACACGCTGCTCGAGGAAGAGCTGATCCAGTTGCTCGAGGATAAATGCCGCGAGCTCGGGCTGCCCTGCATGTCGATTCTGGGACCCGTGCTGCGGCTTTTTCAATCTTACCTCGGCAGCCAGTCGATCCATCGCGCCGGCGCCCAGCACGTGCTCAACGCCGAATATTTCCATCGCATCGAGGCGCTCAACTACACGATGTTCCACGACGACGGGCAGCACACCGATGGCCTCCAAGAGGCGGACGTGGTGCTGGTCGGCGTATCGCGCACCTCGAAGACGCCGACCTCGATCTATCTCGCCAACCGCGGCATCAAGACCGGCAACGTGCCGCTGGTGCCGGGCGTGCCGCTGCCGCCGGAGGTCGAGAAGCTGACGCGACCGCTGGTGGTCGGACTTTACGCGAGTCCAGAGCGCATCGTACAGATCCGCGAGAACCGCCTGCTCGGCCTCAAGGCGCACCACGCCGACGATCAATACATCGACAAGACGGCGGTGGCGGAGGAGGTCGCCTATTCGCGGCGGCTCTGCAGCAAGAATAACTGGCCGTCGATCGACGTGACGCGGCGCTCGATTGAGGAGACGGCCTCGGCCGTGATGCGGCTTTTGACCGAGCGGCGCCGCGCGCCGGTGAGCTGACGTGTTCTGGCTCGATAGTCGCCCGCTGGTGCTCGCGTCGAAGAGCGAAGTGCGCGCGAAAATGCTGGCGGCCGCCGGCCTGCGGGTCGAGATCAGGCCGGCCAATATCGACGAGCGCGCTGTGGAATCCAAGGCGTCGACAACGGACCCGGGCGCCGTCGCGGGCCTGCTGGCGCGGGCCAAGGCGCAGAGCGTTGCCGCAGTCGTGCCAGGCCGCGTGGTGCTCGGCGCCGATCAGACCCTTGCTCTCGGCGAAATGCGATTCAGCAAGCCTGCCGACCGCGCTGCTGCGCGCCAGCAGCTGCAAAGCCTGCGCGGCAAGACCCATGCGCTGCATTCCGGGGTTGCCATCGTGCGCGACGGCGCGACGCTGTTCGAGGCGGTCGAAACCGCCAGGCTGACGATGCGCAACTTTTCCGACAAGTTCCTCGACGATTATCTCGACGTCGCGGGGATTGCCGCGCTGAGCAGCGTCGGCGGCTATCAGGTCGAGGGCACCGGCATCCAGCTTTTCGAGCGCATCGAGGGCGACTATTTCACCGTGCTCGGCTTGCCGCTGCTGCTGCTGCTGCCGTTCCTGCGGCAAGCAAAATTGTTGGCGGATTGATCGATGTTCATCCTCGGCCTTACCGGCTCGCTCGGCATGGGAAAATCGGCGACGGCGAAAATGTTCGCCGAGGAGGGCGCGCCGGTCCACGACGCCGACGCGACCGTGCATCGCCTCTACGACGGCGAAGCCGTGCCGGCCGTCGAAGCGGCGTTTCCCGGTACCACCGCCGGCGGCAAGGTCGATCGCCTCAAGCTCGGCCAGCGTGTGCTCGGCGACAAGGCGGCGCTCGCCAAGCTCGAGCAGATCGTGCATCCGCTGGTGCGGCAGGCGGAAGAACGCTTTGTCGCGGCCGCCGAACGCGGCGGCGCCAAGGTCGCGGTGCTCGATATTCCGTTGCTGTTCGAGACCGGCGGCGACAAGAGATGCGACGCAGTGGTGGTGGTATCGGCGCCGGCCGAGGTGCAGCGCGCGCGCGCCTTCGAGCGCCCGGCCATGAACGCGGAAAAATTCGAGGCGATCCTGGCGAAGCAGATGCCCGACGCCGACAAACGCGCTCGCGCCGATTTCATAGTGGATACGTCGCGCGGATTTGATATAGCGCGCGCGCAAGTGCGTGAAATTCTCAAAAGCGTTGCTAAGATGCCGAAGCGAACGGCTTGATTCGGAAAACATGCGCGAAATCGTTCTCGACACGGAAACGACAGGTCTCGATCCCGCCCAGGGCCACCGGGTGGTCGAAGTCGGCTGCGTCGAGCTGCTCAACCGCATTCCGACCGGGGCGACGTTCCACGCCTATATCAATCCCGAGCGTGACATGCCGGCCGAGGCCTTCAACGTGCACGGGCTTTCGGCCGAATTCCTGCAGGACAAGCCGCGCTTCGTCGAAGTCGCCGACAAGTTCCTCGATTTCATCGGCGACGCGCCGCTGGTCATCCACAACGCCGGCTTCGATCACAACTTCCTTTGCGCCGAGCTCAAGCGCATCGAGCGAGCGCTGATCACGCGTGAGCGGCTGGTCGACACGCTGCTGCTGGCGCGGCGCAAGCACTCGGCGGGCCCGTACAGCCTCGATGCCTTGTGTGTGCGCTATGGCATCGACAATTCGCGCCGTACCAAGCACGGCGCGCTGCTCGACGCCGAGATTCTGGCCGAGGTCTATATCGAGCTGATCGGCGCGCGCCAAGCGCAGCTCGGACTTGCGGAAACGGGCGATGGGCTTGCGGCGCGCGGCGGTGCCATCGTCGTGCGCGAGCGGCCGGCGCCATTGACCGTGCGCCTGACCGATGCGGATCGCGAGGCGCATCGCGACTTCATCGCGACACTCGGCGACTCTTCGGTGTGGTCGCTGTATCGCCCGGCCGGGGCGTAATCAGGTCTGCGGCGGGGCTGTGCCGGCGGCCTGCATCTCCGCCAGCCTCTTGCGATAGAGCCCGACGAAATCGACCGGATCGAGCAGCAGCGGCGGGAAGCCGCCATTGCGCACAGTCGAGGCGATGATCTCGCGCGCGAAGGGGAACAGCAGGCGAGGGCACTCGATCAGCACGATCGGGTTCATCGCTTCCGGCGGCACGTTCTGGATGCGGAAGATGCCGGCATAGACGAGTTCGATGCCGAACATGAGGCCGGCGGCGGTCTCGGCCTTGCCCTCGAGCTTGAGTTCGACCTCGACGTCGGTGCCCTGCAGCGGCTTGGCGTTGACATTAATCTGGACCGCGATCTGCGGCTGCTGGCCGACGTTCAGCGAATTCGGCGCGTTCGGGTTCTCGAACGAGAGATCCTTGATGTACTGCGCCACCACATTGAGCGCCGGCGGCGCCGCGGTCTGCTGCGCGGCCTTGTTATCGCCGCCATTTGTCGTCGACATGACTCAACTCCCCACACACGCCACGTGATTGCCGGCGGTTGGCTATCATAGCGTCCGGCACGGAACAAGGACGCGCGGCACTCAGCCGTCGCGGGTCTTGTCACGCCGATCCGCGAGCCTGGGGTCCTCGATCTGGTGCCACTGTTCCGGCGGCAGGTCGACGACACCATCGCTCGCGGCAGGTTGCGCGCGCGGCTGCAGCGCCGCAACCACAAGCAGCACGAGGCCGATGGCGTCGGTAATAAAGCCCGGAACCAGAAGGAGAATCCCTGCCAATAATGTCAGCGAGCCGGTGCCGTCGGCACTGAGCGCGGTGACGCGGCCTTCGTCGAGCGCGGTGCGGACCCGTGAGATGTGGGCGCCGCCAGCGTGGCGGAGGATCATGAGACCGGCAAAGGAGCACAGTGCCTGCAGCGCCACCGCAGGGAGAAAGCCGATCACCACCGCCACGACAATGAAGGTGGTCAGCTCCGCGAACGGCAGCGCCAAAAGCGCGAACAACAGCCATTTTGCCACATTCATTCGGTGTTCTCTTGCGCTGGCGGCGAGGTTGGCGTGGCCTTCCCAATCGTTTAAGCTTTGGGAACAAAGCAGATTGCGTGGCGAATCGGCGTCAGTACCTATGGAACAACGCGGCCTCCAGCTTAGATAGTAGACGTGGCAGCGGCCGCCATGGCGTCGGTCAGACTGGTCGATTTGCCACGCGGTTGCCGAAAGCATGCAAAACGTGTTCGACATTTACACCATCATTTTCCTGGCGCTCGCGGTTTTCATCTTCCTGCGGCTGCGCAGCGTGCTCGGTCAGCGCACCGGTCGGGAGCGTCCGCCGTACGATCCTTACGCCGCGCGCGAGCCGGTGCGTCCGGCGTCGGAAAAAGTGGTCGCACTGCCGACCCGCGCGCCCGACGCGGTGCAGAAACCGGCTGAGCCCGCCGAGCCCAAGGCGCCAGTCGAACCCTGGGCGGGCATTGCTGCAATGGGCTCTCCGGTCGCTGCTGGACTCGATGCGGTCGTCGCAGCCGATGCGACCTTCGACGCCAAGCACTTTCTGACCGGCGCGCGCGCCGCCTACGAGATGATCGTCAATGCTTTCGCCGAGGGCGACCGCCGCACGCTCAAGAACCTGCTGTCGCGCGAAGTCTATGACGGCTTCGAGAGTGCGATCAACGAGCGCGAGAAGCGCGGCGACACGGTCGAGAGCCGCTTCGTCGCCATCGACAAGGCTGAGATCACCGCCGCCGAGCAGCGCCAGCGCACCGCGCAACTGACGGTCCGCTTCGTGTCGCAACTCGTGTCGGTGACGCGCGACAAGACCGGCAACGTGATCGACGGCAATCCGGACAAGGTGACCGACATCACCGACATCTGGACCTTCGCGCGCGATGCCACTTCGCGCGATCCGAACTGGAAATTGATCGCCACCGAAGCGGGACACTGACAGCGCATGCAGGGATTGGCCTCCCGCTTCATCGTTGCGTCCTCCATCGGATTCGGACTGATCGCGGCTTTGCCTGTGCGCGCCGTGGAAATTCCTCGCGCCCAGGTCGAGCCGCTCAGCTTTGCCGACCTCGACGGCTGGCAGGACGACAATCTCGCCGCGGCCTTCGCGGCGTTCCAGAAAAGCTGCGGTGCGATTCTTGAGGGCGGCAAGGGCGCGCGCAAAGCCCGGCCGATATATGGCGGCCTTTATACCGCCTGCGACGCGGCGCGCACCGTCGCTGCCGCCGGCGTCGTCGATCGGGACGAGGCGCGGAAATTCTTCGAAGCGAATTTCAAGCCGGTGCGCATCAAGCCGCACAAGCAGTTCGACGGCTTCTTCACCGGCTACTACGAAACCGAAGTGGAGGGTTCGCGTGTCGCCACCGACGACTACAAGTATCCGCTCTATCGCGTGCCCAAGAACGTCGCCGGGAAGAAAAGCACGGTATTCGCCGGATACGATCGCAAGGAGATCGAGGGTGGCGCCATCGCCGGCAAGGGCCTGGAAATCTGTTACGTGAAAAATCCGGTCGATGCCTTCTTCGCGCAGATTCAGGGCTCGACCCGCGTCAAGCTCGACGACGGCAAGCTGCTGCGGCTCAACTACATCGCCAGCAACGGCAAGCCCTATACGCCGGTCGGGCGCTGGCTGATCGATCAGGGCATCGTCGCGCGCGAAGACATGTCGATGGACAAGATTCGCGAGTACATGGAAACCAACCCGGCAGATGGCGAAGCCTTGCGGCTGAAGAACCGCTCCTACGTGTTTTTCACCGAAACCTCGCTCGGCAACAACGATGAGTGCGTCGGCTCGCAAGGCGTGCCGCTGACGGCCGGACGCTCGCTGGCGGTCGATCCTTCAATCCATGTCTATGGCACGCCGATCTGGGTGCAAGGCGAGTTTCCGATCAAAGGGCTCGCCCCGGTCGATCCTTTTCATCATTTGATGTTTGCGCAGGATACGGGCTCTGCCATCAAGGGACCCGCGCGCGCCGACATCTATTTTGGGCACGGCGACGATGTTGAACATATTGCCGGCCGCATGAAGCAGTTCGGCCATTTCGTCATGCTGGTGCCAAAGGATGTGGCGGTGAGCGGCACCGCGGGGCCGCCGTTCATTCCGCTGCCGCGGCGGCGGCCGCCTGAACTCGACACGGAGCAGACGACCGCAGCGCTCAAGCACGCCGGGCCTTGACGCATGGCTCGCGACGGCAAGGGACGTCGCGACCTCAGCGACGACGAGCGCGTGCTGTGGAGCACGGTGGCGAAATCCATCACGCCTTTGCCCGGCGCCACGCCGCCGCCCGCCGTGGAAACCGCCGAAAAAGTCGATGAACAAGGGCCAAAACCGGTGTCCCGGGCGCGGTCGATCGTTGTTCCAGCGCCGCCGTCAAAGCCCGCCGCGCCGCCTCTGGCGCCGCTCGGCCGCCGCAAGCGTTCGCGCGTTGCCCGCGGCAAGGACGCGATCGACGGCCGCCTCGACCTTCACGGCCTCACGCAAAGCGAGGCGCATCCGGCGCTGCTGCGATTCCTGCGCGAAGCCAGCGCCCGTCAAGCGCGGCTGGTGCTAGTGATCACGGGCAAGGGCGCTAATTTGGGCGGCGAGGGTGAGCGCGGCGTGTTGCGCCGCCAGTTGCCGCAATGGCTGGCGCTGCCGGAATTCCGGGCCCTCGTGATCAGTTACGAGCAGGCTGGGCCGCGTCACGGCGGCGAGGGCGCGTGGTATGTTTCGGTGCGGCGCAGCCGCGCCGATGAGTGAGGGCGATATGGCGCGTAAATCGAAAGCGAAAAAGCCGAAATTGAAAACGAAGCGCAAGACGACGAAACGACCGTCGCGCAGCGCGAACAAGAAACGCAAAGAGCGCAAGCTCGAGGAAGGACTGGAAGAAAGTTTTCCGGCTTCCGATCCGCCCGCGGTGACCGATCCCGTGCGCGGCGAGCGGGCGCTGTAGCGAGAAAGCAAGGCGTGGATGCCCGGCATAAAGCCGGGCATGACGCGGTTGTTGTGATTACGCCGCCTTGATGAACGTGCCGTTCTGCAATTCGGTGACGGCCTGGCGCAGCTCGGCCTGCGTGTTCATCACGATCGGTCCGTACCAGGCGACCGGCTCCTCGATTGGCTTGCCGGACACCAGCAGGAAGCGGATGCCTTTGTCGCCCGCCTGCACGGTGACTTCGTCACCGCGGTCGAACAGGATGAGCGAGCGGTTGCCCGCTTGCTCGCGAAACACGATCTCCTCGCCGTCCACCTGCTTCTCAGTCAGCACGCCGAGCGGCTTCGAGGCGTAGGCGAAGCGGCCGTCGCCTTCGAAGATGTAGGCGAAGGCGTGACGCTCGACCTCGACCTTGAAGGTCTTGCGTTTGCCCGGCGGCACGAAGATGTCGAGGTAGCGCGGATCGGCGGCAACGCCTTCGACCGGGCCTTTCTTGCCCCAGAAGTCGCCGCACACGACGCGCACGCGCGTGCCGTCATCGTCGGTGACCTCGGGGATCTCGCCGCCCTTGACGTCCTGGTAGCGCGGCGCCGTCATCTTCAGCTGCGACGGCAGATTGGCCCAGAGCTGGAAGCCGTGCATGCGACCCTGCGCGTCACCCTGCGGCATCTCCTGATGCATGATGCCGCGACCCGCGGTCATCCACTGCACGTCGCCGGCG
>Ga0265339_10001993_pt1 | contig 14997 bp, 12 predicted proteins | sample 4CB219metaG_FD_202085 | JGI IMG/M metagenome (GOLD analysis project Ga0265339, IMG submission 202085) | Rhizosphere microbial communities from Carex aquatilis grown in University of Washington, Seatle, WA, United States - 4-CB2-19 metaG | ecosystem: Host-associated > Plants > Roots >... | reverse complement strand
CTTCATCGGCCTGGAACGCGACAAGGAATATGCGCGCGTGGCACGCGCCCGCATCGCCGCCATCCAGCCCGCGCCGAACGAAGCCATTGAAGTCACAAAGTCCAAGCGGTCGGAACCGCGCATTCCCTTCGGCTGGGTGGTCGAACGTGGATTGCTGCCGCCGGGCACCGTGCTGCAGGGAACGCAGAAACGACATCGCGCAAAGGTGCGCGCGGACGGCACGCTGATCAGCGCGGATGTAACGGGTTCGATCCATCAGGTCGGCGCGCATGTGCAGGGTCTTGATGCCTGCAATGGCTGGACGTTCTGGCAGTTCGAGCACAATGGCACATTGGTGCCCATCGATGTGCTGCGTCAGCGCTTGCGGGCGGATCTGGCCTGACGAAATAGCGGCCCATCATTACTGCCGGCGTGATGAAGAATCTTGTTCATCAAAGTGGGCAGCGCGACCGTCGACAAATCGGCCACCCACTTTTCTCCCGCTTTTACGGGAGGAATATTCGCGACCAGGTCCGCCACATACACCTCGATCTCCAACTCAAAATGCGTGAAGCCGTGGCGCACGATTCCGGAGCGCTTTTTCCATGAGGCGCGGAATGGTGCCTGCAGCAGAGCTTCCTTCTTCGACGGAAATTCCTCGGTCCAGGGTCCTAGCGGCGGCTGCATCATGCCGCCAAGCAGTCCTTTCTCGGGCCGCCTCACGAGAAGGATCGCTCCGCTCGCATCGCGCGCGACGAACGCCGCGCCGCGTTTGAGCGGGCGCATCATCTTTGCAGTCTTCTTCGGCAGTTCCTCCTGGATTCCGCGCTGCCGCGCTTCACATCCGCTTGTCCAGGGGCAGCGCGCGCACGCCGGCCGTTTCGGAGTGCAGATCAGCGAACCCAGATCCATCAGCGCCTGCGCAAAATCGCCGGGGCGCTTCTCTGGCACGAGCGATTGTCCAAGCTCTCGCAACCGCGCCTTCGCTTTCGGCATCGGTTCCTCGACTGCGAAGACCCGCGCGAGAACGCGTTCGGCGTTGGCGTCGACGGCTGCCTCCTGCCGGTCAAACGCGATCGCTGCGATGGCGCCAGACGTGTAGCCGCCAATGCCGGGCAATTTGCGCAACTCTTCGGCAGTGTCGGGAAAACGGCCGTCGAACTTAGCGGCCACCACCTTCGCCGCCTTGTGCAGGTTCCGCGCTCTTGCGTAATACCCAAGACCAGCCCATGCGGTCAGCACAGCGTCCTGCGGTGCGTCGGCCAGCGCCTTCACAGTCGGCCAGGCCTTCAGGAACTTCACATAGTAGGCTCCGACGGCCTGCACGGTCGTCTGCTGCAGCATGATCTCGCTGAGCCACACGTGATAGGGATCTGCTTTGCGCCCCGCCCGCGCGCGCCAGGGAAGTTCGCGGCGATGCACGTCGTACCAGGCGAGCAATTGCGCCGCGCGGTCGGTTTTTCTCTTTTGCTTCGGCGTGCGCGCTGACGGCATAATCGCAGCATGGCGCAAACGCCCAAGGACAAACAACCCGAAGAACCGCCAAGGCGGCGCGCCCGCGCGGACGTTGTCGGCCGTGACGCCTCGCTCGCCGCGCGGACCGCTTTTGCGCGTGCAGGTTTCACCGATCCAACCCTCATCCTGCGCTGGGCGGAGATCGCCGGCGCGGATACGGCGCGACTCGCCCGGCCCATCAAACTGACCGAAGGACCGTCAGGTGGCGTTCTCACCTTGAAGGCCGAACCCGCGGCCGCACTTTTTTTGCAGCACGAGTCGCGATCTCTGTGCGAGCGAATCAATGCCTTTCTCGGCCGGCCTGCTGTCGCCAAACTGCGATTCGTTCAAGGCGCGCTTACGCTCCCGCCACCTCCGCCGAAGCCGCGTAAACCATCCGAACCACCATCATGTGACCCTGCCCGCAAATGGCATGGACCTGAGCCGCTGGGAAACGCGCTTTTGAACCTGGCCCGCATGCGCGCCCGGGGAGCCGATTGAACCCAACCCTGACCTCTGCCAAAAGCTTTCGGCCCTTTGAGCGGAGACGCCTGTGAGTCGCAATCAAGTCCTTCTCGGCATTGTCGTTCTGGCGCTGATCGCGCTTGGCGTCGGCTACTATATCTACAGCCAGAGCGCCCCGCCGCCTCTCGTCGCGGTGGTCGACAACGGCGTCGTCCCCGGCGACAAAACGCTCGGCTCGCCCAAAGCCCCGATCACGCTCATCGAATATGCCGCACCGATGTGCCCGCACTGTGCGCATTTCAACGCCGACGTTGTTCCACAGTTGATCTCCCAATACGTCAACACCGGCAAAGTTTACTACGTCTTCCGCGTCTTTCCGATCGGCGCGGCTGACGTTCCGGCCGAAGAACTTGCCCGTTGCCAGCCTGCGGATAACTATTTCCAGTTCATTGACCTTCTGTTCCGGAATCAGGCGAAGTGGGATCCGGAAAATGGCGTTACGGATGTTCATGGGGCGTTGGTCGCCCTTGGCCGTATCGCAGGCATGAGCCCGGAGCAGGTCGACGCATGTATGAACAACCAGGATGAGCAAAAGCGCATCATGGCTGTCGCGCAGGACGCTTCGACACGGTATGGCGTTACAGGCACGCCGACTCTCGTCATCAATGGTGAAGTGCAAGAAGCGGGCGGAATGCCCTTCACGGTTCTGAAGGCAAAGTTGGACTCCCTGCTGGCCAAGAAGTAGTGGCCGGCGCATCAGCGTAGGACGGGGCATTTCTTTTGAGATTCACACGGCTCAGGCTTTCCGGTTTCAAATCCTTCGTCGAGCCGACAGAGCTCCACGTGGAACCCGGCCTCACGGCCGTGGTCGGACCGAATGGCTGCGGCAAATCCAATCTGTTTGACGCCCTGCGCTGGGTGATGGGCGAGACGCGTCCGACATCGGTTCGCGGCAGCGAGATGGACGACGTGATCTTCTCCGGTTCCGCGGGCCGCCCGGCGCGCAACATGGCCGAAGTGACGCTGTTCGTCGACAATTCCGACCGCACCGCGACCGGGGCCTGGAACGAATATGACTCGATCGAGATTTCGCGGCGCATCGAACGCGAAGCCGGGTCTGTCTATCGCATCAACGGCCGCGATGTCCGTCAGCGCGATGTGCAATTGTTCTTTGCCGATGCGTCGTCCGGCGCGGGATCGACGGCATTCGTCCGCCAGGGCCAGATCGGTCTCCTGATCAGCCAGAAACCGCTTGCCCGTCGCGCCATCCTCGAAGAAGCGGCCGGGATCGGCGGCCTGCATCAGCGCCGGCATGAAGCCGAGCTGCGCTTGCGTGCCGCGGAAACCAATCTCGGCCGTCTCGATGACGTGATCCGTGAAGTCGAAGGCCAGGTCGCCAGCCTCAAGCGCCAGGCGCGCCAGGCCTCGCGCTACCGCAACCTCTCCGGTCACATCCGCAAGGCCGAGGCGCTGGCGCATTATCTGCGCTGGACTGCAGCCGAGCTTCGCACGCGCGCAGCGAAGGAAGAACTCGCGGCCGCCGCGTCGCTTGTCGAAACCTGCACTGGAACCGCCGCCACGGCTTCGACAGCCCAGGCCAACGCAGCGAACGAACTGCCGCCGCTTCGCCAGATCGAAGCCGAGCGTTCCGCCGCTCTGCATCGCCTTGTCGTCGAGCGCGAGGCGCTGGACGCCGAAGAAGCCCGCGCGCGCGAAGCGGCGCAGCGCCTGCGTCAACGCATTACGCAGACCGAGCAGGACATCGAACGCGATCGCGTTCTCGACAATGACGCCGGCATGGCGCTCGACGTTCTCGCAGGCGAAGGCGATGCGCTCGAAGCGGCCATCGCACGCTCCAGCGAAGAACTTGAGGAAGCCGAAACCGCCGCCGCCTCGCTGAACGAAGCGCTCGCCGAAGCGGAACGCAACCTTGAACGGCTGACATGCGAACTTGCCGAGTGGCACGCACGCAAGGCGAGCCAGGAACGGTCGCGCGAACTCGCATCGGCTTTGGCAGACAGCAGCGGACAGCAGCTTGGTGAAGCTCAGGCACGCCTTGACCGGGCCATGCGGGACGCTGCCGAAGCTCCCGACGTTCGCGCCGCCGAAGAGGCTGCAAACGCCGCGCGCGCACTCGCCGAGAGTGCGCGCATTGCCGCCACCGCCGCGCGCGAAACGCTCATCCGGGCCGAACGGGCCGAAGCGGACTCGCGCAGCCCGCTCGAGAATGCCGAGCGTGAGTGGCAACGGCTCTCGGCCGAAGCCAAGGCTCTCGGCGACCTGTTGCGCCCGCAAGGTCAGGATCTCTTTCCGCCGCTGATCGACGCGGTGAAGGTGCGTCCCGGTTACGAAGCCGCGCTGGCCGCGGCTCTCGGCGATGACCTGCAGGCGCCGCTCGACGAAGCCTCGCCGCACCACTGGCGCGACCTTGGCGAGTTCGACGAATCTGCTCCGCTGCCTGCCGGCACAAAGCCGCTCGGCGAATTTGTCGAAGCTCCGTCGGCTCTCTCGCGCCGCCTGGCTATGACCGGCGTCGTGTTCCCCGATCAGGGCAAGTCGCTGCAGAGTTCATTGCGCCCGGGGCAGCGTCTTGTCTCGCCGCGAGGCGATCTGTGGCGCTGGGACGGTTACGCCGCCTCGGCCGATGCGCCGTCGGCAGCCGCCGTACGCCTGTCGCAGCGCAATCGTCTCACGTCGCTTGACGGTGAAATCGAAGCCGCGCGCGAAGCCCGCGCCAGCGTGTTCGCGATCTACTCTGCGGCCCGTGAAGCCGCGACCGCGGCACGTGATGCCGCCCGCGCCGCCGAACAGGACGAACGCAATACCGACCAGGCGCTGATCGCAGCACAGGACAACTCGACCAAGGCGGCGCGTGCCGCTGCTGAGCGGGCCTCGCAGCTTGCTTCGCTCGAATCCGAAATCCGCCGCCTCACACAATCGCGGGAGGCCGCGCTAGAATCCCGCCGGCAGGCGGAAGCCGAACTCGCGGCGCTCGGTGACGGCGTCGTGCTCAATAAGGATGGCGCATCCGCCCGCACCCGGACCGCGGAAGCTCGTACCGCCTACAGTGAAGCGCGCGCTGCGCTCGACGGTTTGAAGCGCGAGGGCGAACATCGCACGCGCCGCCTTGAAGCGATCGCCGACGAACGCGCACGCTGGGAAGAGCGTCGCACCGCCGCCACGACGCACATCGAGGAACTTGAACGCCGGCGCGAGCAGCTGACCGAAGAACTCACGGCCGCTGAAGCGGTCCCCGAACTCATCGCATCCAAGCGCAACAGCCTGCTCGACGCCATCAGCACGGCGGATGCTTCACGCGGCCAGGCTGCCGATGCGCGCGCCACCGCCGAAGCAGTGCTTGCCGAAGCGGACAAGGTTTCGAAAGCTGCCGATGCCGCGCTCTCTGCCGCTCGCGAAGATCGCGCGCGTTGCCAGGCGCTGACCGAAGCCGCCGATGCGCGGATCAACGAGTTGCGCGATCGTATCCGCGACGAACTCGAAGCCGTTCCCGAGGAACTCGCGGATCGCGCCGAGATCAAGGAAGGCGAGGAGCTGCCGCCGCTCGACCAGGCCGAAAAGCGCGTCGAGAAACTGAAGCAGGAACGCGAGCAGCTTGGCGGCGTCAATCTGCGCGCCGAAGAGGAATCTGACGAGCAGGAAGCGCGGCTCCTGACCCTGACGACCGACCGCGACGATCTTGTGGGCGCGATCGAACGCCTGCGCCGCGGCATCCAGAGTCTCAATCGCGAAGGCCGCGAACGTCTGCTGGCTTCGTTCGAGAAAGTGAACGCCAACTTCCAGACCCTCTTCAGCAAACTGTTCGAGGGCGGCGAAGCCAAGCTGACACTGACCGAATCGGAAGACCCGCTCGAAGCCGGCCTCGAGATCTTCGCGCGCCCGCCTGGCAAACGGCTCCAGTCACTCGCCCTTCTCTCGGGTGGCGAACAGGCCCTGACGGCAATGGCACTGATCTTTGCGGTGTTCCTGGTGAACCCGGCTCCGGTGTGCGTGCTGGACGAAGTGGACGCACCGCTCGACGACGCCAATGTCGACCGTTTCTGCAACATGCTTGAGGAAATGACGCGTCTGACCGACACGCGCTTCCTGGTCATCACGCATCACGCGCTGACCATGTCGCGCATGCACCGGTTGTTCGGCGTGACCATGGCCGAGCGCGGCGTCAGCCAACTCGTTTCGGTCACCCTGGCGGAGGCCGAAAAGGTCGCTGCGGAGTAGGTCTCGCAAAGTTCGCGCGCATTTCGCCGCGCCCGTGCTTTTCTCTGCGATATCAGCTATTTAGAGACGTTCTAGCGTCATTGACAGGCCGTATACCCAACCCTATGTTCCGCGCGCCTTCGAAAGAGCCGCGAAGGCCAGCTTTTGCGCGGATTTTTTCGCATCGACGGGAGTACGGGGCATGGCTGCTCAAGAACCCGAAAATCTGCGCGAGTTGGGACAGCGGCTCGACGAAGTCCAGCAGCGGAACGCCAAGCGGGACTCGCGCCCGCCGCCGACGCAGTTGGGCATCGCGTCCCGTTTCGCAACGGAACTCGTGGCGGCGCTGCTCGTCGGTGGCGCAATGGGGTGGGGACTGGACTGGCTTTTCGGGTTCTTCGGAATCCACACGCGGCCGCTCTTCATCGTGGTGTTTTTTGTGCTGGGCGCCGCGGCGGGGATCCGCAACGTGATGCGCGCAGCGAACGAGATAAACGCCGAGATCGCGGCTCACCCCGCGCCATCGGTGAACGACGACGAGGAGACCTAGACCCGTGGCCATGAACCCGATGGAGCAGTTCGCCATCAAGCCGATCGTGCCGCTGCACATCGGCGGCTACGACGTGTCGTTCACGAACCAGTCCTTGCTCATGGTGATCGTCGCCGTCGCGGCTTCCGCGTTCCTGACGCTCGCCATGTCCAAGCGCAGCCTCGTGCCGTCGCGTTCGCAGTCGATGGCCGAGATGTCGTACGAATTCGTCGCCAACATGATCCAGACATCCACCGGCGAAGACGGCCTGCGCTTCTTCCCGTTCGTCTTCACGCTGTTCATCTTCGTTCTGTGCAGCAACTTCTTCGGCATGATCCCCGGATCGTTCACGGTCACCAGCCAGATCGCCGTGACGTTCGCCCTCGCCTCGCTCGTGATCCTCACCGTCATCGTCACGGGCTTTGCCAAGCACGGCATCGGTTTTCTAAAGCTGTTCGTGCCGCACGCGCCGCTGCCGCTCCTGTTCCTGCTCGTGCCGATCGAGGTGATCTCGTTCCTGACGCGCCCAATCAGTCTTTCTGTGCGTCTGTTCGCGAACATGCTCGCCGGCCACACCATGCTCGCGGTGTTCGCAGGCTTTGTGGTGCTGCTGGGCAGCGCAGGCGGCGTGCTTTCGATCCTCTCGATCGCGCCGATGGCGCTGATCGTGGCGATCATGCTGCTCGAACTGCTCGTCGCGTTCCTGCAAGCCTATGTGTTCGCGATCCTGACCTGCATTTATCTGAACGAAGCTCTCCATCTCCACGACCATCACTGATCAGAAGGGAAAATCATTATGGAAGTCGCAGCAGCAAAAATGATCGGCGCGGGCCTTGCCTGCATCGCGCTCGTCGGCGCCGGCATCGGCATCGGCAACGTGTTTGGCAGCTACCTGTCGGGCGCGCTTCGCAATCCGGGCGCCGCCGCCAGCCAAACGACGAACCTGCTCCTCGGCTTCGCGCTGTGCGAAGCGACCGGCCTGTTCGGTCTCGTCATCGCGCTCATCATCCTGTTCACGTAAGCCGCAATGGCCGCCGGCACGACAGCCACGACGCAGGTTCCCGCCAAGCACGAAGGCGCGGGCTTTCCGCCGTTCAAGACTGAAACGTTCCCGAGCCAGATCTTCTGGCTCGTGATCACGTTCAGCTTTCTGTTCGTCGTGCTGTGGCGCGTTGCCGGTCCGCGCATCCAGGGCGTGCTCGCGACTCGGCGCGGCCAGATCGACGGCGACATCGCGACGGCGCAGCGCCATCGCGCGGATGCCGAAGGCGCTTCTGCCGCCTACCAGTCCGCCCTTGCAACGGCCCGCGGCCGCGCACAGGCGCACGCGGAGGAAAACCGCAAGCGCCTCACCGCGGAAATCGACAAGGCCAAGCAGGAAGCCGACGCAGCTGCACAGTCGGACGTGGCCAAGGCCGAAGCCCGCATCGCGGCGTCGCGCACCGAAGCCCGAACCCATGTCGCCAAGGCGGCGCAGGATGCAGCGATCGAGATCGTGGCGCGCCTGACGGGCGACACCGTGGCGGCGGACGAAGCCGCGTCGGCTGTCCGCGCCGTAACGGGAAGCTAGGCCATGGAATTTCTGCTCGAACCGGAATTGTGGGTTGGCGTCGGCTTTGTGATGGTCGTCGGCCTGTTGCTTTATGTCGGCGTGCCCAAACTCGTCGGCGGCCTGCTCGACGCGCGCTCCGTCGCCATCAAGTCTGAACTCGACGAAGCCCGCCGCCTGCGCGAGGAAGCCCAGGCACTGCTCGAGGGGTTCAAGCAGAAGGCCGCGGGCGCAGAGAAGGAAGCCGAAGCCATCGTGTTTGAAGCCCGCGCAGAGGCAGAGCGTTACGCCGCCGAATCCCGCGCCTCGCTCCAGTCGTTGATCGAGCGCCGCGCCAAGGCTGCCCAGGACAAGATCGCCCAGGCAGAGGCCGCCGCCCTCGCCGAGATCCGCACGCTCTCTGCCGATGCTGCTGCGGCCGCCGCGGGAAAGCTGATCGCCACCCGCATGGATGCCAAGCGCACCGGCGATCTGATCGCGGCGAGCATCAAGGACCTGCCGTCCAAACTCAACTAATAGAGTTATCCACAGACCCTTTGTCCGCCCCCGCTGGCGGATATATGTACGCGCGACACACTCCCCGGACTGGTTAGGGGGAGATCGCAGTATGCTCGGCAACATCGTTCGCGTTCTGGCGCTTTCGGCGGCGATCACCGGTCTTGGCGCCTGCCAGTTCTCACCAGACATTCCGACACGCGCGATCGACTACAACCGCGCCGTCGCGCATACGACCAACGAGATCCTTCTGCTCAACATCATGCGGGCCTCGGACCGCGAGCCGCGCTATTTCACGCGCCTCGGCACGAACAGCGCGCAAAGCGGCGTCACCGGCGGCGTGACGCTCTCGCTGCCCTTCCCGAACGTGGCCAAGGGCAACGCCGGCGTCAGCGGCTCCGGCACGTTCGCCAACACGTTCACGCTTGAAAATCTCGACGACAAAAAATACCAGGACGGCGCAATGCAACCGATCGCGGCGTCTACCATCCAGGAACTGTGGTCGCAGGGTATCCAGACCGACATGCTGGGTCTGTTGTTCTTCGCATCATTCTCGATCCCGAAGGCAGAGCTTCCGATCCTGCGCGATGCTCTCGACACGTTCTGCGGCGACATGCGCCACTATCAGAAATATTGTGGCAGCGGCGACTCGCTGATTGCGTCTGAACCCCTCGCGAACTCGTGGAAAGCGAGCGACTGCATCGATCCCGACAAGGTTCCGACGGACCGCCGCGGCGGCGTTGACTACGCCATCTACGTGAATGATCCGGCTGCAGAGGACACGGCAGGAAGCTATCACCCTGAACTGTGCTTCCAGATCGTGCTGCGCGACTTGTTGGCGCTCGGCCTGCACATGGAAAAACGCAAAACCGTCACCGATGTCGACCTGCACGCTTCGGCCACCACGCTCAACGACGCGACGTTCCGAGTCGAACTGGTCAAGGAGGGCCTGAAGATCACGCCTGACGGCAAGGTCCAGAAGGAAGGCTCGGAGATCGTCACGGCGCTCGACCCCTCCGCGACGGCGATGATCCGTCTGCACAACAATTTCCGGGCAGTCGTGGAACAGTGCATCGTTTATGCCGCGCATGGCGTCGAGCCGGACTCGTCGAAACACTGCGCGCCTGTTCGGATGCCGAAAGAAGCGGATGCCGCGTTCCGCGCGCGCGCGGCGGCAGCCGATGCGGCCTATGAAAACCTCGTCACCACGGATGAGACGAAAGGCAAGCCCATCTCGCTCAGCGAGCTGAATATTGCGGTCGACATCCGTTCCTTTGAAAGCGTGGTGTATTTCCTCGGCGAAGTCGTACGCGCGTCGCGCGGCGAAGCAGCAGCGAATTCGCCGCCCTATACCGTGCGCGTGCTCGGCCGTCAGCCCTGGGATCCGAGCCACCGCTCCGTCTATGAGGAAACCCTGTTCGATCTTCGCAAAGGCTCGCCAGACCAGCCATCGGCGGCGGCGCTCAGGGACGACCGCGGCGACATGAACTGGATTCCCGCGTTCTGCTATTCACCACCGCTCGCGCGCCCAGGCGCCACCGAAGCGGCCCGTAGCTGCTCCAGCGAGTATCCCGATCACGACACGATGACCGTCCTTGCCCTCGTCAACCAGGTCTGGGGCCTGCAGAAGGAGCCGTCGCCGGAGCTACAGCCGATCCTGACCCTGGGCGGCTAATACGCGGTCACCATGTATCGTGGCGGTTGATCCAGACGCGCGCCTCTGCGGCTTGCGCGTTCGCAAATACACGAACCGGGCCGTGAAAGAACGGCGCGAAGAACTGCACCGCATGTCGCATCCAGGGCTCGTCCGTGATGATCGCGATGCGGCCGAAGTCGCGCCATTGCCCGAAGCCGAACGTCGACGACTCCAGGATCTCGACGTTGCTCGCAGGCTTTTCGCCGTGAAGGACCTTGGCGAGCAGGCGAACGTCGTGACGGCCGGCGCGCCTGTCGCGTTCCTCCGGCGTCATCGAGGCGCGGACATCATCGTCCGAAACCGGATCGTGCCAGATCGCCGAGAACACATCATCGGAATGGCCTGAGAGAACTTCCATCATGGCGATGCCTCCTGATGGGTGAACGTTACACCCAGCGAAATGGTTCGCGCCTGAAACTTTTTTCAGATCGGCGCGGAACCCGTCGCCCCGCGACCAGCGGCAACATCACCAAAGGAGGAGCAATCGGCCAGAAGGCAACTACGCCTTCTCCGGCATCACCACGCGGATATGCAGTTCGCGCAGCTGCTTTGGCAGCACTTCGGTCGGAGCGTTCATCAGCAGATCCTGGCCCTGCTGGTTCATCGGGAACATCGTGACCTCGCGGATGTTCTCTTCATCGGCAAGCAGCATCACCACGCGCTCCAGCCCGACCGCGCAGCCGCCATGCGGCGGGGCGCCGTGCCGGAACGCGTTCAGCATCCCGCCGAACTTGGCCTCGGTGAAGTCGCGGCCATGACCGGCGATCTCGAACGCCTTGAGCATGACTTCCGGATCGCGGTTTCGCACCGCGCCGGACAGCATCTCATAGCCGTTGCAGACGATGTCGTACTGAAAGACCTTGATGTCGAGAACCTTCTCGCGATCCTCGCTGCTGAGTTTCATGAACTGCGCCGTGTCGTACTGCGGCAGAGAGAACGGGTTGTGGCCGAAGTCGATGCGCTTTTCTTCATCGTTCCACTCGTACATCGGCATGTCGACGATCCAGCAGAACTTGAAGCACTTCTCCTCAATCAGCCCCAGCTCGCGGCCGATGCGCGTGCGCGCCAGACCGGCCAGGGAGGCAGCACGCTCTTTCTTGTCGGCGGCGAAGAACAGAGCGTCGCCCGCCTTGATGCCAGCCTTCGCCACGAGTTCGGTTTGCGCCGCGTCGGGAATGAACTTTGCGATCGGACCCTTGCCCGTCAGCTTGCCGTCGGTCTCCTCGAAGATGACATAACCCAGACCCGCCGCGCCTTCGCTGCGCGCCCAGTCGTTGAGCTTGTCGAAGAAGGATCGCGGTTGCGCGGCGGCCCCCGGCGCGGGAATAGCGCGCACGGTCTTGCCCTTGAACGCCTTGAACGCGACATCGTCGCGCGCGAAAACGTCGCTCACGTCGCAGATGATGATTGGATTGCGCAGGTCGGGCTTGTCGGTGCCATATTTCAGCGCGGCATCTTCATAGGTGATGTACGGAACGTCCTTGTAGACCTTTCGTCCGTCGGCGAACTCCTCGAACGTCTCAAGCAAGACCGGCTGGATCGCGTCGAACACGTCCTGCTGCGTAACGAAGCTCATCTCCATGTCGAGCTGGTAGAACTCACCGGGCGAGCGGTCGGCACGCCCGTCTTCATCGCGGAAACAAGGCGCGATCTGGAAGTAGCGGTCGAAGCCGGCCACCATGATGAGCTGCTTGAACTGCTGCGGCGCCTGCGGCAGCGCATAGAACTGCCCCGGATAGCGTCGCGATGGAACCAGGAAGTCGCGCGCGCCTTCCGGCGACGAAGCGGTCAGGATCGGGGTCTGGAACTCGGCGAAACCCTGCCCCAGCATGCGCATGCGCATAGACTGGATGATCCTGGACCGCAGCATGATGTTCTTGTGCAGCCGCTCGCGCCGCAAATCGAGGAAGCGGTATTTCAACCGGGTCTCTTCGGGATAGCTGTGATCGCCGAACACGGGCAGCGGCAGTTCCGGGGCCTGGCTTTCGATCCGCACCTCCTCGATGCGCATTTCGATCTCGCCGGTCGGCAGGTCCTTGTTGATCGTATCCGCCGAGCGCGCGACGACCTTGCCGGTGAGCGTCAGCACCCATTCCGACCGTGCCTTGTCGGCCTCGGCAAAGGCGGCGACCTCCGGCTCGATCACGCACTGCGTGATGCCGTAATGGTCGCGCAGGTCGATGAACAGCAGCCCGCCATGGTCGCGCCGGCGATTGACCCAGCCGGACAGGCGGACAGTCTGTCCGACATGCTCCTTGCGAAGCTGGCCGCAGGTGTGGGTACGATACGCGTGCATGGCAAAAACCCTTCAAAACATGGGGTGTGTGACGGTTATCGGGCTTGTGGTCAAGGCCCGAACGGGCATAGCGCAACTGTCGCAATTGGCCGCTTAAGTTGCCGCAGCAAAAGGGGATTCTCCATTCATGACGTTTACCCGCTTCGCCTCCGCCGCCGCATTGTGTCTCCTGGCCGCCCTTCCCGCGCAGGCCCAGCAACGCAACGTGGTGATCTTCATCGCCGACGGCCTGCGCTACGACAGCGTGACTCCCGAAACGGCGCCGACCATGTACCGCCTCAAGAAAGAAGGCGTGGACTTCGCCAACAGCCATGCGATGTACCCGACCGTCACCACGGCCAACGCGTCCACCATCGCGACAGGACACTATCTCGGCGACACGGGCGATTACGGAAACTCGCTCAACTTCGACTTTCCGATACAGTGCCAGCTCGGCCCGGCGGTCAGCGTGACGTTCCTCGAAGATGACTGCGTTCTGAAGTCCGTCAAAGCGCATTTCGGCGACGGCTACATGGGACAGACGACACTGGCGCAGGCGGCGCGCGGCGCAGGCTACAGCACGGTCATCGTCGGCAAGAAGGGACCGGCGGCGATCCAGTGGCTGTCGGCGCTGGACAGCAACGACGACAATGTCGGCGGACCGCTCGGCGTGTTTGTCGACGACGCCACGAACCATCCGGCCGGTATCGACAAAATGCCGAGCATGAGCACTATCCTGCACGGTGATCTTGCCAACGACGCGTTCGCCGTCACGGGCGCCGGCGCGCCGCCCTTCACAAGTACGCCAAATCTGACCCAGCAGGCCTGGCTGCTGTCGCTCACCACGCAGAGCCTGATCCCGAGCCTGAGCAATCAGGCCAAACCGTTTGTGCTGATCTTCTGGTCGCGCGATCCGGACGCCACGCAGCACGGCGCCGTGGACAGTTCGGGCCGCATCGTACCGGGCATCAACAGCGTCGATGCGCGTGAGGCGATCTACAATGCGGACAGCAACCTGAAGGGCATCATGGACGCGCTGAAGCTTTGGGGGCTTGCCGACAACACCGACATCTTTGTTACGGCCGATCATGGTTTCTCCACCATCGGCAAGGGCATCCCCACAGCGGACGGCGATCTGCGCGTCAGCACGCTCGCCAACGGCTTCGTCGCTCTGAATGTCGCCAAGTGGCTCGGCGGCGAGAAGGTGTTCGATCCCGACCACGGCAATCTGGAGGTGTCCGTCGCCGATGGCGAGCGTCCCGCAAACGGGAGCGCTTTCATCGGACCGTCGGTGGAGCATCCCCGGGCGATCGTCGTTGCCAATGGCGGAACGGATTTCCTGTATGTTCCGAACGGCGCAGACAAGCGCGACACCGCCAAGCTGATCTTCGCAAAGCTTCTCGAGCAACCCTATGTCGGCGCACTGTTCGTGAACGACGCGCTGCTGAAGAGCGGCAACAAGGCTGACTTTGCCGGCGCGCTGCCGATGAGCGCCATGAACCTCATCGGCTCGTCGAGCGTTCCGCAGCCCGACATCGTGATCGGTTTTCGGTCGTTCTCTGCCAAAGGCTGCAAGCTCGGCCCCTTGATGTGCGCGGTAGAGATCGCCGACACCGGTCTGCAAACCGGCCAGGGCATGCACGGCACGACCAGCCGGGCCGACACGCGAAACTTCATGGCCGCGATCGGACCGGACTTCAGGAAGGCGTTTGTCGATCCTACCCCGGTCAGCAATGCCGACATCGCGCCTACTCTCGCGCATCTGATCGGCGTTTCTCTGTCCGGGCCGGGCAACCTCACCGGGCGCGCGGCGACCGAAGCGCTGGCCGGTGGAAAGCCTGTCGCGTTCCAGAAAAAGACGCTGGTCTCGGATCCAGGACCGGGCGGCCAACGCACCATTCTGGAATACCAGGACGCCGACGGGCGCCACTATTTCGACGCAGCAGGCATTCCGGGCCGTATTGTCGGCCTGACAGCCAAATAAGGCGCGCTTGGACCGCGAATCCGGTATCACGGTCCCATGCGGATCATAGAAAACACACCGGATTTGACGGCCCTCATCGGCGAACTCGCGGGCGCTCCCTATCTCGCGCTCGATACCGAGTTCATGCGGGACCAGACCTATTGGCCCAAGCTGTGCCTGATCCAGGTGGCGGCGCCGGGAGTCGAGGCGATCATCGACCCCCTCGCCGACGGCATCGACCTGGCGCCGTTCTACGAGCTGCTCAAATCGCCCGGCATCGTGAAGGTCCTCCACGCCGCGCGGCAGGACATCGAAATCTTTCATCACCAGGGCGGCA
>Ga0265339_10001991_pt1 | contig 15017 bp, 18 predicted proteins | sample 4CB219metaG_FD_202085 | JGI IMG/M metagenome (GOLD analysis project Ga0265339, IMG submission 202085) | Rhizosphere microbial communities from Carex aquatilis grown in University of Washington, Seatle, WA, United States - 4-CB2-19 metaG | ecosystem: Host-associated > Plants > Roots >... | reverse complement strand
CGCGCTCGAATTGTGGAGTTGGAGCAACAACGCCCTGCGCAAGGTGGCCGAACTCCCCGACACCGCCAATCACATCGCCGGCACGCGCGCGATCGACATGAGCGCGGTCGCGGATTTCGACGGCGACGGTATCGCCGATCTCGCGCTGCCCTCGCTCGACCTCGCCAGTCTGCGCATCGTGTCGTTCGCGCCTCATGCGCGGGAAATTACAAGCGTGGCGCTGCCGGCAAAGGCCGCGACCGACATCGGGCTGATGCGCAAAGGCGCGGCGCCGGTGCTTGTGCTCGGCCTTGCCGACGGCTCGCTCGCCGTCGTGCGCCAGAGCGAATAGCGAGCCTAGCGGATGGTGCTGTCGCTGGCGCGCGCGGTTGGCGTGGACGGGGCCGACAGGTTGGTGCAGTTCTTGGCGGCGGCCGCCTTGCGCAGTTCGCGCTCGTCGCCGCGGTCCGCCTGATACTCCGGATCGTAGGCGACCGCGCTGACCACGGAGCCGCCCGCCCCCGGGCTCGCCCGCGCCATCAGGCCTTCGAGCTTCTGGATGTCCTGCTCGACCGTCTCGAGGCGGTCGGTGATCTGCCGGCAGGTGTAGATGTCGTACTTGCCAGGCTGGATCAGCAGGTTCGAGACGTCCTGCCCGGTGCCGCAGCCGCAGAGGAATCCTGCCAGCGCGCCGCCCAAAAGCTGCGCCGCGGTCCGTTTCAACGTCCTGCCGATCATCCCCATCGCCACTTACTGTGCGGCGAATTTGTTTATTTTTGGTGCGGGTGAAGGCCGGCGCGCCGTCACGTTGCGGCCAAATCCGGCTCGGGGCGCTCCAGTCGTCCTGTCAAATCGCGCAAGAAAGCGATCTCATCGAACGAAAAGTGATAAAATCGCCGGTCTTTCTCGCCGTCGACTTCAAAAATCATCGGTACTGCCCCGGGAGGCAGATTCATTTTTTGCAGCAGCAATCTTACGTAATTCTGAAATTCTATAATCTTCGGCAAATGGATCTGAACAATGGCATTTAATACCATGCCGTGAATCCGCATAAACGTTTTCGCCAAGGGCAGCAGGGTAATGTCTTCGGTTCTGCCGACAAGTTCTTTTTCTCGAAAACTCTTTTGTATCAAGGGGCTTTCGAGCAATTCCTTCGGAGAAACCAGAATAGTGGCCACAGCTTGAAACTGACCAGAAGTCTCTCTCTTCGCTGAAAGAGGAACCAACGAAATTGGCATTTCAAAGTGCTGACCATAATTCCGCATATTGTATAGCAGTCGGTACGCAAACCAATTGTCGTATGCGTGTACTTCGTGATCTTCGATCCATTTTAGCTGCTCTGAATCGTCGCCATATCTGATGCGCAGCCTCGTTTTCGCACGCTCACGAAACGAACCTGCGCTAGATAGAAAATTTGAAACAGCGCCCTGAGCAGCTGCCAATGATTGCAGGTGCTTGAGCCCTAAATTCTTTAATGGATATCCAGCGACAGTCTGGGATGCTATCTCATCCTCAACGCGCTCTAATCTTTTAAAGTCATCTTCTAACGAAAGGAAGTCCACCACAAAAGGTCGGAGCTCAGTAGTTACCGAGATCACGTTTTCAAATTCGGCCCACGCCTCATCAGTTAGGGCAACTGGTTGAACGCCTAAATCAATTTTTCCATCATCGCGAGAGATCCAATACCCCAACCTCTTATCGGGCATTTACGCACCTCTGTTGCGCCGGCTTGGCTCGACCTGACGAAATGATTTTCAATAATGATACCGGCATTGAATAATTTCGAGTTGCTTGTTCGGCTCGGCACCCGAAATGCGATAAACTAGCCGGTCTTCCTGGGTAATGCGTCTTGACCAGAATCCCCGGAGCGCATGTTTAAGGGGCTCCGGTTTCCCGAGCCCCTTGAATGAATCGCGTTGAATATCTTTGATGAGGTTGTTGATCGACTCGAAGATTTTCTGATCCGTTTTTTGCCAATGCAGGTAGTCTTCCCAGGCATTGGCCGTCCACACGATCTTCATGCGGCAGACGATGGGCCAGGCTCGATCAAATCGTGCTCGGTCATCGCACCTTTATTCGCCTGCTCAATCGACTCCAGCAAGCGAGCGGCGTTGGCCGGGCTCCGCAGCAGATGAACCGTCTCCATCAGGCTCTCGTAGTCCGCTTCCGAAACCATCACCACGCTGCGGGCGTTCTGACGGGTCACGACAAGGGGTGCGCGGCTATCGCACACAGCATCCATCAGGTCCGACAGGTTGTTTCGCAGTTCGGTGTAGGACACGTGGGTCATAGGATGCTTCCGGTGATTTATATGTACATTAATTTGTACATGTACAGATAATTGTCAATAGCGTGCCGGCTTTTCGTCTTAGCCCTTGTCGAATCTCGACAAAGGGGCTATGTCGAGATTCGACAGGAGACCATTTGTATGGCCGAAAAAATCCGTGTATCGGGCCCGACCCTGAAATTGCTGAAGCTCTTACTCGATGACCCGAAACGACCGCGGTCCGGTGCCGAAATATCAAAGGCGACCAAGTTGGGGTCTGGCACGATGTATCCGTTACTTCAGCGCCTTGAAATCGCAAAATGGATCGAAGGCGAATGGGAAGACGTTGAGCCATCCGAAGTTGGCCGGCCGAGGCGCCGTCTCTACAAGCTGACGCGCTCCGGGAAAGCTGCGGCTGTTAACGAGTTGGCGCAGTATCAAACGGCTGCGGCAACGACGGGGGCTCCCGCATGGACTTAATTGCCAACGTAGCCGCCGCGATCATCGCTTTCTGCGCCAGCGTGCTGGGAAGCATCATGGCCCACGATATCTGCGTTTCGGCCGAGCGGACCTGCGCCAAAATCATTCGCAAAGCAGCGAGCCGGTTAGCGCCCTTCGACCGGGAAGCGGGGGAATCGGAATGGCTCGCCGACCCTCATGACCGGGAAACTGTCCACGAAAAGTACCAGCACGCAATCGGCTGCTTCCTTGTTGCCGGAAAGATGCGGCGTCAAGCGAGGGCCGTCACCATAGCAATAAGTTTTCAGGTTACCGGCGTCGGGACGATCCCGCTTGCCTTGAATATGAGCTCTTGGGTCTTGGGTCCATTGTTCTTCAAAGCAATGAATGCGAAGTCTGACACGATCAAGAAGATCGTGGTCATTTTTGGCGCCCTCTATCTGTTGGCCAAATTTATTCGTTCCGCCAACCGGTCGCTGGGCCCTGGCCTCAAACTAACTCGGGAACACCTGAAGCAGTATAAGACATGGGGCTACGGAGCGCGCATCAAGCGCAAAGGCATCGATTTGAACGTCGGCAATATCTTCCGCGCCATGGTCTTACAACCTGACCGCATTCAGGAAATAATTAAAAAAGTCAGCGATTGCCTTACGCCTCTTAACGAGCCGCGGCCCACCTGAGCACGAGTACACTTCGCCTGCATATGAGCACGATTTTAGTTGGTGCGGACGCCGGGACTCGAACCCGGACGGGATTACTCCCAAGGGATTTTAAGTCCCTTGCGTCTACCATTCCGCCACGTCCGCGCGTGGACTTAGACCGCCGCAGCGCGGCGATCAGCCAACGCGGCGGCGCGTCAGATCAGCCGGCTAATAACTTGCCCCAGGTCTGGTCCCAGTCGTTGCCCGAGGCATCGACCACGCGGCCGTCCTTCTCGAAGAACTTGTTGGGGATCTGGAACATGGCGAGGAAGGTGCCGCCCTTCGGGCTCCAGGCGACGTGCCGGCTGCCCGCCGGCCGCCAGACGAATTCGCCGGGGCCGACTTCGATGCCGGCGTCGGGACCTTCCTTGTCGGCGAGCGAGCCCTCGAGCACGTAGGTCTGCTCGATCAGGACATGCTCATGGTCGGGCAGCACCGCGCCCGGCTCCATGCGCATCAGCATGGTGGCGAGCCCGCTCTTGGCGTCGAACAGCAGCGGCTTCATCTCGCAGCCGGGGAAGCGCAGCTTCTGCCACGGCATGTCCTTCGGCCTGAGGTGATGCGACAGCAGGTCCTCGATCGGCTTTGCGTCCTTGGTCGTCGGCTTGACGTTCATTTCATGTCCTCCCGCCGTATTTTCCCGATCTTATCCGAAGAACGGCCCGCTGTCAGTCGCCGCCCTCGCGGATCGGCGGCACGAAGGCAAGTCCCGTGTCCCACGGGAAATAGATCCAGGTGTCCTGCGACACCTCGGTGATGAAGGTATCGACCAGCGGCCGCCCCATCGGCTTGGCATAGACCGTGGCGAAATGCGCCGCCGGCAGCAGGTCGCGCACCACCCGCGCCGTCTTGCCGGTGTCGACCAGGTCGTCGACGATCAGCACGCCCTTGCCCTGCGCGCGCATCGACATGATCTCGGGCGCCACGCCCTTCATGACGGTGAGATCGCCCTGGCTCTTGTAGTCGTGATAGCTGGCGATGCAGATCGTCTCGATGATCCGCACGTTGAGCTCGCGCGCCACGATCGCCGCCGGCACCAGCCCGCCGCGCGTGATGCACACGATCGCCTCGAACGGCCCGGCCTCGTGCAGCCGCCACGTCAGTGCGCGCGTGTCGCGATGAAATTGATCCCACGAGACGGGGAAGACTTTTTCCGGTTTCGTCACCTTGGTTTCTCCTAGCCCCCGGCCGCGAGCTTTGCTTTCACTATCTTCAGCATCTCCTCGACCGCAGCCTTGACCAACGCGAGCTTTTCCGGATCGCGCGAGCGCACCACGATATTGGTGTTGGGGCCAAGCTTCTCGTCGAAGAATGGATAGCTGCCGATGATGGCCTCGGGATGGGCCTTGGCGACATGGCCCAGCTCGGTGCCGACATCGCCTTCGCGCGCGTCGGCGCGGATCGTCTCGGACAGCAACTTGACGCCGGTTTTCAATTTGGGCGCCACCTCGTCCAGCATGGATTGCATCACGTTGGGGATGCCGGCCATCACGATGACGTTGCCGAGCCAGAAGCCGGGCGCGCCGGACACCTTGTTGTGCACCAGATCGGCGCCCTTCGGGATGCGCGTCATGCGCAGGCGCGCCTCGTTCATCTCGGTGCCCATCCTGGCCATGCGCTCCTGCATGATAGCGAGCGCGCGGGGGTCGACGTCGATCGGCACGCCGAAGGCCTTGGCGATGCTTTCCGCCGTGATGTCATCATGGGTTGGGCCGATGCCGCCGGTGGTGAAGACATAGTCGTAGCGGGCGCGCAAGGCATTTACGGCGCCGACGATCTCGGCTTCTACGTCGCTTACCACCCGCACTTCACGCAGGTCGATGCCCAGTGCCGTCATGTAGTCGGCGATGTAGCCGATGTTCTTGTCCTTGGTGCGGCCCGACAGGATCTCGTCCCCAATCACAAGCACCGCCGCGGTGACGATCTCGGGAGGCGCCATGGACTTCGTTTCCTTCGTCGGGTGCAAAGAGCTAGCCCGCCCCCGGGCTGGGCTGCAAGCGAAGGCGATCTTTCGGATCGCCCCTTGTGCAAATCGAAACCCGCCCAAAATATAGGCAAAATTCCCCGTGTGAAGCCCGAACCGCGTGCCGGATCGGGCGGTTTAACAGGGCAATCCTTGGCCTGAAGATTGCAACTTAACGAACCGGGGGTCTCCCCGAAGGCTTGAAGGACAACGCGCCAAAGTTGTGCGGCGCGTTCGGGTGGCTGGGGACGTGAGCGATGGCGACAGCCTTCGATGAGATGAAGGGAAGCGACGGCGTCGTGCGCCCTGCTTACGACGAGCTGTCGCGCTGGCTCCAAGAGGTGCCGCCCGACGTCCTCGACTACCGGCGCCGCGAGGCCGAGCTCATCTTCCGGCGCATCGGCATCACCTTCGCCGTCTACGGCGAGGCCGACGCCACCGAGCGGCTGATCCCCTTCGACGTCATCCCCCGCATTATCTCCGGCTCCGAATGGCGGATGGTCGAGAAGGGCCTCGTCCAGCGCGTCAAGGCGCTCAACATGTTCATCAAAGACGTCTACGGCGCGCGTGAGATCCTGCGCGCCGGCGTCGTGCCCGACGACATGGTTTTCCGCAATCCGGCCTTCCGCCCGGAGATGAGCGGGCAGAGCGTGCCGCACGACATCTACGTGCACATCGCCGGCATCGACATCATCCGCGTCGATGCCGACACCTTCTACGTGCTCGAGGACAACGCACGCACGCCCTCCGGCGTCTCCTACATGCTGGAGAACCGCGAGATCATGATGCGGCTGTTCCCGGAATTGTTCTCGCGGCACCGTATCGCGCCGGTCGAGAACTATCCGGACGAATTGCTGGCGACGCTGAAGTCTGTCGCGCCGCTCTCCGCGATGCGCGAGCCGAATGTCGTCTTGCTCACGCCCGGCGTCTACAACTCCGCTTACTACGAGCACTCGTTCCTCGCCGACAAGCTCGGGGTCGAACTGGTTGAAGGCCGCGACCTGTTCGTCAAGGACGAGACCGTGTTCATGCGTACGACGCAGGGGCCCAAGCGCGTCGACGTGATCTATCGCCGCATCGACGACGACTTCATCGATCCTCTCACCTTCCGGCCCGACTCGGCGCTCGGCGTGCCCGGGCTGATGGCCGCCTATCAGGCCGGCAACGTCACTCTGGCGAATGCGGTGGGGACCGGGATTGCAGACGACAAAGCGATCTACAGCTTCATGCCGGCAATCGTGAAGTTCTACCTCGGCGAAGAACCGCTGCTGAAGACCGTGCCGACCTGGCGCTGCCGCGAGGAAGAGCACCTGGCCTATGTGCTCGACCACCTGCACGAGCTCGTGGTCAAGGAAGTGCACGGCTCCGGCGGCTACGGCATGCTGATCGGGCCATCGGCCAGCAAGGTCGCGATCGAGCAGTTCCGCGCCAAGCTCAAGACCGCGCCGAAGAATTTCATCGCGCAGCCGACGCTGGCGCTGTCGACCTGCCCGACCTGCGTCGATGCCGGCGTCGCGCCCCGCCACGTCGACCTGCGCCCGTTCGTGCTCACCGGCACCAACGGCGTGCGCATCGTGCCGGGCGGGCTGACCCGCGTGGCGATGAAGGAAGGCTCGCTGGTGGTCAATTCCAGCCAGGGTGGCGGCACCAAGGACACGTGGGTGCTGGACGGATGAGGTCGACGAAGTAGCGCATGCTGTCACGCACCGCCGATAATCTCTTCTGGTTGTCGCGCTATGTCGAGCGCGCGGAATATCTCGCGCGCATCCTCGATGCCACGCAGCGGCTCTCCGCGCTGCCGCTCGCCTATGTCGGCACCAGCAATGAATGGGAATCGGCGGTGCTGACCGCCGGCTGCTCGACCGCCTTTTTCAAGCATTACGACGAGGCGAACGAGGAAAACGTCACGCATTTCCTCGCCTTTTCCGCCGACAACTCATCCTCGATCCGCTCGTGTTTCGAGCTCGCGCGCTCGAACGCGCGCGCCGTGCGCACCGCGCTCACCATGGAGATGTGGGACGCCATCAACGGCACCTGGCTCGAGCTCAAGCGCTATGGCAACGGCCCGACCTCGCGCGAGGAGTTTTCGCGCTTCGTGCGCTGGGTACAGGAATCCTCGCTGCGCTTCGACGGCTCGGCCTACCGGACCATGCTGCGCAACGACGCCTACTGGTTCTCGCGCCTCGGCGTCTATATCGAGCGCGCCGACAACACCGCGCGCATCCTCGACGTCAAATATCACCTGCTGCTGCCCGACAACGAGCGGGTCGGTGGTCCGCTCGACTATTTCCAGTGGGCGGCCATCCTGCGCTCGGTCTCGGCGCTGACCGCCTATCACTGGGTCTACCGCGAGAGCCTCAAGCCCTGGCTGGTCGCCGATCTCCTGATCCTGAAAGAGGAGATGCCGCGCTCGCTCGCCTCCTGCTACGAGGCGATCGTGCGCAACCTCGACGCCATCGGCGGCGCCTATGGCCGGCAGGGGCCGGCGCAGCGCCAGGCGCGCGGCATCCGTAGCCGGCTGCAGGACAGCAAAATGGACGGAATCTTCCAGCGCGGTCTGCACGAATATATCGGCGAGTTCATCACCGAGAACAACCGCGTCGGCAGCGCCATCACCGAGCAATTCCTGATATGAGCGCGCCGGCCTGTGCTAGAACAGCGCAGGCCCGAATGTCATGCGAATCCGAATCTCGCACGCAACTGTCTACCACTACGACGCCCCGCCGACCGCGGTGACGCAGATGCTGCGCCTCACCCCCGGCAATCACGACGCCCAGTACGTCGCGAGCTGGCGCATCGACCTGTCAGAAGACTGCGAGCTGCATCAGCATCAGGACTCCTTCGGCAACATCACGCACTCCTTCACCGCCGAGGGCCCGTTCAACCGCCTGTCGATCGCGGTCGAGGGCGAAGTCGATACCCAGGACACCAACGGCGTGTTGAGCGGCACGATCGAGCGATTCCCGCCAGCGCTGTTTCTGCGCGAGACCTCCCTCACCGAACCTGATGCCGCGATCGTCGAGTTTGCCGAGGCGGTGCGCGCGGCGGCCGGCGGTGACACGCTGTCGCTCCTGCATGAACTGTTGCGCCAGGTGCACGGCGAGATCGCCTTCGACACCGACCAGACCCACGTCGCGACCACCGCGGCCGAAGCCTTCAAGCTGCGGCGCGGCGTCTGCCAGGATTTGACCCACATCTTCATCGCAGCGGCGCGGCGGCTCGGCGTGCCGACCCGCTACGTCAGCGGGCACTTCTTCCGCAACGACGGGGTGACCGCCCAGGACGCCGGCCACGCCTGGGCCGAATCCTACGTCGAAAAGCTCGGCTGGGTCGGCTTCGACCCCGCCAACAAGATCTCGGTCACCGACGCCCATGTGCGGGTGGCCGTTGGACTCGACTATTTCGGCGCCGCGCCGGTGCGCGGCACGCGCTATGGCGGCGGCGGCGAGACCATGACGGTCGCGGTGCAGGTCGCGCAGGCCCGCCACCAATCGCAGAACTGACCGTCATATTTGCCTGCCACAGTGCCCCCTCGCTATAGTTTTGCCGACGCCGGCCCTGCAGAAAGACCAAAAGCCAAATGACCTATTGTTGTGGAATTCTCGTGCGCGACGGCCTGGTGATGATCGCCGATACGCGCACCAATGCCGGGCTCGACAACGTCTCGACCTTTCGCAAGCTGCACGTCTACACCGAGCCCGGCGAGCGCATCCTTGCGCTTGCCTCCTCCGGCAACCTGTCATTGAGCCAGACCGTGCGTTCGACGCTGACGGAGGGCGTCGACAACCCGGAAACCGGCGAGCGCGAGACGCTGATGAACGCCCCGACCATGTTTCAGGCGGCGCAGCGCATCGGCCGCACCATCCGCAACGTGCAGAACCTCGAGGGCAAGGCGCTCGACGCCGCCGAGGTCGACCATGACGTCGCCTTCCTGTTTGGCGGCCAGGTCAAGGGCGGGCGGCTGCGGCTGTTCATGATCTACTCGGCCGGCAATTTCATCGAGTGCACCACCGATACGCCCTACCTGCAGATCGGCGAACATAAATACGGCAAGCCGGTGCTTGACCGCGCCATCAGCTACGAGACCGACATCTACGACGCGCTCAAGATCGGTCTCATTTCGATGGACTCGACCATGCGGTCGAATCTCGGCGTCGGCCTGCCGATCGACCTCTTGGTCGCGCGCCGCGATACCTGCAACCCGGAAGTCAATTATCGCATCGAGCCGGGCGAGCCTTATTTCCAGGATCTGCGCGAGCGCTGGTCGGCGGCGCTGCGGGCAGCCCATATCGCCATCCCGCGGCCGCCCTATCGCACCCCCGGCTGAGTTCCTCTTAACCTCCGGTTAATACCACCGCGCGAATTGCCCGCCGCGGCGGCAGCCAAACCGCCCAACCGACTGCCCGAAAGCGAATTTCAAGCTTTGTCCTCTAGCGTCCGCGCCGAAAAGCGTAACGGGTGAGACGTTTTAAGGGGCATTACGGTGTTGGTATCGGGTCGCCCGAAACCCCAAACCGATCGCAATTACACCAGTTGGGACCGCGCCCGCTTGAGCGTGGTGGTCCCGATTGGCGCGATCGTTGCTATCGCCATCATGTGCATTGTTGTCGCGGTGCTGTCCTCGGCGCAACGCGCCGACGAAGTAGCGTCCGATCACGAGAAGACTTTGTTCTCGCGCGCGCTCGTCAACCATGGCGGCCGCGTCCTTCGGGAAGTGGATAATGCCGTCGCCGCCGGCGACACGGTCGATCATGTCCGCGTCGTCTTCGATAAGGCCTGGGCTGAGCAGCATGTCGGGCTGCCGCTTGAGAAAGCCGGGCATGATTTCATCCTGATCCTCGATGGCAGCGACAAGCCGCTGTTGGCGATGACGCCGCACCCCTCGACGGATGAGGGATGGCCCGGCCAGATCAAGGGCGACATCGCGCCGGTGCTCAACTTCCTGCGCGGCCGCTCCTCGGAACTCCCGTCGGCGATCCGTCCTGACAAGCCGCTGCCGGCCGACGGCGGCGCCCATCCCGACGCCGTAGTAATCGGCGAATTCCTCCACCGCCCCGCCATCATCGCCGCCGCCGCCGTTGGCCCATTCGGCGATATCCCGGCCTCGTTCGACAACAGCGCGCCGATCGTGGTGTCGGTGAAGCTGATCGACAGCGACGTACTCTCCGAAATCGCCACGCGGCTGCGCCTGTCCCATTTGCACGCGGTCGACGCAGCCGACGCATTGCCGCACGATTTCGTCTACACGCTTGCCGCCCCCGCCGGAGCCACGATCGCGCAATTTTCCTGGACGCCGCAGCAGCCGGGCGCCGAGATCGTCAACAGCGTGGTGCCCTTTGTCACCGTCGCGCTCGCCGGTTTCGCTTTGCTGGCCGCGTTCGTGCTGCGCTATATGCGCCGCACCGCGGTGGCGATCGCCGCCGGCGAGACGCGGCTGCGGCACCTCGCCATGCACGACCCGCTGTGCGGCCTGCCCAACCGCATCTTCTTTGGCGAGCGGCTCGAGGCAGTGATCGAGGAAGTGCGCAACGGCTCCTCGCCCGCCGCCGTGTTCTACATCGACCTCGACCACTTCAAGGACGTCAACGACACGCTCGGCCACCATGTCGGCGACGAACTCATTCGCAACGTCACCCTGCGTCTGTCGCACACGCTGCGCGGCGGCGATCTGGTGGCGCGGCTCGGCGGCGACGAATTCGCCATCATTTCCTCGATCGGCGACGACCACGCCAAGATCGAAGCAATGGCGCAGCGTATTATCGCCGCGCTGTGCGCGCCTTATGCGATCAGCAAGCAGAACATCGTGATCGGCGCCTCGATCGGCATCGCCGTAATCGACCGGAACTGCGGCGCGGCCGCCGACATCATGCGCTTCGCCGACATGGCGCTGTACCGCGCCAAGAGCGAAGGCCGCAACCGCGCCTGCATCTACGACAGGGTGATGGACGCCGAGCTCTCCAACCGCAAACTGCTCGAAGGCGACCTGCGCGAGGCAATCGAGAACAACGGCCTCGATGTCTATTATCAGCCGATCGTCAACAACAGCGGCGAAACTCTGGTCGGCGTCGAGGCGCTTTGCCGCTGGACCCATCCGACCCGCGGCGAAATCCCGCCGAGCGAATTCATCCCGGCGGCCGAGCACAGTGGGCTCATCATCGAGCTCGGCGCCTGGGTGCTTCGCCGCGCGCTGCTCGACGGCAAGGCTTGGCCGGGGCTGAGCATCGCGGTCAACGTCTCGCCGCTGCAGTTCCGCCGCACCGATTTCGCCGAAATGGTCGAACGAGCGCTGGCCGAGACCCAGTTCAACCCGGCGCGCCTCGAACTCGAGCTCACCGAAAGCATCCTGCTCGGCAACGTCGACAGCGCGGAGGCCGGCATGCTGCGGCTCAAGGCGCTCGGGGTTTCGCTCGCGCTCGATGACTTCGGCACCGGCTATTCCTCGCTGCTCTATTTGCGCCGCTTCCCCTTCGACAAGCTCAAGATCGACCGCAGCTTCGTGCTGTCGATCGAAAAGGCCGCCGACGCCGCGGCGATCGTGCATGCCGTCGTCAGCCTCGGCCGCGGCCTCGGCATGAAGGTGACGGCTGAAGGCGTCGAGACCGCCGACCAGCAGCTGTTCCTGCGCGCCGCCGGCGTGCACTTCATGCAGGGCTACCGTTTTGGCAAGGCCGTGCCGGCCGCGCAGATCGCCGAGCGACTTAAGTCGCCGTCGAGCTTCAAGCCCAAGGACGAACCGGCCGCGCTCGCAAGCTAGCGCCTGTCCGCCCCTTATTCGGCGGGCGGCGGTGTGATATTGCGTTTCCTTCCAACAAGCCTGCCAGGGGAAGGAACGCCGAATGAGTGCCACCGCAAAAATCGCATTGGTGACCGGAGCCGGAACGGGCGTCGGCCGCGCCGTGGCCATCGCCCTGGCGAAGGCCGGTTACAGCCTGGTGCTGGCCGGGCGCCGCAGGGAGCCGCTCGACAAGGTCGCCGGCGAAATCAACGGCGTCGGCTCGCAGGCGCTGGCAGTGCCGACCGACGTATCCAAGCGCGAGTCGATCCTGGCGCTGTTCGAAAAGGTGAAATCGACCTTCGGGCGGCTTGATGTGATCTTCAACAACGCCGGTATTGGTGCGCCGCCGGTGCCGCTTGAGGATCTGCCTTATGAGACCTGGCAGAACGTCGTGGCCACCAATTTCACCGGCATGTTCCTGTGCACGCAGGAAGCGATCAAGATCATGAAGAGCCAGAACCCGCGCGGCGGGCGCATCATCAACAACGGCTCGATCTCGGCGCATACGCCGCGGCCGTTCTCCGTCGCCTATACCTCGACTAAGCATGCGGTCACCGGCCTCACCAAATCGACCGCGCTCGATTGTCGGCAGTACGACATCTGCTGCGGGCAGGTCGACATCGGTAACGCCGCGACGCCGATGACCGACCGCATGGTGCAGGGCGACGGCGTGTTGCAACCGGACGGCTCGAAGAAGATCGAGGCGCGCATGGATGCCGACCACGTCGGCAACGCGGTGGTCTACATGGCGAGCCTGCCGCTCGACGCCAACGTGTTGTTCATGACCGTCATGGCCAACAAAATGCCGTTCATCGGCCGCGGCTAGCGATGGAATTCGCGAAAGCACTGCAGGAGTGGCACGACTTCTACGTTCTCGTCGGTACGGCGGGAGCGACCCTCGTCGCGTTGCTGTTCGTCGCGGTGTCGCTCGGCGCCGGATTCCTCACGGAGCAGCGCGCTTCGGCGACGCGCGCCTTTTTTAGCCCGGTCGTCATCCACTTCGCCGCGGTCTTCGCCATCTCGGCGGTATCGCTCATGCCTTCGCATACCAAGACCTTTTTTGCGGGCATGGTCGGTGCCTGCGCTCTATTCGGTGCCGCAGTCTCCGCTTTCGCCACGGTTCAACTGCTGCGCAATCGCTGGACCGATTATCTGCAGGACCATCTGGCCTACGGCCTGTTGCCGCTCGCCGGCTATATTGCGCTTCTTGCCGCGGCTTGGCTGATCTACCGCCAAAACGAGATGGCGCTCGACATCCTCGCGATCTCGCTGCTGATCCTGCTGGTCATCAACATCCGCAACGCCTGGGATCTGACCCTGTCGATGGTGCGCCATCACAGCAGCGGGCCGATCGACTCCTAATCGAGCTTGCTGACTTTCACTTCGGTCCCCGTGCGGATCTTCGCCAGAGTCTTCACGTTGCCGATCGCCTTGGCGAACACGTTGCAGGGACTGGCCAGCCGCGTCTCACCGCCCTTCGAGATCGGCGTGCGGCCGAAGCCGATGGCGATCGCCGGGCCCTGCGGCCAATAGGCGATCTCGCCGGGCGTGATCACTGCGCGCGCATCCGGCTCGCGTTTCACGTCGACGGGCACGTCGAAATAAACCTCTTCGCCCCATGTCAGCGCCGAGGACGTCAGCGGCAGCGCCGCCACGATCGCCTGGGCGGTCGGCGTGTCGAGCAGTTCGGCGTCGAGCGTGAGCGCGCCGAAATCGAAGCGGATGCGAGCCACGGAGCGTTTCCCCTTGTCGATTGCTTTGGCCCCGGCGAATCCCAATTTTCCCGAGCGGGGCTGCGTTGGCAAGTGAGGTGGTGTTGACAAGCCGCGGCGTTAGGAATATATTCACGACGTCCTGCTCATCCGAGGGCGTCATCATGAGGCGTCTTGATGATGGAGCAGCGCGATGACGGATGCCGGAGATACGGCGTCCGGCTATCGCGGGCCGTGAGGCGGAAATGCCTCGTGGTCGATTGCGGCGCCCGCAGGCGGAGGCAAACGCAGCCTATCGCTTCCGGGCGGCGCCGGGGCTCCGCCCGCGGGCACTACGACCCGCTGCGAGGAGCTCGCTGATGGCAGCTGGTTCGGCCGGCTTCGGTAAGGCCCGAGGCACGCTTTAGAGCCATCCCCCAGAAGCGCGGCCCGGCGCTGGAAAGAGCCGCAAGGTGGAGCGCTGAGAGGCGCCCGCGCTCTTGGCTGAGCGCGGCACGAACGAATACGGATGCGCCTTTCGGCGCTCCGCTTCCCTCGGATCGTTTCCGGGGCAAGACGAAGAAGACGGCGTACCCGGCGCCGCAAAGAATACGGGTGATGACGCTCGCCCGGAGCGCAACGCGGGCTAGTGCAGGCGGAATTCGCCGTTGATGGCTTTAAGCTCCGCCGGCTTGATCAGCTTCGAGTGCGCGACCTGGACCGAATGCAGCGGGCCTTCCAGCTTCTCCTGCCAGAAGGCGAGGAAGCGGGTGAGCTCCGGAAATTCGGGGAACAGATCGTAGTTCTGCCAGAGGTAGGACTGCAGCAGCCAATGATGATCGGGACGCCGGTACAGGATGTGCGCGGTGGTCAGACCGTAGCCATTCACCTGCTTCACGAAATCAGCCGAAACCATTCGAATCCTCCGTCATGTCGGACAGAAAGTTTCCAATCCCGGCGTTAGGCATTGCAAGCCGAATCGGTAAACAAACTGTTTAAAATCAAGGCGTTAGCAGCAAGGTCACCCGCCTGCTAACAACTCTGCCGATGTGCCCTTCTCCAGCCACCCACCCGGGAAAAATTCGGGGCTCGGCCACACGGTTCGCTCACAACCGCGTCAACGCCCTCAGCACGCTCGGCTTTTTTCTTGTTGGCACTCGCATAGAATGAGTGCTAAAAAAAT
>Ga0265339_10001987_pt1 | contig 15027 bp, 12 predicted proteins | sample 4CB219metaG_FD_202085 | JGI IMG/M metagenome (GOLD analysis project Ga0265339, IMG submission 202085) | Rhizosphere microbial communities from Carex aquatilis grown in University of Washington, Seatle, WA, United States - 4-CB2-19 metaG | ecosystem: Host-associated > Plants > Roots >... | reverse complement strand
TTGTCGAGGCGCCCGGGCGCGTTCGCGTCGCCGATGCGCGAGGCGATGAAGCCCCAGCCCGGGTGCCGGTCGGCCGTCGCGAGGAGCTGCTCGAGCCAGTCGGGCGCGGCGACGGCGTCGGGGTTGAGCAGCGCGTAGCACGCGGCGTCGGGCACGCGCGCGAAGGCGAGGTTGTTGCCGCCCGAGAAGCCCGCGTTCGTGGGGGACGCGACGAGCGTGATCTGGTCGCCGAAGGCGGCGAGCGCCGCGAGCGAGCCGTCCGTCGACGCGTTGTCGACGACGACGACCGGGAAGAGCTCGGGCGCGCCGCGCCGCACGGTCTGCGCGAGCGCCGAGCGGACGGCGTCGGCGACGAACGCCTCGCCGTTGAAGTTGACGATGACGATGGCCGCGCGGACCTGCGGCATCAGCGCGGGCTCGAGCTGATGTCGAGCAGGACGGCCTGCAGGATGAGCTGGAAGCCGATGACGATCGGGAGCACGGACAGCATCACGCGGCCCGTCGAGGACACGACGCCGGTCTTCGCCGACTCGTACCAGGCCCAGGCGCCGAAGGCGATGCCCGCGAGCATCAGCGGCGCGCCGAGGAAGAGGAACAGCGCGATCGGCGAGAAGTCGCGCACGACGTAGCGCTGCCACACGCGCTTGCGCAGGCGGTCGACGAGGCGCACGGGGAAGCGCCGGAGCACGGTGCCGAGGCGCATCGACGAGCGTTCGTCGCCGTAGCGGGCCGGCATGGGCACGTCGACGACGCGGCTCTCGAGGATGTTCAGGTGGACGAGCATGTCGTTCTCGAAGAAGTAGTCGTCGGCGATGTCCTCGAGGGCCAGACGCTTGAGGACGGACGCGCGCACGGCGACGTAGCCGTTCTGCGGATCGAAGATGTGCCAGTAGCCCGACGCCATCTTCGTGAGGAAGGTGAGCACGAGGTTGCCGAGGAGGCGGACCCGCGGCATCGCGCGCAGGGCGTGCTCGTCGAGGAAGCGGTTGCCCTTGGCGTAGTCGCACCCGCTGTCGACGAGCGCGTCGAGGAGCGCCGGCAGCTGCGCAGGATCCATCTGCCCGTCCGAGTCCATCTTCACGACGACGTCGGCGCCGAGCTCGAGGCAGCGGCGGAAGGCGCTCTTCATGGCCCCGCCCACGCCGCGGTTCTTCTCGTGGCGGACGACGTCGAGGCGCGCGTCGGTGAGCGCCGCCAGCGCCGCGCCCGTGCCGTCGGGGGACGCGTCGTCGACGACGACGATCCGGTCCACGAGGGCGGGCAGCGTGCCGACCACCTGGCCTATCGTCGTCTCGGCGCGATAGGCGGGGATCGCGACGGCCACCGTCAGGCCCCGGTACATGTGGGCGCGATGATACGGGAGGACGCGCGTCTTTTGAAGGATTTCACCGCGCTTGCTGACATCACCCCGATACGTTAAGACGGCGGCCGTGACGACGGGCGACACGCGCAGTGCCGCGTACGCCGAGCGGCTCGCCGGCTCGGGCCGCGGGTGGAGACGTCTCCTCGACGTGCAGCGGCCGTACCGCTGGAACGTCCGGCGGCTCCGCCTCGGGTTCGTGCTCGACCTGGGCTGCGGCGTGGGGCGCAACCTCGAGCACCTGGGCGGGCAGGGCGTCGGCGTCGACCACTCGGCCGAGTCGGTGGCGCGCGCGCGGGCGCGCGGGCTCGCCGCCTTCACGCCAGACGAGTTCGCCGCGTCGGAGCACGCGCGGCCCGGCCGCTTCGACGGGCTGCTCGTCGCGCACGTCGTCGAGCACATGACCTTCCCCGAGGCGGCGGCCCTCGTTCGCGGCTACCTCCCGTACGTGCGTCCGGGCGGGCGGGTCGTCTTCATCGTGCCGCAGCCGGCCGGCTTCCGCTCGGACGCGACGCACGTCGAGCCCTTCGACGCCAGCAAGCTCCGCCGCCTCGTGACCGACCTCGGGCTCTCCTTCGAGCGCTGCTACTCGTTCCCGTTCCCTTCGTTCGCCGGCACGGTGTTTCCGCACAACGAGACGGTGCTCGTCGCGACGCTGCCCACGGTCGCTAAGTAGGACGGCGGGGACGCAGCGCCTCGGGGGGCGTCGAACCGTCCTCGGGGAAGAAGCGCAGGAGCCGCCGTGGCGGAGCGCACAGGCCTTCTTCGACCTCGTGGGCGCGCCAGACGCCGCCGGGGCCGTCGATCGTGTTGAGGTCCTTGATGACCTCGCCGTTCTCGAGCAGGTAGAGCGAGACGTTGCGGAGGAACGCGTCGACGTCTCGGGGCTGGAAGCTGTCCTCGGGGAAGCACGCCTCGAGGTCCTGGCGATCGAGCTGGCCCATGCCGACCGTGTCCATGAGCAGCCAGCCGCCGCCGCGCTTGAGGCGGACGTTGCTCCACAGGTCGAGGGGCGGCAGATCGCGCTCGGCGTGGGAGGCCAGGGACGTCTCGACGGCCTCCGCGCTCTTGAGCGTCTCGCCGTTGGGGTTGAAGGTGGCGAGCGCCGACGGGTGTCGCAGGATCGCTCGGCACACGCGCGTCACGAAATGGAGCTCGGCGACCGGGTCGCAGTCCTCCGGGATGACGAGATCGTCCTTGGCCGCCCCGTACGAGTAGCTGAGCTTCAGGCGGACGAACGCGTGGTGGCGCGCCACGACGTCGCCGGCCTCGCGCCAGCCCCACGAGTTCTCGACGGCGCGACGGAGGTTTCCGGGGAACGCCAGCGGACCGAAGTGTCCCGTCGACCACGCGCCGAAGAGGGTCGGCTCGGTCTTGGGGTCGCCCATGTGATCGGGCCAGACGCGGTCCTGGAGGTCCACCGCCAGGTAGCCGCGCACCTCGGGGCGGAACGCGACGAGCAGCGACGGTCCCCCGATGTCAGGATCCGGTTGGGGGTCCATCCGCCGCACGATCTCGAAGTCCGCGAGCAGCGGCTCGAGCTCGTCGAGCGTGATCGGCGCCGAGAAGAGGACGCTCGCGCCTTGCGTGAAGAAGCCCTTCATGCGCCTAGGCCAGGGCGCGCAGCCCTGGGCCGTCGGCCTCGTATGCGAGGCCGCAGGAGCAGGTGAGCGACGCCGGCAGGATCTCGCCGCAGGCGCACACGAAGCCCAGCTTTCGCGCCGGCACGCCGCCCACGAGGACGTGGGGCGGCACGCTCTTCGTGACGACGGCGCCCGCGGCGACCATGGCGTAGCGGCCGAGGTCGTGGCCGCAGACGATGGTCGCGTTGGCGCCGATGCTCGCGCCGAAGCCCACGCGCGTGGGCAGGAACGACGAGACGGGGCGCTTGTGACGGCCGGCGCGTGGGCGGAGATCGTTCGTGAACACGCAGTGCGGGCCGAGGAACGCCTCGCTCTCGACGACGACGCCGTCGTAGAGCGCGACGCCGTTCTTGATGATGACCCCGTCGCCCACGACGACGCCGCCCTCGACGTAGACGCCCTCGCCGAGGTTGCAGTCGCGGCCGACGCGCGCGCCCGGCATGACGTGCGCGTTCGCCCAGACGCGCGTGCCGTCGCCGATCGCGTCGCTCTCGACGAGCGCGCGCGCGTGGAACTTCGGCGGGTTCTTCGTCTCGCTCACCTTCAGCTCCTCAATCGCAGCCCGAGCATCACGATGGGCTTCAGCATGGACCACCAGCCCGTGATGGGCTTCATCTTCGTGTACCCGAGCGCCTTGGGCGGGTAGATCTTCGTGACCGGCGCCTCCGCGGTGCGGTAGCCGAGGCGGATCGTCTTCCAGTAGAGGTAGGGCTCGAGCTCGTACTCGTCGAGCCACGCCTGGTCGAGGTTGATGCGCGCGTCGTCGAGCAGCTTGGTGCGGAAGGCGCGGTAGCCGTTCGTCGACTCCGACACCCACTTGCCCACCGACAGCGAGAAGAGGATGGGGTGCAGGCGGGTCGCGAGGTGGCGGTAGGCGGGCATTCCGCCCGTGCGGCCGCCCGCGAGGTAGCGCGAGCCCTGCACGAAGTCGGCGCCCGCGACGATCGGGTCGAGCAGCCGCGTGATCTCCTCGGGCGCGTCCTTGTTGTTGCCCGCGATGACGACGATGACGTCGAAGCCGCGCTCCTTGGCCCACATGAAGCCGGCGCGCAGGCCCGCGCCCACGCCGACGGTGCGGCCGATCGTCAGCACGGTCGCGCCGAAGCTGCGCGCGACCTCGGGCGAATTGTCGGTGCAGCCGTCGTCGACGACCAGCACCTCGTCGACGATGTCGCGCGGCGCGCGGCGGACGACCTCGCCGATCTTCTTCTCTTCGTTCAGGACCGGCGCGATGAGGACGACCTTGAGGCCTTTGTACATCGCGACGACCGTCTGGCGCCCTAGGCGAGCGCCTTCCGCAGCGAATCGACGACGCGCGCCTGCTGGTCGGCCGTGAGCTCGCCGTACATCGGCAGGGAGATGATCTCGCCCGCGGCCTTCTCGGACACGGGGAACGCGCCTGGCCCGAGGCCGAGGTGCTTGAACGCCCCCTGCAGGTGGCACGGCACGGGATAGTGGATGCCCGCGCCGATCCCGTCGGCGTTCAGCTTCTTGAGCACCTCGTCGCGGCGCGGGACGCGCACGACGTAGAGGTGAAAGATGGGCTCGTTGCCCTCGAGCGTGCGCGGCGCGACCACGCCCGGCAGCGCCGCCTGCGCGAGCAGCTGGTCGTAGCGCGCGGCCGCCTCGCGGCGCCCCTGGTTCCAGGCCGCGAGGCGCTGGAGCTTGGCGAGCAGCACGACCGCCTGGAGCGTGTCGAGGCGCGAGTTGAAACCCGTCTCCGGGTGGTGGTACTTCACGTTGCTGCCGTAGTTGCGCAGCGCGCGCACCTTGGCGGCGAGCTCGTCCGAGTTGGTGAGCACGGCGCCCGCGTCGCCGTAGGCCCCGAGGTTCTTGCCCGGGTAGAAGCTCGTGCCCGCGGCGTCGCCGAACGTGCCCGCGCCCTTGCCGTTCCGCTTCGCGCCCTGCGCCTGCGCGGCGTCCTCGATGACCTTGAGGCCGTGCTTCTCGACGAGCGGCGCGAGGCGCTCCATGGGCGCCACCTGGCCGTACAGATCGACGGGCATGAGCGCGCGCGTGCGCTTGGTGATCTTCGCCGCGACCTGCTCGACGTCGAGGAGGTAGGTGTGGGGATCGCAGTCGACGAAGACGGGCGTCGCGCCCGCGCGCGCCGCCGCCAGGGGCGTCGCGATGAACGTGTTCGTCGGCATGATGACCTCGTCGCCGGGACCGATGCCGGCCGCGCGCAGCGCGAGCTCGAGCGCGTCGGTGCCGTTGCCGACGCCGACGCAGTGCTTGGCGCCCGTGAACGCCGCGAAGGCGTCCTCGAAGGCCTTCACCTCGGCTCCCAGGATGAACGATGTGTTCTCGAGGACCTTGGCGAAGCCGCGCGCGACCTCGTCCGCCACCTGGCGGTGCTGCGCGCCCAAATCGACGAGGGGGATGTTGCTGGTCACTGGGTGCTCCTAGTATTCGATCTTCTGCTCGCGCCCGTGGTCGCGCATCGAGCGGTCGATGGCCTCGAGCGTCTTGACGACGGCGCCGGCCTCTTGACCGCCCACGAGCGGCGTCGTGCCCTTGGTGATGCACTCGAGGAAGTGATCGCACTCGGTCTTGAGCGGCTCGCCGCCCGACAGGCGCGGGATCGTGATGTCGCCCTCGCGCACGCTGGCGCGGAACGACGCGAACGAGTCGACGAACGACGGCGTCGTGGTCTTGTCGGTGACCTGCTTGTCGTAGATGCGCACGGGCTCGAGCATGTTCATGTCGTCGAAGCTGAGCATGCGCTTCGAGCCCGCGACGGTGACGTCGCGCGCCTTGCGCGGGTTCAGCCACGACGCGTGCACGTTGACGAGCACGTCGCCCGGGTAGCGCAGCGTCGTGAACACGGCGTCCTCGATGCCGGGGTTGATCCACGTGCCGCCGATGGACGACGCGCTCTCGGGCACGGCGCCCAGCCAGTAGTTCGCGATCGAGATGTCGTGCGACATGAGATCCCAGGAGGCGCTCACGTCCATACGGATGGGGCCGAGGTTCGTGCGGACCATCGAGATGTAGTAGACGCGCCCGAGGTCGCCCGCGACGATCGAGTCGCGCACCTTGCGCACGGCCTGGTTGAAGAGGAAGACGTGGCCCACGAGGAGCACGCGTCCCTTGGCCGCCGCGAGCCGCGTCAGCTCGTCGGCCTCGGCGCCGCGGGTCGTGATCGGCTTCTCGACGAGCACGTGCTTGCCGGCCTCGAGCGCGGCCTTGACCAGCGCGTGGTGCGTGCTGGTCGGCGTGGCGATGACGAAGGCGTCCACCTCGGGGTCGGCGAGGGCCCGGTCGACCGTCTCGGCCGTCTCGACGGACGGGAACCGGCTGCGCACCTGCGCGAGGCGCCCCGCGTCGCGGTCGACGACGTAGCGCACGCGTGAGGCGGGTGGGTTGTCGAAGTTGCGGATGAGGTTCGGGCCCCAGTGACCCGCGCCCACGACCGCGATCCGGACGGGCTGCGCGGCGCTCACCGCGGCTTCTTCCCAAGCGAAAGCATAGGTTCCTCCAATAGATGAAAAGCGCGGGAAAGTCGAGGGGTCACGGCGCGGGCGGCCGGCCCGCGGGCGTCGCGAGATCGACCACGACCATGCCGTCCCGCTCGAATACCTTCGTGCGCGTGCGCGCCACGCTGTCGGCCCGCTCGAAGGCCTTGAAAAAGAGCGGCGCCAGGGTCCGCTGCGACGGGTCCGGGTTGCGCGCGAGCGATGCCCAGGTCGAGCTCTTGTAGAGCTCGATCGAGCTCTCCTTGCGCACGAAGGCGAAGTAGCGGAGGTGGTGGTCGAGCAGGTACGCGACGAACGCGTCGTCGGAGTCGAGCGGCAGGCCCGGGCGGGGGCTCACCATGCCGGGCAGGTCGATGGCGTCGATCTTGTTGCGGCGGAAGTCGAGCCAGTAGGCGCGATCGAGCATCGTGAGCACGCCCTCGCCCGGCGCGATGGCGGCCTGGAGCGCGCGGTACTGGGCCTCCTCGGGATCGGGCGGGGGCGGGGGCGCCTCCGACGCCGCCTTCACGAGGTCGAGCGCGCCGCCGTAGAGCTTGGTCGTCGCGGGGCGGGCGCCGTCGATCTGGATCAGCAGCGCGGCGCACGCGACGACGGCGGGCAGGAAGGTCTCGGTGAAGCGCGGCGCGGCGGGGTCGGCGAGCGGCGCGTCCGCCTTGCGCAGCGCCGCGAGCGACACGCAGAGCGCGGTGGCGAGGGCGGACGAGAAGAGGAGGCGCTCGTTGTCCGCCGGGTTCCCCCAGGCGAAGGCCCAGACGAGCGCCAGCATGCCGATGACCGAGGCCCAGAAGATGGTGCCGAGGGGCCGCCGGCGATCGTCCTCCTTGAGGAGCAGGCCCGCGAAGAGGAAGAGGGGCAGCGTCTTGATGGCCCGCTCGTGGGTGAAGTTCGCCCAGAAGCGCTTGGCCAGCTCGAGGAAGCCCTTGGTCCCGCCGTAGGTGCCGAGCTCGGGGTGGTAGTTCAGGGAGATGAGCGGGTGCGCGATGGCGCGCGCCGAACGGAACGACGAGACGATCCACGGGAGCAGCAGCGCGAGGCAGAGGAGCGTGACGCGGCCGAAGTTGCGCAGCACCGTGCGCCGTTCGGCGGGCGCGGCGCGGGCGACGAGCCCGCCGTAGGCGAGCAGGATCAAGGCCGCCGCGGGCACGACGTTGCTCTGGCGGAGCGCAGCCAGGGCGGCCGCGATGAGCGCGAGCAGGGTGCCCACGCGCCTCGGCAGCCCCTCTTCCGGCGGGAGCAGCTCGAGCGTGCGGAACGCGGCGAGGTAGAGGACCGCCGCCGACATCGTCGCCGTCGTGTTGGCGCGGATGTCGGGCACCGTGACGAGCAGCGCCAGCGGCAGCAGGGCGAGGGCCCGGCGCCGCAGCGGATACCAGAGCACGAGGCCGAAGGCGATGAGCAGGCACAGGCCGCGGTCGAAGAGGAACACCGCCGTCGTCGGCAGCTGGCTCATCATGAGCGCGTTCAGGAAGGGCTGGCCGCCGTAGCTGTTGAGGCCCCGGATGCTGAACGGCTGCACGGAGCAGCCGGCGGACAGCATCTCGGCCGGGAAGACGAGGTAGGCCGGGCCGTCGTCGCAGTTCCAGTAGTAGGCGAGCGTGAGGCCCGCGCCCGCCGCCTGCACGAGCGCGAGCAGCGCGAGCGCGCCGAGGCCGATGGTGACGCCCACCGCTCGGGGCCGGCTGCGGAAGGCGGCGAGCATCGACTCGAGCAGCTCGGCGCGGCGCGCGCCGAGGTCGAGGGCCAGGCCGAGGAGGCCGCCCATGACGAGCGCCGCGACGCGCCCGCGCGAGATGAGGCAGAGCATCGAGAGCACGCCGCCCACGGCGACCAGCAGGGCGACGCCCCAGGCCGCGCGCAGGGCAGGGTCGACCGGCCGCCCGGGGACGAGGCGCCGCGCGAGCAGCGTCCCCCAGCCCACGAACGATCCGAGCACGAGCGCGCCCCAGACGAGGGCGTTCACGAAGGGCGAGGCGATGCCGTGGCTCACGACGGCGATGAAGCCGGCGAGCGCGAACGCGGAGAACGCCGCGCACGGCGCCCAGGCGAGCGCGGCGCGTCTCTGGTGGGCGGCGCTAGCGGCCAAGCGACCCCTTCCTCAGCTTCGCGCGGAGCCTCATCGCGGGCGGCGGGACCGGGGCGGGCGCGGCCGGCTTGACCGCGGGCGCGACGGGCGGGAGGGGCGGCTTCCCCGGGGGCGCCACGACGGGCGCGGGCGGCGGGGCGGGCGGGTGCACGGCGCCGGGCACGCGACGGAACGCGTAGCCGAGGTTGATCGGGTTGAGGTCGCCGACCTCCTGCCACCCCGATCCGGGCGCGCGCGCCGCCGACAGCGACGAGTCCGAGGCCGAGAGGAAGACCCAGGTCGCCCCCGCCTCGGCCGCGCGCGCGAGGAAGGTCGGCCCGCCGCGCATGAACTGCACGCGGTTCGAGTAGGTGTTGTTCCAGAACAGCGACGGGAACCCGCAGTACTGCTCGTCGAACACGAGGAGCTTGCCGCGCCCGAGCTCCTTCTCGCGCGCGAGGCCCGCGACCAGCGACGTGGGCGCGCCGAGCTCGCGGTCGACCTCGCGGTTGAGCGCGGGCGCGTGCGCGAGGGCCTCGAGCCGCTCGGGCGTGAAGTACCAGCGCGGCTCGGGCTGCCACCAGAACATCATCAGCGACGTCACGACGACGATGGCGAGGGCCGCGTCGCCCAGGCGCTCCCAGGCGGCCCGGCGCGTGAGCCACGCGATGAGCACGAACAGCAGGCCGACGTGCGCCGGGTGGTAGCGGGGCGACCACAGCGCGGGCGACCCGGCCACCATGACGCCCAGGATGAGGGCGATGCCGAGCGGCGGCGGCGACGGCGCCAGGTCCGCCTCGAGGTGCCCGAGGCGGCGCCGCAGCGCCGCGTGGAAGACGAGCGCGAACGCGATCGCGCCGAGCGGGAAGGCGACCCAGACGATCCCGATGCCGTACTCGACCGCCTGGTCGAAGAACATCCCTTTGACCGTCCAGGGCAGCGCGAAGAGGTGGTCCATGAGCCGCGGGAACGGCTCGTTGAGGTTCACCGGCAGACCGGCCGCCTTGCCCGCGTCCGAGCCGCCGAGCAGCGGGCCCATCCCCGGCCAGTGGATCCCGAGCGCCGGGACGTCGACGCGCATGTCCGGCCAGAAGGGGTTGTGAAACTTGAAGTAGTTCCTGAGGTACGTCGCCGAAGCCATCGCCAGCACGAGGCCGAGGCCGCCCGCCACGACGCCGAGGGCGGCCCCGCGCCGCCTGTGCCAGTGCGCCCGCAACAAGCTGGTCGCGCCCACGACGCCGATGATGGGCACCGAGATGAGCGCGATGCCCTTCGAGCCGAGCGCGAGCGCGAGGCCGAGGCCGGCCAGCCACCCGTCCGACAGGCGCGGCCGGTCGACCGTCGAGAACAGCACGGCGCCGAGCACGAGGGCGGCGTTCTGCGGATCGACGTACGTGCTGTGCAGGTAGCTCGCGCAGCCCGGCATGAGGACGACGCACACGCCCCAGCCCATGGCGGAGACGCGGTCGGTGTAGCGGCGCGCCAGCGCGTAGGTGCCCGCCGCGATGGCGGGCGCGAACAGCAGGTTGGTGATGTCGGCCAGCCGCCGATCGGCGAACACGACCATCCACAGCTGCGTCATCTCGCCGAGCCGCACGTAGCCGTTCACCTTCTGGAGCGTGTCGGGGAGGTCGACGAAGGCGAAGCCGTGGTTCTGCAGCGAGAACCCCACCATCGTGTCGTGGTACCAGAGCGGGTCCCAGTGCGGCAGCGGCTGGCCGAGCCAGGCCGAGACGGCGAGCCAGAGCAGCAGCCCCGCGGCGAAGAGCACGCCCAGGAACACGAAGCGCCGCGAGCGCCACGAGAGCGCGAGCGCCTCGAAGGGGAGGCGCGCGAGGCCTACGGCCGCGCGCGCCGTCTCGGAGAACAGCGCGCGGACGCCGAGGCCCGCCGAGGCCAGCAGGAGCGCCGCCACCGAGGTGAGCAGCGAGCCGATGGCGACCGAGCGTGGCCACAGTCGATTCGTGAGGCCGAGCGCGTAAATGGGCGCGACGATCAGGGCGTTCCACAGCAGCGTGGTCGAGACGACCAGCTCGGCGCGGCCGCGCGGGCGCGCGCGCACGGCCACCGCGAGCGCCGCAAAGCCGGCCAGCCCGGACAGGACGAAGAGGAGCGCGAAACCCACGGGGGGCGGACTATATACCGCGGTGTACGCCGCGCGCGGCTGGAAACCCAACCGCTCGTTGAGGTAGGGTGGCGCCCGTGACGACGTCCAATCCTCGGTCATCGGGATCATCTGCGCTCGCGCCCGTGCGCGAGGCGCTCCTGCTCGAGCAGGCGATGCGCGCGGCGCGCGGCTACACGGACGGCGCGCGCGTGTCGGCGCTCGCCCGCGCCGGCGCGGAGGCGGCCCTCGTGGCCGACCGCGCCCTGGACGACGGGTACCTCGCGAGCGCGCTCACCGTCTATCGCGACGCCGGGCTGCTGTTCATGGCGGCGGCCGTCGTGGGGGCGCCGGCCTCGGAGCCGCTCGCGGCCGAGCTGCCGCCCGCCACGGTGCTGGCGCGCTTCCGCGAGCGGCAGTGGCCGGGCGAGAAGAAGGCCGAGCTCGAGGCCTTCTGCGGCTCGCTCGCGCCCGAGCGCGCGGCCGAGCGGCCCGTGGGCGCCGCGCCCGCGCGGTCCGAGGTCGAGGCGGCGCGCGACGTCGTGAGCTGGCTGGCCACGCTGGTCGAGGCGCGCGGGGTCGCCGAGCTGCGCGTCCAGCGCGGCGTCCGGATCGCGCTCGCGGGGGCGCTCGCCGTGGCGGCGCTCGCCTGGGGCATCTCGGGCCTCATGTCCAACAAGAACGTCGCGCTGCACAAGCCGGTGACGGCGAGCGCGCTCTTCAACGCGTCCATCAACCCGGGCGGCCTCACCGACGGCGTCATCATGGGCGCGCCCTACGGCATCCACACCAAGGTGGGCGGCCTGCAGTGGGTGCAGGTGGATCTCGAGAGCGTTCAAAAGCTCGACAAGATCCTCATCTACAACCGCGCCGACGGGTACTTCGACGAGGGGCTGCCCTTCACGCTGCAGACCTCGGTGGACGGAGCGATCTTCACCGACATCGAGAAGCGCACGACGCACTTCTCCCAGACCGAGCCGTGGGTCGCGAAGCTGAACGGCGTGAACGCGCGCTACGTGCGCATCGTCGCGGCGCCCGCCAAGTACGTCACGCTGAGCGAGGTCGAAGTCTTCGCGAATTGACGCCGCCCGCGCGCTTGCCGCGGTGGCGCTTCTTCGCTAAGACCGGGCGCTCATGCTGGCCCCGCTGAGCGCCCTCGCGTGCGCGCTGTATCTCTTGCCGCTCGCGGCCCTCGTGGCGCTGCTGCGCGACGAGACCGACGATGCGCTCGATCTCGCGGTGGCCCTCGGGCTCGTGTTCGCGGCCGATCTGCTCGGCCTGCTCGTGCTCACGCGCCTCTGCCGGGTCGAGATCGCGGCGTTCGTGCGCACGGCGCTCGTGGTGGGGCTCGTCGCGGGCCTCGCCGTGGGCCGGCGGCGGCGAGGTGAGCGGGCGCTGCGCGCGCTCGGCCGCCTCTCGCGCGCCGACCTGACGGCGCTCGCGCTGGGCGGCCTGGTCGCGTTCGCGCTCAGCGGCTGGGCGTCGTCGACGTTCTGGATCTGGGACCGCGAGTGGCACGTCCCGTTCACGGCCGCGCTGCGCGCGCAGTCGATGCCGTTCCGCAACGTCTACGACCCGGTGACGCCCATGCGTTACCACCTGGCCGGCGACGTGGCGGCGTCGGCGCTGCAGTCGCTGTCGTTCGCGGCCATGAACGCGTCGCGCGCGCTGTCGCTCTCGCACGACCTGCAGGCGGCGCTCGCGGGCGGCGTCGTCGCGCTCACGCTGCGCGCGCTCTGCGCGTGGCCGCCGGCCAGCGCGGCGCTGGGCGCGCTCGTGCCGCTGCTGGCGGGGCCCATGACCCTGCGCGCGGCCGTGGGCAACGGGCTCGGCCCGTTCGAGGCCGACAACGACTTCAACAACTTCACGCTCAGCTTCCGCCCGCACTGCATGATCGCGGGCCTCGTCCTGCTGACGCTCTTCGCGCAGGTGTGCCGGCTCGCACGACGGCGCGGCGGGCTCGGCGGGGTGACCTGGCAGCAGGCGGCGCTCGTGATCCCGCTGGTGGCGCTCTGCTCGATCACGGACGAGATCTCGGCGGTGCTGGCCGGCCTCTCGCTCGCCGGGCTGTGGCTCTTCTGGCCGACGCTCTTCGGCGCGCGGCGTCCCGAGGGCGCGTTCGTGCTCGCGGGCGCCGCCGTGGCCGCGCTGCTCGCGAACCTGCTCCTCGGCGGCACGATGGCGCCCGGCGGCCCGATCGAGAGCGCGCGCTGGCTGGTGCCGCGCCTGCCGCGCTTCGCGGCGCCCGGGCTGCCGCTGGGCACGAACCCAGACGCGTGGACGTCGTTCTTCTTCGACGAGGGGCCGATGGTCGTGCCGGTGCTCGTCGTCGGGCTGGTGCTGCTGCGCCGCGCGACGCTGCGGGCCTCGGCGCTCGTGCCCGCGCTGTTCGTCGGGGCAATCCTGGCCGGCGGCCTCGTGCTCTTCCTCTGCTTCGAGGTCAACGGGCGCACCTACGAGGGCCACCGCTTCGTGACGGCGGCGCGCTTCCTCGTGCCCATGCTCGCGCTCGTCGTCGCGTCGAGGCTGCCGCGCGCCTCGCTGGGGTCGCTGGCGCTCCTCGGCTTCGTGCTCGCCGGCGTGTTCTCCTCGGCGGGCTACTTCATCTTCCGCATGCCCCAGAAGGGCGTGAATGCCACCGACGGCCAGTACCAGACGAACTGCCGGAAAGACTTCGGCGCGGGCCTCGGCGAGCCCATCGTGCCGACGTACGTCGACCAGCCGATCTGGTACCGCTACGCCGGCTGCCACCCGATCTACGCCGCGGGCCACGACGGCTCGCCGGGCGTCGTGCTCGCCGGCCCGCCCAAGCTCGGCCGCGACGGCTACGCCAAGATGGATCGCCTGTACTTCCCGCAGGGCCAGCCCGCGCGCGTGGTCTGCGCCGTCGACGCCTCGAAGCGGACGCCGATCTGCGAGAAGGCGCTGGCGCTGGGCGCGTGCGCGGGGATGGGGGCGGAGGCGCTGGCGTGCGAGATCCCAGCGGGGGCACGCGCGGCGCTCGCGGCGCCGTGATGCGTGCCCTCACCCGCGAGCCTTCGGCTCGCGACCTCTCCCGCAAGCGGGAGAGGTGCTCCTGTTCCTCTCCCCTCCTGATCCGAAAGTCCTCTCCCCGTCCGCGGGGAGAGGGTTGGGTGAGGGGCCCGTAGCTTCTACCCGCGTGGCTCGACGGCAACCGCGACGAGCTGCCAGCCCCGCTGTCCGTCCTTGCGGTTCAGCCGGAAGAGCGACGTGAACACGCGGATCATGGCGCGCGCCGCGAGGGGCAGGGGCTTGGCGTCACCGCCGCCGGCGTCCTGGATGAGCTTCTCGCCGCGCGCGATCACGACGAGCCGGTAGACGTTGAAGAAGGGGAAGCCGGCGCCGCGCAGGTCGGCGACCTCGAGGCCGGCGCCTTCGAGCGTGCCGCGCAAGCGCTGGTCGCTGAAGTGGCCGCGGTGGCCGATGTGGCGATCGAACGCGGACATCGGGCCCGCGGGCACGGTGATGACGACCTTGCACCCGGGCGCCAGCAGCGGGCGCACGTTGCGCAGCGCCGCCACCGGGTCGTCCAGGTGCTCGAGCACCTCGGAGCACACGACGTGCGTCGCCCAGCCGCGGTAGCGGTCGGGCAGGGCCATCGGCTGCGTGAGGTCCTGCTGGAAGAACGACGCGCCCGGCACCTTGCTCTTCGCGAGCTCGACGGCCGAGGCGGCCAGGTCCATGCCCACGACCTCGGCGTCGGGCCGCGCGGCGAGCACGTCGCGCGCGAGGTCACCCGGCCCGCTGCCGATCTCGAGCAGGCGCACGGGGCCGGCGGCCGCGCCGAGCGCGAGCGCGTCCCACACGAGCATGCGGCGGTAGGCCTGCGCGGGGTTGGCGTTGTTGCTCGCCGCGTAGGTCTTCCAGTGCGACTCCCAGTCGTCGGTGCCGGCCGCCGTCATGCTCAATCCAGCAGGCCCCGCACCTTCATCTCGAGCTCGGCCACGGGCACCTCGTGCTGCTGCCCGGTCGCGAGATCCTTCACGACGAGCTTGCCCGAGGCGACCTCGTTGCCGCCGACGATGATCGCGAGGCGCGTCCTCAGCTTGTTGGCGCGCTGCAGGTGCTTGCCGGGCTTGCCGGGGCGGTGCTCGACCTCGACGCGGATGCCGCCCGTGCGCAGCTTGTGCGCGAGCGGCAGCGAGAAGGCGAGGGCGGCCTCGTCCATCGGCCCGAAGAACACGCCCAGCGTCGGCTCGTAGTGCTCGGCTGGCTCGGCCAGCGCGAGCAGCGTCCGCTCCACGCCGAGCGCGAAGCCGAGCGCGGGCGTCTTCGGGCCGCCCAGCGACTGGACCAGCCCGTCGTAGCGCCCACCGCCGCAGACGGTGTTCTGCGCGCCGAGCTCGCCCGCCGTCGTC
>Ga0265339_10001985_pt1 | contig 15036 bp, 14 predicted proteins | sample 4CB219metaG_FD_202085 | JGI IMG/M metagenome (GOLD analysis project Ga0265339, IMG submission 202085) | Rhizosphere microbial communities from Carex aquatilis grown in University of Washington, Seatle, WA, United States - 4-CB2-19 metaG | ecosystem: Host-associated > Plants > Roots >... | reverse complement strand
GCCTCCACAATATTTCTACTAGGAAGCCGACCCTTTCTGGGTTAAGCGGCGACGGCCTTGATCTCGACCTGGCAGCCGAGGTGACCGAGACGGCGAATGAGTCGTCCGATGGCCTTGGTCTTGTCGCGACGCTCGAAGTGGTCGGAGCCGAGGTCACGGTATTCGACCCCGTCGCGGAGCATGAAGAAGGCGGCCTGGAGCATCGAGGCGGCTACGGCCATGACCGCTTTCTTGGCGCCGCGACGAGACTTGATGCGGAGAAATTGAGCGCGGAGGTAAGTCGCCTTCACGCGGACGGCGGACCAGGCTGCCGTGACGAGGTTGGTCTTGAGCCACGTCCCGGACTTCCGCGTTCGGGTCGACCGACGTTTGCCGGCGCTCTCGTCATTCCTGGGGCACAGCCCAGCCCACGAAATGAGGTGACCTGGCGTGGGGAAGCGACTCATATCGGTGCCGATCTCGGCGACGATCACGTTCGCGACGATGTCACTTACTCCAGGAATCGTCGTCAGCAGGTGAGCGCAGGCCTGGATCGGCTCCAATGCTTTTCCCACGTGACCGTCCACCTCCCGCAGCGCCGACTCGATCGCGTCGATCATCTGCAGATGGAGCTTGAGCATCGAGCGGTGGTGGTTTGTCACACGACCCCGGAGCGCCTCGACGAGCGCCGCATGTTTCTTTCGCGCGTGGCCCTGGGCCAGGTCCGCAAGCCGTTCGGGGTCGGCCTCGCCGTCGATGAGCGCCTTGAGCATCGCGCGACCGCTCTTGCCGACGACGCTCGACAAGACGCTGTCGAGCTTGATGTTCGCGTCTTCGAGCACCTTCTGGATGCGCATCGTGTGCTGCGACATCTCGCGGACCAGCTGCTTGCGCGTCCGAGTGAGGTCGCGCAGTTCCTGAATCGGAGCCGGAGGCACAAAGCTGCTGCGAATCAGTCCGTGGGCAAGCAGATCCGCGATCCACATCGCGTCGTTCACGTCGGTCTTGCGGCCAGGCACGTTGCGAATGTGCTGCGCGTTCGCGAGCACCAGCTCGAAGCTTCCTTCGAGCAGATGCCACACGGGCTTCCAGTACACGCCCGTCGCCTCCATCGCGACGTGCGTGCACCCGTGCGACTCGAGCCACTGGTTCAGCTCGAGCAAGCCCTTCGTCATCGTCGAGAACGTCCGCACTTCGTTGTGCCGCGGCTCCGACACGCAGCGGACGCTCGCCACCACCGTCTCTTTGTGCACGTCCAAGCCCGCGCACCGTGGGTACAGGATCTCCATCTCTCCTCCTCGCTGTCGATCGGCGAGGAGCCCGCGTCTTCGAAGTCTACTAGACGTGCTCTCGGGCCTTGCGGCCCTCGGCGACAATACGGGGTGCTCGCGGGGCTCCGGGTCCAACTACTTATCGGGCTCGAACGCACCATAAAACGTGCCGACCTCTATGCCGATTGACACCCGCCATCATACGCCGCCTCATGTCCGCTTCACTCAAACGGGGTCCGCGGCCCCCGCGGATGGGAAACTACTTAGCCCTGACAAAAAGAGGCGGACAGACCGGGCCACTTGAACGGCCTACCGCTCCCAGCCAAGGGCAGGGCTACTCGTATCAATCTTCGTCGAGCAGCTTCAGCGCTTCCTGGGTATCCTGGTTCGCCTGGGCGTGGACCGATCGGTCGGTCTGTCCGAGGATGAGGCTGCCGCTGACATTCGACTCCTGCAAGATGAGGTCGGTCTCCCTGACGGCGGCATCGGTAGCGGCCTGGCTGACCGGCGCCGCTTGCGCCTCGTCGACCGGCGCCGGGGCGCCAGCCCCCTCATTCGCCGCCACTTGCGTCGACGGCTGGCCGGCTCCGCTGTTCGCCAGTCGGTCGAGCGCGACCCTCAGCATGTCGGACTCGGTCTGAATCGCCTGCCGCTCGGAGGCGCTGAGGGCCGCAGATTTCTCCTGAAGGGCCAGCTCGTCGAGCCGCGCGAGAATTGCGGTGTTTCGAATCGCGGTCTGCTGGTCACTGGCGGTCAACGCCTCCTTGACGTGGCCGAGAACCTCATCCTGGCCGCGCAGCTGCGCCAGCCGGATCGCCAGCGCGGCGGCGTCGTCCTGTACCCGGTCGACCAGGTCGTCGGCCGACTGCCTGGCCGCCAGAGTGCGCTGCTGGCCTTCGGCGGCGACGATCCTCTGAGATTCGAGAACGTCGGAGACGGGAGTGATGAGGTCGGACATCGAGGTACCTCTCGAGCAAAGGTTCGTTCGCCGCCCCTCTATCGTCGGGTGGCGGCGAATGCTGAGCTCCCCGTCCGAACGGCCGCCAGAGCTGGCCTTTCGGGACCTCGAGCGCGGGTGGGGCGCCGGGGACTCACCTCACCAGATGGGATGGACCGACGAATCGACATCTGGGCGCAGCCGCCGTATCCGTTTGGCGAATACGGTCACTAAGGGTTGCCGCGGCAGGTGCTACTTGGTCGGGGTGCGTATTCCAGCCATCGTGATCACCGAGACCAGGGCATCGTGATCGCGCCGTCCGGGGCATCATGATCGGAGCGAAGCGACGCTGGTTGGTTGGTTAGGCGGCGGCTGTGACCTGGTCTTTCTCCTTGCGGCGGGAAGCCCCCTTTAGCAGGTCGTGACGGTCGGCTTCGAGAGCGGAGCTGAGGGCCCAGTCGTCGATGACCAGGACATCGATGCGCGCGATGCGGGCCAGGAGGCGGGCGTAGGATCCGTCGGCGCGCGCCATCGCGAGGTCCTGAAAGAAGCGGGAAGCGCGTCGGTACAGTGCTCGGTACCCGCTCCGACACGCCTGCTGCGCGAGCGCGCATGCGACGTAGGAACTATGAACTGCAACCTCGCGCGTCGAAAGCTAAGCCGCTGCGTAATCTGTGACTATGGGCCTACATATCCGAAAATACCCGAAGCATAGTAGCAATCCGGCAGAACGACGTTACACGAGCCGGTTTGGGGATTGTAAATGCAGTACGCGCTCAGACAAGGAAACCCGTTGACGTCGTTTGGGTTGGTGGTATTGAAGGTCTCTCCCTTGCGCGGATTGAAATAGCCATAGATTGGCACCAGCCCGGAGATTGCGCTCTGGTTCGAGAAGAAGAAGCCCGATCCCGAGCTCAGCATGGTGAACGGAACGGCGCCGTAGCCATTGTCGTTGGCGAGCGAGAACGCGTGCTCTTCGAAGATGTAGCCGGTGGGAGCGGTCGAGCCGGTCGTGAAGTAGTGGAGGCCTGTGCTCGGGTTGACGAAGCGGTTGACTCCGACTGGAGTGGTCGGAACTTCGACGGTGTAGGTCACGTCATGGCAGACTTGGCCATAGATCGGTGTGTACGTGCATTGGACAATGGGCGGAACACCCGGCCCCGGTTCGTTCACGACGTCGCAATCGGCGTCTTCACCGGTCTGCTCGCTGTCACAGACGGTTGTGTGCTGGGTCTGTGTGCTCGCGAGCGCCGCGAGATTGAAGGTCGTCGATGAGGCGGCGATCATGAAAGTAACGAGCTTCTTCGAGGTCATCTGAATTCTCCTGAGGTTCGCGGGGATAGGAAGCCACGGTGAGAGCAACTCGACCGGCGCACTAGCTGGGAGGAGGTGAGGGGAAGGTCACGTACCCAACGGCCCTCCAAGCGGCGCTGCATCCCGAGGCTGCGTCGCAGGTCTGTGAGAGAGTTTGCGTGTCCGTCACCGCTCCCTGCCCATTGAGGAGCCAGCTCAGCAGCTGGCCGGCCGTCCGATTGTGCCAGAGGAGGTCCGCGTGGCCGTCGCCGTTGGCGTCGCCTCCCGCGACGATGGTCCAAGGCGGTGAGCAACCCGTGCTCGAACCGCAGCTCGCCGAGAATTCTTGGAAGGCGATGGGGGTTTGCGCGTCCTTGACGAGCCACGCCTCGACGAGGCCCGAGGTCTGATGCTGGAACAGGGCATCGCCGTACCCGTCGCCATCGAAATCCTGCGTGAGCATCGCCTTCCATCCCGTGGGCGGACAACCAGCGGGGCCGCACGCCAAGCGTGCCTGCAAGGACTGGCTCCCGGTGACCGTCGAACCGTCGAGCCCAATCAGCCAAACACTGACCTCGCCCGTGACGATGTTTGACCAGAGCAACCCGCTCTGGTTGAAGCAGATGCCCGAGCATGAAGCCGGTCTGAGGAGCAACCGGCCGATGGGCTGCCAGGCCTGCGAACAGCCGGACGCGGCGCTGCAGGTCCACGAAAGGTTTCGACCGATGCTAACGTTGCCATTGCTGTCGAAGGTCCATGTCGAGAGCCCACCCGAGGTGGGGTTGAACCACAGGATGCTGTTCGACCGCGTGTCCACGACATGCCAAGCGGCCGAGCATCCGTCCGACGAACCGCAGCGCGTGGACAAGGACTGCGCGCCAGTCACCGTTGCACCGGAAAGAATCCAGGCGCTGAGCTCCCCCGTTCCGGCATTGTGCCAGAGGAGATTGGGACCTCCCGTCAGTGCCGCGGTTTCCTCCCCGACGACCAACGGCGGGACCTCCCCACCACAAGCTGCCAACGTGACCGTGAGAACGGCGATGCCAAACCCGAATGAATTCGACTTATTCAACGGTGTTCCTCCTGTTACGCAGGCGTCCGGATTGAGGTAACGCACCGACAACCACGTGCCAAGGGCAAGAGTTTTTGCCCCCCTGGTTTCGCTGGGTGGTGTGACCCGGCCCTCGGGAGCGGTTCGTGGTAGAGGAGCAGCCAAGTTGGGTCGGGCGCCAGAAGAGCATCCAAGCGCACTCGAGCTTCGGAGACTGGCTGAAGCACACGAAGAAGAGCGGCTGTTCGCGCCAGCGCCGCCAGTCCAACTACTAGCTTGGTTGCTTGCGCCGCCGGAGCGCCCCGACGACGCCAATGGGCATCAGACCAAGCGCCAAACCTCCGCCGAGACCGACGAGCGGGAGGGCGCGCGCGGCCATCGCGTAGAACACGTCCGAGATCGGCATCGCGCAGACCGCCGCTGACAGGCCGTGGCCGGAGCAGTCTCCGAGGAACAGCCGTACCTTCGATGACGACACCGGAGCGGCCATCACCAGATCACCGCTGAAGTTTTCTATGGCGCGCGCGTAGTAACGCATCGACCAGAGCCAGAGACAACTTCGTCCCACGATGGCGTCGAAGACGCGGCGGGCGATCGGGTAGTCGCGCTCGCCCGCTCCGCGAGGCGCCCCAGTTGGTCCCGGTCGGCGGCGATTTCAACGGTTCGATCCACCATGCGCACGAGGGCGTGGAGCTTGCTCACCAGCAGGCTCGCGCTGGCGCGCTTCGGGAAGAGTCATCGCCCCCGCGGCAGGCCGGCCGCCAGCGCCGTCTCGTCGTCACCCTCGGTCATGACCAGCACGGGGAGGAACCGGTCGCCAGCCCGGCGCCTTGAGCGCGCGCGCGATGGTGGTGCCATCCACGACCTGCGACGCCAAGGCGACGTCGAGCAGGATCACGTCCGGCAGCGACGCTCGCACCGCGACCGCCGCGGGCCCCCGACGACGCCCGTTCCACCTCGAAGGCGTCTCCCAGCCGCACGGCGAGACGCGCCTTCGCCGTCTCGCACTCGTCGACGATCAGAACGCGTCTCGACACGGCATATCTCCGGCTATCCATCGTCATTCGGCGGCCACCACATGAGGCTTCGATTGCCTTGCCCATGAATAGCGCCGCGCTCGCACGATCGCGGAGGATCCTCCGCGAAAGGGTTGCACAGACTGCGGAGTCGCGGAGGGTGCGCGCGCAAGCGGTGCGCAAGCTAGGCGGCATGCGTCTCGGAATCGCTTGCAAGTTCATCCGAGGCGACTTTGGCGGATGCTCGCTATTCGCAGGACGGCCCTGCGAGCGACCGCTCGGGGAATCGCCATGCCTCGGGGCCGAGCGCCAGCGCGTGCCCAACCCTAACCACCACTGAACATCTGGAGGGGGTCAGTTTTAGTGTCGTAGGGGGTCAGGTCTTAGTGGCGTTTGACAGAACCCGCCTCGGCGCCTCCGCGAGCAAAGGCGCCGGAGCAGGTCCTCCGAAGCGAAGATCGGCGTAAGCATCGTCCTCGATTATCGGCAGACCAGAGTCCAGCACGGCGTGGGCGCGCCGTTGGCGAAATGGAGAGACCGCGCGGATTCCCAACAACGAGCAATTCGTGGGCTGCACTAGCAGAGGCCAAGCCCGAAGGCTTCGCCACGGGGGCGCAGCCGGCGTGCCCGCATAAGCTCGAGCGCGGCCGGATAGGTTTCACTTTCGACCGCCACGCGATCGCCCGGGCGACAGGTCAGGTCGAGAGCGATAGCAATCGCCGGCTGCGCGCCGCTGGCAATGATGACGTGGTCCGGATTGACCTTGGCACCGCGTGCGCGCAAGCGTCCCGCCACGAAGTAACGAAGCCGCTCCGACCCTTCCGGCCAGCCGTACTGCAACGCTGGAACTCCGGCTCGGCTCAACGCGCGCAGGAAAGACGCCGCCAGCGCTCGCCTCGGGAACTGGGCCTCGTTCGGCAGTCCCCCGGCCAGCCCAATCTCGCACAGATCGGCGGCTGCCCGGCGCTGTAGCTCCTCGACACGGTCATCATCCATGGCATCGCTTACTCTAAAAAGCCAACGGGAGGTATGAACGCGATATCAGCTGGCCATCGACGGTCGCAAGGTCGAGCCGAAGATCGATGGGACGGGATGTCGGACGGAGAGGTCGAAAATAGAGAACCACCCGCTCGGTCTGTCCGGGAGCGACGACAACTTCCCGAAGGAATAACGGTGGCGCAGCTCGGCCGCCCAGCTCGGAAGGAAGCAGCGCCATGGATCGAGCGCCGGTGGCTGCATCGGACAGCGAGAAGGTGAGGTAGTCGAGCTTGATTCGCATCGCGCCCTGGTTGGATACCGTCACTCTCGCCTCGAGCAGGCTATCGACTGCGCGAAGAGGCTCCATGTGTAGTTCATCGACGGTGATGAAGATCCCGCGTCCGACGGCTCTCCTCTGAAGCGAATGCGAACCAGCAAAGGCACTTGCCGTCGAAATGACCAGACCCGCCAACACCGCCACGATGCCCGCAATGCGAATCATTTGCGCCCTCCATCCTTCCTTCACGCAATGGGTCTCGGCAGGATGCCTCCCGAGACGCCATCGGCGTCGCGACTCTCGTTGGCGATTTCAGTCGCGACTGCTACACGATTCCGCGACGACGCCCGGTAACGAGCCGATAGATCCCGAGGATGACCATCGCGCCGATGATAGAAGCAATGAGGCCCGGCCCAACGTCTCCCGCCTGATAGAGACCAAGCGAACGGCCGATGAAGGCGGCCAACATCGCCCCGCCGATTCCAAGCAGCGCGGTCACAAAGATGCCGCCCGGATCCTTACCGGGCATGAGCAGCTTGGCGATGGCGCCGACGACGAGGCCAACGATCAGAGACCAGATGATATGCATGCTGTGCTCCCTTGTTTGTGGTGACGGAACCTCTCGGGTTCTCCTGGTGGATGAGAATCCGTCCCTACAGCCAAATGCGTGCCAACCGAAGGCGACTTGTACCGCGCGCTTCCCAAGCTCCCGTTACGGAGTGGTGACAGCCGTTACCAGACCTTCCCTCTCAGCGGATGCGCGGCGCCGAGTCGTCTCCAGGAAGCATCGGATTGCCGAGGCGTTCTTCTTCGCCGTTGTCGTCGAAGGGCATGCAGTGGCGCGTTTAGGCCGCCGGTGTGTTGGTCCGGTGCCATTTGTCCCAGGCGTCGACGGCCGCAAGACCGTCCGCAATCAGCGCTTGCGCCGGCCCCTCGTCGATGGGCAGCTGGCTGACCGCATCGAGCAGACCCGCTACGCGGCCCAATCGGTTCAAGAGATCGGACGGCGCGACCGATCAACTTGGCAGGGATCTCCTGCCCGTCGGAGAGCGACATGACACTCCGCGAAAGCGCGAGGTATTTGATTTCATCCTGCGTGGATACATCGAACCCACATCAACCAGAAGCTGGGAACCCGCTCGACCGCCGACCTTCTGCGCTTGGGGGCGCTCGATGGGCTCGTCGGACCTCCGGGCGAGTGAGCGTGCTCGGCGTCGCAACAGTCCCGTCAGTTCACTTCACGAACACCTTCACCTCGCTCGGACCGAGAGTATCGCGCAGCACGCCTTGTTCGACCGCACGATCGTTTCCGAACGTGCGCTCGCGCCAGTTGCCGTCTTCTAACCCACAGTCCGCGACGGTGACCTCACCGGCCGGCTCGTGGCGCAGGTTGGCGAGCACGAGCACGACGTTGCCGTCGCTCGTCCACCGTTTGAAGGCGAATACGCGTCGGGCCGGGTCCTTCAGGCACATCTCGAAGTTGTCACCACGCAGCGCGGGTGCTTCGGCGCGCAACTTGAGTAAATTGCGAACGTAGGCGTGCAAGTCGGCGTTGCGCTGGTTGTCGAGCAACTTCCAGTCCAGCGGCCGGGGATCGAGGCTCTTCTCCGCGGCGTGCCCGAACTCCTGCCCCATCCAGATCATCGGTATGCCCGGAATCGTCGACAGTAGCGCGAGCCCCATACGCGCGCGGGCAAACGCGACGTCGTCGAACATGTGCCCCTTCTCGGCGAGTTGGGTCATCAGCTTGTCGTGATCGTGACTGACGATGTAGTTGAGACAGTGATTGCCCGATGCGTAACCATTCTTCGTCGGGTCGAGAGCGGTCAAGAATCCTTCAAAATCCGCTGGCGACGCGCCGTCGTTGGGCTGCTCGGTGAGAACGGCACGGAAGTGTGCGCCCAGCGAAAAGCGCCAGGCGGCGACGACCGGACCATTCGGGTACCCCGTGATGGCTGGATCCTCGGGCACGTGCTCTGCAACGGTGAAGAAGGGTTTGCGGCCGCCGGTCTGTTCGAATGCCGCCGCCGTCAGCTCTTTCAGCACGTCGAAATCGGAGATGCCGCGCGTGGCGTCGAAGCGGATGCCATCTATGTGGAACTTCTCGACCCAGAATTTGATCGAGTCGATCACGTATTTGCGCGCGGGGAAGATCTGCAAGTTCTCATCAAAGTGACCGTAGTTGAACTTGGGCCCCCACTGCATCTCCGGTGGATCCGGGTTCTGCTCGTAGAACCAGTACGCATAGGCGATCTTGGCCAGGGGCGAATCGGCGTCCGCGTGGTTGTACACGCCGTCGATGACCACGCGGATCCCGCGCGCATGGCACTCGTCCACCAGACGGCAAAGATCGTCTGCGCCGCCGTAGGCGCTCGCGACGGCGAACAGGCTGCGGAGGTTGTAGCCCCAGCCCTTGCCGGGGAAAAACTTCACGGGCATGAGCTCGACGCAATTGATGCCGAGATCCTTGAGATAGTCGAGCTTGGCGATGACGTCGTCGAAGCGGCCACGCGGCTCCACCGTACCGGCGAAGTCGGCGACGAAGAGCTCGTACACGATGAGTTCCTCGTTCTGTGGCAGCGGGACGTCGTCGTGCTTCCAGTCGTGCTCGGTCCAGATTCGACGACCGTTCTTCACTCTGACGACCGAATTCTCGTGCTCGTCGCCCGTGACGCCGGGCGCATACGGGTCGAACACATCGAGCGTCTCCCCGGCGGCGAAGTAGCTCACCGACTTCACGCGGAACTTGTATTGATGCTCCCCGTCGGCGAGGTCGATCGTCGCGCGCCACCAGCCATCCGCGCCTTTGGTCATCGGTGACGGTTGCCAGTCGTTGAAGTCGCCGATCAGCTCGACCGACTCGTTGTAGGGCGCGAACAGCGCGAGCTCGACTTTTCCGAGCTCGGACGATGGCGGCGCATGCTTCTCATCGGTTTGCTCCATAGCGACGGCGATGGCCATCAATCGGCGCTCCTTTCTACGGGTTCCTCTTTGGTTGAAGCGGTAAGGACCACCCGCTATTCAAAAAGTGTTCCTGCACCCGCGGTAACGGAAAGCTGCCGTCGACGAGGCGGAGTGTCGGCATTCGTCTCGCCGAGGCCACGTCCGCTGCGATTCCGGACGGTGACACCGGCCACGCGCCCGTCACCTGTCGGCAACGTGCGGGACGTCGGCGCTCAGCGTCGTCCTCGCTCGATGTTCATGCGCCTCGATGCCGGCTACACGCGGCGCGCGAGTGCGGCGACGGTGGCCACCAGCGCGGACGGGTCCACCGGCTTTGCGAGATGCACATGAAAACCGGCGGCGGCGGCGCGCTGGCGATCTTCGGCGCGCGCAAACGCGGTGAGCGCGAGCGATGGGATGTCTCGGGCCCGAGGCGGCCCGGCGCCGCGCAGGCGGTGCATCAGTGAATAGCCGTCCTCGGCCGGCATCGCGACGTCCGACACGATCACGGCGACGTCGTTCGATACGAGCGCGTCCATCGCGGCCGCGGCCGACGAAGCGGTGGTGACTCGCGCGCCCGACTCCTGCAACACGGCGGAGACCAGGTCGCGCGCGTCCGCCTCGTCGTCGACCACCAGAACATGAACACCCGCCAACGTCGGCGGCTCATTGACCGCCGGTGAGCCTGGCGCGGCGCCAGGAGCCGACGCATCCGTGGCGGAGGCGCGCGGCTCCACCGCGCGGACCGGCAGCTCGACGGTGAAGGTCGCCCCCCGCCCGTCGCCGTCGCTGTGGGCGCGGACGGTGCCGCCGTGCATCTCCACGAAGTGGCGAACGATGGCGAGCCCGAGGCCCAAGCCAGCGTGGCGCTTCGTCGTCGAGTTGTCGCCCTGCCGGAATCGATCGAACACGTGGAGCAGCAGATGCGGCGGGATACCCTGCCCGTTGTCCTCTACGGAGATCACCATGCGTGATGCAACCTGATGCGCTGCCACGCGAACCTTGCCGCGCGCCGGCGTAAATTTGACCGCGTTCGACAGGAGGTTACAGACGACCTGCTGCAGGCGATCCGCGTCGCACACGAAGTCGACGGCGGCCTCCTCGATGTCGACGTCGAGCGCGATCTCCTTGCCGGCTGCGGCCGGGCGGACTGAGTCGACCGCCAACTGAATCACGCTCGCGAGCTGCCCGCGCCGCAGGTCGAGCGCGACCTTGCCCGAGGCTATCCGCGCCATGTCCAGGATGTCCTCGATCAGCCTCGCTTGGGCGGTGGCGTTGCGGTCGATGACCGACAGCCCGCGCTCGAGGCGGCGCGGATCCTTGCTGGCCAGCATCAGGCGCGACCAGCCGAGGATCGCGTTCAGCGGGTTGCGCAGCTCGTGCGAGACCATTGCAAGAAACTCGTCCTTTGTGCGGTTCGCCGCCTCCAGCTGCTGGCGTCCCGCGACCGCCGCCGTGGTCTCGGTGGCCACGACAAGCGCACCGGCGATGGCACCCGTGTCGTCGAACGCGGGCGAGTAGCTATAGTTCCACCACGCGTCGTCTAGCTTTCCGTCGCGCGCGATTGGGACGCACATCTCGTGGAAGAGCACGGCGTCGCCGCGCGTGACAACGCCGTTCAAGAGCTCGCCGACCACTGGCCACGCGTCGGCCCAGCAGGCTCGAGCGGGCTGCCCCATAGCGGCGGGGTGCTTCTCGCCGAGAAGTGGGATGAAGCCCTCGTTGTAGAGGTTAGTGAGCTCGGGTCCCCAGAACAAGCACGTCGCCTGTCGCGTGGCCAGCATCGCGCGCACCAATGCCTTGAGCGACATCGGCCACGCGGAGGGCACTCCGAGCGGGTTCCGCGCCCAATCCGTCGCAGCTAGCGCGCGGCCCGCGGCGCCCCCGTGCGGAAACAGGGAAGAGACCTGCTCATCGGTGCCCGCGCTCACGCCTAAGGTTTACCGCGGGGAAGAGCTCAGGTCACGCTCCGGAGCGGCCGGCAGCAATCACGAGTCAGCAATGTGGTCGGGGCTGAGCGTATCGAACATCGTTAGCATCGCGCCCCCGACGCGGCGAGCCCCAGCACTCTTCGCGAGCGAGGGCTCTCTCTCCCCTACGGCGCGCCTGGCGCGCGCCGGCTTTCGAAGGCGAACACCGTGCCCAGCTGGGGCCCGGCGCGTCGTCGATCCTTGACGGTCGTGGTGGCTACCTCGTCCATCCGCTGGGATCGCAAGGGATCACGCGGCCCTTTGGTAGTCGTGATGAAGGCCGCCGAGTACCGGAGTGGCGATGATCTTGCCGTCGTGGTTGTCGTTCGCCGGGGCGTCCGGGATCCGTTGCCCGATACCTTGATGAGGCCGGGCCTTGTTGAAATAGAGCAGGTATTGCCGGGCGACGTCTTCGAGTTTCTGCGCGCTGACGAGGAGCACATGGTCGAGGGCCTCGCGCCTCAGGCTGCCGACAAATCTTTCGCCAACGGGATTCATGTTCGGGGCCCGCACGGCCGTCTTGATCACGCGCGCGCCCGCGCCCCTGGCAACGCGATCGAATGTGGCACCGAACTTCTCGTCGCGGTCTCGAATCAGGAACCTGGGCGTCAAGCCCTCCATGGTGGCGTTGCGCAACTGCTGCGCCGTCCATTCCTGGGTCGGGTTCCGCGTGGCCGCTATGTGGACCACCTTGCGCGAGCCCTGGTTCAGCAAGAAGAAGAGGAAAAGCGGCTTGAAGAGCAGGTCGTAGGTTTGCACGAAGGCGCAGCACCAGATGTCGTTGGCGTGGTTCTTGATGAACGTCGCCCACGTTTGGCCGCCACCGCGACGCTCGCGGACGGCGCGCATATACTTCTGCACCGTCCGCTTGCTGACCTTGAGGCCGAGCTTCAAGAGTTCGCCTCGGATCCGTTCGGCCCCCCACAGTCGGTTCTTCGTCGCCATCTGCCGGATCAAGGTGACGGTCTCGTGGGCGACCCGGCGTTCCACGCTCCCGGCCCGGGATCGGCGCCGCCACAACAGGCGAAAGCCCTCGCGGTGCCACCGCAGGAGGGTCTCGGGCTGCACAATGGCCAGGGCGCGGCGCCACGTCGGCAGCACCGCGGCTGCGATGAGGAAGCGAAGCCGGTCGAACATCGTGATCCTCGGATGCGGAAACTTTCTCCGCAGGATCACGATCTGGTGCCTGAGCATGGCGTTCTCGATGACGAGTTCCCGGCGCCGTCGAACGATGTCGGCCGCCGCTCCGCTCGCGACGCCCGGCGTGCGGGGCTACCACGCGCCAGATCGCGCCGGCCTTCGATCGGGCCCATTCGACGATGTCACGCAGCAGCCTTTTCATGCCCCACTTCGAACACGCCGAAGGTAGCCGGTCAACCGCGGGCCTGACCCAGAGATCCGCGATGAAATCACGAGGATGACCACGGTAGCCAGCACGGGTGGTCGTCGTGATCATTCGCGTGATTCAGGGTCGAAAGGTCATCCCATGATCGGCCGCATCGCGAAGACCGCGCTGGTCGCGGTGTTGCTGGCGGCCTTCTCCGCCATGCCATCGCTCGCGCAGGCAGGCGTCCTGCGCGCGCCCGCGACGGCGCCGCAAGAGCTGGCCGGCGCGCGGCGCGCATCGGTCGTCCCGGAAGCGGGATCCGGGGCGGCGACGGTGCCGGCCCCGGAGGGCTACGCCGCGCGCGAAGCGGCCGCGCCCGGGCTGGCCCAGTTCATCGGCGGCGACGGCGGGAGCTACATCGGCGGCGGTGTGATCACCGTGCTGCTGCTGGTGATTCTCATCGTCATCCTGATCTAGCTGCTGGCCCGCTTCCGCATCGAGGGCGCGCCGGAAGGGTCGGCGCGCTCATTCGAAACGACAGAGGCGACCGCTTCATTTTGATTGGATCGCGCCGCGGCGACCACGGCCCGCGCTCGCAAGCCACCGAAGTCATTTGCTTCGGTCGGTGGCCCGGAAAGTGCTGTTCTGGAGGTGGGGTCGGGCGTGCGCCGCCCGCGCGACGTCGCCCCCGCCGCGCCGCCGCCGCCGGCCGAGATTCGCACCGTCACCGTCAACAAGGAGGTCATGGTGTGCGCCGACCGCGACAGCGACGACGTGCCCGACAAGGTCGACCGGTGCCCTGACGTCGCCGGGCCCGTGGATAACTGGGGCTGCCCAGCCTACAAGAAGATCACCGTCGGCAAGGACAAGCTGGAGCTGAAAGAGCGGCTCTACTTCGCCTGGAACCAGGCCACCGTGCAAGAGGTGTCGTTCCCGGTGCTGGACGAGGTCGTACAGGCCTTGAAGGACAACAAGAGCTTCCGCGTGCAGGTCGAGGGGCACTCCTCGTCCGAGGGCGGCGACGATCGCAACCAGACGCTGTCCGAAAAGCGCGCCGCGGCGGTCCTCGACTATCTGGTCGCGCACGGCATCTCCAAGGATCGCCTCGACTCGAAGGGCTTCTCGTCCTCGGTGCCGGCCGACACCAACGCCACCGTCGCGGGCCGTGAGAACAACCGTCGCGTCGAGTTCCTGGTCCACTTCAACATCATTCCCGAAGGGAGCAAGTAACATGAAGAGCCGCGGCGCGCCGGTCTGGTCGTTGTTCCTGCTGCTGCTGCTGGTGCTGCCTGCGTGCGGACGGCAACTGGTCGAGTTCCCCGCCGGCGACGCCGGCGGCAGGGTCGACGCCGGCCACGACGCGGTGCTCGACGCGCCGCGCACCGACACCGGCACCCCGGATGTTCCCGCCGGCGACGCCCCGCGCCTGGATCTTGCCGCCGACCTGCCTGCCGACCTGGCGGCGGGCGACGCGCCTCGCATCGACGCGCCCATCGACGTGCGCATCGACGCGCCCACCGTCGACGTGCCGATCGACGTGCCGGGCGTCGACGCGCCGATCGAAGCGCCGGGGATCGACGCGTCCGCCGACGCCTTCGATGTTCGCCCCGACACCGCCGGTGTCGAGGTCAGCGACGCCAGCGACGCCCGCTTCGACCTGGGAGACGCCAACGGCGCGCCGATGGTCATCTCGACCGATCCAGTCAGTCTCGCGATGAACGTGTCGACCCGCAAGATCATCACCGCGACCTTCACCAAGCCCATGAACGCGGCCACCATCAACATGACGACGTTCGTGTTGACCCAGGGCGGGACGATGATACCGGGCACGGTGAGCTACTCGGCCACCGGAACCATCGCGACCTTCTTGCCCAACAACGATCTCGCCGTCAACACGATCTACATCGCGACCATCACGACCGGGGTCACCGACTCGGCCGGCAATCCGATGTTGTTCCCCTACGCGTGGACGTTCACGACCGGCACCTGCGGTC
>Ga0265339_10001984_pt1 | contig 15043 bp, 13 predicted proteins | sample 4CB219metaG_FD_202085 | JGI IMG/M metagenome (GOLD analysis project Ga0265339, IMG submission 202085) | Rhizosphere microbial communities from Carex aquatilis grown in University of Washington, Seatle, WA, United States - 4-CB2-19 metaG | ecosystem: Host-associated > Plants > Roots >... | reverse complement strand
ATCCACCCCGATTTCGCGCAGCCCCGGCTCTGCCCCACCCACGGTGAATGACTCATTTGATGGACGCGTGTAGCGAAGTATAGCCCTGTTGAAACCGCGCCGCCAGACGACGCAAACAGCTAGAGCGCGACGGTATCATGACTTGCGTACGGCCGTTCGTGGCTTGACCTCCACTTCGAGCCGCCGCCCTCGCCGCACCAGCGACAGCGATATTGCCTCGCCCGCCACCACGCGCGACAGCAGCCGGTGCATGTCGTCGACACTGCCCACGATTCGGTCGTTGATTTCCACCACCAGGTCGCCTGGCTGCAAGCCGGCCCGGTCGGCGGCCCCGCCTGGTTCGACGGTGACGATTTCGATCGCCAGATCGATCAACAGGTCAAGGCTCCTTGCTAATTCCCTACCGATGGGACGTGTCGTAACGGAAATCCCAAGTGCCGGCCGGCGCACATGACCGTGGGCCAGCAGTTCACCAATAACCCATCGGGCCGTGTCGGACGGGACGGCGAAGCCTAGGCCTTGGGCCATGACGATAATCGCCGTGTTGATCCCCACCACACGGCCGAGCGAATCGACCAGGGGTCCGCCGGAGTTTCCCGGGTTCAAGGGCGCCGTGTGCTGAACCACGTTTTCGATGAGCCGCCCCTGTTGACCCCGCATCGAGCGCCCCTGGGCACTGACGACGCCTGTGGAAACGGTCGATTGAAAGCCATAAGGGTTGCCCATCGCAACCACCAGTTGTCCGACGCGCAAGCTCGCCGACTCACCCACCGGAGCGGCCGGCAGATCGTTCGCGGCGACGCGCAGCAGGGCCAGGTCGGTGGCCGGATCGTCGCCGGCGACTTCGGCCTCCAGCACGTCGCCGTCGTGAGTGGTAACGCTTACATGCCGCTGACCGCCCACCACGTGGCTATTGGTCAGTGCATGGCCGTCGCGGCTGATCAACACGCCCGATCCGACGCCCCCCGATTCTTGCCCGCGACGTCGTGTTACCGCCACCACAGCAGGACCGATACTCTCGACCACGCGGATGACGGCTCGCGAGTAGGCATCGAGCAGTTCTCCGTCCGACGTTTCGGCCGGAGTCCTTGGCGACTTGGGCGAGTTGTCCTCGAGGGGCCGGTCATCGGCGGATACGAGCCAATGGGGCTGCCAACGCGGGGAGGGTTGGAACGAGCGCATGGAAAAGTCTCCTTGAATCTTTGGGTGTCGATGAATTGTACGCGCGCGGTAAAGCCCGGGGCCACTCGGCCGTAGGTTAGGCTTTCCAGCCTGACATGATTGGCCACCCGCTTGACCATGCGGAGACTGACAAGCAACTTCGGACCGACATTCGAGCTTCCGAGCTCGCCCCAGTCGCTTGAGCAACATTGATCGAGACCTCTGCAAGTCGTATCATTTGTCCATGCAGCCACTTCATTGCCCAGGTCCGATTTCGCGCCGCCAATGGCTGCAAGTGGGCGGGTTGGCTCCCCAAGACGTTCTGGCCATGATCTATCGCCACCTGGGCATCGACTACAAGGCCTCGTTCAACGACTTCTTCGGCCGGCCGGTGCCGATCCTATCCAGTGGCGCGCCGATGCGGGAGCTGATTTGAATGGCGAGTTCGACCGGCACCAGTTTTGGTTCGGACGATCTGCGTTTGCCCGACAATCTTCGCGGGCCGCTGCGAGACCATTTGAACGCCTTGCGCGAGCGCTATTTGGAGAGAGGTTGGGGCGGACGCGTCGGATTCGGCGCACGGCCTGCCGTGCTGGTGATCGATCTGGCGCGGTTCTGGCTCGAGCCGGCAGGTCAGATTGGCAGCCAGCTCGATTCCGTCGTCACGGCCACATCACGCGTTTTGAAAGCGGCGCGCGAGGCGGGCGTTCCCATCTTCTTCACAACTTTCGCCCACGACCCGGCACATCCCCACAGTCCGCACGACAAAAAACTCGCACTGAAACTGCCTTCGGATGCGGCCGAGCTCTTTGAGCTCGATCGACGTTTGGCACGCCTTGCCACCGAGAAGTTAATCCACAAACCTTATGCTTCGGCGTTCAAAGGAACATGCTTGCACGAGATTCTCACGGCCCTCGGCGTCGATACGCTGGTCGTCACCGGCATCAGTACCAGCCATTGTGTTTACGCGACTTGTCGCGATGCCACAGACAGCTTCCGCGTGATCGTTCCCCGCGAGGCGGTTGGCGAACGCTGCGAGTTGATGCACGAGGTCTTCTTGATGGATATCGACATTGACCTGGGAGACGTGATGCCCATGGGGGAAGTCGTAGAGTATCTCGAAGGCACACGGCAGGATCAGGCTCAACCGTCGATGCCGCGACGTCGGCAAACTTAGCGGCCTGACGATCGCGCATGCGAAGGTTGCGGCGTCAAGAAACGTGCCGCAGCCCCGTGGCTGGCCGTCGCGGGCGGGAAAGTGCCGGACGTTGCTTGGTGCAGCCGCGCGCCGCCGACGTTTGCCGCACTCCCTTGGGAAGTCCGCTTCGGCGGCGGCAGTGAAACCGCGCGACCGCCCGCGGCAATCGCGAATCTCAAGCTGACCGATTCCGAATCATAGCGTCTGCGGTTCTGGGGCGAGCACCACGTATTGGGCAACCGGGTCCCCACGGTAATCGACCATCCTGTCGAACCGCATGCCAACCTTTTCCAAAACGCGGATCGAGGGTGTATGCCCTGGCTCGACCAGACCGACGATCCGCCCGAGCGAGAGCCGGCCAAACCCAAGTTCGACCATCGCGCGAGCGGCCTCGGTTGCCAGACCGCGGCCCCAAGAGGTGCGCTGGAACCGGTAGCCGAGGTCCACCACCCCCAAATCGTCGAGGTACTTCAGGCCGCACATGCCGACCAGCTCGCCAGTCTCCTTGCAAACACAGGCGCAGCGGCCGAACCCAAAGCGGCGGTAGTCGGCGATCGGCCGCGCGACGAGGACAGCGCGCGCCTCTTCAACGCTTTGGGGCCCTTCATTGCCTTCACCCGTATGGCGCACGACTTCAGGATCGCGGTTCAGCTCGTAAAACGCCGCCGCATCGTCCGGGACGAATTCCCGCAGGAGCAGCCGCCTGGTTTCGACGATCGTCGGCGGCATGCTGTCATCGAGGCGCCCGTTGCTTCGGTCGCGTTGGACGGTTATCGTCGGGTCGACCTTGAATGCGCATTCGTCGCAGATGGCATGAGCACGATCGCCGGCGACGATCCGCCAGCCGGGTCCGACGAACAGCCGCCGGGCACAACCGACACAATCGCTGATAAACGGTTTCGCATTCTCGATAAGCAAGAGTTGAGCCATTTCAGATAACGCTCATGAACCCACGGATGGCGTGGTAATACCACGGATGTACCGAAGGAAAATCACAACCCGATTTTCTTCCATCCGTGGTATCGCCCCGCCATCCGTGGGAATCGAATTTTCCACTGAATGTTCTACCGATAAACTCTCGCACGGATCCCAGGGGGTCGGTTCCAGCATAACCCCTCTCGCTGCGGTAGGACATCCTGCATTGCCCCATCCGCGTTTGCATGCCGCGGTAGGACTCAATAAACTCGGTATCGAGTCGGTGCGTCCGTCTTAATTTCGACACGATTCCTTCGGAGACCGAACAATGCGAATGAGCCACACGCAACGGAATCACGACGAACCGGCATACCTTTGCCTTCGCTTGCTGCGTCCGATTCGCGGCCTCAGGCTCATCGTTGGCGCCATGACATTCGTCTCGATGTTCAACCGACCGTCATCCGCGAGCGAGCCGACGGAGGCTTCATGGAAGTACGCGCCTGAACTCATGCGGCCATTCTGGCAAGGAGACGTCGTCGAAGGCGAATCGGTGTTGTTCATCAAGAATTCCGAGACGGATGAGGCAAGCGCCTCGGTACTCTTTCCGATTCTCCAAATTCGGGCGGTCCGCAACTCGGCGGGAAACATCACCTACGAGGAAGGCCGCGATTATGCCTGGAAGCCCGAGTCTCGTGAGATCGTACTTCCCGCGGGCTCTCGCATCGCGTCGCGCACGCCGCAGGAGCTGCGCCGCCCGGCAAATTCGCAGAAGTACAAGTTGACGCACCGGGACGGGAACGGTGAGATTTTCTTCGGTGCGATGCTCGAATATCACGACATGCAGACTTGCATCACCTACACCCATGCGCCGGACCTTTGGAAATCGGCCGTACCGAAGTTCGACCCGCAGACATTACCCAGATCGGTTCACAAATTGCTGAATAAGCAACCCCTGTCCATCGTGCTGCTGGGCGACAGCATTTCGGCGGGCGCTAATGCGTCGGCCATGGGCGCCGCGGCGCCCTTTCAGCCCGCGTATCCTGAGCTGCTGCGGTTGTACCTGCATGAGAGCGTCCAGGGGACGGTCGATCTTAAGAATCTCTCCGTGGGCGGCACCGACACCGCTTGGGGCCTGACGATGATCGACAAGGTCGTCGAGAACCAGCCCCATCTGGTGATTCTGGCGTTTGGAATGAACGACTCGTCCGGGCGTCCCGCCGACGAATACCGGTCCAATACGGAAAAGATGATTGCCAAGATTCGAGAAAAGCTTCCGGAGTGCGAGTTCATCCTCGTGGCGTCCATGCTCGGCAATCGCGATTGGGTCCGACTCCGTCACGACTTCTTTGCCGAGTACCGCGACGCGTTGGCGAGTCTCTGCCGTCCTGGCGTTGCCTTGGCCGATCTGACCTCCATTTGGATCCGCTTCCTGGAATGCAAAAAAGACTGGGACCAGACCGGAAATGGCGTGAATCATCCCAATGATTTCGGCCACCGAGTCTACGCCCAGGCGATCTCGGCATTGCTCATTCCCAACGGTGAACCATCCGCGGAGCCCGAACCACCGAAGACCGTCGAAGCCGGTCCGCTCAGGCTGACCGAGCGCCGGCTGCTCGCCAACTTTACGTACTCATACGCCTGCGCGGCGGCCGATCTCGACGGCGACGGCGACCTCGACCTGACCAGCTCCGACGCGGAGCCCAACAGCAATCTCTACCTGCTGTTGAACGACGGCCGAGGGAATTTCAAGCATTCGTTCATTCAGAAGTACGCCAAGCAGGCAGACCAGCCCATCCGTCTGGAGCGTCATGCCCTCGGCGACGTGAACGGCGATGGCCTGCCCGACGTCGTGATCGTCGACAACCTGAGTTGGGACGTTCGTTGGTTCGAAAACCCCGGCAAAGAAACGATCACACAGCCCTGGAAGCTCCATCGCGTCTGTGCTCCGAAGGAGCTTCCCGGCTCGTACGACGTCGCTTTGGCCGACCTGGATGGCGACGGCGACCTGGACCTTGCGGCATCCAGTTGGCGGTTCGGCAACCGTTTCGACTGGTTCGAAAACATCGGAGCTCCCGGAGATGCAAGCTGGTGGGTCCGTCACGAAATCGAAAACATGGTCGGCGAGACTCGCACGATTGCCGCGGCGGACTTCAATCGCGACGGCAAGCCCGACCTGCTCGGCACCTCGCGCACCGGCAACCAGATCGTCTGGTACGCGAACACGGGCAAACCGGCCACGGAACCTTGGATGAAACACGTCATCGACGGCGTGACGATCGCGCCTGCGCACGGGCATCCGGTGGACATGGACGGCGACGGCGATCTCGACGTTTTGATGGCGTTTGGAATCGCGGCCGCCGTTGGCAACGACTCACCCGACTCGCACCAGGTCGCCTGGTACGAAAACGTCGGCCGGCCGGGACTTGGAACCGAATGGAATAAGCACGCCATCGCCAAGGGTTTTCCGCAGGGCTTCGAGGCCGTCGCCGGCGACCTGGACGACGACGGTGACCAAGACGTGGTCGCAACCGCTTGGGGCCCGCAAGGGCGACTCGCCTGGTTCGAGAACACGGGCAATCCGGAGAACGGCTGGAAACAGCACTTTATCAAACAAAACTGGCCGAACGCCGTCACCGTCATTCTCGCGGACCTCGACAACGACGGCCGCCTTGACATCGCCGCCTGCGCCGAACGCGGTGCCAACGAGCTCCGCTGTTGGCGAAACGACGGTTCAGCCAGGTAAGCGTTGATCCGCCAGCTCGTTTGTAGGTTTGGAGTCCCGCTGTCGATCGCGCTTACGACGGTTGCGCCATCATGTCGCCGCGTGGAGCATAATTCACCCCAACGGGGTGACGCCGGCCTTCATTTCGGCCGGTTCCTTCGATTTGACTTCGCCCTCGGGCTTGAGCGGCTCGGGCAGCGCAATGATTGCGTGCAAAATCTTTAGTTGAATGTTGATCTTCAGTCCGTCGCAGCGTTGATGGATCACTTCCGAGAGATTGTTGAAGAGCAATGACGAATTTTCTTGCGTGTAATAGCCGCTGATCATGCTCACGAGGCCCAAGAGATCGCTGCACATGGCCAGGTAGAGCAGCCGTTCGGTCCGCATGGCCGTGTCGCGAATGCCGAGCACATCCTTGTTGCTCTGTAACATGCTGATCAGGCTGACGAGGGAATTGAGCTCGTGAAACCTTTTCCGGTAAGTCATCACTTCGACTCCCAGCAGGGCGAGGAACGCCAGGCCGATGTTGACGATGATTCCCAGAAAAGCGTCGATACCCTGGAACATCTCACCGGCGTCGACCACGTTGGGGCTGAATTGCCCATCCGCGATGGCCACGGCGTTTTTGTCGAAAACAGATGCGGCCACGCCCAGTAGACGAGGCGTGAGCCCCCGCCGGGCGACAAGAAACGTCGAAACGGCGAACGTTCGAATCGGCTCGTCCGGCAGCGGCGGATTACCGGCCAGGTAGCCTGGCGGAACGGTGGTCGCTCGAAGGTAGTCGAGCTTCGTTGCATGCACGCCAATATCGGGCGAGCGAACGTGGAATCCTGAAGCGGCTAACCGCCGGACCGCCGCGAGGGTCTTTTCATCGGCGGGGTCTTTGACGACGAACACCGAGTCCACGTCGTCGGGAATCTTGTAGCCTTCGTCCGCCGTGAAGTCTTGCCACTCGTGCAGAAACGTCGCCTGCCCGTCGATCCTCCAGGCTTTCAAGAAATCGACGGCAACAGCATGACTCCCTTCATTTTCCGCTGACGTCAGCACACGGCGGACATCGGCCTGGTTTTCGACGCTTTCTCGAGTCATCCACAGGACCAGTTCCGGGCTCGGTGCTTCCATCCGGGGCAGGTCGGGCGCGGTGGAAATGCCCCCTTGCACGAATGCCAGGTCAACCTCGCCGCGCGCCACCATCTCGGCCGTCTCCCGTGAACCAGGCACAATCACAGAGTTGAACGCCACGCGCGATTGGTCGGCGATCAGCTTACGCAACTCGCTCGCATCACGGTCGGGCAGAGCAACCGACAGAATCGAGACATGGAAAAACCGGAAATACGTCCAGATTCCAAGCAGCAAGACGGCGGCGGCGAGGAAGAAAGCGGGAGCGCGGTGCAGGCTCCAGGGCCGCTTCAACTTGCGCGAGAGCCGGTCGGCCTCGCGGGCGGCCGCCGCCACGTGCTCCGCCACGCCCGCCAGGCCCGAATGCGTGGGAAGCTCGATCCGAACGCGCTCGCCGACCCGCTCCGCCGATCCAATCACGCCTTCGATCTTCAGGCGTAGTGGCACTTGCTTGGGGTGGCCGGCAGCCATCGTGCAATTCTCCGAAACGGGCCATCGTAGTTTAGGCTTTCCAGCCTGACGGAACCACGAGTTGAGCAGTCAGGCTCGAAAAAGCCCAACTTACGCGAGGCATCACCGCGGGCATTCTAGCGGGCGGAGCGGAAGACTGGAACAATCGATCGTTAGCCCGTAGATTGGTTCCTCAGATCGCGTCGACGACACGACGATCACAAGACGAAGGAGCCTGGAGGTGGGAATTCTCGATCGGTTCAGCTTGCGCGGTCGTGTGGCCCTGGTAACGGCCGGCGCGGGCCCGCTGTTTGGCAGCAGTCTCTCCGAAGGGTTGGCGGAGGCAGGCGCGACCGTCATCACCGCCTCGCGATCGCTGGAGCGGAACGAGGAATTCGCCGCGCGACTGCGGTCGAACGGTTTCGATGCCCACGGCATGCGATTCGACCTTTCCGACCCGGCTGCGATTCAAACGCTGCGCGATGAGGTGCTGGCCCGCTTCGGCCGTCTCGATATCCTGGTCAACAGCGCCCTGGCCCGCGACGGCCATGCCGGAGGGTTCGACGACCAGTCGGCCGAACATTGCCGGTCGAGCGCCGAGGGCGACTTCGCCGGCTTGTTCGAAACCTGCCGCGCCTTCATTCCAGCGATGGTTCGCCAGGGCCGTGGCTCGATCGTCAATATTTCCAGCATCTATGGCGTCGTTTCGAACGACCCCAACCTGTATGCCGGGACGGAAATGAAGCAGCCGCCGACCTATAATTTCGTAAAGGCGGGCATGATCAACTTCACCCGCTACCTGGCGTGCTACTATGGCAAGCAGGGTGTGCGAGCGAATTGCATCAGCCCCGGCGGTTATTTCGACAACCAGCCGCAGCCGTTCTTAGACCGGTATTGCCAGCGAGTTCCCATCGGCCGCATGCTCGGCAACGACGATATCAAAGGGGCCGTCGTGTTCCTGGCCTCGGACGCATCCGAGTACGTGACCGGCGTGAACCTGATGGTCGACGGTGGCTGGACGTGCCTGTAACCTGCTTGGTAGTGGGGCATCAGATGAGCCCACTACCACCTGCTTCATCGCTTGGCCTGACGAGGCAAAATCGGGTATGCTACATTCAATGCCGCTGGCTTGCCCGGTCAGGTCAACTTAAGGACGCTTGTCGATGCTCACACTCGTGGGTGAAAAACATCGCTATTGCGACGGTCTTACCCGCCGTTCGTTCCTGCAAATTGGCGGTCTGGCAATGGGCGGCATGGGTTTGCCCGCGCTCTTGCGCGCCGAGGAAGGAGCCGGTATACGGCGGTCGCACAAAGCGATCATCATGGTTTACCTGTCCGGCGGACTCGCCCACCAGGACTCGTTCGACCTGAAGCCCGAAGCTCCCGACGAGATCCGAGGTCAGTTCAAGCCGATCGCGAGCCGGGTGCCGGGGATCGAGGTCTGCGAGCTGTTGCCCATGACGGCCGCGTGCATGGACAAAATCGCCCTGATCCGCTCGATCGTCGGACTGCGCGACGAGCACAGCAGCTTCCAGAATGTCACGGGGCGGACGATGGACGTCAGCCAGCGCGAAGGATGGCCCCATTTCGGCTCGGCCATTGCACGGCTGCAAGGTTCGACCGACAGGCGCGTGCCGCCAAGCGTCGACCTGTTTCCCACGATGCAGCATCGGCCGTACAACAGCCCCGGCCCAGGCTTCCTGGGCCACGCTTTCACACCCGTCAAGGCCGACGGCGAGGACCTGGCGAGTATGAAGCTGCGATTTATCGCCGGCGAACAACTCTCAGGCCGCCGCAAGCTGCTCGACGACTTCGATCGATTCCGCCGCGCGGTCGACAGCAGCGAGGTGGACCAGATGGAAACGGCGTATCGCCGGGCTTTCGAAGTGCTCACGTCGAGCAAGCTGGTCGACGCGATGGACCTGGAGCGCGAAGACGCGGCGGTTCGCGACCGATACGGTCGCGGCTCGTCCAAGCACCAGGGGGACGGTGCGCCTTTGTGGAACGAGCAGCTCCTGATGGCCCGGCGGCTGGTCGAGGCGGGAGTCCGTTGCGTGACGGTGGCCTTTGGCTTTTGGGACACGCACGGCAACAACTTCGGCCATTTGAAACAAAACTTGCCGCAATTCGACCAGGGTGTGTCGGCGTTGGTCGAAGACCTGCACCAGCGCGGGCTGGCGAACGACGTGACCCTGGTTGTGTGGGGCGAGTTTGGCCGAACACCCAAGATCAACAAAGACGCCGGACGCGACCATTGGGCGCCAGTCAATGGCTGCCTTCTGGCCGGCGGCGGAATGCGCACGGGGCTAGTGATCGGGGCGACCGACAAGCTGGGCGCCTACGCCGCGAGCCGGCCCGTGCATTACCAGGACGTGCTCGCGACCATCTACGACCGGCTCGGCATCGACCCGCACACGTTCGTCAAAGACCTCACCGACCGGCCGATCGCGCTCATGCCGTCGCACGCGACTCCAATTCGCGAATTGAGTTGAACGTTACGAATCATCAGTGCGATTGGTACTCATTAGCTGGACTTTTTAGCAGGCCTCACGGAGTGTGGCCTGCTATTCCGGTTCCTTCGCGACAGGAATTTCCTTGCCGTGCGGGTCGCGGCCGGGCTGATGCAGGTCGCTGGCCAACCGCTGTTGCAACTTCGGACCGATGAAGTGTTCGACCCTCTCGGCCGACTCGTGCAAATGGTCGAGTGGCAACTGGAAGTGTTCGCCCAAAAAGGCTTCCCACAAGCGGTGCGAACGCACCAGCGACTGGGCCGATTGGCGTCCGCGCGGGGTCAGCCTTAACCGCCCGCCGGAAACGGGCCGCACTTCGCCACGCCACCAGAGCAAGGGCGCCGCCAGCCAGGCGGTCAGGCCGCCGCCGGCGATACGGCGGCAGAGGTTCCAAGGCACGCCGGCGGTCTGCGTTTCGCCCGTCGTCTCCTCGAACCGGTAGAGCACGGCCACCAGGTCTTCCGACACGATCCGCAACGAGAGCGTCAAACGGTGCCAAAGCTTGCTCACCAGTCCATGCCGCGGCGCGAGCAACACTGCCAGCAAAAATTGCAAGCCGGCGCCCACGGCCATCATGCCCGCCACACCCGTGTCGAATAATATGTCGCCCAGATAACCGAGCACCGCCGAGATGATCGCCACGACCACCGACCAGCCGACCATCCAGCCAAGGCGATCGGTCAAAAGATGGGCCGTGGCGGCGGGCACGATCAGCATGGCGATCACCAGCACCGAGCCGACGGCGTCGAAGGCCGCGACCGTGGCCGCGGCGACCATGCCCATCAAAAGGTAATGGACCACCGCCGCGCTGATCCCCATCGCCGTGGCCAGTGCCGGATCGAACGATGCGATCTTCAATTCCTTCCAGAACAAGGTGACGAAGGCCGCGGTTGCCGCCAGCACGGCCAGCAACGATGGGAACTTCAACGGCACTTCGACGCCGAGCCAAGGTTCTCGGACGAGCACCTCTTCCAGCCGGCCCATCAGCACGCAGTCGAGATCGAGATCGACGTTCGACGGCGCCAGCGCGATCAGGACCACGCCCAAGGCGAAAAGCGACGTGAAAACGACACCCATGCTCGCATCCTCGGGCACGTTTCCCGAAACGTGCAGTGTTTGCGTCACGACCGCCGTCAGCACGCCGATGCCGACCGCCCCCAGTAGCATCGGCCCGGACGCGGTCTGGCCGGTAAGGAGAAAGGCAAGCACGATTCCGGGCAGGATCGCGTGGCTGATGGCGTCGCCCAAGAGGCTCATGCGGCGGAGCACGAGATAGCAACCCAGCACGGCGCAACTCGCGTTCGAGAGCGCGCCCACGGCGATCGTCCAGAACGCCTGGGCCGGATCCATGGCTGAGAGGTCGGGCCATGTCATAGCGACGGCCCCTTGCCGGGAACCGTTGGCAAGCGGCCAAGGGCGCGCAGACCCGCCTCCAACTCGGCGACGACCTGGCTCGACAATACCTCGTCGGCACTCTCCACGTCGAGCCGCGCGAATGAGCCGGTCAGCTCAGGCTGCTCGCTCATGAAACGTTCCCAAAGGCGATAACCGCGTGTCACACGCGCGGCGCGGTCCAGACCAGCGGTCGTCGGAAGGTACCGGCCGTCGAACTGCCGGGTGAGAAGCCCTGTCCGTTCAGCCTGACGCAAGACGCGTTGCACTTGTGCGGATTTGTACGACGTTCGCTGGACCAGCTCGTCGGTATCGATCGGCCGCAAGGGCTCAATTGGTGGCGCGGCGGGTCGTCGCGGCGCTGTTCCTTCATACACAGCCGCTTCGTTTACGGTCGCCTCGTACACGGCGCGCCACACCGCCTGCTCTCGCAGCCGCCGGCGGAAGCGCACGTGGTCGACCCAGCGCGCGGCCGCGCCGCGCCGTGGCGCGAAGAGCGCCGAGGCGCCGAACAAACACGTGCCGACCAGCACGATCAAGGCGCCGGTCGGCGCGCGGCTCACGGTGGCGCTGATCGCGGTGCCCGCCGCCCCCATCACCAGACCAAACGCACCGGCCACCGCGAGCATCGTCCCCAGCCTCTCTGTCCAAAAGCGGGCCGCGGCGGCGGGGAGGATCAACAGCGCCGCGACGAGCACGGCCCCCACGGCCGGCAATCCGATGACGACGATCAACGACACGAGCCCCATGAGCAGCAGATCGAGCGACGCGGCCGGCCATCCTTGCACGCGGGCAAAGCCGGTGTCGAACGTCACCAGCCGGAACTCCTTGAACAGCGCGATCACGGCCAGCAGGGCGGCCAGCGCGGCGGCCGAGATCCAGAACAAGTCGCCTTGCAGCATCCCCGCCGCGCGGCCGATGATGTAGGTGTCGAGCCCGGCCTGACTTCCTTGCATCGCCTGCGTCTGGATAAAGCGGCTTAGCGCGAGTCCGCCCCCGAAGAAGACGCTGAGCACGATGCCGATGGCCGCGTCTTCTTTGATTCGCGTCGCACGACGCAGCCCGGCCACGACAAGAATACCCAGCACGCCGGTGAGCCAGGCCCCGACGAGCATAGCGGCCAGGCTCCGCCGGCCCAGCATCAGAAACGCGAGGCACACGCCCGGCAGGGCCGCGTGCCCCAAGGCATCGCCCAACAGCGCCCGGCCGCGGAGCACGGCGAAGGTGCCGATCAGCCCCGCGCCGGCCCCCAGCAGACTGGTGCCCGCCAGCACGACCGCCGTATTGTAGTCGATCATACGCTGCGTTCCCGCGCGGCGAGGCGAGCGGGGGGCGTCAGCCCCCCGGTGGAATCGGCGTTGCATTCGATCATACGCTGCGTTCCCGGGCGGCCAGGGCCTCGGCCGCGTCGTCGAGAATACCGAGCCGGCCGCCGTAAGTCTTGGCCAGGTTATCGCGCAAAAACGTCGTCGGGGTTGGGCCGGCCGCGACTAGCCGCATGTTGAGCATCACGACCTGCTCGAAGTATTCGGCGACGGTCCGCAGATCGTGGTGGACGACGAGCACGGTCTTGCCCTGCTGGCGCAGCTCGCGCAGCAACGAAAACACAACCCGCTCGGTGGCAGCGTCTACCCCGGCCATCGGCTCGTCCATGAAGTAAATCTCCGCGCGTTGAGCCAAGGCGCGGGCCAGGAACGTGCGTTGCTGTTGGCCGCCCGAAAGTTGGCCAATCTGCCGTCCCGCAAGATCGGCCAACCCTACTCGCCCCAGGCACTCCAGCGCCCATTCACGCTGGGGCCGGCGCGGACGGCGAAACCAACCGAGGCTGCCGTAGGTTCCCATCAGCACGACGTCGAGCACGTTCACGGGAAAATCCCAATCGACGCTTTCGCGCTGCGGCACGTAGCCAATCAACTTGCGTTGCTTCTGGCACGACCGACCAAAGATCGTCACGCGCCCGCTCACCAGCGGCACCAATCCCAAGATTGCCTTGACGAGCGTGCTCTTGCCGGCGCCGTTGGGCCCGATGATCCCCACCAAACTCGGCCCCTGCAGCGTCAGATCGATGTCCCAAAGCACCGGCTTGCGGTGGTACGCCACCGTGACATTGTGCACGTCCAAGACGGCAGGTACATTCGCGAGTAACTTTTCGGTCGCCGCGGTTTCGGCGGCCGACTTTGGCTGAGAAGGCAGAGTCGAAGACGGGCCGATCATTTCAGCGCCTTGACGATCAAATCGACATTGTGCCGCACCATACCCACGTAAGTCCCCTCCGGCGTGCCGGGTTTGCCCATCGCGTCGGAAAACAGCTCGCCCCCGACGATCACCTGATGACCCCGCGCGCGGCAACCCTCGACCAGGGCCAGCACGTTGCGCTCGCTCACACTGCTTTCGACGAATACGGCCTTGATGCCGCGGCTCGCGATGAACGCCACCAGCTCGTTGATTTCCTTCAAACCCGCTTCGCTTTGGGTGCTCACGCCCTGGATCGCCTTGACCTCCAGATCGTAGGCCCGGCCGAAATAGTGGAAGGCGTCGTGGGCCGTTACCAGCACACGCCGCTCGGAGGGGATCGTCGCCAACTCGCTACGGCAGTGCTGGTCGAGCTGGGTTAGTTCGTGGCGGTAGTTCGCCGCGGCGGCTTGATAGTCGTCAGCATGAACGGGGTCGAACTCGGCGAGGGTCGTCTCCACAACCGTCAGCGCCTCGCTCCAGAGCACCACGTCGAACCAGACATGGGGGTCGAACCGATCGGCAGCCACCGCGAGAAGCCGCTTTGGGCTGATCGACTCGGCCACCGCCACGGTCGGCTTCTTGGGTGCCAGGCGGGCCAAGGTGTCGCCCATCTTGCCTTCGAGGTGCAGGCCCGAATAGAAGATCGCCGCCGCCCGATTCAGCTTGGCCATGTCGCCGGTCGACGCTTTGTAGAGATGTGGGTCGATGCCGGCACCCATCAATTGCGTCACGGCGACATGCTTGCCACCGACACGAGCAACCAAATCGGCAACCATGCCCGTCGTCGCCGTGGCCGAAATGGGGTATTCGCCCGAGTATTGGTGGCTGACCGACGAGGTTGCACCCTCAGTGGCCTCACCGATGTGTGTATGCGACTTAGCCGCGCCATCGGCGGCGCCACCGCAACCGGCACAAGACAAGAGCAGGAAAAGCCCGTAGTTTTGATACCAGTAAAATTGTTTTTGAGCCATCAAAAACAGTATACGGCCGAATCAAACCTTCGTCAATATGGCTTGTTTATACTTCACGCGGCCATCAATGAGACATTTTCAAATCGCTGGAAATTCAGCGTCATAAGGCTGGCCAGGCTCTCGGCATGAGTTGTCGGCAGTTGGTCAATCGTTTCTTCGACGGCGGCTCGGAATTCGGCGAAAGTCGGATGATATCGTCCGTAGATCGCGCGGCGTTTGATGAACTTCCAGAGCCGCTCGATCAGGGTCAGATTGGGCGAATACGATGGCAGAAATAGCAGGGCAATCCCAAGCGACTCAGCCGATGCCTTCACGACGGCGTTTCGCTGGTAGCGGGCATTGTCCAGCACGAGCGTGATCGGTCCCGCCA
>Ga0265339_10001981_pt1 | contig 15057 bp, 13 predicted proteins | sample 4CB219metaG_FD_202085 | JGI IMG/M metagenome (GOLD analysis project Ga0265339, IMG submission 202085) | Rhizosphere microbial communities from Carex aquatilis grown in University of Washington, Seatle, WA, United States - 4-CB2-19 metaG | ecosystem: Host-associated > Plants > Roots >... | reverse complement strand
GCCACATTGCGTTGCTCAGCACCAGTACGGCGGGCTCGGATTTTCCGGTGCACTCGGATTCACTGAATCCGCGGCCGAGCGCCATGACCTGGTTGAGAACCTGAAAGTAATTGCACGATGCAATCTGTCCCGCAACGCCCTCCGCGCTGTCGTCGAACAGCACGCGGTTCTCCGTGGCGTAGGCGGCCAGTCCGGTCATCACCTGGTTGTGGTCGCGAAATGCCACGTATCCGGGATAGGAGATTTTGTAAATGCCGCCGAAAATGTAGTGCTCTCCCCCGCCCTCTGTCTTTTGAAAGATGCTGACGAGCCCGCTTGCGCCGCGGCCCTGCAGCGGCTTGAGCAACAGGCTGTTGAAGAGCGAGAAGATGCTGGCGTTCAGGCCGATTCCCAGCGCGATGGTGAGGACTGCAATGGAGAGAAATCCCGGCTGGCGGCGCAGGGTGCGGCCCGCATAGCGCAGGTCCTGGCCCAGTTCGCGCAGCAGCGCTCCGGCAGTGGCGCTGTGCACCGCGTCCTTTACCGCGTCCACCGCGCCGAATTCGACCTTGGCGGCTCGCCGCGCATCGGCAGGAGACATGCCGGCGGCAATCTTCTCCTGGGTGAGCATGTCGAGGTAGCCGTGCAGTTCCTCGTGGAGGTCCTGGTCGACCTGGGGGCGCCGGAACAAATTGCGTATCAGCGAGCGAATCCACTTCATCTCATCCCTCCTGCGCTTCGAGTGCGGACCGGATGCCCAAGGCTATGCGCTCCCACTCCGACTTCTCCGTGCCAAGCTGGGCGCGCCCGGAGCGCGTGAGCTTGTAGTACTTGGCCTTGCGATTGTTCTCCGATTCGCCCCACGTTGCGGCCAGCCAGCCCGCCTCTTCCATGCGGTGCAGAGCGGGAAAAAGCGATCCCGGCTTTACCTGGAATGTGCCGCCCGTAATCTGCTCGATGCGCTTGGAGATGCCGAGGCCGTGCAGTTCGCCGAGGGCCAGGGCTTTGAGAACCAGCAGATCGAGGGTGCCTTGCAGAAGATTGCTTGGATTTGCCACTTCTTGCTCCAATCGAATGTCTATAGGAGTGTGCACTCTCTCCTATAGATTGTCAATACGAAAATTAAAGAGTGAGGGTTCAACCCGGATCGGGCTGCGAGGGAGGGTGGTCTTTGGAGGATCGTGAGAGCGGTCGGTTTGGAGCGAAGAGCCGCAGGGGCTGAATTGAAGAGGCTGCGGAAAAACTCGTAGGATTGGTCATTTCAAGGAGAAGGAGCGCAGGGGCTAAAGCCCAAGTCCTCAATTTTGGCGCATATGGCAGGACTGAAGTCCTGCCCCTACGCGTTTCTCAGTCGCAGATCGAGTTTTTCCGCAGCCTGTGAAGCCCGCATCTCTTCTCCTGGCTTTACGCGGGAGTTAAAACTCCCGCCTACCGCTGAAGCAAAGGTAAGTGCAAAGGCAAGTGCAAAAGCAAGTGCAAAGGCGAGTGCAAAAGCAAAGGCAAGTGCAAGGGCACGCCCGCTCATCCAAAAAAAACGCGATGAACGGGGCACAGCCCTAAATCCCAGGGGGGTGAGGCGGTCAGTAGAGGCGGAAGTTGACTTCTACTGTGATCATTACCGGGACGGGGACGTGTCCGTCTTTCATGGCCGGCTTGAATTTGTATTTGCGTACGGCTTCAAGCGCCTTTTCGTCGAGCCCCATGCCTAGGGGGCGGACGACGCGGGGGTTCTGCGGATTGCCTTGAGCGTCCACGATGAGCGAGATGAGGACGACGCCCTGGTACTTGGCGCGACGGGCTTCGTCAGAGAACTCGGCCTCAGGAGTGATGATGGGCATGGGAGCGGAGATGCCGCCGCCGACGCGGTAGACGCCGCCGCCGGCGTTGCCGCCGTATCCGGGGCCGTAGCCGTTGCCGTTGCCGGAGCCGATGCCGCCGCCGGAACCGGTGCCCATGCCGCCGCCGGAGCCCTGGCCGTTGGAAAGAATGACGTTCTGGCCGCTATGCACGCCGAGGTTGGCCATGAGGGGGTTGTCAGGCAGCTTGATGTCCTGCTGCACGTTGATGGCGGGGGTGAAGGCGAGCTTGGGGTTGTCAAGGATGGGAACCATGGGAGGCACGATGGGGTCCTTCATGCGCGGGGGGAGCTTGCCTTTAAGGGGGTCCACCATGTCATGGGAGCCGCCACCGCCGCCGCCGCCTGCCAGGTTGGCTGCCTTGGGCGCCTTGAAGGCGCCGACGTCGATATCGGTGGCGTCGAGCTTGGGTTTTTCAATCTGCTTGATGACGGCGCGGGCGCCGAAGATGAGCAGGAAGGCGAGGATACCGCCGTTGATGAAGGTGGCCATTCCAATGGCCACGGGGTTGGCCTTGACCGCCATGCGGTCGATGACCGGAATGGGCGTGGAAGTGAGCACGAGGGGCGGGAGCTTGGCTGGAAAGAAGAGATCGTGGACATTGTCGTAAAGCTCTTTCCAGAGGGGCTTTTCGTCGAAGGCCTTGCCGAGGAACGAGTCGAGCTCGTGGCTCTCAAAGGCGGGCGCGGCGGCTGGGGCAGACGTGGCAGGCTGGCTCATATTGGTGTTGCTGTCTTGGGTGGAGGCGCTCAAGCCCATCCCTTCCTGGGACCGGAGCCTGGAGTCGCCTGGGTCCAATACTTCATTATGACGGAACAGATCGAATCCTGTCCTGCCGAACTTGGCGCCGGAGGGGGCCGAAGTGGCCTCATGGTCGGCTGGAGAACTCATATGGTAACCAGACTCCAGAATCTCATAGTCGGCGGCAGAGCTGTCTTCCATACACAATAGACGGTACGTGGGATAAGTTGTTACCGGAAAAAGTTGTATGCAGCCGGTTACACTGGAGGGGAACGCCTTGAAAAGGAACGATGGAGAAACGATGCCCTCAGTGCCGGAATTGAAGGCGACCCTGAACCTGCCGCAAACGGCCTTCCCGATGAAGGCCAATCTGCCTCAAAATGAACCACTTCGCCTGGCTCGGTGGGCCCAGATGGGCCTCTATGACGAGCTGCGGAAGGCGGGCAAGGGCCGACCCTCGTACATTCTCCACGACGGCCCTCCTTATGCCAACGGCCCCATTCACCTGGGGCATGCGCTGAACAAGGGGTTGAAGGACTTCGTCGTGAAGTCCAGGACGATGGCCGGTTTCGATGCTCCCTACGTCCCGGGATACGACTGCCACGGGCTGCCCATCGAGATCAAGGTGGATGAGCAACTGGGCCGCAAAAAGCTGGAAATGCCGGCCGTAAAAGTGTTGGATGCATGCCGGGAGTACGCGCAGCGGTTTGTCGACATGCAGACGCAGCAGTTTGAGCGGATTGGGATTTTTGGCCGGTGGGGCACGCCTTACAAGACGATGAGCCGTGAGTACGAGGCGCGGACCCTGGAGGCGTTTTACGGGTTCCTGGAAAAGGGGTTTGTTTACCGCGGTTTGCGGCCGGTGTACTGGTGCACGCACGACCGGACGGCGCTGGCGGATGCGGAGATTGAGTATGAGCAGCACTCCAGCCCGTCGATTTACGTGCGGTACCGGATGACGAGCGATCCGGGGGCGCTGGATGCGGCGCTGGCGGGGCGTGAGGTTTACACGATTATCTGGACGACGACGCCGTGGACGATTCCGGCTTCAATGGCGGTGGCGTTTCATCCGGAATTTGAGTATGTTGCGCTGGAGACGGCGGGCGCGGACGGCGTGGCCGGCGCCCAGTCCGGGCCCGTGTACATTGTGGCGGCGGAGCTGGCGGGCCAGGTGATTGAGGCCTGCAAGCTGGAAGGCGCTGCGGAGGTTGCGCGCTTTAAAGGGGCGAAGCTGGAGCGGACGACATTTCAGCACCCGTTCCTGGAGCGGACGATTCTGGGCGTGCTGGGCACTTACGTTACGGCGGACACGGGAACGGGCGCGGTGCACACTGCGCCATCACACGGCGCGGACGATTTTTATACCGGGCAGAAGTACGGGATTGAAGTCAAGACGCGGGTGGACGAAGAGGGCCGTCTGCATGTGGACCCGGAGGCGTGGACGCTGGCGGCCCAGGCGCCATACGACGGGCTGACGGTGTGGAAGGCGAACCCGGTGATTGTGGCGCTGCTGCACGAGCGCGGCGCGTTGCTGGCTGCGGGCAACCTGGAGCACAGCTATCCGCATTGCTGGCGCTGCCACCATCCGGTGATCTTCAGGGCGACGGAGCAGTGGTTTGTGACGCTGGACAAGGCGGTAAAGCGCAAGGACGGATCGGAGACGACGTTCCGGCAGTTGACCATTGAAGAGATTGACAAGGTGGTTTGGGACCCGGCATGGGGCAAGGAGCGGATCACCAACATGATGGCGACGCGGCCGGACTGGTGCATCAGCCGGCAGCGCATCTGGGGCGTGCCGATCGCGGTGTTTATGTGCGAGGGCTGCGGGAAACCGGTGATGGATGCCGAGCTGAACCGCCGGATTGTGGAACTGATTGCGCGCGAGGGCATTGAGGCGTGGCACACGAGCGAAGTAAACGCGCTGCTGCCCGAGGGCGCCAAGTGCGCGCACTGCGGCGGGACGAGCTTTCGCAAGGAGACGGACATTCTGGACGTGTGGTTCGACTCCGGCACGAGCTGGTTTGCGGTTTGCGAGGCGGATGCGGACCTGAAGGGACCGTATGCGCGTTTCCAGCACGGCGAGAATGTGCCGGTGCTTTATCTAGAGGGAGGCGATCAGCACAGGGGGTGGTTCCACTCAGCGCTGCTGACCAGCGTGGCGCTGCGCGGGATTGCGCCGTACTCGCACTGCAACACGGTGGGGTGGACGCTGGATGAGCAGGGGCGTGCGATGTCGAAGTCGCTGGGCAACGGCGTGGACCCGGTGGACATTGCCGACCGCATGGGCGGGGAGATTGTGCGGCTGTGGGTGGCGTCGATCGACTACCGCGAAGACATGGCCGCGAGCGAGAACCTGATGGCGCGCTGCTCGGAGATCTACCGCAAGATCCGCAATACGTTCCGGTTTTTGCTGGGGAATTTGAATGGGTTCGATCCGGCGCGGGATGCGGTGGCGGAGGCGGAACTGCTGCCGCTGGACCGCTACATGCTGGCGCGCACGCGGGAGCTGACGGAGAAGATCCTGGCGTGGTATGAGGCGTTCGAGTTCCATCGCGTGTACCACGCGGTGAACGAGTTTGCGATTGTGGACCTGAGCTCGTTTTACCTGGACGTGCTGAAGGACCGGATGTACACGTTTGCGCCGACGTCGGCGGCGAGAAAGTCCGCGCAGACGGTGCTGTGGAAGATCGCGGAGACGCTGGTGCGGCTGACTGCGCCGATTTTGAGCTTTACGGCGGATGAGGTTTGGGAGTATCTGCCGGTGGTGGAGGGGCGCGAGGCTTCGGTTCATTTGGCTTTGTTCCCGAGACCGGAGGAGGTGTACTCGCAGGATCCCGCGGAGCTGCTGGAGGAGTGGAAGCGGATTTTTGCGGTGCGCGACGAGGCGATGCGCGTGCTCGAAGAGGCGCGGCAGGCCAAGCGCATCGGCAAGGGCCTGGAGGCGGAGTTGGAGATTGCCGCATCCGGTGAAATGTTGGAATTGCTGCGGCGGCACGCAGCGGGGTTGAAGGAGATTCTCAATGTCTCGCTGGTGACCGTGGTTGAGGGCGGCGAGGTTGAGGTGAGAGCGCTGCCTGCAAGCGGTCATAAATGCGCGCGGTGCTGGAACTTCATGCCGGATGTGTCGAGTTACGGCGCGTGGGAGAACGTGTGCGGGCGTTGTCGTGCGGCATTGCAAGAGATGAAGATCGATCCTCCGCAGGCGGAGGATGCTGCTTGATCTTTCCTGCGCCGAAGAGACTTCCGTGGCTGCTGCTGATTTCGGCCGCGGTGTTTGTGCTGGACCGCTGGTCGAAGACGTGGGTGTCGCAACACATTGAGTACGGCGGGGCCATTCCTGTGTGGGACCACGTGCTGCGGATTACGCACTGGACCAATGAGGGCGCGGCGTTCTCATTGTTTGCCTACACGGCGCGGCCGGAGGTGGTGCGCTGGGCGCTGGTGTGCTTCGCGTCGCTGGCGGCGATTGCGGTGCTGATTGCGCTGGTGCGGATGGGCAGCCGGATGACGGTGACCACGGTGGCGCTGGCGCTGATCCTTGCCGGGGCGGCGGGCAATGTACACGACCGCGTGCGCTACGGGTCGGTGGTGGACTTCATCGAGGTGCACATCTTCAGCTATCACTGGCCGGACTTTAACGTGGCGGACTCGGCGGTGGTGACGGGGGCTTGTCTGCTGGTGCTGGCGTCGTTACGGCAGGGATCAGGGATCAGGGACCAGGGACCAGAAGGCCGGGGAGCGAGCGAGCGGCTCTAATGCGATTTTGATGAGTCCAGGATCTGTTGAATCAGCTCGGGAGTCGCACGAAAACTTGTTGACTGGAGCTTCTTTAGCGCTTCGCGCAAATCGACAAATCCTCGCTCGGCTCCACGCGCGAGGATTCCCAAAGTGCCCGTGACCTGAAGCCCGAGCCTTCGTGCTTCTTCGGCACCCGAACGGTCGTCCATCAACAATAGATCGGCTTTCAGATCGAGCGCGAGGTCGATTGCCGCCAACTCGCCTGGATGCATATGTGACGAAACCAGACCTGTAGGCCTGATCCGTCCCATCGAGATCACTTCCACGCTTTCATGGGCTGTCTCCAGCCAGGCGCGCACGAGCTCCGGTGTTCGCTCCTGCTGAAGCTCGGAGTACACCACATCGGGTATCAGAATGCGATGGTAGAGTTTCCCGATGAGGGCAGCTTCGCCGATGAGAACGAGATAACAGATCGGAGAGGTGTCCGAGACAATAACGCGCATTCAGAGACCCAGCTTGCGCTGCGCTTCCAACTCCCGCTCAAGGTCCTCGATGGTGTACTCGTAAAACACTCCGCGCTGCTTGAGGAATCCATCGAGGCTGTAGCGGTCCATGCCGAGAAGAGTGGCGAGCTGATGCTCCGTGAGGCGGTGCGCTCGGAAGGCGGAGACGGCGAGGTCCTCGAGAGCGGCGCGCGCGGGATCCTGGCCGTCAGGGATCACCTGCCGGGCGAGATTGTCAGGAAGCTCCACCGTGAACTGCATGCGGCTAGGATACCACCGGGCGGACTTCAACGTGGCGAGCTCGGCGGTGGTGACGGTGGCGTGCTTGATGGTGCTGGCGACGATGAAGCAGGGACCGAAAAGCAGCTCCTAGCTTCTAGCTTCTAGCTGTTAGTTGTTAGCTGTTAGCGGCTGATTGTGAATACTTCGCGACCTTCTTTGCACCTAGCCAAACAACCAGAAGCGCTCCCAGCGCAAAGATTGCTCTGCCGATGAAGACGGCGGGGCCGGGCTTGCCTACGATCTGCGGCTGGATGAAGCTGTGCCAGGCATAGGCGAGGGCTGCTGCGGCTGCAAGCGAAAACGAATGCAGATCGCTCCAGCCCTTCTGAAGGAACCAGCGCTTGACCAGCGCGAGGAAGGCCAGGTCGACGGCGAGCAGCGCGACGAAGGCCCACCAGCCCCATTCCTTGCCGATGAGCAGCGCTGCGGAGGCCGCGACCATGGCGCATGCGCCGGTGATCCACGGGCTGGGAGCATTGGGAGCATTTGTCCTGCGACGGAAGCCCGCGATGACCAACCAATGTCCCAATGCAAGCGCGACGAATATCAGGACCAGCGCGGCGCCGATGACAAACTGGAATGGCTTTGCGATAAAGTGGTCCTGCCGCCAGCTAATAACGGTGTTCGCAACCAGTCCGATTGCAAAGACGACGCAGACGATGATGCGGCCGATGGGGCCAAGCCAGGGGCGTTGCGCGCGGCTGGGGAACAGCGCCTCAGTGAGAACGATGGGTGTGGTGATACTCCACACGGGATGCACGTTGAGCATCCACAGGGTCCACCATGCGCCCATGCCGAGCGCCGGAATGTAGCCGGCGTTGAGCAGGCCCATGTGCATATGGAGGTAGTCGGGATTGAAGAGGGATTGGGTGGTGAACGCTTCTTCAAGGAATGCATAAGCGCCGCCGAGGAGCAGCATGGAGGGCAAGCCGAGGCCGTTGGCGCGGGCAATCTCGCGGACGAGCAGCGCGCCTGCGCCGTAGAGCGGAGCCAACACAAGAAGCGCCGGCAGAAGCGTGATGGGCAGATCGCCGAGAAGATATTCGGCGATGAGTGGTGCAAGAAAGAAGAGGATGACAGCAGGCCCGATGGCGGAGGCGCTCGGTTTGGCGGCGATGGGGACATTCATCATGCGAATCTCCGGATGGGCAATTGTACCCGGAGCGGAACTGCTCCGGCATAGCGAGCGTAGGGACATTTGAAGGAGTAGAACGTCTACAATAGCTGGGTTGCGCTGCGGCGGGACTTGTTCCAGCGACGCGCTTGATGGCTGCGGCTGCTCCCGGCGACTGTGCGTGTAAGACTCCCCATTCCTGACTTTAACGAGGATCGAATGAGAATCTGCGGTTCTGCTTCCCTGCTGCGCAACGCCTGTGCATGCGCGGCTGCTTTGATGTGCCTCATTCTGCTTCCCTTCCCTGCTGCGCGCGCGCAGCGGCTCTCACCGGATGTGCGGCCGACGCACTACGACCTGAAGCTGACGCCGGACCTGAAGACGGCGACGTTCTCGGGCGTGGAGACGATCGATATGGTGCTGAAGCAGCCGGGCAAAGCGATCACGCTGAACTCGCTGGAGATTGAGTACCAGGGTGCGACCATCTCGGCCAAGGGCAAGTTGCAGAAGGCCACGGTAACAAGCGACAAGGAGAAGGAGCAGACCACGTTTACCGTGCCCGACGAAATTCCGGCGGGGCTGGCGGTGCTGCACATCCGCTATACGGGCATCCTGAACAATCAGCTTCGCGGGTTTTATCTTTCGAAGACCGAGCGGCGGAACTATGCGGTGACGCAGTTCGAATCGACCGATGCACGGAGGGGGTTTCCCAGCTTTGACGAGCCGGCGATGAAGGCGACGTTCACCCTCACGATGGTGGTGGACAAAGGCGATACCGTGATCGGGAATACGGCGATTGTTGCGGAGACGCCGGGGCCGGGCGAGGACAAGCACACGCTGCGATTGGAAGAGACGCCGAAGATGTCCACGTATCTGCTGGCGTTCCTGGTGGGCGACTTCAAGTGCACGAACGCCGTTGAGGATGGAGTGAAGCTGGGCGTGTGCGCCACGCCGGACAAAGTGGAATTGACGCCTTACGCACTGGATGTGGCCAAGTTTGTGCTGCATTATTACGACGATTATTTCGGCATTCATTTCCCGTTGAAGAAGCTTGACCTGATTGGGCTGCCGGACTTTGAAGCGGGCGCGATGGAGAATTTTGGCGCCATCACCTACCGCGAGACGGACCTGCTGATCGATGCGAAGATGGCGTCAATCGGCACGAAGAAGAATGTGGCCGAGGTGGTTGCGCACGAGATGGCGCACCAGTGGTTTGGCGATCTGGTGACGATGCAGTGGTGGAACAACGTGTGGCTCAATGAGGGCTTTGCTACATGGATGGAAAACAAGCCGGTGGCGGCGATGCATCCGGAGTGGAACATTCCGCAAGACGTGGCCGATGGGCTGGACGGGACGATGAACCTGGACGCGCAGCCGACCACGCGGGCGATCCGCGCCAAGGCAGAGACGCGCGAAGAGATTGAGCAGATGTTTGACGGCATCAGCTACGGCAAGGCCGGCGCGGTGCTGAATATGGTGGAGAACTACCTGGGCAGGGAGACGTTCCGGCAGGGCGTGCACAAATATCTGACCGAGCACGAATACGGAAACGCGACGGCGGAGGACTTTTGGAACGCGCAAACGGCGGTGAGCCATAAGCCGGTGGACCGGATCATGGACAGCATGGTGACGCAGCCGGGCGTGCCGCAACTGACGTTTGGCGAGCCGGAAAACGGAACGGTCAGCGTGGAGCAGCGGCGGTTCTACCTGAGCCCGAGCATCAGTTCCAACAGAGCGCAGAGCGGGGCAAATGAGGCGCAGAAGTGGACGCTGCCGGTGTGCTTCAAGACGGCAAGCGGGCAGCAATGCGAGGTGTTGACTCCGGACGCTACGAGGCTGAAGGTGCCTGCGGGTGCGCTGTTGTTTGCCAACGCGGACGGGGTGGGCTACTACCGGTCGAGCTATCCGGCGGACAAGTACGCTGCGCTTGTGGCGCAGGTTGAAAGCGGATTGAAGCCGGCGGAACGCGTCATCCTGATTGGCGATGAGTGGGACAAGGTACGGGCAGACAAGGCGACGGTGGGCGACTATCTGAACCTGGTTGCGGCGGTGAAGGCGGATTCGAATGGGTCAGTGGTGGAGTCAGCGATGAACGGCGTGGCTGCGATCTACGACCGCGTGGCGGCCACCGAGGGAGAGAAAGAAGGCATTGCAAAGTGGCTGCGCGCGAACTTTTCGCCGGAGTACGCCAGGCTGGGGCCGCCGGAGGCGAGCGACGCGCCGAACAAGAGAGAACTGCGAGCGGAGCTTTTCAGCGGGCTGGGCCATTACGCCAAGGATCCGCAGGTGCTAACAGAGGCGCAAGGGATTGCGGAGAAGTACCTGGACGATCCCGGATCAGTGGATCCGACGCTGGGACAGGCGGCTCTGCCAATCGCCGCGCGCAATGGAGATGCGGCGCTGTTCGACAAACTGCAGAAGGTGTACGAGACTTCGCGAAATCCGGAGCTCTCCATTGCAGCGCTGCGACTGCTGGCGAAGTTTGAAGATCCGGCGCTGGAAGAGCGGGCGCTGGAGTATGCGGCGACCGACAAGGTGCGAAACCAGGATGCGGCCACCCAGTTTGCGATCGCGCTTGCTGAGGACGCGACGCGCGACCGGGCGTGGGACTTTGTGAAGTCGCACTGGGAAACGGTGCACGCGCTGCTTACTCCGGAACTGGGCAACGAGCTGGTGGGTTCGACCGGTTCGTTCTGCTCGGCGGAGGCGCGGGAGGATGTGCAGCAGTTCTTCGCGGCGCATCCTGTGGCCTCAGCAGACCAGGCGGTAAGGCACTCGATTGAGAACATCGACGGATGCATGGAGTTTCGTCAGCTTCAGCGGGAGAGCCTGAAGACGTGGCTGGACAAGCAGTGACGATTGGAAGACACGCCGTCAGCCGTCAGCCGTCAGCCATCAGCGGTCAGCCATCAGCCATCAGCCATCAGCCATCAGCCATCAGCCGTCCACCGTCAGCTTGGAGGGCCAGGTTCGAGCTGACGGCTTAGAGCTGAAAGTTGTTGTCAGGATTTCTTCGCGATGAGGGATGCGCCCCAGCTTCCATCGGAGGCGCCGAAGTTGACGTCGAAAGCGCCCTTCCGGATGCCGGAGATTTGCGGGGGCGTTGCGGCTGGGGGTGCGGCGGCTGGCTCGGCGGCGGGTGCAGCGGGCGTTGCGGGGGGCGCGGCTTCGCGTTTCACCGTCACCGTGGTGCTCCAGGCGCCGTCTTCAGTGCCGAAGGTGAAATCAACCTGGTCGCCGTTGACCTTGCCGGTAAAGACAAGCTTGTAGGTCTGGCCCTGGTAATCGGTGTTGGCCCAGAACGTCATCCCGTCGGCGGTGATCTTGCCGTCGTGGATGTCAGTGGGCGTGGTGGGCAGGCCTTCAATGGTGCCGGTAAGCGTGGGGCCGTCTGCCTTCAGGTTGATGGTGACCGGAATACTGTCGCCGTTGAAGTCGAATGCACCCTTCCATGCGCCGGTCAGATCGGCTGCATGGGCCGGGGCAAGCGAACAGACAAGGGCGAACAACGGAATCAAGCGAAGCACAGCTTTCATTTTTGAACGGTCTCCTTCCAGATCAATTGCAGAGTGTAGCATTTTGCGGGCGATGAACGGAATGATGCGAAGGGCTGTGCCGGCGGGTCGGTTACGATCGAAACATGCCCAGGATTGCGCCCGGACAGACGCTGCTGATTGACGCCGACGACACGCTGTGGGAGAACAATGTCTACTTCGAACGCGCCATCGCCGCGTTCATCAGCTACCTGAACCACCACGCGTACACGCCGGGCGAGGTGCGCGCGCAACTGAATGCGGTGGAGCGGGAGACCATCCTCTCACACGGCTACGGACTGTCCAGTTTCACGCGCTCGCTGGAGACGTGCTTCGAGCAGCTGAGCACCGCGCCGGTGACGGAAGAGAAGCGGGAGCGGATCCGTGCGCTGGCACAGGCCATCGCGGACCAGGAAATTGAGCTGTTGCCGGGCGTGGCCGAGACTCTGGCCGACCTGTCCACGCGGCACCGATTGATCCTGATGACCAAGGGCAACCATGCCGAGCAGGCAGACAAGCTGGCGCGCTCCGGCGTGGCCCAGTTCTTCTCCGCGGTGGAGATTGTGGGGGAGAAGGACCCGTCCACGTACCGCGAAGTGATAGCGCGCCACGAGCTCAAGCCGCACACCAGCTGGATGATCGGCAACAGCCCCAAGAGCGACATTAACCCGGCGCTCGAGGCTGGGCTGCACGCAGTGTTCCTGTTTCATAAAGACACGTGGGTGCTGGAACATGCCGAGGTGACCCAGGCGCCCGCGGGACAGAAGCTGATTGAGCTGGATGCATTTTCCAGGCTGGCGGAAATCTTCTGACGCAATTGGGAACACCAGCATGGCCTGATGTATTCTTCCCACCATGAAGACGCTGCTTCGCTCGCTGCTCTATCTGTCGCTCATTGTGTGGCTGGGCGCCGAGGTGTTCTTCCCGGTGGTTGCCGCCGTCACTTTCATGACCGTGCCGGATACTCACGTGGCGGGGACGGTGGTGGGTCATGCGCTGCGTATTCTTCACTCCATGGGATTGGTGGCCGGGGTGGTGGCGCTTATCCTGCTGGCGCTGGCGCCGGCGTGGAATATCTACCGGTCAAAGACGGTGCTGGCGCCGATGGTGCTGCTGGTCGTTATGCTGGCCTGCACGGTTTATTCGCAGTGGGGCATCATTCCCGCCATGGAGCGCGACCGTGTTGCCGCCGGCGGGGCCATCAACACGCAGGACCGCGCCGACCCGCTGGTGAACGACTTCAATCGCCTGCACAATCGCAGCACGCTGGTGGAAGAGACGGTCCTGGTGCTGGGCGTGGCCACGGTGGTGCTGGTGGCGTACGCGGAGTCGACCCGGCCGGCCTGATGGCGTTAATGCCCGGGTGGTTCCGCATGAGCCGCCGCTCCAATGACCTACACTGCTCTTTCGGAGGTTTCCCCTGTGCGAGTGGGACTGATGACGCGCGAGTACCCGCCCAACGTTTACGGCGGGGCCGGTGTGCATGTGGAGTACCTGAGCCGCGAACTGGCGAAGAAGATCGAAGTGGAAGTGCATTGCTGGGGCGATCAGCGATCCGACCAGGGCAACCTGCACGTGTTTGGCGCCGAGCCGTGGCCGCTGATCAGCGAAGGCACGCATGAAAAGTTCAAGGCCGCGCTGGAGACCATGAGCCTGAACCTGGCGCAGATGGTCACCGTTTCCGAAATCGACATTGTTCATACCCACACCTGGTATGTATCGATGGCCGGCTTGATGGCTAAGAAGCTCTTCGGCATTCCCTTTGTGATGACCACGCACAGCCTGGAGCCGCTGCGCGCCTGGAAGTCAGAGCAGCTGGGCAGTGGCTACGCCATGAGCTCGTGGATGGAGTCGGTGGGCATCCATGACGCCGACGCCATTATCGCCGTCTCAAACGGGACCAAGGCCGATATTGTGGCCGCCTATCCTGACGTGGACCCGGAACGCATTCGCGTGATCTACAACGGCATTGATCCGGACCAATACGCGAAGACGCGCGACACAACAGCTCTGCGCAGCTACGGCGTGGATCCGGCTCTCCCCTATGTGCTCTTCGTCGGCCGTGTCACGCGCCAGAAGGGCGTCACGCACCTGGTGGACGCCATCCGCTACCTGCCGCGCGAAACGCAGGTGGTGCTGTGCGCCGGCGCGCCGGACACGCCGGAAATGGCCGCCGAGATGCGCCGCAAGGTGGACGAAATGCGCGCCTTCAACCCGCGCATCATCTGGATTGAGAAGATGGTGACCAAAGAGGAGACCATCCAGCTCTACTCCAACTGCGCGGTCTTCTGCTGTCCCTCCGTCTACGAGCCCTTCGGCATCATCAACCTCGAGGCGATGGCCTGCTCTGCGCCGGTAGTGGCCAGCGCCACGGGAGGCATTCTTGAAGTGGTTGTGGATGGCGAAACCGGCTGGCTGGTTCCGTTTGAGCAGGACCCGGTGACGCGCTTCCCTTCCCAGCCGGATGTGTTTGCGCGGGTGCTTGCCGAGCGCATTTCGGATTTGTTGGCTGATCCGGAAAAGGCTCGCCGATTTGGAGAGGCGGGACGCCGCCGCGTGGAAGAAAAGTTCGCGTGGAACGCAATTGCGGATCAGACGATTGCGCTTTATCGCGAGCTGATTGCGACGTCCTCAAGATAGCTGGGTGCCCCGAGGCCCTGCCCGGCGGCGACACATTCGCATGTCCGTATTACCGTGGACCCTCAGTCGCTGTGCCTTCCTTCGGGGCGCTCCTGGATCCATAAATCGCACCCACAATCAACGGAATGAGGAGATCGGCGGCCATGAATTTGGGGCCCTTCAATTTCTCGCCTAGAAACCTCCATTCCAGGAAGTCCAAGAGCAGGAAGAGCACGGAGAGTCCGCCCCCAGCACCCAGTACCCCGACGAACCAGAAATACTGCCTTCTGGGAAGATGTTGATTTCGGCGGTCGTACCGCCAGAATGCGAACTTGTAGCGGATGCCGAATAGGTTTGCGATAAGGGGAACGAACAGGTCGATCCAAAGTGTCGCGGCAGCAATGGCGCAGAGGTAAACCAGAACGAATTTCATGCTAGGCTCCGTGGCAACTGAACATCATACCTCCGCATGGCGCTGCCGTCGCCCATTTCGTCTTTTACGCCGCCGTCCACCCGCCATCAATCGCCATACACGCGCCATTCACGAATAACGCCTCATCCGACGCCAGATAGCGCACCAGCCACGCCACTTCCTCCGGCCGTCCCAGGCGCCCCACCGGCTGCCGCGCACGCAGCTCCGCGCGCATCTCTTCCTTGTTCTCCTTGTGGAACTTTTCGAGATACCCTTCCAC
>Ga0265339_10001973_pt1 | contig 15086 bp, 11 predicted proteins | sample 4CB219metaG_FD_202085 | JGI IMG/M metagenome (GOLD analysis project Ga0265339, IMG submission 202085) | Rhizosphere microbial communities from Carex aquatilis grown in University of Washington, Seatle, WA, United States - 4-CB2-19 metaG | ecosystem: Host-associated > Plants > Roots >... | reverse complement strand
GTCCGAGGGCGACCCGGCCCACCGGGGCGAGCGCCAGCGCCTCCACCGCGAGATCTTGGAGCAACGAATGGTCGACGAGGTCCGAAAAGCGGACTTCGTCGTGGTCAACCCCGAGCACATCGCCGTCGCGCTCCGCTACGACCCGGACGGTGACGCCGCGCCTGTCGTCGTCGCCAAGGGCGAGCGGCTCGTCGCCGAGCGCATCAAGCAGATCGCGCGCGAGGCCGGCGTGCCCATCTTCCGCGACGTCGGGCTGGCGCGCGCCCTGGCCGAGCTGGCCGAGGGCGGCGAGATCCCGGCCGAGCTCTACGAGGCGGTCGCCGAGATCCTGCGCGTCGTCCAGAGCCTGGGCGCGCGCGCGGCCGAGGCGCCGCCCGCCGAGGAATCGACGAAGCCGACGCCGATCGGGCGCGGCGATTGGAAGCGTGTGTAGTTAGAATGCTGCCCGCGAGGAGACCCCATGGCTGACCAGCGCGCGAGAGTTCGAAAGGCCGTCCTGCCCGTCGCCGGGCTCGGGACCCGGTTCCTGCCGGTGACGAAGAACGTCCCCAAGGAGATGCTGCCCATCGTCGACAAGCCGTCGATCCAGCTGATCGTCGAGGAGTGCGTGGCGAGCGGGATCGAGCAGGTCATCCTCGTGACGGCGCGCGGGAAGTCGGCGCTCGAGGACCACTTCGACCGGCACGGCGAGCTCGAGGCGCTGCTCGAGAAGAAGGGCAAGACCGCCGACCTCGCGCTCGCGCGCAAGCCGACCGAGCTCGCGAAGGTGATCTCCGTGCGGCAGGCCGAGGCGCGCGGGCTGGGCCACGCCGTGTTGTGCGCGCGCGAGGCCGTGGGCGACGAGCCGTTCGCCGTCGTGCTGGGCGACGACCTGCTGGACGCGCGCGTGCCGGGCGTGCGCCAGCTCGTCGACGTGTACGAGCGCTGGGGTACCGGCGTCGTCGGCCTCAAGGAGGTCGCCGAGGGCCAGGAGCACATGTACGGAATCATCGCGGGCACCAGCGTCGGGCCGCGCGAGTGGAAGGTCTCGAAGATGATCGAGAAGCCCGCGCCGGGGACGGCGCCCTCGCGGCTCGCGTCGATCGGGCGTTACGTGCTGCCGCCGGAGATCTTCCCCATCCTGGCCGAGACGGCCCCGGGGCGCGGCGGCGAGATTCAGCTGACGGACGGCCTCGAGACGCTGCGGGCGCGCGCGGGCCTGCACGGCGTGGAGATGGAGGGCCAGCGCTTCGACGCGGGCGATCGCGCCGGGTACGTGCTCGCGCAGCTTCACTGGGCGCTCAAGCGCAAGGAGATCGCGGCGGACGTGCGCGCGGGCGTGAAGCGGATCCTCGAGGAGACGTCCGAGGGCGCGTGACGGTTTCTCCTCACCCCGACCCTCTCCTCGCAAGCGAGGAGAGGGGGAAGGAGAGGGGCGCACTGCTGGAGGTGGCGGTCACGCTGCCTCTGCGGGGGACGTTCACCTATCGGGATCCGCGCCCGGGCGCGGCCCGGGTCGCGATCGGGACGCAGGTCGTGGTGCCGTTCGGGAGGCGGACGGTCACGGGGTTCGTCGTCGGGCACGCGGCGACGGCCGGCGGGGAGCTCAAGGACATCGAGGAGGTCGTCGCGGGCGAGCCGGCCTTCGACGAGGCGATGATCGCGTTCTGCCGGTGGGTCGCGGACTACTACTACGCGCCGCTCGGCGAGGTGCTGCGCGCGGCGCTGCCGCACGGCGAGAAGGCGGAGAGCGTGCGCGCCGTGCGCCTCACCGACGCGGGGCGCGCCTCGCTCGAGGGTGGCCAGCGGTCGCTGCTCGGTCCAGAGGACGCCGGCGGCGGGCACCCCGTGCTGCGCGCGCTCGCGGCGGCGGGCGGCGAGCTCTCCCTGCGCGCGCTCGCGCGCGCCGTGCCGCGCGGGCCGCAGCAGCTCGGGCGCCTCGGCGAGCAGGGCCTGGTCGAGGTGGGGGACGAGGTGCAGACGCGGCGCGCGCCGCCCACGGAGGCGTTCGCCGTCGCCGTGCCGGGCGCGTCGGCCGAGCGGCTGCCGGCGCGCGCGGCCGCCAAGCGGGCCCTCCTGCAGCGGGTCGCCGGCGCGGGCGCCGAGGGCCTCGCGGCGGCGGCGCTCGAGGACAAGGAACGGCCGCACCTCAAGGCGCTCGTCGACGCGGGGCTCGTGCGCGTCGAGCGGCGGCCCGTGGCGCGGGCCGCGCCGGCGCCGGGCGGCGCGGCGTCGGCGTTCACGCTCACCGAACCGCAGCGCCACGCGGTCGAGACGCTCACGGCCGCGCTCGCCGCCGGCTTCTCGACGTTCGTGCTCCACGGCGTCACGGGCTCGGGCAAGACCGAGGTCTACCTGCGCGTGATCGCAGAAGCGCGGGCGGCGGGGCGGGGCGCGCTCGTGCTCGTGCCGGAGATCGCCCTGACGCCGCAGCTGGCGGCGCGCTTCCGGGCGCGCTTCGGCGAGGACGTCGCCGTGCTCCACAGCGCGCTGCCGCCGGGCGAGCGCTTGCGCGCCTGGCGCCGCCTGCGCGCGGGCGAGGTGGGCATCGCCGTGGGCGCGCGCTCGGCCGTCTTCGCGCCCGTGCAGGCGCTCGGCGTCGTCGTCGTCGACGAGGAGCACGACCCGTCGTTCAAGCAAGAGGAGGGCGTCCGGTACCACGGGCGCGACCTCGCCGTCGTGCGCGCCCAGCGCGCGGGCGCCGTCGCCATCCTCGGCTCGGCGACGCCCTCGCTCGAGACGGCGCACAACGCCGCGCGCGCGCGCTTCAGGTTGCTGCCGCTGCCGGGACGCGCCACCAAGCGGCCGCTGCCCGCGGTCGAGCTCGTCGACCTGCGCCGCCACCCGCCGGGCCCGGACGGTCTTCTGTCGGCGCCGCTCGCCGAGGGGCTCGGGGCCGCGCTCGCGGCGCGCGAGCAGGCCATCCTCTTCCTCAACCGGCGCGGCTTCTCGACGGTCGTGCTCTGCCGCGCGTGCGGGCACGTCGTGCGCTGCGACAACTGCTCGGTCTCGATGACCTTCCACCGCAGCCTCGGCAAGCTCGTGTGCCACTACTGCGCGCGCACGACGCCGGTGCCGGCGCGCTGCCCGGCCTGCAAGGCGCCCAAGCTCGAGCGGCTCGGCATGGGGACGGAGCGCGTCGAGGCCGTCGTGCGCGAGCGCTTCCCCGAGGCGCGCGTCGCGCGGCTCGATCGCGACACGGCCGGGGCGCGCGGGGCCGAGGTGGACGGCGACGGGCGGGGCTTGCACGGCGTGCTCCGCCGCATGCAGGCCGGCGAGATCGACATCCTCGTGGGCACGCAGATGGTCACGAAGGGCCACGACTTCGCGGGCGTGACGCTGGTGGGCGTCCTCCAGCCCGACCAGGGCCTGAACCTGCCCGACTTCCGCGCAGCCGAGCGGACGTTCCAGCTGCTCGAGCAGGTCGCGGGGCGGGCGGGCCGGGGCGAGCGGCCGGGCCGCGTCGTCATCCAGACCTACACGCCCGAGCACGAGGCCATCGCCTCCGTGCGCACCCACGACTACGAGGGCTTCGTGCGCGGCGAGCTGCGCGCCCGCGAGGAGTCGGACTACCCGCCCTTTTCGCGCATGGTCGCGCTGCGCCTCGACGCGAGCGAGGCGGACCGGGCCCGCACCGGCGCCGCCGACGCCGCGGCGGCCGCCCAGGCGGCGGGCGGGGCGGCCGTGCGCGTGCGCGGGCCCGCCGAGGCGCCCATCCCGCGCGTCCGCGGCCGAAGCCGCTACCAGGTCTGGCTCTCGAGCCACGACCGGGCCGCGCTCATGGCGGCGGCCCACGCGGCGGCGGGCGTCAAGCTCGGCGGGGACGCGCGCCTCGTCGTCGACGTCGACCCGCAAAGCGTCCTCTGATCGGGGCCTCCGTGACAGAGGAGCCCGGGGCGGTGTTAATCTCGGGATCTCCATGAAGGTGCTGATCATCGCCGGCCCCTACGAAGCGGATCGCATCCGCCGGGCCGTCGTGTCGGCAGGGTTCGAGGCCGTGGCGGTGGAGCCCGGCGAGAGCCTCTCGGGGTGGATCACCGCCTCGCGCCCCGACGTGATCGTCCTGGCGCCCCAGATCGTGAACCCCGATCCCGCGGTCGCGCTCGGCAAGGTGCGCGCGGTGCCGCGCGGGCGCGTGCCGACGTTCCTCGTGGGCGAGCCCGAGGACGAGGCCCGCATGAGAGGCCTCGCCGACGGGTTCCTCACGCGCCCGCTCTCGATGGCCGACCTCGTGACGCGCGTGCGCGCGCGGCTGCAAGGCGTGCCGGGCGAGCGCCGCCCCGGCAGCGGAGAGATCGGCATCCCGGTGGCGATGAGCGACAGCGGCAGCGGCGAGTTCGCGCGGCCGGGCGTCTCCAAGTCGGCGGCCGCGCCGGGGACGGGCAGCCTGCCCACGGCCGCGCGCACGCCCACGAGCACGCCGGCGGGGCGCGCGCTGCCGACGCTCAAGCCGCTCGTCTCCGCGAGCTCCGTCGACACCGCGCCCGTGACGCGCGCGCGCCAGTCGGAGGCGGGCGCGATGTTCGTGAAGCTGGCTGAGAGCATCGACGCCACCCTCGACGCCGAGATGTTCGACGTCGCGCGCTCGGTGGGCGCCCTGCGGCGCGAGGTCACGTCGCCCGGCTCGCGCAGCGGCGTGAGCCGCGCGCCGGATCTGTTCGAGCGCACGCCCATGGCGCCCATGACCGCGCTGGCCGCGGCCGCGCGCTTCGAGCCGACGACGGCCCTCACTCACCCCGCGACGCTCGAGGGCGCGGAGGAGCTCGGCGACGAGACGCGCCAGAAGACCGTCGAGGTCCCGCGCGACGTGTTCGCGAAGATGATCGCCGAGCGCATCGCGGCGGCGCGCGACGGCGGCGGCGAGACGGGTGCGCCCGCGCCCGTCGAGAGCGGCAAGATCGCCGACAGCGACGTCGCGGCGCAGCTCGGGCGGCTCTACCTGCAGCGCCTCACGGGGCGGCTCACGCTGCGGCGCGAGGCCGTCGAGAAGGTCGTCTTCTTCGACCGCGGCGCGCCCATCCTCGGCATGTCGAGCGATCCCGACGACCGCATGGGCGAGATGCTCGTGCGCCAGGGCCGGCTCACGGCGGCGCAGCTCGCGCAGGCCTCCGAGGGGCTGCCCAAGGCGGAGCGGCGCCTCGGGGCCGTGCTCGTCGAGCGCGGCTTCATCAAGCCGACCGAGCTGGCGTCGATCGTGCGCCGGCACTTCGAGGAGATCATCTACTCGGCCTTCGCGTGGGAGGACGGCGAGTGGTCGCTCGCGCCGGGGCAGCCGAACCAGGAGATCGTGCTGCTCGACGAGCACCCGGCGGCCTTTATCCTCGCGGGCGTGCGGCGCAAGTACGGCCCGGCGCGTCTCGCGCGCTGCCTGGGCGGCGGCGAGCAGGTCTTCAAGCGCGCGACGAGCCAGGGCCAAGGGGACGATCTGCTGCCGCGCATGGCGATGACCATCGAGGAGCGCGCCATCGTCGACCTCTTCGATGGCGTGCGCACGCTCGAGGAGGTGCGCGCGCTCGCGGGCGCGCGCGAGGAGGTCGTCGCGGGGCTCGCCTGGTCGCTGTCGGTGCTGGGCCAGCTCGATCGCGTCTCCCCGCACGTCATCTCCCCCGAAACCGTCGCCGAGGTCGCGCCGCCGGCCGCGCCGGGCGCCGCACGCAACGGCTTCCACGAGAGCGAGCGCTCCGTCGTCGTCGCGGAGCGCTCGCGCGTCGGGGCAGGGCGCGCCGAGGTGCGCGCCCGCATCCTGGCGCGCCACGCGCTCGTCGCCGAGGGCGATTACTTCGAGGTGCTCGACCTGCCGCGCGGCGCCGGCGTGGACGAGGTCCGGCGCGCGCACGCGACGCTGACGCGTGCGTTCGCGCCCACGTCGCTCGACGGCGTGCTCGTGGCGGAGCTCGGCACCGAGCTGCGCGCCATCCGCGCCGTGCTCGACGAGGCGCTGCGCGTGCTCGGCGAGCCGCGCATGCGCACCCGCTACGAGAGCCACCTGCCGGCGGCGTCCGCCGCCGCGGCGACGGCAGCACAGGCAGCACAGGATTGATGGCCGGCCCCGCGCGCGCGATCTTCTTCGGCTCGCCCGCCTTCGCCGTCCCGTTCCTCGAGACGGTGGCGCGCGCGACGACGCTCGTCGCCGTCGTGAGCCAGCCCGATCGGCCGGCGGGGCGGGGCAAGCAGCTCGCCGAGCCGGCCGTCAAGGTCGCGGCGCGACCGCTCGGGGCCCCGATCCTCCAGCCGGAGCGCGTGCGCACGCCCGAATTCGAGACGGAGCTGCGCGCCTTCGACGCGGACGTGTTCGTCGTCGTCGCGTACGGCCGCATCCTGCCGCAGGGGCTGCTCGACCTTCCGCGCCGCGGGTGCTGGAACGTGCACGGCTCGCTGCTTCCGAAGCTGCGCGGCGCCGCGCCCATCCAGTGGTCGATCATCCGCGGCGAGCAGGAGACGGGCGTCGCCGTCATGCGCATGGAGGCGGGGCTCGACACGGGGCCCGTCGCGGCCGTGGCGCGCGTCCCCATCGGCGACGACGACACGACGGCGACGCTGTCCGTCGCGCTCGCGGCCGCGGGCGCGCCGCTGCTCGCGCGGACGCTGCCGGCGATCCTCGACGGCTCGGTCGTGCTGACGCCGCAGGACGACGGTCTGGCGACGCTGGCGCCGCCGCTGCTCAAGGAGGACGGTCGGCTGCGCTTCGACGAGCCGGCGCGCGCGGTCTCGGCGCGCGCGCGCGGCGTCGACCCGTGGCCCGGCGCGACCGCGCTGCTCGACGGCGAGGTGCTGCGCGTGTTCGGGCCGCGCGTGCTGACGGGCTCGGCCGGCGGCGCGCCGGGCGCCGTGCTGGGGCTGCGGCCCGAGGGCCTGGCGGTGGCGTGCGCCGACGCGCCGATCGCGTTCGCCGAGCTGCAGCTGCCCGGGCGCAAGCGCATGCCCGCGGCGGCGCTGCTCGCGGGTCGTCCCATTCCGCCGGGAACGTCGCTCGCCGATCCGGCGGCGCGGCCGCGGGCATGAGGCCGCCCCCCACCTCGCGCGCGCTCGCGCGCTCCGTGCTCGATCGCGTCGAGCAGTCGGGCGCCTTCGCGAACCGCGCGCTCTCTGCGGCGCTGGACCGTGCCCCGACGCTCAGCGGGGCGGAGCGCGGCCTCGCGACGGAGCTCGTGTACGGCGTGCTGCGCCGGCGGGCCCGTCTTGACCGCGCGCTCGAGGCCTTCGCGAAGTCGGGGCTCGGCGGCCTCGAGCCGGGCGTGCGCACGGCCCTGCGCGTGGGCGCGTACCAGCTGCTGTTCCTCGATCGCATCCCCGCCTACGCCGCCGTCGACGAGGCGGTCGAGGCGTGCAAGCAGCTCGGCGGCGCGGGCGTGGGCCGGCTCGCGAACGCGCTTCTTCGGCGCGTCGCCGACAAAGGGGAGCCGCCGCTGCCCGATCCGGCGCGCGATCCGCGCGGCCACCTCGTCGAGGCCGCGGGCCTGCCCGCGTGGCTGGCGAGGCTGCTGCTCGCCGAGCTGCCCACCGCGGACGCGCTCGCCTTCGGCGACAGCGTGGGCGCGCCCGCGCCGCTCGCGCTGCGGGCGAACGCGACGCGCGCCTCGCGCGACGCCGTTCTCGAGCGCCTGCGCGCCGAGCGCCCGGACGCCAAGCTCGAGGCCTCACCCGTGGCCCCGGACGCGCTGCTCGCCCGCGACCTCGACGCGCCGGCCGCGACGGCGGCCTTCCGCGACGGCCTCTTCGCCGTCGAGGACACGGGCGCGCAGGTCGTCGTCGAGCTGTGCGGTGCGCGCGCGGGCGAGCGCATCCTCGACGCGTGCGCGGGCCTCGGCGGCAAGAGTGCGCACCTCGCGACCCTCGCGGGCGGGGGCGCGCGCGTCGAGGCCCTGGACGTCGCGTCCGGGAAGCTCTCCGAGGCGCGCGAGACCTTCGCGCGGCTCGGCGTCCGCGGCGTCACGACGACCGTGGCGGATCTGACCCGGCCGCTCCCCGACCCGTCGGTGCGCTTTGACCGCGTGCTGCTCGACGCGCCCTGCAGCGGCCTCGGCGTGCTGCGCCGCCACCCGGAGGCGCTCGCGCGGCGCACGGCCGCGGACCTGCCGCGCCTCGCGGAGCAGCAGCGCCGGATGCTCGACACGCTCGCGCCGCACGTCGCGCCGGGCGGCGTGCTCGTCTACTCGGTGTGCACGTTCGAGCGCGCGGAGTGCGAGGACGTCGTCGGGACCTTCCTCACGGCGCACGTCGACTTCCGGCTCGAGGCCCCGCCGCCGTCGGACCGCGTGCCCTGGGCGCGGCTCACCGACGCCGCGGGCCAGGTCAGGACCTGGCCGCATCGGGACGACGCCGACGCGTTTTTCGCGGCGCGGCTGGTAAGATTGCCCTCGCCATGAGCGCCTCCCTGAAAGTCGCCCCCTCGATCCTCTCGGCCGACTTCGGCCGGCTCGCCGAGGAGGTGCGCGCCGTCGAGGCGGCCGGCGCCGACGTCATCCACGTCGACGTCATGGACGGGCGCTTCGTCCCCAACCTCACAATTGGCCCGCTGGTCGTGCGCGCCGTGCGCGCCGCTACCAAGCTGCCCCTCGACGTCCACCTCATGATCATCGAGCCCGAGCGCTACGTGGACGAGTTCGCCCGCGCCGGCGCCGACCTCATCAGCGTGCACCTCGAGGCGTCGCCGCACCTCCACCGCACGATCCAGCACATCAAGAGCCTCGGGAAGAAGGCCTCGGTGGCGGTCAACCCGCACTCGCCGCTCGACGGGCTCGACGTCGTGCTGCCCGACCTCGACATGGTGCTGCTCATGTCGGTGAACCCGGGCTTCGGCGGGCAGCGCTTCATCGAGGCGGTCGTCCCCAAGATCGCGGCGCTGCGCGCGACCGTCGACCGCCGCGGCCTCGCCACCGACATCGAGGTCGACGGCGGCGTCGCGCCCGACACGGTGGCGCGCGTCGTGGGCGCGGGCGCGAACGTCCTCGTGGCGGGCTCGGCGATCTTCGGCGCCCCGAACCACGACTACCGCGGCGCGATCCAGGCCCTGCGCGACGGCGCGGCGAGCGCGCGCCGGGGCAGCCCGTAGGCGAAGGGAGGCCCGTGCCGAGATCTCTCGTGCCGCGCCCCGCCTGGTGGGCCCGCGGCGCCCACGCGCAGACGATCTGGGGCCGCTACGGCCGCTCGAAGCACCTCGTGTCCTACGAGCGCGAGCTCTTGCCGACGGCCGACGGGGACGACCTCGTCGTCGATCACCTGAACGGGCCCGCCGGCGCACCACGGGTGATCGTCCTTCACGGGCTCGAGGGCAGCTCGCAGGCGGTCTACGTGCAGGGGCTGGCGCTCGGGCTCTCGCGTGCCGGGATGCGCGTGAGCGTCCTGAACTTTCGCTCGTGCGCGCGCGATCCGGCGAACGGTACGCTCGTGCCGCCGCGCCGCCCGCGGCTCTACCACTCGGGCGACACGCGCGACCTCGACTTCCTCGTCGAGACGCTCGCCGCGCGCGAGCCGCGCACGCCGCTGCTCGCCGTGGGCTTCTCGCTGGGCGGCAACGTGCTGCTCAAGTGGCTCGGCGAGAAGGGCGCGCGCAGCCTCGTCGAGGCCGCGGCGACGATCTCGGTGCCGTACGATCTGGCGACGGCGTCGCGGAACCTCGAGAAGGGCTTCTTCTCCCGCCGCTACGTTTGGTACTTCCTCAGGCAGCTCAAGCGCAAGGCCGCCGACGTGCTCGCGCGCTTCCCGCGCGAGACCGAGCACGTCAACGGCGATCGCATCCGGTTCGCGCAGACGTTCTACACCTTCGACGACTACGCGACGGCGCCCCTCAACGGCTTCGCGAGCGCCAGCGACTACTACCGCAAGTCGAGCTCGATGCGCTTCCTCTCCGACATCGAGGTGCCGACGCTGTGCCTCAACGCCGAGGACGATCCGTTCCTGCCCGCCGCGGCGCTGCGCGCCGCGCGCGACGCCGCCTCGGAGGACGTCAAGATGACCTTCATCCCGTGGGGCGGCCACGCGGCGTTCGCGCACGGCCCCTGGCCCTGGCGCGCGCGGTACTGGGCAGAGGAGCAGGTCGTGAGCTGGCTCGCGGCGCGGCCGGCCTAGTTCCCCCCTACGCGTCCTCGTCCTCGTCCTCGTCCTCGATTGAGCGGCGAAGGCGCGGGCGCCGCTCAACGAATCGGGGACGAGGACGGCGACGAGGACGAGGACGAGGACGAGAATTGAGGACAGCCCCTAGCCCGCGAGCTCGGCGAGGGGCTTGGTGCCGTAGGGCGTCGTGCCGTCGACGCTGCCGAAGGTCGAGACGTTCATGCCGAAGGCTTGCATGATCGAGAGGTAGAGGTTGGCGAGCGGCATGTCGTTGCGGCGCGCCGTCTCCATCGCGCCCGCGCCCTTGTCGGCCGTGCTCGGGTAGAGGATGTGGCGGCCGGTCTTGAAGGCGCCGCCGGCCTTGCCCGCGACGAGGACGGGCAGGTTCCAGTGGTAGTGGTCGTCGCCGTCGCCGAATTCGCTCGTGAAGATGATGATCGAGTTGTCGAGCACCGAGGACGTGCCGTCGACGTCGGTCGTGGCGGCCAGCTTGCCGAGCAGATAGGCGAACTGCTGCGCGTAGAACGTGTTGACGGTCTGGATGCCGGCGAGCTTGGTGGGGTTGCCGCCGTGGTGCGAGATGTCGTCGTGGTAGTTCGCCGAGTCGACGCCCACGAAGGCGAAGTTCGTCTGCGTGTTGAGCGGGATCTCGCTCATGAACGTCACGACGCGCGTGAGGTCGCAGGTGAGCGCGAGCGCGATGAGATCGTTCATGGCCGTGAGCAGCTCGGCGTAGCCGTAGACGTTCTTCGAGCGGTCGGTGCCGAGGTACGTGCCGTCCTTGGGCGCGGGGATGGCCTGGCAGCCCGCCGTGGCCATGGGCGGGGGCGCGCCGCCGCTCGCGCCACCGGCGCCGCTCGCGCCGCCCGCGCCCGTCGCGGGCATGGTCATCGCGTTCACGCGGCGCTCGAGCTCGTTGACGGAGTCGAGGTAGTCCGAGAGCTTGGCCTGGTCGGCGCGGCCGAGCTTGCCCTTGAGCGACGTCGTGTCCGCGGCGACGAGGTCGAGGATGCTCTTCTCGTAGGCGAGCGACTTCGCCGCGGCGGTCATCGTCGCGGGGGGCGTCGTCGTCGCGGGCGGCATCATCGTCGTCACCGGCGCGGGGCCGGGCAGGCCGCCCTTCGTGAGGCGATCGAAGACGGCCTTGGGGTTCGTCTCCTTGGGCAGGAACGTCGTCGGCCCGCTCCAGGCCAGGTTCGTGAGGTACGCGCACGAGTAGCCGTCCTCGCAGTTGCCCGTCGCGCCCGCGTAGACGGCGCCGAGCTCGAGCGACGGCAGGCGCAGCGACGGCGCGGCCGTCTTGAGGTAGTTGGCGATGGCCTGGTCCATCGAGATGCCGTTCTTGATGTTGTTGCCCGACGTGAACGTCAGCGGCATCTGCGTCAGCATCGCGCCCGTCGCGCGCGCGTGCGAGCCGGCGAAGATGTCGCCCGTGACGACGCTGGCCGGCGTGTTGGCCAGCCCCGAGATGACGTTGAAGCTCGCCTTGTAGGCGTCGAGGGGCTTCAGGATGGGCGTCGTCGCGTAGCCAGCGCCGGTCGTCGTGGGTGTCCAGGCGTCCATGCGCACACCGTCAGGCAGCGTCCACACGACGAGCCGGAGGGGCTTCTGCGCGCCGGCCTTCTGGGCCCGCGCGATCCGCGGCACCATCGCCTCGAGCATGGGGAGCGCCAGCGCGACCCCCGCGCCCTTGAGGCAAGCCCGCCGCGAGAGCTCGAACCGCTTGGTCATGGCTGCACGTCTCCGATCCGCATGGTCATCGCGGGGCTGTGGGCGACGGCGTCGACGAGCTGCGCGAGGCTGCCCGTCGCGCCCGTCCGGGTCACGAGATCCGCGAGGCCGGCGGCGTCGTCGAGCTCGTCGGTGGCGCCCGGGTTGAGCACGAGCGTGCGGCCGAGCGCGTAGGTCAGGAGCTTGCGCGCCACGCACGCCTCGAGCCGCGCGTCCTGCTGCAGCTGCTGGGCGAGGTCGACGGCGCCGTCGAAGGGGGCGCTCGTGCCCGGCACGTTCCCGGTGACGTCGAGGGCCGCGCCCGCGTCGGTGTCGCGCCACCGCCCGACGGCGTCGTAGTGCTCGAAGCCGAGCCCCATGGGATCGATGAGCTGGTGGCAGGCGTTGCACGTCGCGCCCTTCATGCGGTGGATCATCAGGCGCGCCCGCGCGCTCGTGGGCGCCGTCATGTCCTGCGCCGGCAGCTGCGGGATCATGGGCGGCGGCGGCGGCACGGTCACGCAGAGCAGATTTTCCGAGATCCACTTGCCGCGCTTCGTGGGCGAGGTGCGGTCGCGCAGCGAGTTCACCGTCAGGTAGTTCGCCTGCGTGAGGATCCCCCCCGCGCGGCGGTCGTCGGGCAGCGCGACGCGCGTGAAGGCCGTCGTGAGGCCGGTCGCGGGCAGCCCGTAGTGCATCGCGAGCCGCTGGTTCACGAAGGTGAAGCTCGCGCTCACGAGGTCGGTCACGGCGTGCGTCCCCGTGAGGAGCTCGCGCAGGTAGAGCTCCGCCTCGCTGGCCATGGCGGCGCGCAGGTCGGCGTCGAAGGTCACGTCGGTCAGCGTGATCTGCTCGACGGCGAGCTCGCGCGCGCCGAGCCACTCGCCCGCGAGGTTCGAGAAGAGCGAGGCGCTCTTCGGATCCTGGATCATGCGCGCCGCCTCCTGGGCGAGCCCGTCGGGCGTGTGCAGCGTCCCCGCGGCGGCGCGCGCGAAGAGCGCGTCGTCGGGCATGCTGCTCCACAGGAAGTACGACAGGCGCGACGCGAGCTCGTAGTCGGAGAGGGCGGCCACCTTGCCGGCGCCCGGGTTCGCCTCGACGCGGAAGACGAACTTCGGCGACAGCAGCGTCGCGCGCAGCGCGGCGGCGAGGCCGTCTTCGAAGCCGTCGCCCATCGACCTGGCGAGCGGCACGAGCGCGGCGTAGGGCGCGATCTCCGACGTCACGACGGGGCGGCGCCAGGCGCGCGTCGCGAAGGCGGTGAGGATCTGCGTCGCGCAAGGTCCGTCGCCGGCCTTCACGGGATCGCAGGTGACGATGCGGCCGCGCGCGGCGGCGTTGGCGGGATCGAGGGCGGCCGCGACGATGGCCGCGGCGGCGGCCTCGTACTGCTCGAGCAGCAGCGGCGAGGCGGAGAGGGCGTCGGCGTTGTTGTCGAAGCCCTCGATGTACGTGTCGTCGGGGAAGCCGAAGGTCGACGACGGCTTCAGGTCGAGGCCGACGAGGTCGCGGATCGTGTTGTCGTACTCGACCTTGTTGAGCCGGTGCGCCGTGACGCGGCCCGGGTTGATGGGACCGCCGGTCTGGCCCTTGGGCAGCTGGGCGGGCGGGACCGGGACGGGCGGAGGCGCCGCGGCGCCGGCCGCGCCGCCGCCGGGCGCGCCGGCGCCCGCGGCGGCGGCGCCCGCGCCGCTGATGCGGCCCGTGCAGCCGACCAGCAGCGCGAGCGCGAGGCCCGCGGCGCGCCATGGCGTTCGGGGGAGCGTCTCCATCGCTCCCTAGGTGGCTCGCGCTTCGGGAATGTGGTCACGGGCGCGCGCGCTGCCGCATACTCCGCCCATGGAGGGGGCTCGCGCGGCGCTGCGTCTGCTCGTGCTGCCGTTGCTCGCGGCGGCGTGCGGCGAGGCGCGCGGGACGCTCGTGACCACCGCCGCGCCGGCGTTCCAGCCGTCGCCGGGCGCGACCTGGCAGGTCCAGTTGACGGGCGCGCTGGACTCCTCGCTCGACGTCGCCATCTATGACGTCGATCTCTTCGACACGACGCAGGCCCAGCTCGACGCGCTCCACGCCGCGGGCCGCCGCGTGATCTGCTACGTCAGCGTCGGCACCTACGAGCCTTGGCGCGCGGACGCCGTGAGCTTCCCCGCGGCGGCGCTGGGCGACGCGCTGGCCGGGTTCCCGAACGAGCGCTGGCTCGACACGCGCGACGCGACCGTCCGCGCGCTCATGACCGCGCGCCTGGACCTCGCGACGCAGAAGAAGTGCGACGGCGTCGATCTGTCGAACGTGTCGCCCGAGGGGGCCGCGACCGGCTTCGACGCGACGGTGGCCGACGCCGAGGCGTACGCGCGCCTGCTGGCCGACGGGGCGCACGCGCGCGGGCTCGGCGCGGGCCTGGGCGGCGGCTCCGACGTCGCGGCGGCGGCCGCCGGCACCTTCGACTGGGCGCTCACCGAGGGCTGCCTCGGCGACGGGACCTGCGCGGCGTTCGACGGTTTTCGGGCCGGCGGGAAGGTGGTCTTCGGCGTGGAGTTCGGCGCCGAGGCCGACGCGGCCACGATCTGCCCGGCGGCCCGCGCGGCCGGGCTCGACGCCCTCATCAAGAATCCGAGCTACGACGCCTTCCGGGTCGCCTGTCCCTGACGCGCCTCGGCGCGGCCGGGGGCGATTGGTTTTTTTCGCGTGACTACTTTTTCGCGCCGGGCGCCACTAAGGGACCACGGCGCCGTCTCCGCGCGCCGACACACCTGGTCATGACGCTCCCCGCGCTGTCGCTGATGGTCCGACCCGCGCACGCCCCTGCCGGCGTGCGCCGGGACGGACCCGCGCGCGCCGCGCAGCCGCCCGCGCTGGCCGAGCTCTTCCGCCGCTACGCGCGCTACGTCGCGACGGTGGGGTACAAGCTCCTCGGCCGCGACGACGAGCTCGACGACCTCGTGCAGGACGTCTTCATCGAGGCGCACCGCGGGCTGCACCAGCTGCGCGACCTCGACGCCGCCAAGGGCTGGCTCGCGCGCATCACCGTGCGGCGCGCCGTGCGCCGCCTGCGCCGGCAGAAGCTGCGCGCGTTCTTCAGCCTCGAGGCGCTCGGCGAGCCGCCCGTGGCCGTCGACGGGGCGACCTCGCCCGAGGAGCGGGCGCACATCGCGCTCACCTATCGCCGGCTCGACGCGCTCCCCGTGCCGCAGCGGATCGTCTGGCTCCTGCGCCACGTCGAGGGCGAGACCCTCGACTCGATCGCCGCGCTCTGCGGCTGCTCGAAGGCCACGGTGCAGCGCCGGCTGCGCGCCGCGCAGAAGGCCCTCGGAGAAGGGACGAGGTCGTGACGCTCGACGAGGGGACGC
>Ga0265339_10001966_pt1 | contig 15100 bp, 13 predicted proteins | sample 4CB219metaG_FD_202085 | JGI IMG/M metagenome (GOLD analysis project Ga0265339, IMG submission 202085) | Rhizosphere microbial communities from Carex aquatilis grown in University of Washington, Seatle, WA, United States - 4-CB2-19 metaG | ecosystem: Host-associated > Plants > Roots >... | reverse complement strand
AGACGGGTGGCTATGCGGCGGCCGATGCCCGTTGCCCCTCCCGTCAGGAGAACCGATCTTCCGTTCAATTCATACATCGCGTTTGCTTTCCTGGAACTGTGTTGTCGTGGACCCGCAACTCGCCGCGTGCTTGCCGGCGATCCTGCCCGACGTGAACGCCCAACCGAGATGGTGGCCATGTCCTTCGAGCAGCAGCCCCCCCTGGCCGGTCGAACCGGCCGCATAGAGGCCGGAAATGGGCTTGCCATCGCGATCGAGAACCCTCAGGTCCCGGTCGACCTTCAGCCCGCCGTCCGCGATCACGATCCAGCTCTTTGCCGGACCGAGAGCGTAGAAAGGGGGCTCAAGCAGCGGCATTTTAGCGCCTGCCGCGGACTGATTATGTTCCGTGATCGTGCGCGTCAACGCGCCCTCGGAAACGCCGAGCGCGCGGGCGAGACTCGGGATCGTGTCGGCTTGATGATAGATGTCGCGACGGTTTCTTTTGTAATCGCCCAGATAGGCGTAGGCGAGCCCCGGTGCTGTCGAGATGTAGTACGGCCATTTGGCAAATTTCTTCGCGACGGCCTGATCGAAAACGATGAACGCGACCTTTTCCGGCTGCCGCGGAATCTCGAATTGAGGTTTATCCTGTTCGTCGGCAAAACGCTTCCCCGATCTGTTGATGAGGATCGCTCCTTCCGCGAACAGCCGGTGCGAGGGCGCCAGGTTCGTGGTGACGAACATCATGAAAAAGGGCCGCAGCAGGAACGAAGGGAGAATCTTCAGCGACAGGCGCATGGCGTGCGCGAGCAACCTCGTCGGCGGAATTCGTTCGATGAACTTCTTCGAAGGCGGCGCGACGAACCGGATCTCCGGACCAAGCACGACGTCCCCGTTGATGATTTCACCTCCCGCCTCTTCGCCGAGGCGCTGCCCATCGCCTGTGCTCGAGGTGTTGACGCCTTCGATATCGCGAATGTTTTCGGGGAGGTGCTTCTCCTTGAACTCGCTTCCCGAACTGTAGTCGCCGGCCGCGAGAATCACCGACATATTGGCCGCGATGTGAACGGCGCGCCCGTCGATCAGCGCATCGACGCCTGTGACGCGGTTGTCTGCCATGGTGAGCTTCCGGGCTCGGGCGTTCAGCAGGATCTTGACGCCGAGCCGTGCCGCTTCTTTCGACAAGTAGTAGATATACGACTTCGAACTGGGCAGGATATTGTGCATCCGCGGCACACGATGCGGAGGCTCCGGCATCGGCCCAAAAAAGACCACGCCAAGCCTTTGCAGCCACGCCACGGTTTCAGGAACATTTTCGGTGAGGAGGCGCCGCAGTTCGAGATTGTCTCTGGAGGCAAGCGGGCCGGCAAAAAGCGGCATGTCTTCGTAATGCTGCTGCGGGCTATCGACTATTCCCGCGAGTTTCTGCAGATCGGTGCTGCTGGATGTGATCGAGCCGACCGACCTGGCCGTCATTCCGCCCAGCTTTGCTTCCTTTTCGAGAAGTAGGATGTTGCGTCCCGCGGCGGCCGCTTCAATTGCGGCCGCCAGGCCGGCCCCGCCTCCGCCGATGACAACGACGTCGGCGGAAAGCGAGTTGTGCGATTCCTGGTTCGACATCATTGCCTCACTGTGCGGTCATTCCGCCGTCGATCGTGAGAATCGATCCCGTCATGAAGGAGGCTTCGTCGGAGGCGAGAAACAGCATGCCGGCCGCAATCTCGTCCGGCTTGCCAAGGCGGTTCATGGCCTGGCGCGCTTCCAGTTCGCGTCGAAGTTCGGCGGCGCGGGGAGATTTCGCGAACAGGTCCTGAAAGTAGGGAGAATCGATCGTGCCGGGAGCGATCGCGTTGATCCGTATGTTGTCAGCCACGTGATCGAGTGCCATGGCACGAGTCAACGCGGCGACGGCGCCCTTCGATGCGCAATAGGCTGCCCGATCGCGAATGCCGACAGTCGCGACGACGGAGGCCGTGTTCACAATGGCACCGCCGCCGTTCTTCTGCATCATGGGAATCGCGTATTTGCAGCCGAAGAATACGCCGTTGACGTTGACGGCCATGAGCTTGTCCCAGGCGGCCTCATCGGTTTGTACGACGTTTCCGGGAATGCCGTATCCCGCATTGTTGACCAGCACGTCGATGCGGCCGAAGCGATCGAAAGCCTCGCGCATGGTGCGTTGCACGCTCGTGCTGTCGCTCACATCCATCTCGATCGCGACGGCGCCGTTTCCGGCTGTCGCGGCGACCTCGGCAGCGGGCCGAATGGATTTGTCTGCGACAACGACCACCGCGCCTTCACGGGCAAACATCACGCTGGCCGCCCTGCCGATTCCCGATGCGCCGCCGGTGATGATGCACACCTTGTCCCGCAATCTCATGGTGTTCGCCCCTGTCCATGCCGCCGGGCGGGCGCTTCGGCGGTGAAGGCGGCGTCCTGACTGACATGTAAATCAGTAAACGGGATGCGGTCGCATTGCAATAGTCGAGAGTGCGAAGCTCCGAGCCGTTGAGGGCGCTTGACAGAATAACAACAAAGGAGGCTTACTTACCTGTAAGGAGGACGTCGGAGACGCCGCCTCCGGATAAGAAAGATCACGGGAGGGTGCGTTGGCTTTCGAGCTCATGGAGCTGACGCTGAGAGGGCTGTTTCTCGGCGTGACCATCGGACTTCTGGCGCTGCCGATCAGCCTGATCTTCATCACGACGGACTCGGTTGATCTGGCGGTCGGCTCCTATGCCGTGCTGGCCGCAGCGGTCGCGCTGCTCGTCGGCGGCCTGTCGGGCGTCCTGGCCGGCGTGGCGGCGGCGGTCGGCGCCTCGATCATCGTCGGGATCATCGCCCTCCGCCTCAATCGGCCGGGCAGGCAGGACCCCATCGTTGTCGTGCTTGCAACCTTTGGAGCCGCCACCTTTCTCGAGTCGTTCATTCTGTCGGTGTACGGCAAGGATCCCATTGTCAGGCGGCCGTTTGAGGCGCTCTGGGAAATATTCGGTGTCCGGATCAGTCCGCAGGTCGGGATCAATCTCGCCGTCGGAGTTCTGATCCTGGGGGCGCTTTCGGTGATGCTCTATGGCACGCCGTTCGGGCGTGCGATGCGTGCCTCTGCGGTCAATCCGGTTGGTGCGTCGCTGGCCGGGGTGCCGGTCCGCGCGATCTGGTTCGCGACATACGTGCTCGGCGGGCTGCTGGCGGGCGTCGCGGGCATCCTGATCCTCAACACGACGGGAATGGACTATTCCAGCGGGCTGAATTTCACGCTCGGTGCTTTTGGAGCGTCGATCCTGTTTGGGCTGAAGAGCCCCCTTCGTGGATTCGTGGGCGGCGTCGGCATGGGGCTGGTTCAGGCCTGGAGCGCCGGTTATCTACCCGGCGCATGGGCCACGGCGGTGCCGCTCGCCTTCATCTTCCTTGTTCTGTCGATGGGCCGCATGAGTCGCGCGACGGTGGCCGGAGGTCGGGCATGAAGAATCCCGTGCCCAAGACGCAGCGGCCGACCGTGCTGCTGATTGTGGTGATCGTGTTTGTGACCCCGTTGATCAAGCACAACGCGTTCTGGATCGACAATTCCGTGCTGTTTGCGATCTTCTCGCTGTTCGCCCTCTCCGTCGGAATGAGTTACGGGCAGGCCGGGATATTGTCGATAGCGACCGGCGCATTTGCCGCAATCGGCGGCTTCAGCACGGCGATCGTCACCACGCGTTATGGTCTGTCCTCCTATCTCGGTTTGCTCCTGGCGATTGCCGCTCCCGCCGTCCTTGCCTATCCGACGGCGCGGATCGTCACGCGGTTGTCGCCATTGCCGCTTTCGATCGCGACCCTCGTCCTGAGCTCGATCATCGAAATCGCCATCCGGGAGGGCGGCGATTTCACCGGCGGCTATATCGGCCTGTCGGGTATTCCGCCGATCTCGATCGCGCCGACGCCTTTCTCGATGCATATTCTGGCGTGGGCGTGCGTCGCCTTTGTGCTGTTTTGCTACTGCAATCTGATGGAATCGGCGTTCGGGCGGGCAATCAACACCGTGCGCCATGACAGCCTGCGCGCCCTCGCCGATGGTGTCGATGTTCCATCGGTGCTTGCGTCCTTCTTTGCGATCTCGGCAGCGGTCGCCGGCCTGGGCGGATGGCTCTATGCTCACAATCTCAGTTATCTCGGGCCCGATTCCCTGGACGTCAGCGTCTCGATGCAAGTGCTGTTGATGGCCATCGTCGGCGGAGCGCGCAGACCGCTCGGGCCGGTGATCGGCGCCAGCCTGCTGCTGTTGATCGTCAGCGAACTTCCTGCCGCGGAGACGCAGGGCATGGTGTTCGGAGGCGCTCTCGTTCTCATCCTGCTGGTTGCTCCGCAAGGGCTGATCGGGGGCAAGTTACCGAGCCTGTGGCGGCGGCAAGCAGGCCCGAAGGCTCCGAAGCGTGAAGACGCAAGCAAGGTCTCGCTGGTCGCACTCGAGGCCGGAGAACCGTCGTGAGCATCCGCGCCGACAACGTCAGTGTTCGTTTCGGCGGAGTCGTTGCGGTCGACAAGGTTTCGCTTGAAGTCCAGCCCGGACATGTCATGGCGGTCGTGGGGCCGAATGGTTCGGGCAAGAGCACGTTGTTCAATTCGATCTCGGGATTGGTCAATCTCGCGCAGGGGTCGATTTCCATTGAAGGCCGTGACGTGCGCGATCTGAGCCCAAGCAGCCGGGTTTCGCTCGGGCTGGCGCGGACATTTCAGACGCCGCGCTTCGATCCGGCGGAGAACGTCGAGCGCGCGGTGCTTTGCGGCTTCTACCCGCAGGCGCAGGCCGGACTTCTGAGCACCATGTTGCGACTATCCGGTTCCCGGCGCGAAGAGCGGAGCCTTCTTCAAAGCTGTCATGCGATTCTTTCCGACCTCAATCTGTTTGAGCTGCGCCATGCCAGCCTCGGAGAGCTGTCGATGGGGCAGGTCCGGCTGGTCGAGGTTGCCCGGGCCATAGCCAACAAGCCCAGGTACCTGCTGCTCGACGAGCCTGCCGCGGGCCTCAGCCAAACTGAGCAGGAAATGCTCGCCAGTGAGGTACGGCGTCTCGCGCGCTCGGGTCTGGGAGTTCTCCTGGTCGAACACAATTTCAATCTTGTCCGTGAACTCTCCGAGCGCGTGCTTGTGCTCGATCGCGGCAAAATGGTGCTGGAAGGCCTCCCGCGCGAGATCGAGGCAGATCAGAGGTTCATCAGTCTCTATCTCGGCAGCATGGGCCGGGCCAGCTAGGACATAGTGATGACGACAGCGACTGGAACGGTCATCTCCGGCCCCGCCTCCGATGCTCGCCGGCCTTGCGCCGGAAAATCGGGGAGCGTGCTCACATGCGACGGCGTCACGGCATCATACGGCCGTATCAGGGTGGTGTTCGGAGTCTCCTTCGCGATCGGCGGCGGCGAATGCCTGACGGTGCTCGGCGCAAACGGAGCAGGCAAGACCAGTTTGCTCGGCGCGATCAGCGGGATCGTTCGCGGCACCGGCCAGATGCTCTACCGCGGGGCGGATATCGCCGGGATGCCGGCACACCGCCGCGCCAGGATCGGCCTTTCCTATGTGCCGGAGGCCAGACGAAATCTGTTCGCCACGATGAGCGTGCGAGAAAATCTGGAGATGGGTTTGAGCCTGTCGCCGGCCGAGCATCGCAGCGAGATCCTCGATTCCATTGTTGAACTGTTTCCGATTCTTCGCGAACGCATGTCGACGGCGGCCGGAATGCTGAGCGGCGGAGAGCAGCAAATGCTGGCTATCGCCGTCGCGCTCGGTCGAAGGCCGGCCGTCCTTATCCTCGACGAGCCCTCGCAGGGGCTTGCGCCTGCGGTTTTCGATGTTCTTCAGGCGGCCTTCTCGGAGTTGAAGGGCCGTGGACTCGCGATCCTGCTCGCCGAGCAGAATCTCGCCTTCGCATCGAAAGTTTCGGATCGATACATCGTGATTTCCCAGGGGAACGTCGTCTCAAGTGGACGCAGGGAGGAGATCGACGACCGCAATCAGATTTTTGCGGCCTATCTCGGGGTGAACGCCCGATAGGCAGCAGGGTGCTGCCGGAGCAAAGTCAGGCGTAGCTCCGTGCAGTTTGTAAAGCGCCGATAGGGGGGAAGACGGATGAATTGGACAAAAGCGTTGAGTGCAGGCGCCATCAGTATGGGCGTGGCGTTTTCACTCGTATCAGGTCGTGCGGCCGTTGCCGCCGATACGGTGAAGGTAGGCGTGTTGTTGAGCGTCAGTGGACCAGCGGCACCCTTTGGTATCCCGGAACGGGACATTATCAAGATCCTGGCGGACAAGTATAACGCCGAAGGCGGCATCAACGGACACAAGCTCGAGCTGATCTATCACGATGACCAGAGCAACCCCACCGAAGCGGCGCGAGGTGCCACTCGGCTGATCCGACAGGACAACGTCAAGGTCATCCTTGGTGCGTCAATCGGGAGCGCCACCCTGGCGATGATGCCGATCGCAGCACAGGCCAAGGTCCCCGTGGTGTCGCCGGTTTCGACGCAGTCGGTCACCAGCAAGGACCATCCGTTTTTCCCGTGGGTGTTCCGGACCTCTACCGCGAGCGCGGTGACGATGCAGGCGATGATGCAGAAGGTCGTCTTCAAGCCCAGCATCAAGAAAGTCGCCATCATGCATCAGGAGGATGCATACGGTAAGGATGAGGCCGATCTGGCCCAGAAAATGATCAAGGAGCACGGCGGAATCGACATCGTCGCGATCGCCAGCGCTCCTCTTAGCGCCACGGACCTCACGGCGTCCGCAACGCGCATCCGTAACGCCGACCCGGACGTCGTGCTTCTGCTCACGTCCGCGCCTGCGATGGGCGGAGCTTTCGTGCGGGCGGCGGAGCAGGCGAATTTGAAGGCCCCGATCCTCGGCTCTCTCAGCCTGAATCAGAAGCCGTTCGTGGACGCGGCTGGAAAGGCGGGCGAGGGAGTCATGAGTGTGTCGCTCGGCAATTGGGACGATCCGTCGCCGAAGCAGCAGGAACTCGGCAAGCTGCTGCAGTCCGCCGGCAAAGAACCGGCCGGTTACGCCGAGATCATCGGCAGTACGGCAATCATTGCCTTGGCTGAGGCGCTGCGTCACGTGGACGGCGAAGTCACCGGGGAGAAGATTCGCGATCAGGTCGAGAATATCTGCGGCTATATGGGCACATTCGCCGATGGCCAGCTTTGCTATTCGAAAGATCAGCACGAAGCTTTCGGCCCGGAGACGGTCAACGTCGTCAGGCTCGAAGGCGGCAAGTGGAAGAACGTCAACATTCAATAGCTTTGAGGGCAGCCTGCGCGGAATATCGGCGCGGGCTGCCTTCATCAGTCGGTACCCGACACCGCGGTGTATTTGCGAACCAGGGGTCGAAAGGAAGTGTGATGACCGATTTCTATCTCAAGCCGGGCCAGGAAGTCTCGTTCTCGAAGACGGTCGGGGAAGCAGACGTCTATATGTTCGCGGGCATTACCGGCGATCTGTCATCGAACCATGTCAACGAGCAGGTCATGAGCCGCTCGAAATACAAGCGCCGTATCGCGCACGGCGCCCTGATGGTCGGGTTCATGTCGACGGCTTCCACCAAAATGATCGAGGCGTATGCCGGGTCGAGTCAGGATGAAACGCCGGTGTCGGTGGGCTACGACAAGATCCGTTTTCTCGGACCGGTGTTTTTCGGCGATACCGTAACCGTCAACTACAGGATCAAGCAGATCGATGCGCAGAAGCGCCGCTCCCGTTCGGAGATCACCGTCGTAAATCAGGATGGCGTCCTTGTGGGTGTCGGGGAGCACATCCTGAAATGGGTGTCGAACCAGGACTAGGTGCCGGCATTCTGCCCATTGCCAATCCCGGACAAACAGCAGCAGGGCGAACAGCAATAATGGCTCAATTGATCGGTGCGGCCGAAGCGGCCAACCTCGTCAGAGACGGTGACACGGTCTTTATCGGCGGGTCGGGGGGTGGCCATGCTGTTCCCGAGGCCTTGATCGATGCCTTGCGCGATCGGCACGCGCAGAGCAGCGAACCCCGAGGCTTGACGCTGGCAAGTTCGGTTTCGATCGGCGACTGGGACTTGACCGGCTTCAACAAATTGGCGCATCCGGGACTCGTCCGGCGGGTGATCAGCGGCGGCTTCAACAACTGTCCGGCCTTTGCAGCGCTGGCGATTGCGGATGAAGTCGAGGCTTACACCTTGCCCCAGGGCGTGCTCTCGCAACTCACCCGCGATATTGCGGCCGGCCGCCCGGGCCTGTTGACCCGGACAGGGCTTCAGACGTTCATCGATCCACGCTATGGGGGCGGCAAGCAAAGCAAGCGGACGAGGGAAGATCTCGTGGAGCTGATCATGATCGGCGGCGAGGAATTCCTGCTCTACCGATCTTTTCCCATCGACGTCGCCTTTATTCGCGGCACCAGCGCCGACGAGCGCGGCAACATCTCGATGGAAGATGAAGCCTTTTTCGGAGAAAATTTCTCGCTTGCAGCCGCCGCCCATCTCCACGGGGGAATCACTATCGCGCAGGTGCAGCGCCTGGTTGCGGACGGCACGCTCGGCGGCAAGGATGTCAAGGTCCCGGCCGCTCTGGTCGACTACATCGTCGTCGCGCCCGATCAGAAGCAAACCTATCAGACGGCGTATAGTCCCGCCTACGCCGGACGGGTGCGCGTTCCGGATCGTGAAATTCCGCCGCTGCCTTTCGACATCCGCAAGGTCGTCGCGCGCCGCGCGGCAATGGAGCTTTTTCCGGGCGCCGTCGTCAATCTCGGGTTCGGCATTTCAAACGGGATTTCGAGCGTCGCTGCGGAGGAGGGCATCCATCGAGACATCACTCTCACCGTGGAGCAGGGCATTATCGGCGGTGTTCCCGCCGGCGGAAAGAATGCGGGCGCCGGCGTCAACTACGACATGATGGCATCGCAGCCCGACCAGTTCGACTTCTACGACGGCGGCGGATTGGATATTGCCTTTTTGTCCTTTGCCCAGGTCGATCGGCACGGGAATGTCAACGTCAGCCGCTACGGAAAGTCGATCAATGGACCGGGCGGCTTCATCAATATCAGCCAGGGCGCCCGCAAAGTCGTGTTTTCCGGGACTCTCACCACCGACGGTCTTTCCATTCGCCCCGATGGCGTCGGCGGGTTGATCATGGATCGTGATGGCAGTGTGTCGAAGTGGCTGCCCCAGGTCGAACAATTGACCTTCAGCGGGAAATTGGCGCTCCAGTCCGGCAAGGAAGTTCTGTTCATCACGGATCGGGCCGTATTTTCCCTCACAAATGACGGCATCATCCTCACCGAGATCGCATCGGGCGTTCCGCTGCAAGCCGGTGTGCTCGATCGGATCGGCTTTCCGGTGCAGGTATCTTCCGGATTGAAGCGGATGGACGCCTGGCTGTTTCGCGACGAGCCGATGGGCATGGCATCCGGCTTTCGCACGCAACCGCCGAGCCGTCGCCGCAATTCCAGACATGGGATCACGATATGACCGAGAATCTTATTCTGTGCGATGTCCATGATGGCGTAGCAACCGTCACGCTCAATAACCCGCCGCTCAACCTCGTCACCCTTGATTTGACGCGCCAGCTCGACGCCACGCTCGACGTGCTCGCGGTCGATCGCGCGGTACGGGTGATGATCCTGACGGGAGCCGGCGATCGCGCGTTCTGCGCCGGATCGGACCTCACGGAGTTTCCGCGCATGATGGGGCGAGGGCTGGTGGTGCCCAACAAGTTGGGTCCGGAAAACGTGGCCTACAGCAAGGTCGACGATTTCCCCAAGCCGACCATCGCGGCCGTCTCCGGACTTGCTTTTGGAGGTGGGCTCGAACTCGCGGTCTGCTGCGATCTCATCGTGGTGGACGCGGGGACTCGTCTTTGCCTGCCCGAGATCAAGCTGGGAGTCTTTCCCGGAAGCGGCGGTACCGTTCGCGTGTCCCGCCGTATCGGAGAGGGCCGCGCCAAGGAGATGATGTTCTTCGGGGAACCGATCGACGCAGCGACCGCCTTGTCGTGGGGGCTGGTCAACCGCGTTGCGCCGCGGGGCGAAAGCCTGCGGGTTGCGCAAGAGATGGCTGCCGTCCTTGCCACACGGCCCAGCCGGGCGCTTCAGCTCTGCAAATCAGCCGTCGATCTCGCTTTCGACACGACAGAGGACAGCGCCATCACGCAATCCCTGGCGATGAGCGACGAAGCCTTCAGCACGGCGGATTGCAAAGAAGGCGTACGTGCGTTCTTTGCAAAGGAGCTGCCCCGGTTCTCCCACGGATGACTCAGCATATACGCGGGGTCCCTGGGGCAGCAGATCGGGCAGTTGCAACGGCTCGAATGCAAGAACGTCAGGCGCGCCGCGCCGCCTTGATCGCGGCGACGTCTATCTTCTTCATTCCCATCATAGCCTCAAACGCGCGCTTTGCTTCATTCCCGCCGGCCGCCAATGCTTCGGTCAGCGCGCGTGGCGTGATTTGCCAGGAAATGCCCCATTTGTCCTTGCACCAGCCGCAGGCGCTTTCCTGCCCGCCATTGCCAACGATAGCGTTCCAATAGCGGTCTGTCTCATCCTGATCGTCGGTGGCGATCTGGAACGAGAAGGCTTCGTTATGTTTGAACGCGGGACCGCCGTTGAGGCCGAGACAGGGGATGCCGGCAACCGTGAATTCGACGGTCAGCACATCACCCGCCTTGCCGGATGGGTAGTCACTGGGCGCACGGTGGACGGCGCCCACGACGCTGTTGGGGAAGGTCTCGGCGTAGAAACGGGCCGCGGCCTCCGCGTCCTTATCGTACCAGAGACAAATCGTGTTCTTCGCCATCGCGAGTCCTTTCGGTTCAGTTCAAATCACGCCCCATTCCCCGCTCCCGGTGAAGATAGGCAGCCCTCTCGATGGGCTCCAGCCTGGGCGTCTTTTGCCTGGCATCTGAAAACTGCCCGATTTGCCTCGATTGTGATTTTGCCAGGAGAGGGCAGGCGTTCACCCTCGATATTGCTCTTGAGGTTCTCGCACTCGCGGGCCGGATCCGCCCAATACTTGCCGAAAACGGATACAGAATGAGGGTGGCTCGATCTCGGGTTGCCAGCTCTGCCGGACCGGATCGGGAAATGGCGTTTGTGCAGCCCTGACGTAGAGCGCCGTTGTTGCCGACGAGCGGACTCGGCATCGACCCTGTTTCAGCCTTTTTTGAAGCTTCCGCAATGAGTCTTTTCCTTGGGGGTTGCAAAATGATCAATCCATTGCGCTCATTTCAGCCGGAATACGATTCGATCGCGAACAGATCACGCGCGGGCAAAAAGGCCCGCCTCGCCACCTTCGCTCTTGCGGTGCTCCCGTCGATCGCGTTCGGCGCCGACAAACCGGCGGCCAGTCCGGACGCGGCAACGCCACTCATCACGACGTCACGCATCTCGGCGACGCTCGAGTTCGGGCTACCGGCCCTCGCCGCTGCGATCGAGCGGGATATCCCGAAGCGGCTTGCCACCATCGACGAGCGCGTCAACTGCGTTCATCGCCGTGTCTTCGTCTTCCGCGTCAACGCCAATTGCGACGTCTGGGGTTTTGTCGACCGGGCTGGTCCGGTTTCGCTGTATGGCCGGGGCGACCGTGTCTTCGGCGCTGTCTCCATATACGGCGCGGCCGAGGGCCAGGGCGCCAACCGTTTCACGGCGCGCATTCGCGGCGAGACGCAGGCGCGCGCGACGATCGAGGTCGAAGCGCGCCCCGAACTGCGGAGGGATGGGTCGCTCCGGCTGAACATCAGCGACTCCTTCCACTGGAGCGAACAACCCTACCTTCACGTACTCGGCCGCGAAGTCGACCTTGCGCCCTATGTCGAGCCCAGCATCCGGAGGCAGCTCGACCGCATCCGGTCGCGCGCGCTGGCGGGGGCGCGTGCACTCGACCTGCATGGCAAGGCCGAGACGGCGTGGCGTCATACGTTTGAACCCATCAAACTCGTGGAGGATCCGCCGGTCTGGCTGCAACTGACCCCGCAGAGCGTGGCTTTCGCAGGTGTCCGCGCCAACGCCAAGGTCTTGTGGGGATCGCTTGAGCTTGCCGGCTCCGCCGAAACCGTGGTCGGGCAGCAACCGCCGGCCGTCATCGCGACGGCCTTGCCGCCGCTTGGCACCGAGGTGGCCGGGCCGGGCACCTTCGACGTCATTCTTCCCGTCCGCATCGACTACGAGACGCTCAAGGAAAAGATCGGACAGGCGATCGCAGCCGTGCCGGTGCCGGACACGTCCGTGCGTGAGGTTCAGGTGTATCCGTCGTCAGGCAAACTCGTGATCGGACTGCGCATCGCAAGGAGTTCGGACACCGATTCCGACGCGGGCCAATGGACCTACCTCTCCACCACGCCAAAAGTCGATACTGACAAACAGACCGTCGGCCTCGCCGACATCGACCTAATAACGTCACCAAACGACAGCCAGATTGGATCTGCCGTGCAACAGCTCGCGGCGCAGTTGAAGAATGTGGTCAACCTCGACTACGGTATTTCGTACCTGAACCTGCTGACGGCGGCGAACGAACGCCTGACGCGTCCGCTGAAGGACGGTTTTCGCATGGAAGGTCACCTCGACTCGGCAAAGCTCGAAAAAGTGCAGTTGCTGGCCGACGGCATCATGATTGCCCTGCATGCCAGCGGAGGTCTGAAGATAGTTTACGGACTTTAGGCACATAGGCTGGAGCATGCGATACGTCATCACCCGTCGCGTCCGCCGCGGGCCGCGCAAATGGATGCAGAATGCGCTCGTCGCCGTCGCGGCTGTCTTTGGCCTGGTGCGAATGGCGTCGGCCCAGACGGCATTTTATGATGCGCCGGACTCGTTGCTCACGGGGCCCCCGGGCACCGTGGTGCGGCAGGAGCCGATGGACGGCGCTCCGCTCGGTGCCTCCACCTATCGCGTGCTCTACCGGTCGACCGGGTTGAATGGCCGTCCCATCTTTGTGTCCGGCGTGGTCATTGTTCCGCAAGGCGCGCCGCCGCCCGGCGGCCGTCCGATCGTGGCCTGGGCGCATCCGACATCGGGCATCGTCCCGCGCTGCGCGCCGTCGCTCGCCATTTTTCTGTTTCAGCAGATCCAGGGGCTTCGCACGATGATCGATCACGGCTTCGTCGTGGCGGCGACCGATTATCCGGGGCTCGGCACGCCGGGCCCGCATCCTTATCTGGTGGGCGAGAGCGAAGCTCGCGCCGTGATCGATATCGTGCGCGCGGCGCGCTCGCTTCCCGGTGTCGGCGAGGGCAAGGACTTCGCGGTTTGGGGACATTCGCAAGGCGGGCAAGCCGTGCTGTTCGCCGGGATCATGGCAAACGCCTACGCTCCTGAACTGAGGCTTCTCGGTGTCGCCGCGGCGGCGCCGGCAACGGACCTCGAAACACTCATGAGCGACGACATCAACTCGATCGGCGGCAAGAACATCACAGCGATGACGCTATGGTCGTGGCATCGCGTCTACCGGGCCGCCATCGACAACGTCGTTGATCCGCGTGCGATGCCCGCGATCGACAGGCTGGCGCGAGAATGCATCGAAGGGCCTTTCGATCTGATCGTCAGGCAGAGAACCGAGAGGCCGCTCGAGCAATATTTCCTGACGGTGAAGGATCCGGCCCAGGCTGAACCCTGGCGCTCGCTTCTCGAACAGAACAGCCCCGGCCTGCTTCCCCCTGCGATCCCCATCTTTCTTGCGCAGGGGACCAATGATCAGATCATCCGGCCTGCGGTCACCCAGGCCTACATGGACAAGCTGTGCAAGGCCGGCAGCAAGGTCAGGTTGGTCATGCTGCCCGGTATCGGCCACGGACGCGCCGCGCAAGCGAGCACGATGGAGGCGGTGAACTGGCTGACTGATCGGTTTGCCGGGAAGATACCCCCTGACGACTGCGGGCGGCCAGGGCGCTGAGAGCGGACTAGACAGCACGGCTAAAAGTTCGGCCTGGTACTTCGAGATAGGCATCGAAGGCAGATGCAACCATCCTGACGAGATGCCTGGCGTCCGTCGCTACGCGAATTTCATGGCCTTGTTGCTCGACAAGTCCCTCCGCCAGCAGCGGCTCCAAGCGCGGAAACGATCGGAGCAGGTCCGTGGGATCGACGTTATGGCGCCGCGCGACCGAGGCAATGTCGACAGCGAAGTCGCACATGATCCGCTCGATCAGATCGGCTCTCAGGCGGTCGTCTGCCGTCAGGAGATAGCCTTTTACAGTCGCGAGCGCGCCGGCGCCGACTCGCGTTGCATAGTCCCCGAGACCGACCGCGTTCTGGATGTAGCCCCACGGCAGACGACCGATGGCGGATGCGCCGAAACCCAGCAGCACATCTGTCGTGTCGGTCGTGTAACCTTGAAAATTGCGTCGCAGGCAACCCTGCTGCTGGGCCCGGACCATCGGGTCGGAGGGCAAGGCATAGTGGTCGAGTCCGATCCGACGATAGCCGGCAGCTTGCAGCGCATCTCCGATCGCCTCGGCCTGGGACAGTCGCCCGGCGCCGTCCGGCAGCGCGGCCTCGTCGATCTTGCGCTGGTGCTTCTTGAAATCCGGAACGTGCGCGTAACCGAACACGGCGAAGCGATCCGGGGCCATCTCGACGGATGCCGCGACAGTGTCGCGACAGGAGACGAGGGTCTGGTGCGGCAGTCCATAAATCAGGTCGAAGTTGATGCAGTGCACCCCTGCCGCTCGCAGTCCGTCGACGGCGGCAGCGGTCTGCGCCACCGTCTGCACCCGGTTGATCGCACGTTGCACGACCGGGTCGAACGATTGCACGCCGAGACTCGCCCGTGTCACGCCGACGCGACCGAGTGTCACGGTCATGTCCGGCGTGAGCGTTCTCGGGTCGATCTCGACGGCGATCTCCGCGCCCGGCTCGATGGCGAAGCTTGCGGCGAGCAGATCCATCAGCCTGGTCAATTCGTCGGGCGCCATGATCGTCGGCGTGCCACCGCCAAAATGGACGTGGCGCACAGGCAACCGGCATTTGAGCCGCTCGGCGACGATCTGGATCTCCCGCTGCAGCACCGCCAGATAGTCGACGATGGGAGCGTCCTGCTTGGTGATCGTGGTGTGGCAGCCGCAGTACCAGCACATGGATCGGCAGAACGGGACATGAATATAGAGTGACCCAGCCA
>Ga0265339_10001960_pt1 | contig 15120 bp, 12 predicted proteins | sample 4CB219metaG_FD_202085 | JGI IMG/M metagenome (GOLD analysis project Ga0265339, IMG submission 202085) | Rhizosphere microbial communities from Carex aquatilis grown in University of Washington, Seatle, WA, United States - 4-CB2-19 metaG | ecosystem: Host-associated > Plants > Roots >... | reverse complement strand
CGTCTTCACCTCGAAGATCGTCGCCGTGTAGTAGTCGAGGCCGCGCACGAGCCGGGGATCGACGACGTAGGTGACGCCGAGCGCGCCCAGCAGCTCGCGCACCTTGTCGAAGCGCGCCTTCGACCCTTCCGAGAGCACGTCGAGCAGCACGGGCGCGTTGGCGACGAGCGCCTGCACGTCGGGGTTCTTCGAGTCGAGGATGCGCAGGGGGTTGAGCTCGAGCCGCCGCCGCGACTCGTCGTCGAGCGCGTCGCGGTGAGCCGAGAAATACGTCACGAGGGCGTCGCGGTACGCGGCGCGCTCCTCGGGCTGGCCGAGCGAGTTGATCGTGACCTCGATGGACGACGCCGGCAGCCCCAGCTCGACGTACAGCGCCGCGAGCATGGCGATGACCTCGGCGTCGATCGTGGGCGAATCGATGCCGAAGACCTCGGCGCCCACCTGGTGGAACTGGCGCAGGCGCCCGCGCTGCGCGCGCTCGTGCCGGAACATCGGCCCCATGTAGTACCAGCGCGTGACCGACTCCTGGTTCCACTGCGAGCGCTCGATGTACGCGCGCACGGCGCTGGCCGTGCCCTCGGGCCGCATGCTCACCGAGCGCCCGTCGCGATCGTCGAACGTGTACATCTGCTTCTCGACGACGTCGGTGACCTCGCCCACCGAGCGCACGAACAGCGGCGTGTACTCGAGGATGGGCGTGCGCACCTCGCGGTACGAGAACGACTCGAGGACGTCGCGCGCCTTCTGCTCGAGGAAGTGCCACTTCGACACCTCCGGCGCGACGATGTCGTTCATGCCTTTGACGCTGGGCGGGACCTCGGCCATATCGGCCGGCTTTCTACCACGGGCGCCCGCAGCGCCTTACTCGGTCCTGACGACGGCGGCGCCGAGACGCGCCACGAGCGAGTCGGTGGCGGCGTCGACGGCGGCGCGGTCGCGGCCGTCGAGGGTGATCTTCACGCGGTAGTCCGGGGCGTCGAGGTGGGGGTACGAGCCGATCTCGACGGTGGGAAAGGCGGCCACGGTCTCGTCGAGGGCGCCGGCGATGGGGCCCTCGCCCTCGCGCGAGTAGACGGCGCGCGCGTGGATGGGCGCGGCGCGGAAGAGCTCGCGCACGAGCTCGAACTTGCGGCGGAAGATCGACGGGACGCCGGGGAGAATCCACACGTTCTCGACGACGACGACCGGCCAGCTGCGGTGGCCCGCTCCGACGGGCGCGAGGCCGCGCGGCCCGTACTCGAGGCGCGCGCCCGTGGGGATGTCGGCCATGCGCAGGTCGCGCTCGTGCAGGCGCGGGCCGATGCCGGCGCGCAGCAGGCCCTCGAGCTCGGCGTTTCGCTCGAGCGGCATGCCGAAGGCCGCCCCCACGGCGGCGAGCGTGACGTCGTCGTGCGTGGGGCCGACGCCGCCCGACGTGAAGACGTGGTCGTGCCGCGCCGCGAGCGCGCGCACGGTGTCGGCGATGTCGGCCGCGTCGTCGGGGATGATCTCGACGCGCGCCAGCGTCACGCCGAGCGCCCGCAGCTCGCGGGTCAGGTAGCGGGCGTTCTCGTCGTCGACCTTGCCCGACAGCAGCTCGTTCCCGATGAGCAAGATCGCGGCGCGCGGCACTGGGTTCGAGGCGGAGCTCACGGACCCGATCTTACAACGCAGGAACTCGCCGGCATGGCTCCTTTCGTGATACATCCTGGCCCGATGGCGTTTCTTAGCTTGGCTCGCGCACGGGGGGTCGGGGCGGTCCTTTGTCTTCTCGTCGCGACGGGGTTCGGGTGCCACAACGGGACCGCGGGCGGCCGACGCAGCGACGCCGGCATGGACACGTCGCTCGAGCCCATGCCCAAGCTGCCGCCGCCCGACGCCGACTGTCCGACCGACGCCGCGGGTGGCAACGGCATCTGCCCGCTCAACTTCTGCGGCGCGCCGAAGTCGGTGGCCGCGCTCGCCAACGGCGAGACGGCGCAGCTCGGCGCCGACGCCATCTGCACGCCCGGCTTCGTCTGCGTGCCCGACGTCGCGACGGCGGGCGGCACCGCGCTGCAGCTGCGCTGCGTCTCGCCCCTCGCGACCGCGGCGCCGTTCGGCGCGGCGTGCACCAAGGGCGCGGGCACGGCGAGCCGCTGCTCGAACGACGCGCTCTGCATCGACGCCGCGGGCACGACCGGCATGCCGTTCTGCAGCTCGCTCTGCCGCACCGACGTCGACTGCCCGACCGACTCGTACTGCCTCGAGTCCAAGTCGGCGAACCTGCCCAACGGCTCGTACGTGAACCTCGGCTACTGCACGCCCAAGGCGAAGATTGCCGGGACGGCGTGCTCGCGCGAGGCCGACTGCGCGGCGAACCAGGGCTGCGTCTCGGCCGGCGCGCGCACGCACCTCCTGACCTGCCAGGCCACGGGCGGCAACAAGTCGACCGGCGACATGTGCATGAACGGCACCGAGTGCCGGAGCGGCCACTGCTACGACCGGGACTTCCACGAGAACCCGGACCACGGGTATTGCGCCGCCACCTGCGGCAAGAGCAGCGACTGCGGCGCGGACCAGCGCTGCGCGCGCATCGTGCTCAACAACAACGGCACCCCCACCGACCCGCGCGACGACCTCGTCGTCGGCGTGTGCCAGTCGCTCTTCGTCTCCACGGGCGGCTGCAAGCAGGACTCCGACTGCACGGCGAACGGCGCCGACACCTGCTCGAAGAAGTACGGCCTCTGCTACAAGGCGGGCGCCGCCTCGGGCGCGCCGTGCACGGCCGACGTCGGGTGCGACCTCGGTGCCGTGTGCACCACGGGCGCGCGCTTCCCCGGCGGCTACTGCCAGACCTTCGGCTGCGCGCCGAACGCCGCGGCCGGCAGCGTCGACTCGTGCCCGGGCGCCCACCCGACGTGCGTGCAGCGCGGCTCCGACGAACCGATCAACGCCTGCTACGAGGGCTGCGTGAAGTCGGGCGACTGCAGCCGCGTCGCGCAGCTCTATGCGTGCGAGGCCCCCTCGACGCTCTCGACGGGGAAGGACGCGGGCGCTGCGGCTGACGCCGCCAGCAGCGACGGTGGCGCGAACGACGCCGCCGGGACGAGCACGGACGCCGCCGACGCCGGCACCGACGCCGAGGCGGGCGCGACGCAGCCGTCCTCCATCTGCATCTTCGACCAGGGAGTTTGATGGCAGACGTTCGCCGCCGCGCTCAGCTCACGAGTCGTCGTCAGGGGCGGGCCGGGCTCGCCGTCTGCGCCGCCGGCCTGTTCGCGTCGTCGGCGGCGTTCGCGCAGAAGCCCGGCTTGGGGCCGATGGCACCGTCGCAGCCACCCGCGGCGGCGCCTGCGCCCGCGGCGCCGCTCGCGCCCGAGCCTCCGCCGCCCGCGGCGGTGCCCGCGCCCGAGGTGCCGCTCGTCGGCCCGCCGCCCGCGCCGCCTCCGCCTCCGCCGCCTCCCACGGTCGCGCCCGTTCCGACCGCCGACGAAGCGCCGCCGCCCTCGGATCACGACGCGGTCGTCGGCCACGTCGGGCTCGAGGTGCGCCGCATCGACACCTCGCCGTTCCCGCTCGCGCTGCGCGCGGACACGGGCTGCCCGGCATCGCAGACGACCCCTTGCGAGGTCAGCCTCGCCGCGCTGTCGCTGCACTACTGGTGGACGCGCAACGTCGCGTTCACGGGCGGCCTCGCGCTCGGCTTCGGCGGCGGGCGCGACGCGGGCAAGACGCTCGACTCGTACGCCGGCATCGGCCCCATCGTCGGGATGTCGCTGCTGCTCGGGAACTGGCGCCACCTCGCCGTGGCCGCCAGCCCCGAGGCGAGCTTCGTCTGGTTCTCGCCGGGCCAGGACGGCGGGACGACGACGACGCTGGTCACCGTGCGCGGCGTGCTCGAGGGCGAGCTGCACTTCGGCTTCGTCGGCGTTCCGGCGCTCTCGATTGGCCTCGACACGGGCGTCGGCTTCCGCTGGATCGACGCGGGCACGTCGCGCGTGTGGTCCGTCGGCGTCGTGGGCCCGGGAGGCGTCGCCAGCGTGCTCAGCGACCTCTTTGTCCGGTACTATCTCTGACGTGACGCCGCCGCGCCTCCCGCCCCCCGATAGCGACCTCCTCGAACGTCGCGAGCTCCTGGACGAGGCCGGCATCGCGCGGACGCTGCGGCGGCTCGCGCACGAGATCATTGAACGCGCCGCCGCAGACGGCGGCCGCGATGAACGCGTCCCCCATTTGGGGCGGCCGCTCTACCTCGTGGGCATCCGCACGGGCGGCGCCTACCTCGCGCACCGGCTCGTCGACCTCATCGTCGAGGCGGGCGAGCCGAAGCCGCTCCTCGGCGCCGTCGACATCTCGCTCTACCGCGACGACGTCTTCAGCGGCCTGCCCAAGCCCGAGATCGGCCCCACCGAGCTGCCCGAGCCCGTCGACGGCAAGACGATCGTCCTCGTCGACGACGTGCTCTTCACGGGCCGCACGATCCGCGCCGCCATGGACGTGCTGGCCGACTACGGCCGGCCGCGCGCCGTGAAGCTCGCGGCGCTGGTCGATCGCGGGCGGCGCGAGCTGCCCATCCAGCCGGACTTCGTGGGCGTCGCCGTCCAGACGACGGCGAGCGAGTCGGTGCGCGTGATGCTGAAGGAGCGCGGCGGCGAGCCCGACCGCGTGGTCCTGCGCGAGAGAAAGGTCCGATGAGCACGTTCCCGCACCGCCACCTCCTGGGCACCGAGGGCCTGCCGCCCGCCGACCTCCTCACCATCCTCGATCTCGGCGACCGCTTCCTCGAGATCAACGAGCGGCCCATCAAGAAGGTGCCCACGCTGCGGGGCAAGACGGTCATCAACCTCTTCCTCGAGCCGTCGACGCGCACGCGCACCTCGTTCGAGATCGCCGCCAAGCGCCTCTCGGCCGACGCCGTCAACATCTCGGGCTCGGGCTCGTCGACGGTGAAGGGCGAGACGCTCATCGACACGGCCAAGAACGTCGACGCCATGGCGCCCGACGTCGTCGTGCTGCGCCACGCGCAGGCGGGCGCGGCGGCCATGCTCGCGGGGCGCATTCGCGCGGGCGTCGTCAACGCCGGCGACGGCGCCCACGAGCACCCGACCCAGGCGCTGCTCGACTGCTCGACCATCCGCGCCCACAAGGGCCGCATCGAGGGCCTGATCGTCGCGATCTGCGGCGACATCCGCCACTCGCGCGTCGCGCGCTCGAACATCTGGGCGCTGCGCGCGCTCGGCGCCGAGGTGCGCGTCGCCGGCCCGCGCACGCTGCTCGCGCCCGGCCTCGAGGCGATGGGCGCCGTCGTGCACGACCGCATCGAGCCCGCGCTCGAGGGGGCCGACGTCGTCATGATGTTGCGCATCCAGAAGGAGCGCATGGGCACGGGCCTCTTTCCGAACACGCGCGAGTACTCGCGCTACTTCGGCCTCAACGAGCGGCGCCTCTCGCTCGCCAAGAAGGAGGCCATCGTCATGCACCCGGGCCCCATCAACCGCGGCGTCGAGCTCGATCCGTCCATCGCCGACGGGCCGCGCGCCGTCATCCTCGACCAGGTCTCGCGCGGCGTGGCAATCCGCATGGCCGTCCTCTACTTGCTGGCCGGCGGCGAGGCCGGCGAGTCCTCCTAGCGGCTGTCCCCCACCACCTCGCGACCTTCGGTCGCGACCGCTAATCTCGTTGCATTTCCGGCCCGGACCACCTAATTAGAGGTCCCGGCGCATGGACATTTGTCTCCGAGGTGGCCGGGTCATCGACCCCGCGCGCGGCTTCGACGGGGAGGCCGACGTTCTCATCAAGGACGGCGTGGTCGCCCAGATCGGGAAGGACCTGGCCGTAGGCTCGGCGCGCGTCGTCGACGTGCGCGGCCAGTGGGTCGTGCCCGGGCTCATCGACCTGCACACGCACCTGCGTGAGCCGGGGCAGGAGTACAAAGAGGATATCGCGACCGGCACGCGCGCGGCGGCGGCGGGCGGCTACACGGCCGTGTGCGCCATGCCCAACACGGTGCCCGTCAACGACAACCGCGCGGTCAGCGAGCTCATGGTGCGGCGCGCGGCCGAGGCGGGCGTCGTGCGCGTCTACCCGGTGGGCGCGATCTCGAAGGGCAGCAAGGGCGAGTCGCTGGCCGAGATGGGCGAGCTCAAGGACGCGGGCTGCGTCGCCGTCTCCGACGACGGCCACCCGGTGATGAGCTCCGAGCTCATGCGCCGGGCCATGGAGTACGCGCGCACCTTCGGTCTCACGATCGTGCAGCACTGCGAGGACCTGACGCTGTCGGCGGGCGGGGCCATGAATGAAGGCGCCGTGTCGACGCGCGCCGGGATCCGCGCGCAGCCGGCGGCGGCCGAGTCGAGCATGGTCGCGCGCGACATCGAGCTCTGCGCGCTCACGGGCGCGCGCTACCACGTCGCGCACATCAGCAGCGCCGAGTCGGTGCGGCTGGTCCGCGAGGCGAAGCGGCGCGGGCTGCCCGTGACGTGCGAGGTCACGCCGCACCACCTGTCGCTCAGCGACGAGGCGTGCGCGACGTACGACACCAACGCGAAGTGCAACCCGCCGCTGCGCTCGCAGAGCGACGTCGACGCGCTCCGCGCCGCGCTCGTCGAGGGCGTCATCGACGCCGTCGCGACCGACCACGCGCCGCACTCGGTCGTCGAGAAGGACGTCGAGTTCGAGCAGGCCTCGTTCGGCATCATCGGCCTCGAGACGGCCGTGCCGCTCGTGATGGACCTGGTGCGCACGGCCGGGCTCTCGCCGTCGGACTTCGTGCGCCGGATGTCGACCAGCCCGGCGGCGATCTTCGGCCTGCCCGGCGGCACCCTGGCCGAGGGGGCGGTCGCGGACGTCACCGTCATCGACCCCGACGCGGCGTGGACCTGCGAGCCGGCCGGCCTGCGCTCGCGCTCCCGGAACACGCCCTTCGCGGGGCGGCCCATGAAAGGTCGCGCAACGCTCACGATCGTGGCCGGTCGGATCGTATATTCGGGGGAGAGCCCGTCGTGACGACCAAGAATGAAACTTCGACCGCCCCCGAGGTGACCGGATCCCTCCCGCCCGCGCTGCTGGCGATGGAGGACGGGACGATCTATCGCGGCTTCGGCTTCGGCTCCGACGCCGAAGGCGCCGGCGAGATCGTCTTCAACACCGCCATCACCGGCTACCAGGAGGTCATCACCGACCCCTCGTACCGCGGTCAGCTCGTGACCATGACGGCGCCCGAGATCGGGAACGTCGGCATCAACCCCGTCGACTTCGAGTCGGCCAAGCCCTGGTGCGCCGGCTTCGTCGTGCGCGACCTGTCGCCCGCCGTCTCGAACTGGCGCGCCTCGGGCGGCCTGCACGCGCTGCTGCGCGACGCGGGCGTCGCCGGCATCACCGGCATCGACACGCGCGCCGTCACGCGCCGCATCCGCCTCAGCGGCGCGCAGCGCGCGATCATCACGCGCGACGTCGGCAACCCGAAGGCCGCCGTCGAGAAGGCGCGCAAGCACCCGTCGCTCGAGGGCCGCGACCTCGTCAAGGAGGTCACGACCGACAAGACGTACACCTGGGACGAGACGGTCTGGGCGGGCCCCCGTCCGGGCGATCCCAAGGGCAGCCCCTTCGCCGACGCGCCCGAGAAGCGCCACCGCGTCGTCGCCTACGACTTCGGCATGAAGCGGGGCATCCTGCGGCGCCTGCGCTCCTCGGGCTGCGACGTCACCGTCGTGCCCGCGCAGACCTCGGCCAAGGACGTCCTCTCGCTCAAGCCGGACGGCATCTTTCTCTCGAACGGCCCCGGCGATCCCGCGGCCGTCGAGTACGCCGTCGAGGCGGCCCGCCAGATCTGCGAGACGAAGATCCCGGTCTTCGGCATCTGCCTCGGTCACCAGATCCTCGGCCTCGCGCTCGGCGGCAAGACCTACAAGCTGAAGTTCGGCCACCACGGCGCGAACCACCCGGTCATGGATCTCGTCACGAACAAGGTCGAGATCACCTCGCAGAACCACGGCTTCGCCGTCGACGTCGACTCGATGGAGGGGCGCGCCGTGCTCTCGCACGTCAGCCTCAACGACAAGACGGTCGAGGGCATGCGCCACGGCACGCTGCCCATCTTCAGCGTGCAGTACCACCCCGAGGCCTCGCCCGGACCGAACGACGCCTCGTACCTGTTCGACCGCTTCCGCGCGCTCATGGAAGAGCGCCGCAAGAGCTAGCGTGGCGCGTGGCCCCGCATCGTCAGGCGTCGAGCTCACGATCCACGGGCTGACCGATCGCCTCTCCGAGCGCTACAGCGCGGGCGAGCACAAGCTCGAGGCGATGCGGGCGCGCGAGGAGTACTTCGAGCGCGCGGGCAAGGTCTTCGACGACGACGCCGAGCTCTTCGACGGGCGCATGGCCTCGTTCCTCGAGTGGTACGTGCTCGAGCGGCCCGCGAAGACGCTGGGCGGCGCGACGCCGGTCGCGCACGCGCTGGCCGACGCGCGCGCGGGCTTCTCGCCGGTCGAGCGCCGCGGCCTCGCGCAGCTCGCGGCCAGCCACCGCAGCCTCTTCGAGCTCTACGCCGTCGCCAACCGGGTCCTCGACGTCGAGGACGTCGTGGGCGGCGCGCGCTTCAAGGTGACCGAGCGGCGCAAGACGCTGGGCTTCTCGGCGGGCGATCTCTTCGAGGCCCGCGTCGTGTGGGACGGCGACGCGCCGGTCTTCGGCCGCACCTTCCTCTTTCACCCGCCGGACGCGCGCGAGGTGATCCTCGACTGGGTCGAGAAGGCCGTCGAGCGCGGCGTCGCGCGCGACGAGATCCTCTTTCACCTCTCGCGCAACCACATCCGCTGGCATCGCCTCGGCCACACCGGCGCCGCGAAGATCTACCGGGGCGATGGCTGACGCGAAGGCGCCGCCGCGCCGCGGCCGCGCGAGGCGCTTCGTCGTGGGCGCGCTCGGCCTCGGCGCGCTCGTCCTCGGCGCCGGCAACGCCTGGGTCGCGCTGACGACGTCGCGCGACATCGTCCCGGGCGTCGCCGAGGCGCCCGAGCGGCCGGTCGCGATCGTGCTCGGCAACCGCGCGTTCGCCGACGGCTCCGTCTCGCCCGAGCTCGAGGCCCGCGTGAGCGTCGCCCTCGAGCTCTACCGCGCGAAGAAGGTGGAGGGGTTCTTCCTCTCGGGCGCCTTCTACCCCGAGGAGTCCTACGACGAGCCGGGCGCCATGGCGGGTTGGCTCCTGCGGCGCGGCGTGCCGCGCCAGGCGATCGTCCTCGATCGCCAGGGCTTCCGCACGGCGGCCACGATGGCCAACGCGGCGGCGCACGGCTTTCGCTCGGTGCTCGTGTGCACGCAGCCGTACCACCTGCCGCGCGCGCTGTACTTCGCGCGCCACGCGGGGCTCACGGCGACGGGCGTGGCCGCCCGGTCGCCGCCCGCGCGGTTCTTCGTGCGGGCCTACATCTTCTTGCGCGAGATGCTCGCGCGCCCGGAGGCGGTGGTCGAGATCGCCGTGCGCGGCGTGCGCGCCGGGTCAAAGTCTTGACATACGGCACCGCCGAACGGACATTCGCACGCATGAAGACTCGCTTGGTGGTGGTGGTGGCGGCGCTCGCGGCGATCATGCTGCCGGCCGCCGTCGCCCGGGCCGAGCGGCCGCGCATCGCCGTCATGGAGGTCGCGGGGCCCAAGGTGGCGCCCGATCTGCGCGAGCGCGTGACCCACGCCGTCCACGAGGGCCTGCTCGCCTCGGGCGCCGACGTCGTCGACGGCATGCCTGCGGCCGCGACCGGCCCCGGCGGCGCGCCCTGCGAGGGCAACGGCTGCGTCACCGCCGTGGCCAAGGCGACGGTCTCCGGCTTCGTCGTGCGCGGCACGCTCGAGGTCGACGGCCGCACCTACGAGCTGCGCCTCGAGATGCTCGACGGCAAGAGCGGCGACCTCATCGACAGCCGCGAGGACCGCTGCGAGATCTGCACCGAGGGCGAGGCCCTCGAGATGGCCGGCGTCTCGGCGTCGGCGCTCAAGGTCCAGGCCTTCAAGAAGAGGGCGGCCGCCGCGGCGCCCGAGCCCCCGCCACCCGCGCCCAAGACGATCCTCGAGGCCACGCCGCCGGGCGCCGCGAACGTCGAGGCGTCCTCGCGCGTCGTCTCTGGCCCCAAGGCCGAGACCGACGAGCACAAGGAGCTCGGCTGGATCGGCGTCGGCGTGGGCGCCATGGCAGGCCTCGTCAGCTGGCGTCTCTTCGCCATCGACGGCGAGGGCACCTGCAACGACGGCGCGAATCAGTGCCCGCACCTCTACAGCACGAAGGGCTGGGGCATCGCCACGATCGTCGGCGGCGCCGCCGCGATCGCCGCCGGCGTCCTCGTGCTGACGGGGAAGTTCTGATGCGCACCGCCGCTCGTCTCGCGCTGCTCGCAACCCTCGTCCTCGCGCTCGGGTGCACGAAGACCAACCCGCGATATTGCGGCGACGGCGGCTACAACGACAATGACTGCAAGAAGCCCAAGGACGCCGCCGTCGATTTACACGACGCCGCCGAGGCGGGCGAGACCGCCGACGCGACGGACGTGGCTGAGACGTCGGCCGATGTCTCCACGGACGCGACCGACACGTCGGAGGCGAAGGGGCCCGTCTGTTCGAGCGACGACCAGTGCCCGACCGACGGCGGCACGCCCGCGTGCGGCACGGTCGACGGCGGTGTCGCCGCGTGCGTCGAATGCACCATGGACAAGCACTGCAGCGGCACGAAGGCGATCTGCGACACCGCCAAGCAGAAGTGCGTCGAGTGCACGGGCACGGACTCGATGGACTGCAAGGGCAAGCCCGGAACGGTTTGCCTCGCCGCCATGCAGACCTGCGTCGAGTGCACCTCCAACGCGCAGTGCACCGGGACCGCGACCAAACCGATCTGCGATACCGCTTCCCACACCTGCCGCCGCTGCGCGCTCGACAGCGAGTGCACGGCGGCTCCAGGCGTCTGCGTCGATTGGGACGGCCACTGTGCCACGACCGCCGAGGTCGTGACCGTGCAGGGCGGCGCCTCGTGTACGCCTTCTCCCTCGACGGGAGTGTTCTGCCGTCCCGACCAGGCGCTGGCCGCGAAGCCAAACACCGGTGTCGTCATCGTCAAGGGACCGGATCCGGTCGGGATGATCGAGCCGCAGGGTGGGGCCGTCGGGGACAAGCTGCTGATCGTCGGCCGGAGCGGGGCCGTCGTCGCGGCGGGAGGCGGAGACCTCGCCGGCATCCATCTCGGCAGCCCCAGGTCGTACTACGTCCGTGACCTCAAGGTGGCCGGCGGAACCATAGGAATCCTCGCCGACGGCATGACGGACGTTCACATCACCCGCTGCGTCGTCATCCTGAACCCCAAGGGCGGCATCAAGACGTCGTTGGCGAGCTTCGACATCACGAACACCGTCGTCTCGGGAAATGGAATGGGGACCGATACCGGTGGCGTAGTTTGGGGCGGCGTGCGTCTGGGTGATATCCCCATCGGTGGTACGGCGAGATTCGCGAACAACACGGTCATCAACAACTCGTCGATCGGCGTGTCCTGCAGCAGCGCCACGTACGACGTATCGACCAGCATCGTGCACGGCAACCAGGGCGGTGAAAGCGGAGGCTGCTCGGGCGCCTCTTGCTGCGGAGCGACCAATCCGGATCCGATGCTCGATGCGTCGTTCCACCTCATGTCGGGCTCGCCGTGCATCGACCAGATCACCGCGACGAGCTCAACGGTGACCCTCGACCTCGATCAGGACCCCCGTCCGACGCCGCCGACGACGGCCAAGCTCGACTGCGGCGCCGACGAATTCAAGCCGTAGCCATCAGCGGCAGGACTCGGGCGGGACGGCCGTCGTGAAGGAGTGGAGGCACGGCACGCCGCAGCCGAGCTGGCAGCTGGCGTCCTCCGGCTGCTCGCTGCCGTCGCAGTCGTAGTCGTACGAGCCGCACGCTGAGGCGGTCGGGAAGTACGCGAGCTGGCCCGGGTGGACGTTCGGGTCGGTGTCGCAGCAGTCGCCGCCCGTCGCGGCGGCGCCGGCGGGGGGCTCGTCTCCGTCGCAAACCACGACCGGCGTCGAGCCAAAGCCGTCTCCGTCCTGGTCGAGGTAGAGCGTGAGGCACGACGGCGGGGCCGGGGAGGGCGTCGCCTCGGGGACGGCGGCCTCGGTCGGCGGCGCGTCGTCGGCCGCGCCGGCGTCGTGTCGCTGGGCGAACCGCCCCGCGGGCAGATCGATCCAGCTCGCGTCGTGGGCGGGCTCCGCGGGAGCCACGGGCTCCTGCGGCGCCGGTGGCGGCGCGGTCTCCGCGGAGGTCGCCGTCGCGGGCTGGGGCTGGTCGCACCCGCCCGAGACGAGCGCGAGCATCACCAGCCCGGACGAGAGGGACGAGAAGGACGAGAGGACCTGGGTGAACCGAGCGGCGTGGTTTGTCATGGCCGGTCATCGGCCACGTCCGGATCCCGTTGCGTGGAATCGTCAGCGGTCGGCGGCGGCGGCCTTCGACGCGAGCTCGCGGCCGCGGCGGGCGAGGGCGTTCGAGGGCTCGAGGGCGAGGGCGGCCTCGTACTCGCGGAGCGCGTCGGCGTAGCGCTGCAGGTGGTAGTACGAGTCGGCCACGAGGAGGTGGCCCGGGACGGCGGCGCCCGCCGCCATCGCCTCCTTGGCGCGGCGGATGGCCTCGGGGTAGTAGCCGTGATCGAAGGCGATCTGACCCCTGGCGAGCGTCGCCTCGGCCGAAGAGGGAGCGGCGGGCTTGGCCGGCGCCGCGGGCTTCTCGGCGGTCGCGGGCTTCTCGGTCGGTGTCACCTTGTCCGGGGACGTCTCGGCCGCGGGCGTCCCGGCCGGGGGGGCCTCCGCGGGCGCCGCGGGCTTCGGCGCGCCGGCCGCCGGCTTGCTCGTCCTGCGCGCGGGCGCGGCGCCTTCCTGCGGGTAGACGGGCGGTGACGGCGCGGGCCACGGCGCCGCCAGCGCGGGCGCGGCCGGCGTGGAGGGCAGCGCGGGCTCGAGCGCGCGCGCCGCGCGCTTGAGGTTCACGGGCTCCTGCGGCGGCAACCCGTGCGGCGGCTCGACCGGCACGACGACCGGCGGCGCGCCGACGGGCTCGACGGCCGCCGGTATCGCAGGCGGAGGCGGCGCCGGCGCCTCGGCGTGCGCGGCAGTCGCCTCGGCCACGGGCGCGCCCTCGTCGCCCGACCGCCGCACGTACGAGACCAGCGCCATGAGCCCGACGAGGCCGCCCACGCCGGCGCCCACCATCCACGGCTTCATGCGCACCGTGCGCGTCCGCTCCGTCGAGCGCCGCGTCCGCGCCTCGTCGCTGGGCGCGCGCCGCATCCCGGAGTCGGCCTGTCCCGGCCCACTCTGCAGAAGAGCGAGGCAGCGCGTGACGTCGTCCTTGAGCGCCGCCATCGACGGCTGGCGATCCGCCGGGCGTCGCGAGAGCGCGCGCATCACCAGCCGCTGCACCTCGGCCGGCAGCTCGGGCCGCATCTTCCCGATGGGCACCGGGTCCTCGGTCGCCTTCTTGTTGAGCACCGTCAGGACGTCGTCGCCCGTGCACGGGGGCGTCGCCGTCAGCATCTCGTAGAGCAGCCCGCCCACGGCGTAGACGTCCGTCAGCGCGTCGGCGCGCATGCCCGCCGCCTGCTCGGGCGACATGTAGACGGGGGTGCCGACCGCGACGTCGGGCCTCGTGAGGCCGCGCCGCGGGAGATCGTCGCCCGACCCTTCGAGGTCCATGTTCCGGGAGATGCCGAAGTCGAGGACCTTCACGAAGTCGTCGTCGTCCTTGCGGTTGACGAGCATGACGTTCGCGGGCTTGAGGTCGCGGTGGATGATCTCGCTGGCGTGCGCCGCCTGCAGCGCGCGGCAAAGCTGCGCGACGATCCTCAGCGCGCGCTCCACCGGCAGCGCGCCCTCGAGCTGGATGAGCTTCTCGAGATCGACGCCGTCGAGGAACTCCATGACGAAGAAGAAGGCGCCGTCGGGCGTCGTGCCCGAGTCGGTGACGTCGATGATGTTCGGGTGACCGATCTTCGAGGCGGCGCGCGCCTCGCGGCGGAAGCGCTCGACCACCTCGGCGCTGTGGCGGAAGCTCGAGTGCAGGACCTTGACGGCGAGGCGGCGGCCGATGTCGACGTGGCGCGCCTCGTAAACGCGGCCCATCGCGCCCTCGCCGCACAGGCGCTCGATGAGGTAGCGCCCGCCCAGCGTCGAGCCGATGCGCGGGTCCTCGCCGGGGCGGCCCTCGCTGCTGGTGCGCGCGTCGTGGCCGTGCGGCGTCACGGCCGCGGCCCGGCGGCCGCCCGGCGCGTCGCCCTCGTGTGGCGCCGTGTCGGTGTGCCGGCGTCCGATCGTCCGCGGCTGTTGCCCGGCGGCCGCCATCGCGACGGCGTGCTCCGCCGACGGCGACTGCGGCACGGCCCTGGGCGCGCCGCCGCTGGCCATCTCGGCGCTGAACGCGCCCGACAGCAGACCCCCGGCGCCGCGGATGAGCTCCTCGCGCTCCGCCCGCTCGGCCTCGGCGATGTCCTGGAAGAGCGGCCGCAGGAAGCTCGCCAGGCGCGCCGCGTCCGTCTGGGGCGTCGTCGCCGCGAGGAACGCGGCCAGGTCGGCTCGCAGCTCCTCGCCCGTCTGGTAGCGCTGCGCGGGCTCGGGCGCGAGCGCCTTCATCACGATGGTGTCGAGCTCAGGTGGCACGCGCGGCGTGACCTTCGAGGGGAGGGGGACGTGCGGGTCGCGCACGCGCGACAGCGCGTCGGCCGTCGAGTCGCGCCGCGCCGCCTCGTCGTCAGGCGCGGCCGTCTTGACCGGGAACAGCTGCTGCCCCGTGAGCAGCTCCCAGAGCAGGATCCCGGCCGCGTAGATGTCGGTGCGCCCGTCCAGCGGCTCGCTGCGCGCCTGCTCGGGCGCGAGGTACGACAGCTTGCCGAAGATGATGCCGGGCGCCGTCTGCTGCAGCTTCAGCGTTGACCGGGCCAGGCCGAAGTCGGTCAGCTTGATCTCGCCCGTGTACGAGAGCAGCACGTTCGCCGGCGAGACGTCGCGGTGCACGAGCTTGAGCCCGCCGAAGGCGTGCGCGTAGGCCAGCCCGCGGGCCAGCTCCTTGACGATGTAAACGGCGACGTCGATGGGGAAGGGCACGCGCCGCTGGGCGCAGCGGTTCCAGACGGCGAGGAGGTCCTTG
>Ga0265339_10001958_pt1 | contig 15122 bp, 10 predicted proteins | sample 4CB219metaG_FD_202085 | JGI IMG/M metagenome (GOLD analysis project Ga0265339, IMG submission 202085) | Rhizosphere microbial communities from Carex aquatilis grown in University of Washington, Seatle, WA, United States - 4-CB2-19 metaG | ecosystem: Host-associated > Plants > Roots >... | reverse complement strand
CTGGTTCAGCAAATCGAGTTGGTGCCGGGCAGCGCCAGCAGCATCGTCATCAATGTCGTCGGCAGCAGCGTGTCGTGGACCAACGGCAATATGGTCGCGCAGTTCACCAGCCCGACCTGGCGATCGCATGTGCTGTGGAACTTCGCTACTGCCACGTCGATCGATCTCGGCAGCCGTGACTTCAACGGCGCGCTGCTCGCGCCGTACGCCAGTGTGAGCGCCGCGACCGCGATCGATGGTAGCGTCGGCGTCGCCAGTATGAGCACCACCGGCGAAGTGCATCTGCCGAACTTTGCCGGCGACCTCAGCTGTCTGTGCGTGCCGACGCCGACGCCGTCGGCCACTGCCAGCAGCTCGGCGACAGCCAGCGCGACGCGTACCGTGACGGCGACGCCGAGCAACAGTGCCAGTCCGAGCAGCACGCCGACCGGCACGCCGGTCAACACCGCGACCGCGACCGTCACCGCGACGTTCAGCGCGACGGCAACGCGCACAGCGACCGCGACCGGCACCGTAACCCAGACCGCCACGCCGTCGTCGACCCCGACGCACACGGTGACGGCATCCATCACGCCGACACTGACGCCATCCGTAACGGCCACGCCGACGGCGACGTTCAACGCGACGGCGACGCGTACAGCGACCGCGACCGGCACCGCCAGCCAGACGGCCACGCCGTCGTCGACCCCGACGCACACGGCGACGGCGACCATCACACCGACACTGACGCCGACCGTAACGGCCACGCCGACGGTGACGGCCAGTGCGACGGCGACGCGGACCGCGACACCGACCCAAACGCCCACCATCACGGACACGGCGACGGCGACCGATACGCCTAGCGCAACGCCTACCGTGACGGCGACGCCGACGCTGACGCCGACTGTTTCCGCCACGCCGACGGCGACCAGGACGCTCACGGCGACTCCATCAGCGTCGGCGACCGTCACCGCGACACCGACCAACACGCCGACGCCAACCGTCACGGCAACTGCAACCGGCACCATTACGGATACTCCGACCGCGACGGTAACCGCGACCGCGACGCAGACGGCGACGCCGACCAACACCGCGACCCCGACCGCGACGATCACCGACACACCGACGTCTACGCCGACGGCGACGCACACCGCGACGCCGACGCAGACGCCGACGAACACGGACACGCCGACCCCGACCAACACGGCGACCGCGACCGCGACGATCACCGACACACCGACGTCGACGCGAACCGTGACGCAGACCGCGACGCCGACCCACACGGCGACGCCAACGCTGACGGTGACAGCAACCGCGACGGCGACGATCACCGACACGCCGACGGCAAGCGCGACTCCAACAGCGACGGCGACGCGCACGTCTACCCCGACCGACACGCCGGTCGATACGCCAACGCCGACGATCACGCAGAGCGCGACGGCGACGTTCACCCTGACGGCTACGGTCAGCGCCACCCCGACGCTCACCGCCTCGTTCACCGTCACGCCCTCGAGCACGCCGACCTCGGCCAACACGCCGACCGCGACCGCTTCGGCCTCGGCGACGCCGAGCGTGACAGCGACGTTCACCGTGTCGGCGACGCCGACGACGACAGCCAGCGCCACGGTCACAGCCAGCCCGACCGCCAGCGCGAGCGCGTCGCGCACGCCGACGATCACCGCGACGCCGACCACCAGTGCGACAGCGTCGGCCAGTCCGTCGGCGACCGCGTCGCCCTCCGCGACCGCGACACGGACCGGAACGGCGACCGCAACCGGTACCGGCACGGCAACCACCACGGCGACGCCGTCGACTACGCTGACGCCTTCCGCGACGCCGACGGTCACCACCACGCCGACGGCGTCGACGACATTGACAGCGTCCGCTACGGCGACGACATCGCCGACCATCACCGCGACATTGACGCCGAGCACGACCGCCAGCCCGACCGTTACCGAGACGCCGAGCGTGACGGCGACGGCGACCGTCACCAACACGCCGGGTCAGCCGATCTTGCAGATCAGCAAGACGTCCCAATCGGTGGTGCGACCGGGCGCGACGCTGATCTACACGATCAGCTATTCGAACGCCGGCAGTGGCCCGGCGACCGGCGTCGTGGTCACCGAGACCGTGCCCAACGCGGTGGTCTTCGATGCCGGCGACGGCACGCCCGGATGGTCCTGCGCCAACGGCAGCCCGCCGGGTACGGAATGCAACCTCGCGCTACCCGACCTGCCCGTCGGCGGCATGGGCACGCTGCTGTTTGCCGTCGTCGTCGACCAGAATCCCGGGCAGACGCTCGTCATCAACAACGTCAAGATCAAGGATTCGCAGGGCGGCAGCAGCGGCGGCGGCAGCTCGACCGTCATCGGCATCCCAGCGCCGGCGCCGGCGCTGTCGCCCTGGGCGCTCTTCGGCGCGCTGCTGGCCCTGTCGAGCGTTGCGGCGGCGCGCTTCAGAGCCAAGCGATCGGACTGACCGCGGCGCTGCGCGACAGCATCGCCGCCTGCCGACAGCTTCCACGACCGCACGCACGGATCTGACCCGCGGCTGACGGCCGCAAGCTGAATCGCTGACGCACACTCGCCGCCGCACCGCCTTGCAGGGAGGCGCGCCACCGATATGCTCGCGGCGATGCGCGCGGTGCATTGGTTTCGTAACGATTTGCGGCTGTCGGACAACACCGCGCTGACGGCCGCGGCGCGCGCTACCGAGCTGACCTGCTTGTTCGTGCTCGACGATACGGCGTTGGCCTTGCACGACAGCGTGCCGCGGCGACGCTTTCTCGCCGACTGCCTAGCGAGCCTGGCCGCCAATCTGGCGCACCGCGGCGCGCAGCTGGTGGTGCGCCGTGGCGATCCTGAGCGCGAAGTCGGCCGCGTGCTCGAAGAAACGCGCGCCGAACGGCTGACGTTCAACCGCGACTACACGCCATACGCCAAACGCCGCGATGCGGCGGTCGCGGCGCGCGCCGCGCGGCTCGACGTCACGGTCGAAGCTTATAAGGATCGCGTCGTCTTCGAGCCCGGCGAGGTGCGCACGCAAGCCGGTGGATCGTTCAGCGTCTACACGCCGTTCCGCAACGCGTGGATGACCCGTCTCGAGCGCGAGCCGCCGGCGGTGCGGCGCGCCCCGAAGCTGCCGCCGCCGATCGCGGGCATCGACAGCGAGCCGCTCAGTGGGTTGGCGGATGCGCACGACACGACCGACATCCCTGCCGGCGGCGAAGCCGCGGCGTTGCAACGGCTGACGACGTTTCTCGACGGCCCGGCGGCGCGCTACGCGCACGACCGCGATCGGCCGGCGCTCGACGGTACCTCGCGCCTCTCGCCGCATTTGCGTTTCGGCACCATCTCGGTGCGCCGCTGCGTGCGCGACGCGCTGGCGCTCGTCAACGCCGACCGCGCCGCCGCCGAGGGCGCGCGCAAGTGGGTCGATGAGCTGGCCTGGCGCGATTTCTACATCGGCTTGCTCGACGAGCATCCGCGCCTGCTCGGCCATGCGTACAAAACCGATCTGGAGCACATCGCGTGGAACGACGATGCCGATGGCTTCCACGCCTGGTGCGAGGGACGCACCGGCTACCCGATCGTCGATGCTGCGATGCGCCAACTGGCCGGCTCGGGCTGGATGCACAACCGCGCGCGCATGATCGTCGCCAGCTTCCTCACCAAGGATCTGCTGCTCGACTGGCGTCACGGCGAGCGCTTCTTCATGCGGCATCTCGTCGACGGCGATCCGGCGGCCAACAACGGCGGCTGGCAGTGGGCCGCGTCGACCGGCACCGACGCGCAACCGTACTTCCGCATATTCAACCCGGTGCGGCAGGGCGAGACCTTCGATCCCGACGGTCGCTATGTGCGGCACTGGGTACCGGAGCTGCGAAACATGGAGGCGCGTCACGTGCATCAACCGTGGCTGGCCGCCACGCCGCCGGCGGACTATCCGCGACCGATCGTCGACCACGCCGAGCGCCGCATCGCCGCGGTGGCGCGGTACGAGGCGGCACGCCAGCGTGCGGCGCAACCGGTCGAGACGCGATGACGACGGTGCCGCGGCATTCCCGCACGGATCGCGCCATCGTCCTGGTGGGTCACGGCGGCGTGCCGACCGACTACCCGCGCGCCGATCTGCGGCGTCTGAAAGCCCTCGAAGGCGAGCGCGCCGCGCACGGCGGCGAGCCGAGCGCGGCGGAAGCCGCGCTCGACCGTCGCATTCGCGATTGGCCGCGCACGCCGCAGAGCGACCCCTATCAAGCGGGCATCGAAGGGCTGGCTGCCGCACTGCGCCGCCGCTTGCCGGCAGTGCGCCTGGTGTTGGCGTACAATGAGTTTTGCGCGCCCAGCCTGACCGAGGCGATCGATACGCTGGCGGCCGGCGGCGTGCGCGCGATCACCGTCATTCCGACCATGCTGACGCCGGGCGGCTCGCACTCCGAGATCGAGATTCCGGCGACGCTGAGCGCCTTGCGCGCGCGCCACCCGCAGCTGGCATTGCGCTACGCGTGGCCGGTCGACGTCGACTTGCTCGCCGGCATGCTGGCGCAGCATCTCGCCGGCAGCGGCGACGCAATGGACTGAGCGCGGTCGGTGATGCGCGACGAATCGCCGTACGACGGCGTGGTGTTCGCGGGCGGCGGTTGCCGCTGCGTGTGGCAGGTCGGCTTTTGGCAGGAAGCTGCGCCGGCGATTGGTCTGGCGCCGCGCGTCGTCAGTGCCGTCAGCGCCGGCGCCGCGATGGCCTGCGCCATTTTCGCCGACGCCATCGACGACATGCTCGCATCGTTCACCGCGTACGCGGCCGCCAATCGTCGCAACATCTATCCACTCAACGCCATGCGCGGCGCACCGCTGTTTCCGCACGCAGGCATCTATCGCGCCACGGTGCTGAACAACCTCGATGCGGCTCGGCTGGCGCGGCTGCATGCCGGTCCCGACATCCGCGTGCTGATCGCGCGCGTGCCGCCGCGGCTCGGACCGCACTCCGGCGTGCTGGTCGCGCTGCTGGCGTATCAAGCGGAGCAGCTGCTGCGCCGCGGTTTGCATGGCGAGCTCGGACGCCAGGCCGGCTTCCAGCCGGAGGTGATCTCCATCCGCTCTTGCGGCACGCCCGAGGATCTCACCGACCTCGTCTTACAGCCCTCCTGCACGCCGCCGTTTACTCCGGTCATGCATCGCGACGGGCGTCCGGTCCTCGATGGCGGCTTGATCGACAGCGTGCCGGTGGCGTCGATCGACGACAGCCGCCGCACGCTGGTCTTGCTGACGCGCCACTATGCGCCGCGCGACATTCCGCGCCTGGCCGGACGCGACTACGCGTGCCCGTCGGCACCGGTGCCGATCTACAAGTGGGACTACACCAGCCCGGCGCGCTTGCAGGCGACCTACGATCTCGGCCGGCGCGACGGTGAGTCCTTCGCCCGCACGTTTCGCTGCAATGCCTGAACGCCAGCTGGATCTCTTCGGCGCCTTCGCGCCGGCTGCGCCGCGGCGCGCGCTCGAAGCCGCGCCAGCAGATCCGGCCGCACTCGCGCTCGCCGCGCGGCTGCCCGAGCGCATCCGGCTTGGCACCTCGTCGTGGTCGTTCCCCGGCTGGGCCGGGCTGGTCTACGACCGCGCCGCCTCACCGGCCGCGCTGGCGCGCGACGGACTCGCCGCCTACGCGCGCCATCCCTTGCTGCGCACGGTCGGCATCGACCGCACCTACTACGCGCCGATCGCCGCCGCCGACTTCGCCGCCTACGCCGCGGCCGTGCCCGACGACTTCCGCTTTCTCGTCAAAGCGCCCGAGACGCTCACCGCGGCGCTCTTCCCGCGCCATCCGCGCTACGGCGTCGAGGCCGGCGCGCGCAGCGCCGGCTTCCTCGACGCCGGCTGGGCCGTCGAGATGGTCTGTGCGCCGCTGCTCGAAGGACTCGGCGACAAAGCCGGCGTGCTGGTCTTTCAATTTCCGCCACAGCCGCTCGCGCCGCTCGGCGGACCGCAGCAGTTCGCCGCTCGCCTGCATCGCTTCCTCGACCGACTGCCGCCGCTACTCACCTACGGCGTCGAGCTGCGCAACGATGCGTTGCTTACGGTCGAGTACGGCCAGGCGTTGACCGACACCGGCGCCTGTCACGTCGTCAACGTCCATCCGAATGTCCCACCACCTGAAGTGCAGGCTGACTTCTTCGACCGTGCCGACGCACCGGCGCTAGTTGTCCGCTGGATGCTCGGCCACGGCCTGCGCTACGAAGCCGCGCGCCAGCGCTATCGGCCGTTCGATCGCTTGGTCGACGAGGATCCCGCCAACCGCACCGCGATCGCCGGGCTATGCCGCGCCAGCGCCGCGCGTGGCCGCGATGCCTACGTCATCATCAACAACAAGGCGGAAGGCAGCGCGCCGCTCTCGGCGATCAAGCTGGCTCAGCGCATTGTGCTGTCCGCCGGCTAGGGCATTACGCTCTTGCACGTCATGACTCAGTCCGGCACGACTGGACGGATGCGCTTTTCCGTTCGATGGCCCGCGCCCCGTCCTACAACTTGCGTAACGGTCGCTGCCGCGGTGTATGCCGCGCTACTGGCCGGCGGCGCGGCAGCGCAAAGTCCCGCCTACCTGGTGAAAGACATCGACCAGCAGCGCCTCGTCGGCGCCGCGAGCCCCAGCGGTCTGGCGACGCTCGGTCAGCAGGTACTGTTTCAGGCCTACACGCCGCGGTACGGCACCGAGCTGTGGCGCAGCGACGGCAGCGAGGACGGCACGCAGCTGCTCGCCGACCTCGAAGCGGGTCGCGCATCGAGCACGATTCTCGCACTCACCGGAATGGGCAATATCGCGTACTTCTTTCGGCAACCGGCCGAGTCGTTACTCGACGTCGACCATCTCACCGCCGAGCTGTGGGTTACGGACGGCAGCGCCCTCGGCACACGGCGCGTCACGACGATCCCCGCTCCGCTACTCGGCCACGCCTCGCCGGTATTCGCGGTCGGGTTGGCCGGCCGTCTGCTGTGGATGATCGCCGACGCCAGCGCACAGTCGCTGACGTTGTGGACGAGCGACGGCACCGACTCCGGCACCGCGCAGATCGCACGCGTCGACGGCGTGCCGGATGTCTTCGAGCTCAATCCGCATTTCGTCGCCGCCGGCGGGATCGCGGCCTTCACCTGGTACGAGCCCCAGCGCGGCTTCGAACCGTGGCGCAGTGACGGCACGGCGGCCGGCACGACGCGGCTGGCAGACGGGCTAGCGAGCGTCGACGACTGCGGGAATGCCGATTCGGTCGTGCGGCGCGGCGACGCGCTGCTGATCTTCAATCGCGATCAGGACGTCATCAGCCTGTTGAGCAGCGACGGATCCTCCGACGGCACCAGGCGCCTGGCGACCTTGCCCGAATTTGCTGGCGTGCACGGTGTGGTCACCATCGCCGATCGCGTCTATTTCATCGTCTCCAACGATGCGCGCGACACGCTCTGGTCGAGCGATGGCAGCGCGGCGGGAACCGGCCCGGTGTTCGACTTGTCGACCATGCCGAATTGGCTCTTCACCTCCGGCGATCGGCTCTTTTACTGGATGGCCGCCTCGGTGACGCAGCTGTTCGGTTCCGATGGCACGGCCAACGGGACCGCGGCGCTACTGAGCGTGCCGGGCAACTCGCCCTCGGCCCTGCCGAGCTTTGGCGCCGCTCATCTCTTGTATTTTCTCGCCAGCGGCTTCGCCGGCGACGGCTCCATGTTGTGGCGCAGCGATGGCCGGGCCGCCGGAACGACACCCTTGGCGCCGTTCGATCCGCGGACGACGTCGTTCCTCGGCGCCGTCGATGACCGCCTCTACTTCGTCGCGGACGACGGCAGCGGCGCCGAGCTGTGGAAGAGCGACGGAACGGCGCCGTCGACGCAGCGCGTGCGCAACATCGCCCCCGACGACGTGCTCACGGTCGGCTCCGAGCCGCACGCGCTGGCGGCCGCGGGCAATCGCCTGTGGTTCGCCGTCGGTGCCGAGCTGTGGCGCAGCGACGGAACGGCAAATGGCACGTCGTTGGTGCGTGACCTCGGCGGCGCAATCGCACAAATCACGCCTGTCGGCGAGCAGCTCTACATCCGTACCACCGACGGCCTTTGGACCGTGTCCGCCGAGGACTCTGCGACGCCGACGCAGCTGATCGACGGTCGCCGCGTCGGCAAGCTGATCGAGCTCTCCGGTGCAGCGTACGCGTCTGTCGACAGCACGCTCTGCCGTTTCGAAGCCGCGGCCGCACCGCGGTGCACGTTGGCGCTCGCGGCAGACGCAGAGTACGCGGCGACAGGCGGGCGTCTGTTCTTCGTTGCCCCGGATGAGGTGTCGTCTCACAACGCCGTCTGGACGAGCGACGGACTGGCCGCCGGGCAAGCCGTGCGCGTGGCGCCGGTGCCGTCACCGAGTGATTACGGCTACGCGATGACGGCCGTCGGATCACGCGTGTACTTCGTCGCCAGCGAGGATGAAGACCAGCTCTGGGTCAGCGACGGCAGCACCGCCGGGACACACGTGGTGCGCGATGACATCGCCTCGCCGGGACAATCGATCGAGTCGCTGACCGCCGGCGCGCAGCACCTCTATTTCCGCGTCCGCGATTTCGACACGGCTGTGCTGTGGGCGAGCGACGGGTCTTCCGCCGGCACGCAGGATCTCGGTGATGTCGATCCCGGCTTCGCGCCGGCGACCATCGGCGACCGCGTGTTGTTCAACCGTTTCGACGCCGAGCACGGCTGGGAGCTATGGGGCAGCGACGCCACGCTCGCCGGCACGCAGCTGATCAAAGACATCGTTCCGGGCGTCCGCTCCTCGGGTGCGTTCCGCTTCCGCGCCGTCGACGGCGGACTGGCCTTCACCGGCTGCGACACGGCCGGCTGCGAGCCGTGGGTGACCGATGGGACCAGCGCCGGCACGCGCGCGCTCGCCGACGTCGTGCCCGGGCCGGGCGACTCGGCCCCCGACGAATTCACCGCCGTCCGCGGTCGCCTGTTCTTCTCGGCCGACGATCTGCTGCACGGCCGTGAGCTGTGGGCGATCCCGTTCGGCGCCGCGCCCCCGTGTGAGGCGGACTGCGACGGCAACGGTCGCGTGACCATCGACGAGCTGGTCGCGGCCATCGGCATCGCGTTGGGAACCAGCGACGCGTCATGTGCCGCTGCCGACAGTGACGCGGACGGCGTGATCCGCATCGCCGAGCTGGTCGCCGCCGTCGCTCGGGCACTGAACGGCTGCGACTGATCCGCCGCCCGTGCCACCGCCAGTCCCGGTGCCTTGAGTACCCGGGACACAGTTAGTAGGGCTGGCAAAGGGCAACTTCATGCAGCGCTTCCCAGGCGCCGCAGAGGACACTCCCACGGACGCGAGGTTGAGCGAACAATGACGTGGAAAGACAAGCTGGCGGAGGACATGCCCGCCGATTGGGCGCGCGAGATCGACGTCTTCGAGGCGCAGATCGAGCTCAAGAAGCAGGGCAAGCTCACCGACCAATTGTTCGCCGAGACGCGCCTGCGCCGCGGTGCCTACGGCCAGCGTTACGACAACGGCCAGCGCCACGACGGCGTCGCGCAACAGACCCTGACGTACCCGCGCTCGCTCACCAAGGGGCCGGAGACGTTGTTTGACGCGCCCGGCATGCTGCGCATCAAGATCCCCTTCGGCGGTCTCAATCCGGTGCAAATGGAAGTACTGGCCGACCTCGCCGAGGAATATTCTGATGAGATCTGTCACATCACCACGCGCCAGGACGTGCAGCTGCACTACGTGCACATCGACGACACGCCCGACATCATGCGCCGTCTCGCGGCCGTCGGCATCACGACGCGCGAGGCGTGCGGCAACTCGGTGCGCAACGTCACCGCCTGCCCACTGGCCGGCGTCTGCCGCGACGAGGGCTTCGACGTCACGCCGTACTCGCAGGCGATGATGACCTTCATGCTCGGCCATCCCGACACGATGGATTTCGGCCGCAAGTTCAAGATCGCCTTCTCCGGCTGCGCGCAGCACGCCTGCGGCTTGGTGAACATGCACGACCTCGGCCTGCTGGCGACGACGCGCACGAGCGATGGCGTCGAGCAGCGCGGCTTCGTTGCATATGTCGGCGGCGGCCTCGGCGCCGTGCCGCATCAGGCCAAGATCCTCAGCGACTTCGTCACCGAGGAGGAGATCCTGCCGGTGATGCAGGCGATCGCGCGCGTCTTCGCGCGCCTCGGCGAGAAGCGCAATCGCGCCCGTGCCCGCATCAAGTTCCTGATCAAGAGCCTGGGCATCGACGAGTTCAAGCGCCTGGTCGAGGAAGAGCGCGCCAAGTTGCCGCACGATCCGCGCTGGACCGCATACATCAAGGACGTGCCCGCGTGGCGCGAGACGCCGCTGAAGAGCGGCGCCGCGCTGAACGGCGCCGCCCAGCCCGACGGCTTCACGCGCTGGAGCGAGACCAATGTCTATGCCCAGCGCCAGGCCGGCTACAGCGTCGTCACCGTCACCTTGCCGCTCGGCGATTTGACCTCCGAGCAGATGCGCAAGCTGGCCGACGTAGCGCGCAAGTACGTCGGCGAGAGCGTGCGCACGACGGTCGATCAGAACATCGTCCTGCGCTGGGTGCGCGACGCGGATTTGCCCGCGCTGTACCGCGATCTCGGAGCGATCGGCCTCGGCGCCGCGGATGCCAACACCATCGTCGACGTCACCTCGTGCCCCGGCACCGACACCTGCAAGCTCGGCATCGCGTCGTCGCGCGGCCTCGCCGGCGAGCTGCGCAACCGCATGGCCGAGCGCTCGTACGACCTCGACGCTGCCGTGCGCGGGCTGCACATCAAGATCAGCGGCTGCTTCAACTCCTGCGGCCAGCACCACGTCGCCGACCTGGGATTCTACGGCGTCTCGCGCCAGGTCGGCGGTTATCAGGTCCCGCACTTCCAGGTCGTGCTCGGCGGCCAGTGGTCGCACAACGCCGCCTCCTACGGCCTGCCGATCGGCGCCATCCCGTCGAAGAACATTCCGGCCGTCGTCGATCGCCTCACCTCGCAGTTCGTGCGCGAGCGGCAGAGCGACGAGACCTTTCAGGCCTACTGCCAGCGCATCGGCAAGAAGGCGTTGAAGACCATGCTCGACGAGTTCAGCAAAGTGCCGGCGCATGACGTCGACGCCAGTTTCTACTCGGATTGGGGCGATCCGCGCGAGTTCACCACCGGTGACATGGGCACCGGCGAGTGCGCCGGCGAAGTCGTGTCGCTGGCGGAGTTCGCCCTCGCAGACGCCGAGCTCGAGGTGTTCGAAGCGCAGCTGGCGCTGGAGGCCGGCGACTTCGCCAAGGCCGACCACATCGCTTACGGCGCGATGGTGCACGCGGCCAAGGCGCTGCTCAAATCGCAGATGCCGGACATCGGCGACGATGCGGCGCGCATCGTCGCGGAGTTCAAGACGCGGTTCCACGACACCGAGCTGTTCCATGACCGCTTCGCCAAGGGGATGGTCGCCGGCTACCTGTTCCGTCGCCACGAAGAAGGCGCCGGCACGTTGACCAAGGAATCCGTGCACCAGCTCGTCGAGGAGGCCAGCTTGTTCGTCGAAGCCGGCCACGCCTGCCAGCTGCGCATGGCCCAGCAGAAGGCTCCTGTCACCGGCGCTGCGGCGCAGGTCGTCAGCCTGGATCTCGGATAATGTCGGAAACCGTTACGGATCTGCAGCGCATCGGCATCAAACTCTACTGTGCGGAAGGCGTCGCCATCCAGCCGCATGTGCTGGTGCCGATATTTCATCGCTGGATTCAGCAGCACAGCGTCGAGCAAATGCTGATCGACGTCGCCGACTACGAGCACGTTCCGGAAGGCCCCGGCGTCGTGCTGGTGGCCCACGAAGGCAACTACGCCGTCGACCTGGGCGGCGGCGAGCTCGGGCTGATGTACACGCGCAAGCAGCCGGTCGACGGCGACCTCGCGACCCGTCTGGCAAGCCTCGCCCGCACCGTCCTGTACGCCGCCCGCTTGCTCGAGCAGGATCCCGGCCTGGGCGGTCGACTGCGCTTTCGCGGCGAGCGCCTGGCGTTGTTTGCCAACGACCGCTTGCGCGCCCCTAACACCGAGGCCGGCTACGCGGCGTTCCAGCCGACGCTCGACGGCTTCTTGCGCCGCTTGTACGGCGACGCCGGTTGCCAGGTGTCCCACCCGACAGATGCGCGCGACCGTTTTGGCGTCCGCATCACCGCCAGCGCGCCGGCCAGCGTCGACCAATTGCTGGCCCGGCTGTCGTAGCCGATTCCCGACGCGATTCGACCGGCGCGCAGCTCGCGCGCCGGTCGTCATGCGTTCGCGATGGCGGCGCACCGCCATCGCTCTCGGGGCGATCGTCCTGGCGGCTCCGCAGCAGGCTGCGCGCGATCGGCCTTCAGCATTGAATGCCAGCGCTGCGTCTCGCCGGCCTGCCGCGACAAAGTGACCGTTGCGGCCTGCGCGGCGGCACGCTGCGCGCGACGCTGCAGACTGATCGCTGACGGCCGAAGGCCGCTGCGGCGCGAACCGGGTCACACCGTAAGCCGCGGAGATCGGAGCGCGACATGCGCGGCGGTCGCCTCCCTCTCGCGCGACTTGGCCGCGTGCAACAGCAGTGCACGGCAGCACCGCTGCAATCGCTTCAGGCCCCCAGCTGCTGCGCGATGAATTGCGCGACCCGCTCCATGCAGTTCTCCGCCTGCGCACCGCCGAAATTGGCGAAGGCGTGGCCGACGCCCGGGAAGACCACCAACTCGGCCGCACCGCCGGCGGCACGATACGCCGCGGTCAGTGTCTCGCTCATCGCCAGCGTGACGTTCTCGTCCCACTCCGGATGCGCCACCCAGAGAGGCGGCGTGCACGCCGCCTCTCCGGCCGTCAGCAGCCGCGGCACGCTGGCGTGCAGCATCGTCGCCTCGTCGCCGAAAAATGCCTCGTGCCCCTCGCGTAAGCGCTGCGGGTCAAAGAACCGATCGCGCGCCGGTCGCGGCGCGGCAAGGCGCTCGAGCAGATAGCGATAGGGCGCCGCCGGATCGGCGATCGGCCACAGCGCCACCACGTAGGCAACGCGCGCATCGACGCCGATCGGCGGCGCCACCGCCGCTGCGATCGGCGGTGCTGCGCCGTCCGGTTGCAGCGCGGCCAGCAGCGCCAAGTGTCCCCCGCTCGATCCGCCGATCAGCCCGACGCCGTCGTCACTGCCGCCGAAACGCGCGGCCTGCTGCTTCGCGAAGCGTACTCCGGCGCTCACATCCTCGACCGCCGTCGGGTAGCGGTGCGCCGGGGCCTGGCGAAAATCGATCGCCAGTACCACCAGTCCTCGCGCGGCGAGATCGCGCGCCAGGAACGCATCGACGCTGCGGTCGAGATAGCGCCACGCTCCGCCGTGCACGTCGACCAGCATCGGGAACGGTCCCGCGCCGCGCGGCCGATAGACGCTGGCGAGCAGCGCCTCACCGTTCGGCCGCGCGTACTCGCAGTCGTCGACCGCGACCTCGTACGTATTCGCCGCCGCCAGCGCCGCCCGCATCGCGCTCGGCTACCACCGCTCGAGTTGCGACGACAAGGGACGCAACCGCTCTCGCGGGAACGGCCGCGATAGAATCTTCGCGTAGTGTCTCGTTTGATCTCTCGTCCGGCGATTGGGTCGTGCGGCGTGCCGCGGATCGGTTGACATGGGAGGGGCTCGGAAGCGTCCACGATCGCTCGTCGATCTGCCGAACGTCTGCCAGCGTGATCCGTTGCGCGCCGGGCAGCACTCCAAGCATGTCATGCCCGCCGACGTACATGCGCCGACGCAGGCTTCGGATCTCTCAGCCGGTGCGCGACGTGCCGCGCGCGGCCGACTCGGCGGTCTGCGTCGCTACGCACGCAATCTGACCGCTACCGCCTCGATACTGACGATTCTCGCGGCACTCCCCGCACGACAGGCGCAGGGCCGCGGCGAAGAGGGCGCCGAACAGCAGGAGTGCGAGAGCCACCTTCACTACCTTCGCACCCCTCTCCTCTTTCGGGGGGCAACTGGACTGCGTGCGTTTGCCGCCGGCGCTTGCTCCGACGTCGCTTCGTCGAGCGATCGTCTGCCGTGTGGACCACGGGCCAACGAGGCGCCGCGGCTTTCCACACCATCTGGCCTGGGCTAGACCCGACGATCCGCAGGCAATCGATGGAGGGGCAATGAGCACCGCAACCGATCTCGTTCTCACCGAGCAGCGCGAGCACGTTCTGCTCGTCACCATGAATCGCCCGGCGCAGCGCAATGCCTTCGACAACGCCATGTACCGCGCCATGACCGCCGCCTTGGAAGAAGCGCGCGCCGATGACAGCGTGCGCGTCGTCATCGTCACCGGCGCCGGCGAGACCTTCTGCGCCGGCCAGGACTTCGCCGAAATGTCAGCCGCGGCCGGCACCGCACACGGCTTTCCCGCCTTTCTCGAAGCCCTGATCGACTTCGACAAACCGCTGCTCGCCGCGGTCAACGGCGCCGGCGTCGGTCTCGGCCTGACCATGCTGCTGCACACCGACATCGCCTACATGGCGGACCGCGCGCGCCTGAAGGCGCCGTTCGTCACGCTCGGCGTCGTCCCCGAAGCGGCAGCCAGCTATCTGCTGCCCATCGTCGTCGGCGCGCAGCGCGCCGCCGAGCTCCTCTACACTGCGCGCTGGTTGCCGGCCGACGAGTGCGTCAGCCTCGGCCTCGCCTACGCCGTGGTCCCACACGCCGAGCTACTGACGACCACATTCGCCAAAGCCGCCGAGATCGCCGCCAACCCCCCCGCCGCGATCCGCCACACTAAGCGCCTGCTTCGCACCTGGCGCCGCGACCAAATCTTCGCCGCCCGCGCCCGCGAAGACACCGCCTTCACCGAGCGCCTCGGCACACCGGAAAACCTCGAAGCCATCCAAGCCTTCTTCGAGCGCCGAGCACCACGGTTCTAGCTCTTCAGAACACCCATTCCACCCAATTCAATCGTCTTGGCAATTGACTACCGTCGTTCCGCATCGATAGAGGATGGCTATACCTGTGGACTAGGTATTAATCTAATGAGTATTCCACAACACGATCTGTGCGTAGGACGAGAACAAGAATTGGGCGCGCTCATCTCGTGGGCGTCCGCGTGCACCGCGGGCGGCGGCCGGTTGATCCTTCTATCGGGAGACGCCGGC
>Ga0265339_10001952_pt1 | contig 15141 bp, 12 predicted proteins | sample 4CB219metaG_FD_202085 | JGI IMG/M metagenome (GOLD analysis project Ga0265339, IMG submission 202085) | Rhizosphere microbial communities from Carex aquatilis grown in University of Washington, Seatle, WA, United States - 4-CB2-19 metaG | ecosystem: Host-associated > Plants > Roots >... | reverse complement strand
GGTCGCGGCATCGACGCCGGTGACGCCGCGTCGCGCGTCCTCTTCCTGGTCGGCAATCTTGAAGCCCGCCCATTTGCCGTCGAGCCAGTCGGCCTTGTTCGGCTTGTAACCGGTACCGGCCTCGAACTCGGCATCGAGCCGCGCGCGCCAGTCGGCCTTGGCCTTCTCGACTTCGCCTTCGGTGATCACGCCTTCGGCAACCAGCCGCTTGGCGTAGACCTCGAGCGTGGACGGGTGCGTGGCGATCTTCTTGTACATCACCGGCTGGGTGAACGCCGGCTCGTCGCCTTCGTTGTGACCGTGCCGCCGGTAGCAGAACATGTCGATCACGACCGGCTTGTGGAACTTCTGCCGGAATTCGATCGCGACCTTGGCTGCGAACACCACCGCTTCCGGATCGTCGCCGTTCACATGGAAAATCGGCGCGTCGATCATCTTCGCCACGTCGGACGGGTAAGGCGAAGAACGGGAGTAGCGCGGATAGGTGGTGAAGCCGATCTGGTTGTTGACGATGAAATGCACCGAACCGCCGGTGCGATAGCCTTTCAGGTCGGACAGGCTGAAACATTCCGCGACCACGCCCTGCCCCGCGAAGGCGGCGTCGCCATGCATCAACAGCGGCAGCACGGAGATGCGCATGTCCGGCGGATCGCCGTGCTGGTCCTGCTTGGCGCGCACCTTGCCGAGCACCACCGGATCGACGATTTCCAGGTGCGAGGGGTTGGCGGTCAGCGACAGGTGAATCCTGTTGCCGTCGAACTCGCGGTCCGACGAGGCGCCGAGATGGTACTTGACGTCGCCGGAGCCTTCGACGTCCTCAGGATTGGCCGAGCCGCCCTTGAATTCGTGAAACAGCGCGCGGTGCGGTTTGCCCATCACCTGGGTGAGCACGTTGAGGCGCCCGCGATGCGGCATGCCCACCACGATTTCCTTCACGCCGAGATTGCCGCCGCGCTTGATGATCTGCTCCAAGGCCGGGATCAACGCTTCGGCACCGTCCAGCCCGAAGCGCTTGGTGCCGGTGAACTTCAGGTCGCAGAACTTCTCAAAACCTTCGGACTCGATCAGCTTGTTGAGGATGGCGCGGCGGCCTTCGCGCGTGAAGCTGATTTCCTTGTCGGGTCCCTCGATGCGCTCCTGGATCCAGGCCTTCTGGGCCGGATTGGTGATGTGCATGAATTCGACGCCGAGCGTCTGGCAATAGGTGCGCTCGCAGATCGCGACGATCTCGCGCAGCGTGCCGTATTCGAGACCCAGCACATGATCGAGGAAGATCTTGCGATCGAAATCGGCCTCGGTGAACCCATAGGAGCGCGGGTCGAGTTCCTCGCGGTTACGCGGCGCCTCGATGCCGAGCGGATCCAGATTCGCATGGAAATGACCGCGCATCCGGTAGGCGCGGATCAGCATCAGCGCGCGAACGGAATCGCGGGTCGCCTGGTGGAGTTCCGCCACCGTCACCTCGGCGCCCTTTTCCTGCGCCTTGTCCCGCGCCCTGGCCGCGATCTTGCTGCCGACCGCCTTTTCCACGTCGGCCCAGTTGCCGTCGAGCGCGCTGGTGAGCTCGTCGCGCGGCGTCAACGGCCAGTTGTCGCGGCTCCAGGACGGGCCTTCGACGGTCTTGAGGACGTCACCGGGGGTGTCCTGCAGGCTCTTGAAAAACTCCTGCCAGTCGGCGTCGACCGAAGCCGGGTCTTTCTCATAGCGGGCGTAGATCTCATCGATGTAGGGCGCGTTTGTGCCCTGCAGAAAAGACGAAAGGGCAAAGGCGGCGTTCGCGTCCTGGCGAGACATGACGGTGTCCTGGTGATTTTGTTTCGCGCTGTCAAAAAACGGCGCAGTCGCCGATCTCGGCAGCAGATCGACGTATTCGGGACCGTTTACCTTATTTAGGCGGAAACTTCGCGCCGAAAAGAACGAAGGAGTGAACTAACCTTTCAATTTTTCGGCAAGCGTATGTCCGAGCCGCGCCGGCGACGGCGACACGGTGATTCCAGCGGATTCCATTGCGGCTGTCTTGGAGCCGGCGTCGCCTTTGCCACCGGAAATGATGGCGCCGGCATGACCCATGCGGCGGCCGGGAGGCGCGGTGACGCCGGCGATGAAGCCGACCATCGGTTTTTTGCGGCCGCGCTTGGCCTCGTCCTTCAAGAACTGGGCGGCATCCTCTTCCGCCGTCCCGCCAATCTCGCCGATCATCACGATCGAGCCGGTTTTGGGGTCGGCCAGCAGCATCTCCAGCACGTCGATGAATTCCGTACCCTTGACCGGGTCGCCGCCGATTCCCACGGCCGTGGTCTGACCGAGCCCTTCCTGCGTGGTCTGGAAGACCGCTTCATAGGTCAGCGTGCCCGAGCGCGAGACGATGCCGACGCTGCCCGGCTTGAAGATATTTGCCGGCATGATGCCGATCTTGCATTCGCCAGCGGTCATCACGCCCGGGCAGTTCGGCCCGATCAGGCGCGATTTCGAACCCGACAGCGAGCGCTTGACCCGGACCATGTCGAGCACCGGAATACCTTCGGTGATGCAGACGATCAGCGGGATTTCGGCGTCGATCGCTTCGCAGATCGCGTCCGCGGCGCCCGGCGGCGGCACATAGATCACGGAGGCATCGGCGCCGGTCTTCTCGCGCGCCTCGGCCACCGTGTCGAATACCGGCAGTCCGAGATGGGTCGAGCCGCCTTTGCCGGGCGAGGTGCCGCCGACCATCTTGGTGCCGTAGGCGATTGCCGCTTCGGAGTGGAAGGTGCCGTTCTTGCCGGTGAAACCCTGGCAGATGACCTTGGTGTTCTTGTCGATCAGGATGGCCATGTCTTTGATGATTTCTGTTGCGGACGATCGGTCGTGGGGTCAGTCGGTTAGTTGATTCGCCGGTAGACGCCGCTGAGCACGTCGCTCCAACCTTCGGCATCGGGCGAGAACTGAATTTTCATCGCATAGCTGTCGTCGTCGATGATCTCATAAACGTGGCGCGCGTTGCCGCGCAGCGAGCCGCGCACCAGTGTCAGCACCTTTCCGACCCAGGAGCCGGACGCGGGCGACGGCGCGTAGTAGCCGAGCGAATCGTGCCAGAACAATTTGTAGAGCCGGTCGTCGCGGTCATAGGTGAACAGGCCATGCGTGGCAAAACTCTGCTTGCCGTCGCGCATCTGGCGGGTGTCCTGGATGAGATAGAAGCCGTTGAGATCCATGCGGGCCGTGACATGCGAGGTCGCCGGCCCGCCTGCGAGCCAGCGCGACGGATAGACCGTTTCCTCGCCGTTCCATTCGCCTGCAAACGCGCTGAGCCTGCGATGCTCTTCCAGCGGCGTCGGTGCGGCGAGATGGTCTTCAGCCATGGCGACTAGCTCCCTTTGACGGCCTTGACGATCTTCTGCGCGGCGTCGTCGAGATCGTCGGCCGGCAGCACGTTGAGGCCCGATTCCCGGATGATCTTCTTGCCCTGTTCGACGTTGGTGCCCTCGAGCCGCACCACCAGCGGCACCTTCAGGCCGACATCCTTCACCGCAGCGACCACGCCCTCGGCGATCACGTCGCATTTCATGATGCCGCCGAAGATGTTGACCAGGATGCCCTTCACATTGGGATCCGCGGTGATGATCTTGAAGGCGGCCGCCACCTTTTCCTTGCTGGCGCCGCCGCCGACGTCGAGAAAGTTCGCCGGCGCCATGCCGTAGAGCTTGATGATGTCCATGGTCGCCATGGCAAGGCCGGCGCCATTCACCATGCAGCCGATATTGCCGTCCAGCGCGACGTAGTTGAGGTCGTATTTCGACGCCTCGATCTCCTTGGCGTCCTCCTCGGTCTCGTCGCGCAGCGCCACCACCTCGGCATGACGGAACAGCGCGTTGTCGTCGAACGCCACCTTGGCGTCGAGCACGCGCAACTGGCCCTGCCTGGTGACGACCAGCGGGTTGATCTCGAGCATCGCCATGTCCTTGGCGAGGAAGACGGCATAGAGTTGCGCCACCAGTTGCTCTGCCTGCCTGGCGAGATCGCCGGTCAGGTTCAGCGCCTTCGCCGCCGTGCGGCCATGGTGGCCCATGATGCCGGTGGCAGGGTCGACCGAGAAGGTGACGATCTTTTCCGGAGTGGAATGCGCGACGTCCTCGATATTGACGCCGCCTTCGGTCGACACCACGAACGACACTTTGGACGTTTCGCGGTTCACCAGCATCGAGAGATAAAACTCCTGGGTGATATCGGAGCCTTCCTCGATGTAGAGCCGGTTGACCTGCTTGCCGTGCGGCCCGGTCTGCACCGTCACCAGCGTTGCCCCGAGCATCTGCCCGGCGAACTCCTTGACCTCGGCGACCGATTTGGCGATGCGCACCCCGCCCTTGTCGCCGGCGCTGGCCTCCTTGAACCTGCCCTTGCCGCGACCGCCGGCATGGATCTGGCTCTTCACCACCCAGATCGGCCCGGGAAGCGATTTCGCCGCGGCCTCGGCTTCCTCCGGGCGCAGCACCGGCACGCCCCTTGAGATCGGCACGCCGAATTCATGCAGCAGCGCCTTGGCCTGATATTCGTGGATGTTCATTTTGAGGCGCTCCCCAAAGCCTTAGGCAGCGAACTCTATGGAATTCGCACCGGTTCCGTGTGGCATACCATATACCAAGATTGAGTCCAAACCCCAGCCGGTTCTTTTGGCCGGGAAAGGCGTTCAGCGGCCGAGCAGGTCGGGCGCGATCTTCTTGCAGGCCTCGACCAGACCCTGCACGGCGCCGACCGACTTGTCGAACCCTTCGCGGTCCTTGCCGGAGAGTTCGATCTCGACGATGCGCTCGACGCCCCTCGCGCCGATCACGACGGGGACGCCGACATACATGTCCTTCACGCCGTATTCGCCGTTGAGATAGGCGGCGCAGGGCATCACGCGCTTCTTGTCGCGCAGATAGCTCTCGGCCATCGCGATCGCGGAGGCCGCAGGCGCGTAGTAGGCCGAGCCGGTCTTCAGGAGATTGACGATCTCGGCGCCGCCGTTGCGGGTGCGGTCGACGATCTCGTCCAGCCGCTTCTGCGAGGTCCAGCCCATCTTGACGAGGTCGGGCAGCGGAATTCCGGCGACCGTGGAGTAGCGCACCAGCGGAACCATGGTGTCGCCGTGGCCGCCCAGCACGAAGGCCGTGACGTCCTCGACCGAGACGTTGAACTCGTCGGCGAGGAAATAGCGAAAACGTGCAGAATCCAGCACGCCCGCCATGCCCACCACCTTCTTGTGCGGCATGCCCGAGGCCTTCTGCAGCGCCCAGACCATGGCGTCGAGCGGGTTGGTGATGCAGATGACGAAGGAATTGGGGGCGTATTTCTTGATGCCGGCGCCGACCTGTTCCATGACCTTCAGATTGATGCTCAGGAGGTCGTCGCGGCTCATGCCCGGCTTGCGCGGCACGCCGGCGGTGACGATGCAGACGGCGGCGTTATCGAGCGCCTCGTAGGAATTGGCGCCGGTGAAGTTCGCGTCGAACCCGTCGACCGGGGAGGACTGCGCGATATCGAGCGATTTGCCCTGAGGTACGCCCTCGGCGATATCGAACATCACCACATCGCCCAAGTTCTTCAGACCGATGAGGTGAGCCAGCGTTCCGCCGATCTGACCTGAGCCAATCAAAGCAATCTTGTCGCGCGCCATGGGAAGTCTGTCCTTTGAACCCGAACGGGAGGGAGGTTGGAAAAGCTGAACGGCTGGTTATCCCTTTCGACCGGCCCGTTCAAGTCGCGCCGGGCCCAATTATCGACCCGGCCTTGACTTCGATCAGACCTCCGACGCCTTTGTTCGGCCATCGCGCCGGCTCGTGGAGCGGATCGCTACCCTGCCACCCGCGGCGTCGCAAAGCGTACACTAGGTCTCGACCAGGCCGGTGGTGGCACCGCTTGCCGCCGAATCCTTCCGCCCATGCGGCAGCGCCAGGTAGGAATCCGAACTCATCTCGATCAGCCGCGAGGCGGTCCGCTTGAACTCGTTGGCCTCATGGCCCTCGGTCGCAATATAAAGTGACAGCGGATCGGCCTCCGCCGAGGCCATCAGCTTCACCGCATTGTCATAAAGCGTGTCGATCAGGGCGATGAACCGCTTGGCGGCATTGCGTTCCGGATAGTCCATCACGGGAATGCGGTCGACGATGATGGTATGATAGTCGTGCGCCAGGCGCAGATAGTCGGAAGCCGCGCGCGGCTTTTCGCAGAGGTCGGCAAACGAAAATCGCGCCACCCCGCGCGAAGAGCACGGCACATGCAGGACGCGGCCCTTGATCGAAATGTCGCGCGGCCTGCACTTGGCATTGCCGGTCATTTTCGCCCAGGCCCTGTCGTGCGCGGCATCGGCCTCACGGTCCGCCGGGACCTGCCACATCTTGACGCCGGCGAGCTTCTCCAGCCGGAAATCGGTGCGCGCGTCCAGCCGCAACACATCCATATGGGACTTGATCTGCGCGATGAAGGGCAAAAACAGCGCGCGATTGAGCCCTCCCTTGTAGAGATCGTCGGGCGCGACGTTGGACGTCGCCACCACCACGGTGCCGAGTTCGAGCAGCTTTGCAAACAACCGTCCGAGGATCATCGCGTCCGCAATGTCGGTGACGTGAAATTCGTCGAAGCACAACAGCCAGGCCTCGTCGAAGATCGAGGAGGCCGTGAGCGCGATGACGTCGGCATCGGCCATCTCGCCGCGCGCGATGTTTTGCCGGTAGCCGTAGATCCGCTCATGCACCTCGGCCATGAATTCGTGGAAATGTGCGCGGCGCTTGTGCTTGACCGGACTTGCCTGAAAAAACAGGTCCATCAGCATGGTCTTGCCGCGGCCGACCTCGCCGTGAACATAGAGGCCGCGCGGCGCAGCTTCGCCCTTATCGGCAAACAGCCGGCCGAACAGCCGCTGCTTGCGCAGCGGCTTGTAGCCTGCGAGCCGCCGCTCCAGATCAGCGAAGGCGTCGGCGGCTTCGGCCTGGGCTTCATCGGCTTCGATCTCGCCGGAGGCCACCAGAGCCTGATATTGGGCGTGGAACGTGTTGGATGGGGTGGTCAGCATGCCCTCTTTCGGCCTCAACGGGGCAAAAATTGCAAGCCGTGAAATGATGCAGGGGGTATGCAGACATGTCAGCGCGGCGCGCCAATACCCCCTTCCATAGAGCGAGGCGGAAAAGCGCTATGCGCTCAACTGGTAGGAATCCTCGACCACATAGGGTCCGCCGCCGGTCGAGGCGCGAGAGGAGAACAGCACGAAGCGATCCGCGGTGAACACCTTGCTCGGAAAATAGCCGCGCACCGAGAGATAGTCTGCAACGTCCCGGCTGGAGGCGTCTCTCAGCCGCGCCAGTGTCACATGCGGGATGAATTTGCGGCCTTCGGGATCGAGGCCGATGCGCTGCATCATGCGCTCCAGCTCGGCCTGCAGCTCGATCAGCGGCCGGCTCGGCAGGATGGTGGCGACCACCGCGCGCGGCTTGCGGCCGCCGAAGCTGGAAAGGCCCTGCACCGTGACTTCAAACGGCTTGCGATTGACCCGAACCAGTATCGAGGCGATCTCGTTTGCGGAGGCGCCGTCGATGTCGCCGATAAAGCGCAAGGTGACGTGGTAGTTTTCGGGATCGACCCAGCGGGCGCCAGGAAGGCCACCCCGCAAGCTGGAAAGCGTCTGGCCGACATCGGCCGGAATTTCCAGTCCAGTGAACAAGCGCGGCATCGTCAGCTCCCGATGCTTGGACCCGATCGAAAGTCGGCTCAGGCCCGAACCAATCCCGGCAACGAATCACCGATACCTTATTTGTACCGTAGTTGTGTGACCCTGCGAAGCATCCGGCGTTAACGAAGCGGCAAGCATCCGTAGATGCCCGGATGAGGTTTTTCGCTGCCTGTTTTTCAACTGTGTTGCTCCCGGATCGTGCCAATAAACGCCTGCACCGTGGGCAAAATATTTTTCACGATCACGTCGACACCCTCTGCTGTCGGATGAATCCCGTCTGCCTGATTGAGCTTGGCGTCGGCGGCAACGCCATCGAGGAAAAACCGATAGAGCGGCACGCCGAAGGATTTCGCCAGATCCGGATAGATCGCATCGAAGCGCGTTGCATAGTCGACGCCGTAGTTGGGCGGCGCCAGCATCCCGCACAGGAGAACCGCGACGCCGCGCGCTTTCAGCCTCTTCAAAATATCCGACAGCGCCTGGCGAGTGATTGCGGGATCGATGCCGCGCAGCGCATCATTGGCGCCGAGCTCGACGATCACGGCCGTGGTTCCCTCCGGCACCGACCAGTCGAGCCGGTCGCGGCCGCCGGAGGCGGTGTCGCCGGACACTCCGGCGTTGGCGATATCGACGTCTATATCTTTGTCTTTCAAGGCTTTTTGCAGCCTGGCCGGGAACGCGGAGGGTCCTGGCAACCCGTGACCGGCGCTCAAGGAATCGCCGAGCACAACCATTTTGATGGGCTTTGATTCGGTCGCGGCCGCCGCTTGTGCCAATGCGGGGCCCGCTGTCATCATCGCGACCATCAACACGACTATGTGCACGAGCATCGGCGCTCGCCTCTCGACCGCCACGGCGGAAGTGCCATATGACCGAGCCATGGACAGTCGCATCGAACCCTCGCAATTCGCCGGCCTCGCGCCGGACACCATTTCCATCTCGAACGTCAATCTCTCGCTCAGCACCGGCGCTGCGCGCGTTCATATCCTCAAGGATATCAGCCTGCGCGTGGCCTCCGGCGAGGCGATCGGCCTGGTCGGGCCGTCGGGCTCCGGCAAATCCACGCTGTTGATGGTGATGGCGGGATTGGAACGTCCTGACAGCGGAGAGGTGGTGGTCAACGGCACGCCTTTCAATGCCCTCGACGAGGATGCCTTGGCGCGTTTCCGCGGACGCCACGTCGGCATCGTCTTCCAGTCCTTTCATCTGATTCCGACCATGACGGCGCTGGAGAACGTCGCCGTGCCGCTGGAACTCGCGGGCGATCCCGATGCGGCCAGGCGCGCCGCGCAAGAGTTGGCGTCGGTCGGCCTCGGCGATCGTCTGCATCATTATCCGACCCAGCTTTCCGGCGGCGAGCAGCAGCGCGTCGCGCTGGCGCGGGCGCTGGCGCCGGACCCCGCGATTCTCGTGGCCGACGAGCCCACCGGAAACCTGGACGAGGCGACGGGGAAGCAGATCGTCGACCTGCTCTTCACCAAGCACGCCGAACGCGGCATGACGCTCGTGCTGGTGACCCACGACTCGTCGCTGGCGCAGCGCTGCGACCGCGTGGTGCGGCTGCGCTCGGGCCGGATCGAGGCGGAGAGCGCCGACCGCAAAGCCGCTTCATGAGCATCGCCGCCGAACGCCTCGACGGCGGCCGCGAGGCCGCGCTCTCGCTGCGCTATGCCTTGCGCGAACTGCGCGGGGGCCTGCGCGGCTTCTACGTTTTCATCGCCTGCATCGCGCTCGGCGTCATGGCGATCGCCGGAGTCGGCTCGCTCGCCGCGAGCCTTTCCGAAGGGCTGGCCCGCGAGGGCCGCACCCTGCTCGGCGGCGACGTCGCATTCGTGCTGTTCCAGCGCGAGGCGAAGGCGGACGAAGTAGCATTTCTGCGCTCACGCGGACAGCTGTCGGTGGCGGCGACCCTGCGTGGCATGGCGCGCACCGCCGACGGAAGACTCGCACTGGTCGAGATGAAGGCGGTCGACGACAGCTACCCGCTGCTGGGCCGGTTGACGCTCGAACCAGACATGCCGATCGGCGATTTGCTGGCGGAGCATGACGGCGTGTTCGGCGCCGCCGCCGATCCGACCCTGCTGGCGCGGCTCGATCTGAAAATCGGCGACAAGCTCACGATCGGCGACGCCAGCTTTCAGATCCGCAGCGTCGTCGATGCCGAACCCGACAGGCTTGCGAGCGGCCTTGGCTTCGGACCGCGCTTTCTGGTCAGCGAGGCGGCCTTGCGCGCGACCGGTCTGGTGCAGCCCGGCAGCCTGGTGCGCTGGATCTACCGGGTCAAGCTGCCGGACGATGCGGCCGACGGTCGCGCCATCGCCAGACTCATAGAGGAGTCCCGGCGTGCCGCTCCGGAAGCCGGCTGGGAGGTTCGCAGCCGCGCCAATGCCTCGCCGCAGCTCGAGCGCAGCATCGACCGGTTCACGCAATTCCTGACCCTGGTCGGTCTTGCCGCGCTGCTGGTCGGCGGCGTCGGCGTGGCCAACGCGGTGAAAAGCCATGTCGACCGCCGCCTCGACGTGATCGCGGTCTTCAAGGCGCTGGGCGCCACCGGCCGCGACGTGTTTTCGATCTATCTCACGCAGGTGATCTTGCTGGCGGTTCTCGGCTCGCTGATCGGGCTTATCCTCGGTGGCGCGTTGCCATTCGTCATCGTGGGCCTGTTCGGAAAGCTGTTGCCGCTGCCGGTGCTGCCGGCGCTGCACCCGGACGAACTCGCGCTGTCCTTCGCCTATGGTCTTCTGACCGCGCTCGCCTTCGGCCTGTGGCCGCTCGGCCGCGTCCATGACGTGCCGGTGGCGGCGCTGTTTCGCGATGCCGTCAGCGCCGAATGGCGCCGGCCGCGCTGGCGTTATCTCGCGCTGATGGCGCTTGTGATCGCGCTGCTGATCGCGGTCGTGATCGGGCTTGCCTATGACAGACGCATCGCCGCCGTGTTCGTGGTGGCCGCGGCCGTCGTGTTCGCGCTGTTGCGCGGCATCGCGGCCGGCATCATGTCGCTGGCGCGACATTTGCCTCGCTCACGCTTTCCCATGTTGCGGCTGGCGATCGCCAACATCCATCGGCCGGGCGCGCTCACCCCCTCGGTGGTGCTCTCGCTCGGGCTGGGGCTCGCGGTCCTGGTCACCGTCACCCAGATCGACGGCAATCTGCGACGGCAGTTTCTGGCCTCGCTGCCGGAGCGCGCGCCGTCGTTCTTCTTCATCGACATTCCCTCCACGGACGCGAGCCGCTTTGCCGCCTTTCTCAAGCAGATCGAGCCGCAATCGACGGTCGAGGACGTCCCGATGCTGCGCGGGCGCATCGTCGCCGCGCGCGGCGTGAGAGCGGAAGACCTCCATCCGTCGGAGGATTCCGAATGGGTGCTGCAAAGCGACCGCGGCCTGACCTACACCGGCGAAATCCCCAAGGGCTCGAAGATCGTCGCGGGAAAATGGTGGGGCGTCGATTATGACGGCCCGCCGCTGGTCTCGATCGAGAAGAAGATCGCGGACGGCCTCGGCCTCAAACTGGGCGACGAAATCGTCGTCAACGTGCTGGGGCGCGACATCCCGGCGCGGATCGGCAACATGCGCAGCATCGACTGGCAGGGACTCGGCATCAACTTCGTGCTGGTATTCTCGCCCAACGCTTTCAGGGGCGCGCCACATAGTCACGTGGCGACCCTCACCGAAGCTGTTCCGGATGCGAAGGACGACGCCCGCATCATCAAGCAGGTGGCGGACGCCTTTCCGATGGTGACAAGCGTGCGGGTGCGCGAGGTGATGGAGACCATCGGCGCGGTGGTCACCAACCTGGCGCTGGCGATCCGCGGCGCCAGCGCGGTGACGCTGATCTCCGCCATCCTGGTGCTGGGCGGCGCGCTCGCCGCCGGGCATCGCCACCGGGTCTATGACGCCGTGATTCTCAAGACCCTTGGCGCGACGCGCGCACGACTGCTCGGCGCCTATGCGATGGAATATCTGATGATCGGGCTGGCCACCGCCGTGTTCGGCGTGATCTCGGGTTCGATCGCCGCCTACCTGATCGTCACCCGCCTGATGACCCTGAGCTTCATCTGGCAGGCCGGCAGCGCGGCCGGCGTGGTGGTCGCGGCGCTGATCGTCACGGTCGGACTGGGGCTCGCCGGTACGCTTTTGGCGCTGAACCAGAAACCGGCCTCGGTGTTGCGGAATTTATGAAAATGGCGCATTGCAGCGCCGATTCGGCCTCCTGACACCCTGTTTCGGCGAAATCGGCTGAACGCAGCGACATTCGGCCGCGCATGGAGGCTTGCGGCGGATGTGATAGTTTCCCATCTCACGCTTGGGTTAGATGCCGCGGCTTGATGACACAAAATTAATGTCCGCAGGTCGGCGCATCTAGGATAGATTCTGACGAGCCGGCGATCCCGCCCTCGCGCCCCGCCGGGCAAACTATGGGAAATTCCACCATGTCGGACCTAGACCGCAACTACGCATCTCCTTTCGGCCGGGCCGCCGGGCGTGTTGACGCCGCGACCGTCGACGCCGGTCTGCGCGCCTACATGCTGCGCATCTACAACTACATGAGCATCGGCCTTGCGATCACCGGCTTCGCCGCGCTCGGCGTTTATATGGCGGCGGTGACCAGCGATCCATCGGGCGCCGCGGCCAAGATCGGCAATGCGTTCCTGACGCCGTTCGGCTATGCGATGTTCGTAAGCCCGCTCAAGTGGCTGTTCATCCTGGCACCGCTTGCCATGGTGTTCGTGATCTCCGCCGGCATCAATCGCCTCGCACCGTCGACCGCCCAGCTGTTGTTCTGGGTATTTTCGGCGCTGATGGGCGTGTCGCTGTCGTCGATTTTCCTGGTGTACACGCACACCTCGATCGTGCGGGTGTTCTTCATCACCGCAGCGACCTTCGGAGCACTGAGCCTTTACGGCTACACCACGCGGCGTGACCTGACCGGGTTCGGCTCGTTCCTGTTCATGGGCCTGATCGGCGTCATCATCGCGAGCCTCGTGAACCTGTTCCTGGTCAGCTCCGCGCTGCAATTCGTGGTCTCGATCGTCGGCGTGCTGGTGTTCGCAGGGCTGACCGCCTGGGACACCCAGCGGCTGAAGAACGACTACATCTACGGCTATGCTTCTGCCGGCGGCGACGTCGCGGAACGCGCCTCGATCGTCGGTGCATTGTCGCTGTACCTGAACTTCATCAACCTGTTCACGCTGCTGCTGCAGCTGCTCGGCCAGCGCGACGGCTGATCGGCGGAACAACCGGATCATCAAATCGAGCCCCGGCCTGGTCGCCGGGGCTTTTGCTTTGGGCGGACCACTTTCTTCCGCGAAGCCAGATCTCACATAGCCCAAAAAGCCGCTACACAGTTTTCCGGATCATGCGCTAATCTTGCGTCCCATGCCCACGCTCGACATCAGGCCGGCCGGCGAGGCCGACCTTCCCTTCATCACCGGAATCTACGACCACGCGGTGCGCTATGGCACGGCGACGTTCGAACTGATCGCGCCCGACCTTGCCGAGATGACGCGGCGCTATCGCTCGCTGAGGGACGGCGGCTTTCCCTATTTTGCCGCCGCGCTCGACGGCCGCGTCGTCGGATACGCCTATGCCGGCCCGTACCGGCCTAGGCCGGCCTATCGCTTCACGGTGGAGAACTCGATTTACCTTGAGCCCGCCATCCACCGCCGCGGGATCGGCCTGCAACTGCTGCAACGGCTGATCGTCGAATCCGAGGCGCGCGGTTATCGGCAGATGATCGCGGTCATCGGCGACTCCGCCAACACCGGATCGATCGGCGTGCACGCCAGGACCGGATTCAAGATGATCGGCACCCACCCGAATGTCGGCTTCAAGTTCGGCCGCTGGCTGGACACCGTGATGATGCAGCGCGCGCTCGGCGAGGGCGCCACCAGCGTGCCGGCGGAGAACGGCTAGACCAGCGCCAGCTTGCGGTCGATCGCGAGCAGCACGCGATCGAGTTCATGGCTGCGGCGCAGAATGAGCCCGGTTGCCGAAATCACGCTGTACATGCCCTGTTTGCGCGCAAGCCGCGGATCCTTTTCGATCCGGTAGATCGGCACCTCGGACGCACGGCGGAACACCGAAAACACCGCGCGATCGCGCAGGAAATCGATGGCGTAGTCGCGCCACTCGCCATCGGCGACCATCCGTCCATACAGATTCAAAATGCGGTTGAGTTCGAAGCGATTGAATGTCACCCGGCTCGGCACGGGACTCGCAACGGCGGCGCGTGCCGCTGCGAGACCTCCGCTTGGATCGGCATCCTCCGACATCAGACTCATGGAGCGCCTCCTGTCATTTCCCTGACATGATCGCGCCAACCGGCGAGTGCTGCAAGAGGCGGTTAGTCTGATGGAGCAGCCAGGAAGACGGGCGCAACGGATCTTGGACTCCAAGCCGGTATCGCCGCTCGTTCCGCGCCACGGTTTCTTGCAGGAAGTCACTGACGGGAATGTCAAATCCGCCGCGCGCCGTCACGGGATCGTTAGCGGAATCATAATACCGCCCCTTTTCCGCCCATCGCCCGCCCTCGTGGAATGCCATTAAGGGTGCACTGCGTTGGCCCGGTCCTTTCGGTTCCGGATTCCTCAGCCCCCAGCCCCCCGGGATTGTCAGGATCGGGCCTATCGCAGGTCCTACTGGGCCAACGAGAGTTGGTCCTTTTTCGTTTTTTGGAGACCGGCGGCGGAAGCGATGGGCGCCAATGCCGTGGCGAGCCCGGCCGCAAGGACAATCTCAGCAAGACCTTCTCAGTTCAGCGATTTGTACGTCGCGCCTAACATCGGCCCCGGGCGATCAAGGTTGCCGTCCTGGACATACACCACGGCGCCATCGACGCCCTCGCGTGCTACATTTTCAACCGGCACGGTCCAGCTTCCTGCATTGCCGTTCCAGTCGCCCACCTTCAGGAGGTTGCGCACAACATTGTAGTAGGTGAGTTCGCGACCGCGATTCTCGCCGCGGCTGATCGCAATCGCCACCGCCTTCGAGATCGGACAAATCCAAACCTCGCCGTGCATCGCGGCCGGACCCTTGCTGGAAGCCGCGACCGAGACCGTGATCTGCTTGCCTTCCTGGCTCATTGTCACCGGCACCGACATCACGTGGTCGTTCTTCCTCGTCGCGCCGATTGCGCTTTCGATGCCGGCGCGGTCGCTGCCGACCACTTGCGCCGTTCCGTTGACGATCGCCTGCGGTGTATAGACATCGCGATCGCCGCGCATCTTCGAATAGGCCCTCTGGCGCGCCGAGAAACGCGAATCGGCCAGCGTGTCCTTCCAGCCGAGATAATCCCAGTAGTCGATCGGCATGCTCAGTGCGATGACGGAAGGGTCGTTGGCGAGCTCGCCGAGGACCTTGTCCGCCGGCGGACAGGATGAGCAGCCCTGTGAGGTGAAGAGTTCAACCACCGCGCGCGGATCGGCATGGGCGGGACTTATGATGGCAATAATCGCG
>Ga0265339_10001951_pt1 | contig 15149 bp, 13 predicted proteins | sample 4CB219metaG_FD_202085 | JGI IMG/M metagenome (GOLD analysis project Ga0265339, IMG submission 202085) | Rhizosphere microbial communities from Carex aquatilis grown in University of Washington, Seatle, WA, United States - 4-CB2-19 metaG | ecosystem: Host-associated > Plants > Roots >... | reverse complement strand
GCCTGGCAGGTGTCGGACTGGGTGCAGGCGTTGCCGTCGTTGCAGGCGGTGCTGTTGGCCTTGGCCGGGTTCGAGCACGTGCCGCTGGTGGGATCGCAGGTGCCCGCGACGTGGCACTGATCGAGCGCCGCGCACGTGACGGGGTTGCTGCCCGTGCAGGTGCCGGCGACGCACGTGTCGGTCTGCGTGCACGCGTTACCGTCGTTGCAAGCCGTTCCGTTCGTGACGACGGTGTGGACGCAGCCCGAGGCCGGGTCGCAGCTGTCGGCCGTGCACGGGTTGTTGTCGTCGCAAGAGATGGCGGCGCTCGAGCACGACCCGCCCGAGCACACGCCCGCGGCGACGTGGCACTTGTCGTTCGTGCAGGCGATCCCGTTGTTGGGCTGGCAGCTGCCCGTCGCGTTGCAGACCTGGCATGCGCCGCACGAGCTCATCGAGCAGCAGAACCCGTCGACGCAGTTGCCGCTCTGGCACTGGGAGGCCCGGTTGCACGTGCCGCCGTTGGCCTGCGCGCCCTTGCACATGCCGGTCGGCATGAGGTCGCAGTAGTTGCCGGTCGAGCAGTCGCCGTCGCCCGCGCAGCTCGTGCGGCAGCCTGTCGTGCCGTTGCAGACGTACGGCGCGCAGCTCGAGGTCGCCGACGTGTCGCACACGCTGGCCGCGCACACGCCCGGCTTGACGAGCGTCGAGGAATTGATGGGGCATGAGGCGGGCGCGCAGGTCGTGCCGTCCGCGTACTTCTGGCAGCCGCCCGCGCCGTCGCACTTGCCGTTCGTGCTGCACGTCGTGGGGCCGAGGTCGGTGCAGAACGACGAGGGCGCCGGCGTGCCCGGGGCGACCGGCGCGCAGGCGCCCGTGCCCGAGACGTTGCACGCCTGGCAAGCGGGGCAGCTCGGGCTGCCGCAGCAGACGGTGTCGACGCAGTTGCCGCTGATGCACTGGCTGCCGGACGCGCAGGTGAGGCCGTTGGCCTTGAGCGCGCAGTTGCCGGCGCCCTGGCAGGTGTAGGGCGAGACGCAATCGCCGTCGCCCGCGCACGTGACCTTGCAGGCGTTCGTGCCGCACACGTAGGGCGTGCAGCCGGAGGTGGTCGGCGGCGCGCACGTGCCCGAGCCCGTGCAGTGCGAGACATGCGTCAAGGTCGAGATCGAGCAGGAGGCGGCGCCGCACGCGACGCTCGAGCTCGCCTGCTCGCAAGCGCCGCCGCCGTTGCAGTTGCCCGTGTTTCCGCAGGGCGGGTTCGCGGCGCAGCCGCCGTGCGGCTCGGGGACGCCGCCGCCGACGTTCGCGCACGAGCCTGTCGCGCACGTCTGACAGAGCCCGCACGAGGACGACGCGCAGCACACGCCGTCGACGCAGAAGTTGCCCGTCAGGCAGTCGGCCGTCTGCGTGCACGTCTGGCCGAGGCGGCGCTTGTTGCCGCACAGGTTCGTCTGCGGATCGCAGATGTCGGGCGCGAGGCAGTCGGCGTCGACGGTGCAAGCGGCCTTGCACGCCGACAGGCCGTTGCAGAGGTAGGGCGCGCACGACAGCGTCGTCGGGGGCTTGCACGTGCCCTTGCCGTCGCACGAGCGCACCTGGGTCAGCGTCGACAGGCTCGCCGGGCACGACGCGGGCGCGCAGGCCGTGCCGGCGGCGTAGAGGCGGCACGCGCCGTTGCCGTCGCACGCGCCGTCCGTGCCGCAGCTCGAGGCGCCCTGGTCGACGCAGCGGCCGCGCGGATCGCTGTTGCCGTCGACGATGTTGCCGCAGTGGCCGAGCGATCCCGACAGCACGCACGAGGTGCACGTGCCGGCGCAGGCCGAGTCGCAGCAGACGCCCTGCGCGCAGAAGGTCGACTGGCACTCGCTGCCGTCGGCGCACGTCTTGCCGAGCCCCTTGAGGCCGCACGAGCCGTTCGTGCAGACGGCGGGGGACGCGCAGTCGGCGTCGGTCGTGCACGCGGCCCTGCACACGCCGGCCCCGCACTCGAAGGGGAAGCACGAGCTCGCCGCCGGCGTCACGCACGCGCCCTGGCCGTCGCAGGTCGAGCCGGGCGTGAAGGTGGTCGTGGTCGCGGGGCAGGTCGAGGCGGCGCACGAGGTGCCGACCGCGTACTTCTGGCAGGCGCCCGCCTGGCACTTGCCGTTCGTGCCGCAGCTCGCGGGCCCTTGATCGGCGCAGAGGTCGGCCGGGTCCTGCGCGTCGTTCGGGACGTTGGTGCAGGTGCCGAGCGTGCCCGTGAGCGCGCACGAGGTGCACGCCCCGGCGCAGGCCGAGTCGCAGCAGACGCCCTGCGCGCAGAACCCCGAGCCGCACTCGTTCGCGTTCGAGCACGAGGCGCCCCGCATCTTCTTGCCGCACGAGTTGCCGTTGCAGACGTTGGGCTGGACGCAGTTGTTGTCCGTCGCGCACGCGTTGAAGCAGGTGTTGCCGTTGCACGTGTACGGCGCGCAGGGCAGCGAGTCGGGCGGCGCGCACTGGCCCGTCGCGCTGCACGTCGACGCCGGCGTGTAGACGTTGCCCGAGCAGCTCTCGGGCGCGCACACGGTCCCGACCTTGTACTTCTGACAGCCGCCGCTGCCGTCGCAGCGTCCGTTCGTCCCGCAGGTCGTCGCGCCCTGGTCGGCGCAGAGGCCCTTCGTGTCCACGGAGCCCGTCGCGAGCGGCGTGCAGTGGCCCATCGTCGAGGGCAGTGCGCAGCTCTTGCACGCGCCCGTGCAGGCGCCGTCGCAGCACACGCCCTCGACGCACATGCCCGAGAGGCACTGCGCGTCGGCGGTGCACGTCACGCCGAGGTTCTCCTTGCCGCAGGCGCCGTTGACGCACGCGTGGCCGGTCTCGCACTGGCTGTCGTTCGTGCACGACGTCGTGCAGGCCGTCGCCGTGCACAGGAACGGCGAGCAGTTCTGCACGCCCTGCGGGCGGCAGGCGCCCTTGCCGTCGCACGTGCCCGGCGTGTTGCGCCGCGTGCCCGTGCACGAGGCGGCGATGCAGACCGTCTCGGCCGCGTACTTCTCGCAGCCGCCGAAGCCGTCGCAGATGCCCGTCGTCCCGCAGGTCGTCGCGCCCTGGTCGACGCACTGGCCGCGCGGATCGGCGACGCCGCGATCGATGGGCCAGCACGTGCCCTTGCGGTCCGGCAGCGCGCACGAGACGCAGCTGCCGCCGCAGGCGACGTTGCAGCACACGCCGTCGGCGCAGAACCCCGAGGCGCAGTCGCTGCCCTTCGTGCAGTTCGCGCCCTTCATCTTCACGCCGCAGCTGCCGGCGACGCACTGCTGGCCGCTCGCGCAGTCGCTGGTCTGCGTGCACGCCTCGAAGCAGGCGCCCTTGGTGGGGTCGCACGAGTAGGGCGCACAGATCGTCGTGGGGCCCGGCTTGCAGCGGCCGTTGCCGTCGCAGGCGAGGGCGCCGACGACGGCCGTGCCGTCGCACGAGCCCGCCTTGCAGATCGTCCCCGCGACGTGGCGGCGGCAGCCGCCCGCGCCGTCGCAGGTGCCGTCGAACCCGCAGGTCGAGGCGGCGGCGGCCACGCACGCGGACTGATCGCGCGGCGTCGTGCCGGCGATGACGAACGTGCAGGTACCGGCCGAGCCGGCCGCCGCGCAGGTCTTGCACGCCTCGGTGCAGGCGGTGCTACAGCAGACCCCGTCGACGCAGAAGTTGCTCGTGCAGTCGGACGCGCACCCGCAGGCCTCGCCGGCGCCCTTCCTCGAGCCCGCGTCCGAGCCCTTGCAGGTGGCCACGTCCGGCGAGAGCGCGTCCGGCGCCGTGTCGGTGGACGTCTCGGCGACGCCCCCGTCGTGGTGCGCGTCGAGGATCGACGCCGCGTCGGCGTCGCCGTGCTTCGGGGGCGTCCCGTGGCCCCCGCCGCAACCCACGAGCGACGCGACGGCCACCATCGCGACGGCGAGTCCCGCCCCGCGCCGACCTGTCTCAGGGAGGCTCCCGACGAAAATACGCATGACTAAACGAGCGGTTACGGTATCACGTTTCGGCGCAAGGCCGCAAACGCGCGCGCCCGCGGCGCCGCTCGTTGGTCAATGAGGTTAACGAGGCGTCAACCGGAGGCCGTCAGGCCTTGTGCGGGCTGCGGACCTCGTGGGGCAGCGTCTCGAGGAGGGTCTTCAGGTCCTCGGCGTGCTCCTCCTCGACGGCGAGGAGCTCCTCGAGCAGCCGCCGGGTCGTGGGGTCCTTGTCGCCGACGTAGCGGACCATCTCGCCGTACGACTCGATGGCGACGCGCTCGGCGACCAGGTTCTCCTGCAGCATGTCGATGAGCGTCGCGCCCTCGACGTACTCCGAGTGGCTGCGCGCCGCGAGGTTCTGCGGGTTGAGGTCGGGCGCCCCGCCCAGCTGCGTGATGCGCTCGGCGAGGCGATCGGCGTGGCCCTGCTCCTCGTTGGCGTGCTCGAGGAACTCGGCGGCAACGGCCTGCGCGTGGATGCCGGAGGCCATGAAGTAGTGCCGCTTGTAACGCAGCACGCACACGATCTCCGTCGCGAGCGCCTGGTTGAGCAGATCGATCACCGTCGTGACGTCTCCGCGATACCCCTCGGTGACGGCGCCTCGCTCGATGTTCTGGCGCGCGCGTCGGCGCAGCTCACTCACGTCGCTGAGAGCCGCCTTCTTGTTGGCTTGCGCGTCGGTCTCGGTCGTCTTGTTCGGCATGGATCCCTCATGTGTCCTCGCGCGCCGATTGCAAGGGGGCCGCTCAAGGGCCCTCGACCCAGCGGTTGAAGAGGGGGTTCAGGTCGACGTCCGTCGCCGCCGCGAAGACGCGCTCGAAGTCTTCGCTCGTGACGGGGCGGCCCGCGAACGCCCGCGTGTACGCCGCGAGCGCCGCCCAGAAGGCGCGCTCGCCCATCGCGGTCCGCAGCCGGTCCAGGAACAGCGCCGCCTTCGAGTACGTGATGGCGCGCTTCATCTTGAACGACGGGTACTCGCCAGGGAACGTCAGCGCGCGGTCGAGGCCGGCGTCGACCGCGGCCTGGTGGCGCTGGCGCGCGTGGCCGAGCTCGCGCTCGTAGCCGGCGCGGCCCCAGCGGCGCTCCTTGTAGGCCGCGACCATGAACGTCGTGATGCCTTCGTTGAGCCAGAACTGCGACCAATCGGCGGCCGTCAGCGAGTTGCCCCAGACCTGGTGCGCCATCTCGTGCGCGACGAGCCAGTCCTCCTGCGGATCGGCGAGGCGCGGGTCGAGCCCCTCGCGTCCGAGGATCGAGAACGAGCTCACCTCCTGCGCGACGCCGCCGTCGACGACGACCTGGCGGTACACGGCGCGCGGCCACGGCCGCCCCATCTTCTCGACGTAGAAGGCGAGCATGCGATCGTCGTCGGCGAAGACGCGCGCGCGCCAGGGCTCATCCATTGGCTCGCCCGTGAGGTAGTACTCGAACGTCACGTCGCCGGACCGGCGTGTCGTCTTCGTCATCTTCCCCACGGCGAGGCCGAAGAGGTACGGCGACGACGGGTGGTCCTCGCGCCATGTCTGGGTCTGCCCCCGCGCTTCGATCGGGGCGCCGCTCGCGACCAGGGTCTCGCCCGCGGGCACGTCGATCGACAGCGTGAACGTCGCGCGATCGTCGGGGCGATCGCGGCAGACCATCCAGTGGCAGGTCTCGAACGCCGTGTACACCACCGCGGGCCCGAACGTGACGCCCTTCGGCTTGCGCGCCTCGTAGACGACGGTGACCTCGAGCTCCTCTCCCGCCGCGAGGGCCTGGCTCGGGCGCAGCACGAGCGACCCGCCGGCGACGGCCCAGGGCAGGGCGCGGCCGGCCGCCGCGACGGACGACACCTCGATGCCCTCGAGCGGGAAGGCGATCGTCGCGAGGTCGTCCTGCAGGCTCCGCAGGTGGAGGCGCTCGCGCCCCGCGACGCGCTCGTGCGCCCGGTCGATCGAGAGCTCGAGCTCGTAGGCGTGCACGCGGAAGTCGCGGGGGCCGCGGTCGGCGGCCTCGTGGGGGCCCTTGGGCGCGAGCGCGAGGAGGGCGGCGACCGTCAGCGCCGCGCCGTCCACGGGTTCTCGCTCTCGGGCGCGGCCTCGAAGGGCAAGCGGCGCGTGCGGGAGGCCACGGCGAGGAGCACGCCGAGGACGGCGAACGGCCAACCGAACGTCGAGTAGACGCGCGAGGTGTCGAGGACCTTGGCCTCGGCCTCGGTGACGTAGACGGTCGTGTCGTGGCTGACGACCTCGGCCATGATGCGTCCCGAGGCGCTGTCGCGACTCTGCGGCATCGCCGCACCGTATTGCCGCTCGAGCCGGAGCGTGCGGGTCACGAGGAAGAGGCCAAGCAAGATCGAAGCGACGGCGATCGCGCGCGCGACACCTTTCATTCGAGTTCGGAGTATACAGGTTCGGGAGCCGCGTCCGCATGCGTGTCCGCGCCGCCCGCTCGTCGGATTTGCCGCGATCGGCCCGCGCATGGGGGGCGAAACGAATGCAGCACTTGGCCCGTTTCCTCGTACATAATGCGCGCCTCATCTCGATTCGGAGTCCGAATGCTTAAGAAGGTCGAGACTGGCTTCTGGGCGGGGGTGGTCGTTCTTGGAATGGCGGGCATCACGCTCGACTGCGGCGGTCCCGAGGCGTTTCGCGCCGGCGGGAAAGGCGGCAACGGCGGCCCGACCGTCGTGGGCGCGGGCGGCGCGACCGGCGTGGCCGGCGGCGGCGCCGCGGGCCAGACGGGCGCCGCTGGCGACATCCCGCCGCTCTCGGGCACGGCCGGAGATTCTGGCGGCGCGGGATTGGGCGCGGCCGGCGCGGCCGCGACCACGGGCGCGGCGGGCGCCAACGGAAGCGCTGGCGCGACGGGCGCCGCGGGAGCAACCGGCGCCGCCGGTGCGACGGGCGCCGCGGGCGCGACGGGCGCCGCGGGCGCGGGCACGGCGGGCATGGGCGCGGCGGGCGCGACGGCTGGAGCTGGCGGGACGGGCAAGGCGGGCTCGGGCGGCGGCGGCGCGGGCGGCATGGCGGGCGCGGGGGCGGCCGGCTCGACCGGGTCCGCCGGCGCGGGCTGCAACTGCATGCTGAAGGTCCAGTACGAGTGCCGCCAGAACGGCCCCTCGGTTCTCCAAGCCGAGTACTCGATCAAGGTCGTCAACACCGGCACGACGAGCATCCCGCTCAACAGCGTGAGCGTTCGTTATTGGTACACGATCGACGGCACCGGCGCGCAGGCCGGCACCTGCGCGAGCATGGCGCACCCGTGCACGGTGGCCTTCCAGAGCCCGGCGGCGAACAAGCCGACCGCCGATCAATACGCGCTGATCTCGTTCGGGAGCGGCACGCTCGCGCCCGGCGCCGACACGGGCGAAGTCCAGGTCACCATGCACGGTTCGGGCACGTACAACCAGACGAACGACTACTCGTTCTCCGACACGGGCGCAAACTTCCTCGACGAGATGCACATCGCCGGCTACGTCTCCGGCAAGCTGCTCTGGGGCGCCGCCCCGTAGCTCACTCGCGATCGCGGATCGAGGGCGCGGGGAGCTGCGGGCCCGTCGCGAATCGGTAGGTCTCGCCGGGCACGGGCATGGCCCACGTCGCGCCTCGCGGGCCACGCGCGCCGGGCGCGGGCGCGGGGTCGAGCGGCGCGACGCCGCGCCCGCCCTTGCCGAGGAAGTGCTCGACCCGATCGACGAACTGGTTGAGCTTCCTCTCGTCGAGGACGACGGGGACGGGCGCGAGCGTGGCGCTCCACGGCCGCAGGAAGTCCTCCCAGTGGCCGGCCATGACGTAGCGGGCGTTGCCCCAGCGGAGCACCTCGTCCGGGTACTCGTCGACGTAGGTGAAGCCCGGCACGCAGGCGATGTGAACGTCGACGTCGCGCCCCGGCAGCGGGGTGCCGGGCAGGAGGCCGTGCGGCGGCCCGGCGGCGGCGTCCATGTAGTGGATGCGGAACGCGGGCTCGCCACGCTCGTCGAGGAGATCGATCACGTAGGCCCACGGGTAGCCGACGTGGAAGTCGCTGCCCTTGTGGGGCGCGTCGGCGCGCGGGGTCTTCTGGCGGCCGCCGAACATCTCGAAGTTCACCTTGAAGAGCTCGAGGTGAGGGGCGTGCGCGGAGTGCAGCGGAACGACGCGGAAGACCGGCGGCACGCACCTGTCGACGGGCTTGGCCTGATCAGCGATGTCGAGCGGCCGCACGCACGAGAAGCGAGCGGCGTACGCGCCGAGCTCGTTGGTCGTCGAGCGATCGGCGACGAGGGCGGCGCGGCCTTTGGCGATCACGCCGGTGTCGAGGAGCCCGCCCACGTCGCCCGCGTGATCGACGTGGCCGTGGCCGACGAGGATGAGCGTCGTGTCGCCGATGGGCGTGCCCTCGACGCCGGCGCGGATGGCGTTCGCGTCGGGCGCGATGTCGACGCCCGAGACGAGCACGGGCGCGGTGTGGTTCGAGAAGTACGGGGCGAGGAGCAGATACTGGCCGCGCCACCTGATGCCCCAGCCGCCGGACCCGTAGTAGTGCATGACGACCGCGCCGGCCGGCGCGTCGAAGTCGGCGGGGCGGCTCGCGAGCGCGTGCTCGGGGACGCGCTGGTTCTTGACCGTGAGGCCGTGCGCCGAGGCGAGCAGCGCGACGGCGGCGAGCGCGAGCCTCATCGAGATCGCTCGTCGAGCTTCTGGTGGAGCCGCTCGACATCGGCGCGCAGGGCGCGCATCTCCGTCACGAGATCGGGCGCGTCCTTCTCCGGGTGGCCGAGGAACCAGGCCGCGAGGAACCCCGACAGCGTGCCGAAGAGGCCGACGCCCGAGAACATCAGGATCGCGGCGATGAACCGGCCGCCCGACGTCACGGGGTAGCGATCGCCGTAGCCGACCGTCGTGATCGTCGAGATGGCCCACCACACGGCGTCCTCGGCGGTCCGGATGTTCGAGTCCGGCGTCGTCTCGAAGCTGAGGATGGCGATGCTCGCGAAGACGATGAGCAGGATGGCGAGCATCGACGTCGCGAGGAACGCGCTCTCGGCGCGGCGGCGGAGGATGGCGCCCGCGACGATGCGGGTCGCGCGCGCGCCGCGCAGCACGCGGAGCACGCGCACGATGCGGACGGCGCGCCCCCAGCGCGTGAAGCTGACCATCGGCACCGACGACAGGAGGTCGAGCCACCCCCAGCGCGAGAAGTAGCGCCACCGGTTCGGCGCCTTCCAGAGGCTGACGACGAAGTCGACGAGGAAGATGATGCACACGCCGTGGTCGGCGAGGTCGAGGATGCTGACCGTCTCGGGCGCGAGCCGCGCGGCCGTGCGCGCGGCGAGGATGCCGAGCGCGAACAGGCACAGCACCAGCATGAACAGCTGGTAGGCGGGGTGCTCCGCGTGCTCGGGCTGCGCGGCGCGCGCGCTCACGGGAGCGACCTGGCAATGACGAGCTTCAGGATCTCGCTCGTGCCCTCGTAGATGCGGAGCGCGCGGACCTCGCGGTAGAGGCGCTCGACGACCGCGCCGCGCACGACGCCGAGGCCCCCGTGCAGCTGCACGCACGCGTCGACGATGCGCCCCGCCGCCTCGGTGGCGTAGAGCTTCGCCATCGCCGAAGGCGCGTCGAGGCGTTCGTCGGCCGGTGTGTTCTCGCGCAACCAGGCCGCGCGATAGACGAGCAGCCGGGCGGCCTCGAGCTCCGTCGCGAGCTCGGCCAGCTTCATGCGCACGCTCTCGTGCTCGCCGAGGGTGATGCCACCGCGTTTGCGCTCTCGCACGAGCGCGCGCGTCTCCTCGAGCGCGCGCGCCGCCATGCCGCACGCCGCGGCGCCCACCGTCGGGCGCATCAGCTCCAGCGCGCCGAGCGCGAGCGACAGCCCGTCGCCCTCCGCGCCGAGCCGCGCCGACTCGGGCACCCAGACGCCCTCGAGGCGCACAGTGCCGAGCTCGTGCTCGCCGAGGTTGGGGATGCTTCCGATCTCGACGCCCGGGGCCGCCGGGAGGACGACAAAGGCGGAGATCGCGCGTGTTCCGGGCTCTCCCGTGCGCGCGAAGACGACCAGCATCGTCGCCGAGAGCGCTCCAGAGATGAGGACCTTCTCACCTTCGAGCCGATAGCCGTCGACGTCGCGCTTCGCTGCCGTCGCGATCGCGCTGACGTCGGAACCCGATTGACGCTCCGTGAGCACGAACGCGCCACGCTCTTTGCCGGTCGCGAGCCCAGGCAGCCACCGATCGCGCTGCTCGAACGTTCCAGCGCGCGCGACCGGAATAGCCGCCAGCGTCTGTACGGCGAGCGCAGCGTCGCAATCGGCCGCGTGGCCCGCGAGCGCCTCACGCGCGACGACCAGCGCGAGCGGCGACACTTCTGGGTACGCGCCCCCGTACGCGGCTGGGACCACGAGGGGCAACAGGCCAGCAGCGTCGAGCCTTTCAATCGCCGGCGTTCGCAGCTTCAGCGCCGTGTCTTCCGCGAGTGAAAGGAGGCCGGGATCCGCACCGGAGAGGAGATCGTTCCATGGCGTGGCGCCAGCTGGGAACGCCTGCGCGACGCGCTCCCGGAGCTCATCCGCTCGCTCGGAAAACGCGTGCGCCACGCGCTCGCGGAGCTCGTCGTGACGCTCGTCGGTGAAGGGGCGCATCGTCACGCCTTCCCGTAGCGGCGGGCCGTCTCGCGGAAGGCCGGCGTCTGCATGCACGCGGCCTGCGCGACGGCCTCGGCCTCGATCGCCGCTGCGAGGTCGAGGTGCGCCTCGCGGTTGAGCATGCGCTTCGTGACGCCGTGGGCCTCCACCGGCCCGGCGGCCAGCTTCGCCGCGAGCACGCGCGCCGTCGTCTGCAGCTCGTCGTGGGGCACGTAGTAGTTGATGAGGCCGAAGCTGTTCGCGACGTCGGCGTCGATGACGTGGCCGAGCATGAGCAGCTCGGTCGCTCGCGCCAGGCCCACCATGCGCGGCAGCAGCCAGGCCGCGCCCATGTCGGCGCCCGAGAGAGCGAGCTTCGAGAACACGAAGCCGAAGCGCGCGTTCTCCGAGGCGACCCGGAAGTCCGCCGCGAGCGCGAGCACGGCGCCCGCCCCCATGGCCGCGCCGCCCACGGCCGCGACGACGGGCTTCTCGAGCTCGCGGATCGCCAGGACACAATCGCCCGTGAGCCGCGTGAAGGCGAGCAGCTCGTCGGGCGTCACGTCGGCGAGGGCGGCCACGATCTTGCGGCGGTCGCCCCCCGAGCAGAACCCCTGGCCCGCGCCCGTGAGGATCACCGCGCGCACCTCCGCCTCGCTCGCGAACCCGCGGAAGGTGTCGCGCAGCGCCCGGTAGCTCTCGAAGGTCAGCGCGTTCAGCGTCTCGGGCCGGTTGAACGTCACCGTCGCGACGCCGTCGCGCCCCCGCTCGACGAGCAGCTCGTCCGTCACGCCAACACCGCCAGCGCCTGCAGCTCGACCAGCGCGCCCTCGGTGACCAGCCCGCGCACCTCGACGAGCGCGATGGCCGGGTAGTGGCGCCCGGCGCGCCGCCCCCAGACCTCGCCGAGGGCCGGCCGCGCCGCCAGGTACGCGGCGCGATCCAGGACATAGATCGTCATCGAGACCAGATCGTCGACCTTCCCCCCCGCCGCGGCCACCACCTCCGCGACGTTCCCGAGGGCCCGGTCGAACTGGGCGACCAAGCCCTCGGCCAGCTGCCCGTCGCGGTCCGCCCCGACCTGACCGGCGACGGCCAGCACCCGACCTGCCGCCAGCATCCCGTGCGAGTAGCCGACGGGCCGCTCCCATCCCTCGGGGTTGATCGCTCGGGACATCGCGGGCAGCACGGTAGCCGGAATCGGGGCCGCCGGGTGGCCGGATCTAATTGCGCATGTAAGATACGGTAATTACTTATTTTGTCCTGTTGGAATTAGCACTCTCTCCGGTCGCTTGACAGCCCGCCAACGGTGTCTATGCTCCGTCCGGCTGATGCCCATCTATGAGTACGCGTGCGGCGCCTGCGGGCACCGCTTCGAGGAGTGGCAGAAGATGTCGGATCCCCCCGTCCGCACCTGCCCGAAGTGCAAGGCCAAGAAGGTCGAGAAGCTCATCAGCGCCACCAGCTTCACCCTCAAGGGCGGCGGCTGGTACGCGGATCTCTACGGCTCGTCGAAGGCGCCCGGGGCGGGGGCGGAGTCGAAGAGCGACTCCGCGAGCGAGTCGAAGCCTTCGAAGTCCGAGTCGAAGTCGGAGAGCAAGTCCGAGAGCAAGGCGACGGGCGACAAGCCCGCCAAGAAGTCGAAGAAGACCGGCGCCGCTTGAGCGCCGCGCTTTTGACACGAGACAAGGAGACGGAGCGATGAAGATCAAGCCACTGTACGACCGCATTCTGGTGAAGCGCCTCGAGGAGCAGGAGAAGACCGCGGGCGGTCTCTACATTCCCGACACGGCGAAGGAGAAGCCGCTCGAGGCGCTCGTCGTCGCCGTCGGCGCGGGCAAGGTCCAGGAGGACGGCTCGCTGCGCAAGCTCGAGGTCAAGGCGGGCGACAAGATCCTCTTCTCGAAGTACTCGGGCAGCGACATCAAGATCGACGGCACCGAGCACCTGATTTTGCGCGAGGACGACGTCCTTGCGGTGATCGAGTAACTCGAAACGAACGCAAAGAACGGGAGACAGTCACATGGCAGCCAAAGAGATCGTTTTCTCTACGTCCGCGCGCAACAGCATCGCGAGCGGCCTCAACATCCTCGCCAACACCGTCAAGGTGACCCTCGGGCCGCGCGGCCGTAACGTCATCATCGAGAAGTCGTGGGGCTCGCCCACGGTGACCAAGGACGGCGTCACGGTCGCCAAGGAGATCGAGCTCGAAGACAAGCTCGCGAACATGGGCGCCCAGATGGTCAAGGAGGTCGCCTCGAAGACCTCCGACATCGCGGGCGACGGCACGACGACGGCCACGGTGCTCGCGCAGGCGATCTACACCGAGGGCAGCAAGCTCGTCGCCGCGGGCCACAACCCGATGGACATCAAGCGCGGCGTCGACGCCGCCGTCGCGAAGATCGTCGCGAACCTCAAGGAGCAGGCCAAGCCCACCAAGGGCAAGACCGAGATCGCCCAGGTTGGCACCATCTCGGCGAACGGCGACACCCTCATCGGCGACATCCTCTCCGAGGCCATGGAGAAGGTCGGCAAGGAGGGCGTCATCACCGTCGAGGAGGCCAAGTCGATGGAGACGACGCTCGACGTCGTCGAGGGCATGCAGTTCGACCGCGGCTACCTCTCGCCGTACTTCGTGACGGACGCGGAGCGCATGGAGGCCGTCCTCGAGGACTGCTTCGTGCTCATCCACGAGAAGAAGCTCTCGAACATGAAGGACCTCCTCCCCGTCCTCGAGCAGGTCGCGAAGTCGGGCAAGCCGTTCCTCATCGTCGCCGAGGACATCGACGGCGAGGCGCTCGCCACGCTGGTCGTCAACAAGCTCCGCGGCACGCTGCACGTCTGCGCCGTCAAGGCGCCGGGCTTCGGTGACCGCCGCAAGGAGATGCTCAAGGACATCGCCGTGCTCACGGGCGGCCAGGCCATCACCGAGGACCTCGGCATCAAGCTCGAGAGCCTCACGCTCAAGGAGCTCGGCCGCGCGAAGCGCATCACGGTCGACAAGGACAACACGACGATCGTCGAGGGCGCCGGCAAGAAGGCGGACATCGAGGGCCGCGTGAAGCAGATCCGCGCGCAGATCGAGGACACGACCTCGGACTACGATCGCGAGAAGCTGCAGGAGCGCCTCGCCAAGCTCGTGGGCGGCGTCGCCGTCGTCAAGGTCGGCGCGGCCACCGAGAGCGAGATGAAGGAGAAGAAGGCCCGCGTCGAGGACGCGCTTCACGCCACGCGCGCGGCCGTCGAGGAGGGCATCGTTCCGGGCGGCGGCGTCGCGCTCATCCGCGCGCTGTCGTCGATCGAGAACCTGAAGTTCAGCGACGATCGTCAGTACGGCGTCAACATCATCCGCCGTTCGTGCGAGGAGCCGCTGCGTCAGATCGCGAGCAACGCGGGCGTCGACGGCTCGATCGTCATCGAGAAGGTCAAGGGCGGCAAGGGCGCCTTCGGCTTCAACGCGGCGACCGAGGAGTACGAGGACCTCGTCAAGGCCGGCGTCATCGACCCGACCAAGGTCGTGCGTGCGGCGCTGCAGAACGCGGCCTCCGTGGCCTCGCTCATGCTGACGACCGAGGCCCTCGTGGCCGAGCGCCCGAAGAAGAAGGCCCACGCGGCGGGCGGCGGCCACGGTGGTGGCGGCGGCGGCATGGGTGGCATGGGCGGCATGGGCGGCGGTGACGACGACTTTTAGTCGCCGCTGATCCTGCGCAAAGGGAGGGGAGATCGCGAGAGCGGTCTCCCCTTTCTCTTTTTCGGCGAAAAAAAACCGGGCGCGGCGCAGGGCCGGCCCGGTTTCGAAAAAAGAGGGACGAGAAGAGCTACTTCTTCTCGACCTTCTTCTCGGTCTTCTTCTCGCTGCTGTCGGCGGCCTTCGAATCGCCGGCGGCGCCTTCCTTCTTGCTCTTGGTGGCCTTCTCGGTCTTCTCGGCCTTGTCGCCCGCGGGGGCAGCCGGGGCCGGATCAGCGGCCATCGCCAGCGTCCACGAGGTGGGGAGGAGGACGGCGGCCGCGAGGAAGACGATACGGGTGAGCTTCATGAGGGGCTCCTTTGGTGAGGGATGCTGCGTGTTGCGGGTCCGACCCTAGCCCGTCGCGAAAGTCGTTCAAGCAAAACCGTCATCGCATCATGCGGCGCTCGAGAAGCCGGAGTTCCGCAAGCGCTCAGATCCCGAGCGCGCGCAGGTCGAGCTTGTTGGCCCCGACGACGGGCGGGCACCAGAAGTAGCCGCCCGTCACCGCGCGCGAGAACTTGAGGAGCGCGTCCGAGATGCCGTCGTCGAGGCCCGCCATGCGGCGGAGCTGGCGCTCGAAGGCGTCGAGCGTCGAGGCGTACGCCACGAAGTAGAGCCCGTGCTCGCGGATGTCGCCCCAGGGCATCGATCGCCGGAGGACGAACGCGGGCGGATCGTAGCCCTCCTGCGCCGTGCGCTTGACGTGCGCGGAGAGGGGCGCGCTCGCGAGCTCTTCGTTCGAGATCTGATCGCGTCCGATGACGTCGTTGCGCGCCTGTTGGGACAGGCGCTCGAAGCCCCCGAGGTCGTGAATCCATCTCTGGGTCGCGACGAACGAGCCGCCCGCGCCGCCGCCGAACGCGACCTCGACGGCGCGGTCACCCTT
>Ga0265339_10001948_pt1 | contig 15163 bp, 12 predicted proteins | sample 4CB219metaG_FD_202085 | JGI IMG/M metagenome (GOLD analysis project Ga0265339, IMG submission 202085) | Rhizosphere microbial communities from Carex aquatilis grown in University of Washington, Seatle, WA, United States - 4-CB2-19 metaG | ecosystem: Host-associated > Plants > Roots >... | reverse complement strand
TTCTGAGAATTGTCTGGCCCGGCCAGAAATACTGTGGCTCGAGAAGGTCCTCGTAGCTGAATACGCTGCTCCAGAGACTCTCGCCCCACTTGTCAGATGGCAGCAATGCCGGCGCCGGCTCGTGGGGCCGGAAGACCCGGATGGTATCTCGCCCGTCGGGGCGCAACTCCAGAAGGATACGGACCCGCTCGTCCTGCCCCGCCGGTGCCGCCGCGCCCCTCGGAGGGCTGACGTCTACCAGCGTGTGCAATGTGCCGGCAAACCAGAGCCCCTTCACGCTGATCGGATAGCTGATGCGATTCCCGTTGGCATCTACCCTCACCAGTTGTCCCGTGCCGCGATAGTCTGACGCCTCAATGTGATTCCGAAACTGGGCAAGTACAGCCTGTCCTTCCGTCGCTTGCGCTGCTACGGGGATCAACAGTGCCGCTAACGGCAAAACCGAGGCCAGCCTCATGACGCGATCCTTCCATCGTGCATGCGGATATGGCGCGGCGCCGAGCGCGCAATTTCATCCTCGTGTGTAACCACAATCAAGGTCATCCCATGCTTCTTCTGGAGCGTCGTGAGCATCTCCATAATGCGCGCCGAGTTTGCACTGTCGAGGTTTCCTGTGGGTTCATCAGCCAAAAGAATCTCCGGTTGATTGGCCAACGCCCGGGCAATGGCTACGCGCTGGCGCTCTCCTGCGGAAAGCTTATTGGGATGCTGGTCCATTCTATGCTCCATCCCCATCTCCCGCAGTAAAGCCTCGGCGCGCTCGCCGCGGTTGGTGTTGCGGTTCCCCGACGCGAGCATCGGAGCCTGAACGTTCTCAATCGCACGCAGAGTTGGCAGAAGGTAGAAAGCTTGAAAAATGAACCCAACATGTTCGCTGCGATACGTATCCAGATCCACTGAGGTGCCCAGCGGCGCGCCCCGGAACAGGACGCTTCCGCTGCTAGGAGTGTCCAGCCCCCCGAGCAGATGAAGCAGCGTCGATTTGCCGCTGCCGCTATGTCCGCTGATGGCCACAAACTCGCCGGCATCGATGCAGAGATCGACGCCGCGCAGCGCCTCAATGCGGCCTTCGTCGTAGCTCTTCATCAGGTTGCGTGCTTCGAGTAACGGGCCAGTCATGCCGCAGCCCCTCCACCGGGAACAGGCACGACACGCCTGCCGGGGAGCGTATCAGCGCCGTCTTCCGCCGGAGCTGATTGCAATCCCGCTCCGCTGGATCTCCCCGATGCCCTGAGACACCGGTGGCCGGCATGTTTCCATACTTCTAGTGTAGGCGACCGTTGCGATGCCATGCGATAGGAGTTCGCCCTGAAAAAATTGCTTTCCGGGAAGCCGACTTGAGTGTATTCGGGAGAATCAGCAGTGTCTATCGAAAAATCTCCGTTCACGAGTGCTCTCACCCTGAACCGCCGCCAGCTTAATTCGCTCGCGCTCGCTCGGGATCCATTGGCTGGACGGCATTGACTGGAGAAGGTCTGCGAGTGGACCAATTTAAACTCCCGGGCCCAACCCAGCCGGGGCCGGACCAATGTTCAGAAACTGTTCGATCAGGGCTGCCGCCCATGCGGCTCCGTCTATCTGCCCGATTGTGCGTTGCAGCTCCTGCGCGGCCTCTCGGTATCGGCCGTCCTGCAGGACGAGAGTGACCGCTTTGCGCAGCCGGGCGGGGCTGACCCGATGTCGTGAAACTACTACCCCCGCTCCCCGCGCCCTGAGCCGCGCCGCCACTCCGGGTTGATCGTTGCCCAGAGGAATTGCCACTAGCGGAACTCCCACTGACAGCGACTCCAGCACGGTGTTGATGCCGGCGTGGGTAATCACCAGCGCGGCCCGCTTCAAAATCTCCAATTGGGGAGCAAACTTGACCACCAGCGGGGCGCCGGCCAGTGTACCCAGTTGCGCTGGATCCAGGCCGCCGCCCAGCGAAATTACCAGCTGCGCGTCCAGTCCCGCACAGGCATCCGCAATCGTCCTGAAGATGGTTTCTGAACCGTTCTGAAACGTCCCCAGCGACCCGTAAATCAGTGGGCGTCCATCCAGGCGCTCCCAGGGAAACTCGACCGCCGGGCGTCGCTCAGCGTTGATGAACGGCCCCGTGTAGTGAAGGCCCGTCGGCCTGGCACCATGAATTCTGAACTCCAACGCCTCCGGCAATTGGGTAATCTGCGCCACAGGCGATAGCGCGTCCTCGGGCCGCAGGTGGGGCTTCAACCCCCATTCTCTTCGCCGCTTGTTCACCTCTCGGTAAATGGGGGACGCCATGCGGACAAGCAGTCGAATTGCAAGGCGATTCCGCAGCCGGCTGAGCGGATCCTCTCCCGCCGGCCAGCCCAACCAAAACGGTGGATACCGGTCATCGGCAATAAATGGGGGCAACAAGGCAATCGAGATCCATGGAATCCCCACGCAGTCCGCCACGTTGCCCGCAAAATCTGCCTCATCCACAAGCAGCGCATCAATGCGGGCTTCCCGCACCGCGCTCGGGCCGTCGCGCAGAACCATCCGCGTCGAATCCCTCACCCGCTGCAGCGTGAATCGAAGAGCCGCAAACCCCTTGAGCCGCGCCATTCGCCCGTCCAGCTTCCCCAGCGAGCCGGGCGGATACTCTTCGGCGCCGATCAAATGAAACTTGATTCCCGCGGCTCGTACACGTGCCTCGGTGTCGGCAATCCCGAAAATGACAACTTCATGGCCTCGCAGTTCCAACGCACGGGCCAGCGCAGTCATCGGATTCAGATGTCCGGATGCGGGAAAGCAAAATGCCCCAAGTCTTACCATGGCTAATCGTGCCGCAGTGCATCCACAGGGGAAAGTCGCCCTGCGCGCCATGCCGGTATTGCTCCGGCAATCAACCCCGCCAGCATTGCCATTCCCACCGCCTCGGCCAGCAGCGGCCAGTGCAGGGTCGCCGCAAAGAAACTCGCAGTCTGTGGCAGGGCCGCCAAAACTCGCAAGGCTCCCCACCCTAACGCAATGCCCAGAAATCCCCCGCAAAGGCCCAGCGTAACCGCTTCAATCTCGATATGCGCCAACACCTGCCACCGCCTCCAGCCCAGCGCGCGCAGAATGCCGATCTCCTGCGTGCGCTCAAAGACCGACATTGCCATCGTATTGGCGATGCCGAGGATACCGATCAGCAGGGCGAGTAGAGAAGTGCCCCAGGCCGATGCCTGCGCCAGTTTCACAAATTGATTGTCGCTGGCGCGCTCGGCCGCGGGAACCGCGCGCACCCCCGGCAGCGCTGCCTGGATCTCGGCCTGCGCGCTCTTCAGGTATTTTTGCGGCGTTTCGCCCGCTGGCGCCGGCCGCAGCCGCACGTCGATTGTCGATACCTTGCCTTCCATCCCGCTTAGTTGCTGCAGTTGGCTCAGCGGCATGATCACCGCCGCCGCCTCCAGCGTTGAAGCGCCGTGATAGATCGCTGTCACCGCGAATTGCGTACCTTGAACGTCAAGCGTGTCCCCGGGCTTCTTGTTCAAATCCTGTGCAAGCAGATCGCCCAGCATCACTTCGCGCTCGCCCCCGCGAAATCGCCGCCCCGACAAAATCTGCAGGGAATCGAGCTGAAACGCATCGGCATCCCAGCCATAGATAAGAGCATTCACGTCCGGGGTCAGGTCCATCAGGTTATAGATCGTCGGTGAAGCCTGCGCCACAACAGGAAGTCCCCTCAGCTTCGCGGTCACCCCCTCATTCAGCGTCGTATTCAGAAACGTGCCCTGAATCACAGAGATGTCCGTACCGCTGCTGGAGTAGATCCGCATCCACTGCTGTTCGAATGCGCTCGAAAAGCCCACCAGGCCCACAAACGCGCCAACCGCCATTCCGATCCCGGAAAGCGTGAGCAACGTCCTCAACCGCCGGCGCCGGAGGTTCTTCAGCACAAACCCTGTGAATGACAATGACTTGGCCATGAGATCGGAAAAACGCCCTTCTGTCTTTCCATCGAAGACAGATCCGCGGGCTTGCCACGGCCGAATTCGACGCGCCCATTCAGAATAAGGTGTCCGGCGAGCCCTCTCCAAATCCCGACTTACGGTCTGAGGGCACCAACTCCCTCAATTTACAAGAGAAAACCGGCCGTTTTTTGTTGCTACACAAGCAGAGTCTAGCTCGAATGAACCCGCAACGTGCCCCCAAGGATCCTGCGTCTGTTTCCAATCTAAAGGCCTCTCGGCCTCTTTAGCGTAAAGAGCTGTGCAATTCCGCCTCGGACCGAGTTTTGACGAGGCAACAGCCGTCGAGAGAGGGCTTTTTGACAGCAGACCCCTACGAGATGTGATGCAGATCACTTCGAGACACATCGCTGGAAGCCTATCTATTGTTGAAGGTGTAATCCATCGGATTCGCTGGAGGTTAGCTTCACGGCGCGCTTAACTCCTTTTCAGGCTTATGGCGATACCTCTCGAAATGAGAGGCCTTTCGCTACCGGAGCGCCACGTCTGCGCCGGATTCACGGATTGCCGGCAGAGCGAACCGGCTTCCGGCTCGGGAGCGATCAGGCCATCAGCCGGCAATGCGATGACGTTTTGCTGAAGCCGTTCCTTTACCCGGCATCCACGCTCAGGCCTTCGCTGCAATGAATGACATGAGTGACTACAGCAATGCGGCGAACCGGCGTGGCGGTCTTGCCCTGTGGATAAGCGGGATGTGGGTGATGCCGCTTGTGGTGGTTTTCATATCGCAAAGTCACAGCTTGGCATGGAGTACAGCTGTTTTCTGCGTTGCCGCACTGCTGGCGCCTTTGCCGGCATTGCTCTATCTGCGCAGGCAGCAGTTTCTGCTCCACGCCTGTGCTGCCAATGCCGAGGAAACGGCAGCGCAATTGAGGTTGCAATTGGATACCGTGCGCTATCGCACCTCGCGGCTGCGCGAGGAGTTGCAGGTGGCCGACAGGCAGGCGCGGCTCTCTCACCAACTCACTCTGCTCGGCCAGTTCACGGCCGGATTCATGCACGAATTCAATAATCCGCTGGCGATCGTGGCGGGGCGCATCGAGGTTTTACTTGAAGAGCGCAAGGAGGATCCGTCACTTTGCGCCGATCTCGAGCAGATGCTCAAAGAGACCCATTACATGAGCAACATCGCGACGACTCTCCTGCAGGCGTTGCGCCGGGAGCGCGGCAGCGAGGTTTTTGAAGCGTCTGTCCCGCACAAGGCGCTTGAGGACGCGTTGATGGCGATGCGGCCATCGGCAGCTTCTCAGGGTGTGAGGCTGGTAGAGGAGATTGCAGAAGTACCCCGCGTGGACGTTCCTGAACACGTGGCTGGGGAAGTGGTGCGCGGATTGTTAACCAACGCGTTGCAAGCGCTGAAGGGACAGCAAGATAGGACGGTCTGGGTGCGGCTAGCTCCATACCGTACGGCCGGCGCCAAAGTTGTGATCCGGATTGAAGACAATGGGCCCGGCGTCCCGGAGAGCATCCGCGAGCACCTCTTTGAGCCGTTCATCTCGCACAGCAGCGGGCGTGAGCGGTTAGGGCTGGGCTTGTTCCTGGCCGCAAGCCTGCTGGACATGTACGACGGGCGCATTCGTTACGAGACAAGAGAAGGCGGGGGTGCGAGCTTTGTGATCGAGCTGCCGCCGGCGCGATTTACCCGCGGACAGCCATATCACTGGTTTGCCGGAGGAGTATCTGAGTGAGCAGAATCCTGGTGATCGACGATGAGCCTGCGCTGGGCGAAAACATACAACGGATGCTGCGCCTGCCGGGCGCCACTGTCGCCGTGATGGTCGATCCAGCCAGGGGGCTAGCTGAGGCTTTGGCAAACCCGCCTGACCTGGTTCTGCTTGATATACGCATGCCGGGAATGTCGGGAGAGGAACTGTTTTCCCACCTGCACGAAGCGCATCCCGGACTGCCCATTGTTTTTCTCACCGCTTTCGGATCGGTGGAGGGCGCGGTGATTGCCATGCGCAATGGGGCATTTGATTACCTGCAGAAGCCATTCAAGCGCGAAGACCTTTTGCTGGTAGTGAAGCGGGCGCTTTCACACGCGTCGCTGGAGCACGAAGTGGCACGGTTGAAAGGACGGCTGGAATCATTGGGCGAAGCCGACGCGGTTCCCAGCCGCAGCTCGTTGATGCTGGACCTGATGGAGAGGTGCCGCAGAGCCGCGGGCACGGACGCTACCGTCATGATTCTGGGAGAGAGCGGTACCGGAAAAGAGGTCACGGCGCGCTTCATTCACGAGCAAAGCCGGCGTAAAGACGGCCCGCTTGTTCCGGTGGAATGCAGCGCTATGCCCGGATCGTTGATCGAAAGCGAATTGTTCGGTTATGAGCGCGGCGCGTTTACCGGGGCAGATCGCAGCAAGAAAGGACTCATTGAATCCGCAGACGGGGGCACACTGTTTCTGGATGAAATCGGCGATCTGGGCGTGGAGTTGCAGACGCGTCTCTTCCGCTTCGTTGAGGAGCGTGCCCTGAGACGGCTGGGGGGCGTGTCGCAGATACGCGTGGATTGCCGCATCGTGTGTGCGACCAACCAGGACCTTGCCGCCAAAATCAAGGCCGGCACGTTTCGCGAGGAACTCTATTACCGCCTGAGTGTCGTCACAATGAAGTTGCCGCCTTTGCGCGATAGGCCGGAGGATATTCCCCACCTTGCGCGATTCTTTCTGGAGCGTTTTTCGCGCCGCTACGGCAAGAGCCTCTCCGGTTCGCCTCAATTCTATGAAGCGCTTCTGAGCGAGCCGTGGCCGGGGAACGTGCGCCAGCTTAAGAACGTGATGGAACGTCTGGCGGCATTGCATGCCGGCGGTGTGCTGGGTCCGGAGGATCTGGAAGAGGACACCACACGAGTGATCCAAATCACACAACACGCTTCACTTCCGTGGAAGGATGCAAGAGAGCGATACCTCTCCAACTTCGAGAGCAGCTACGCACAAGCAGTGCTGTCGCGATGCGGCGGCAACGTGAGCGCCGCGGCGCGCGAAGCTGGAGTGGATCGGAAGACGTTCTACACGCTGCTAAAGAGGGACAAGGATCCGCGAAGTGGGGAATCATTTCCCCATTATGGATCGAAAAGCGGGGAATGAAATCCCCAATGCGATTCGATCTCAGGCCGTAACTCATTGACGGCAAAGCGCCTGGATTCTGGTTCTGGAAGTGCAGTGCACACGTCAGGAGTTCCTGCATATGAGAGTCTGGACCTCGGGTTTCAAGGCCATCCTGCTACTGTTCGGCTTTTCCCTGATCATGCCCCAGCCGGGGCGCGCGATTCCGGCATTCGCCCGCAAGTACGGGGTCAAATGCTACACCTGCCACACCGTGCCGCCTGCGTTGAACAAGAACGGCTACATGTTCAAGCGCCTCGGTTATCGCTTGCCGCCCGATGAGATGGATGGCACCAAGCCCGCGCCGCGGGTTGCAGCGCTCGACAAGAACATCAAGTTCAGCCTCGCTAATTCGTTCGCGATCTTGCTGCAGGGCAGTGTGACGGAAGACAAGAACGTGGCGGATACGGGCAGCACCCCGCCGCAAGCCACTTCCACCACATCCAGTTTCAATCTCGACGAAGCAGCGTTCTTCGTTGCCGGCGCGATCGCCGACACCGGCTTCTCCTATTTCGGGCATTACGAAATGTACCAGGACGGAAGCAACGGCTTGGAACAGGGTTTCGGGGTCTACACAGCCGGACGGGCCAATAGCAGCATGTTTGTCAAAGGCGGTCAGATTCACATGCAGGAGGGAGAAGGAACAAGAGCCGCAATGTTCTACAACCTTTTCCCCGATCCGTCGTTCACGCTTACCCAGACCGACCCCATCGGCTTCACGCTCGATCAGGCGCCAGTGGGCGTGGACTTTGGGTACACGTGGGCCTCGAATTATTTCAAGAACATCTTTGCCATTTCGGCCAAGGTCACCAATGGCCTCGACGCGGATGGCAATGCGATTCTCTCCGCCTCGACTAAGAACTCAAAGGACGTGTGGGTCGACGCGGATTACTGGTTCGGTCCGGACGGAGGCATTACCGCCATGATGTACCGCGGATCGAAGGACCAGGTTCAGAACGCTGCCACCGAAAGTGAATTCACGTATCGTCCTGTGTTCGACCGGGAGGGCGTCTTTGGCAATTACCTGTTCTTCGACAAACTCGATGTCCTCGGCGGCTTTATCCATGGCCGGGACGATTGGAAGGCGATGTCCACCGACCCCGTGGCGAACTACACCCAGAACACCTACCGCGGAGAGGTGGACTATTACCTGAAAACAGGCACGGCGGTCATGGCGCGCCTCGATCGAGGTACGGCGACAGTTCCTTCGCAGCCAACGGTGCACAACCGCGCCTGGGGCATTGGCGCGGAGCATGCGCTCACAGACATGGGCAATGTCGTCGTCCGTGCCAGTTATAACCAGGAACACGATGGCGACCCTGTAGCGCTTATGGGCGCGACGGATAAGTTGTTCAAGCTCGATTTCCGGTTCATGTGGTAAGGAGAGGCTGAGATGCACAAGACAGTTCGATTGATAACGCTAGCTTGTATGAGCGCGGCGCTGTTCGTGGCGGCGCAGACCAGCAACGTTAACCTCCCGCAGGACAAGGGACCAAACAAGATCGACGTTGGTTCCTATCCGCCGGAGCAGCAGAAATCGTACAAGGTTTTCACCGACAAGTGTTCCAAGTGCCACACCATCGCCCGTCCCATCAACACCACGATGACCAAGGACGAGTGGTCGCGCTATGTGAAGCGCATGATGCACAAGCCGAACTCCGGCATCAGCGACACCCAGGGAAAGGCGATCTTTGAATTCCTCGCCTACGACCAGGAGACGCGCAAGGACAAGAACCCGTCGGTGTTCTTCAAATCGTTGTCCGACGAAGAGATTGAAAAATTGAAGGCCCAGCAACAGTAGCCCTCCTGGCTGCTGAAGCGGGATTGCCTTCGTCCCGGCGGGCAACTGGCCGCTCGCCGGGGATCTTCTTCATAACAACGGGATGAACGCACAGCGTGCTTAAGCAACATGGGGAATGCATGAGCTACTCGATCAAGATTCCGGACCGGGAGTATTTCGACAGGAATATTCCCTGCCAGTCCGCCTGCCCAATTCACACCGAATGCGGGCGGTATGTGCAGGCCATCGGGATCTCGAAGGATGAAGAAGCTTACATGCTGGCGCGCGCGCCCAATCCATTCGCGTATGTGCTGGGCAGGATCTGCGCGCATCCCTGCGAAGACAACTGCCGGCGCGGCAAGATCGACGAACCCATCGCCATCTGCGCACTCAAGCGATACGCCACCGATCGCCACAACCTCGGCATAGGCCACGATCCAGTGCGCAAAGCCTTGCCTCCCGCGCCTAAACGCAATAAGCGCGTGGCAGTTGTGGGGGCCGGCGTCTGCGGCCTTACCTGTGCGCACGATCTTGCCTTGCTGGGTTACGCCGTGGAGGTCTTCGAATCGGCCCCCGTTCCTGGAGGGATGCTCTATCTCGGAATACCGCAGTTTCGGCTTCCCCGCGAAATCATCAAAATGGAAGTCGACAACATTCTCTCGCTCGGCGTTACGCTGCACACGCGCGTAACCGTGGGCCGCGACATCTCCTTTGCCGACTTGCGCGCGAAGTTCGATGCCGTGCTGCTGGCCACGGGCCTCAACAAGGGGCGTGAGCTGAGTATTCCCGGCGCGCATCTTCAAGGCGTGTACAACGGCATCGATTTCCTCATCAACGTCAATCTAGGATTTGAAATCGAGCTGGGCAAGCGCGTCGTCGTCGTGGGCGGCGGCAACGTGGCCATCGATGTTGCACGCGCCGCGGTGCGCCTGGTGCAGGAAGCCGTGGATTTCGCTGCCCCATCGGAAGACGAGAAGAACATGCAGCCCGCGTTCGACGCGGCGCGCCTGGCTATGCGCTCGGGCGCGGAAGAAGTCGACCTGGTAAGCCTGGAATCGCGTGCGCAGATGCCCGCATGGAAGACCGAAGTGGATGAGGCAGAGCACGAAGGCATCAAGGTGGACAACAGTTGGGGCCCGAAGGAGATCGTGGGCCTGGAGGGCGTCGTCACCGGCCTCAAAGTCCGCCGCTGCCTCTCTGTGTTCGACGAAAATGGGCGCTTCAATCCCGCGTTTAGCGACGAAGAGAAGATTATCCCCTGCGACAGTGTCGTTCTTGCCATTGGACAGCAGGCCGATCTCTCTTACATCGGCGCCGACGACGGCGTTCAAGTGACGCCGCGCGGCATCCTCAAGATCAATGAAGACCTGAGCACTACCGCTCCCGGTGTGTTCGCCGGCGGTGATGTTGCATTTGGCCCGCGCATCCTGGTGGAAGCGGTGGCCAACGGTCATCGCTCCGCGCGCTCCATTCACCTGTACTTGAGCGGCAAGACGGAGAAAACAGTACGCAGCCGCTTTCGCATTCTTCCCGATTGGAAGATGCCGCGTGGCTTCCTTTCCACGCCGCGGCAGAAGATGCCGGTCCTTGCCGCCAATCGCCGCATCGGAATCGCTGAAGTGGAACTGGGCTTCGACGAAGAGCAAGGCCGCGCCGAAGGCCTTCGTTGCCTCAACTGTCAGGTCAACACCATCTTCGATGGATCGAAGTGCATCCTCTGTGCCGGATGCGTAGATGTGTGTCCGGAGAATTGCCTGCGCCTCGTGGATCTTGTGCAAGTTAGCGGCGACGAGCGTTACGACGCGTTGATCGCGAAGCGCTACGGCGTGCCTGCCGCGCAGCTGAAAGCCGGTCAGGCCGGCGCCATCATCAAGAACGAGGACAAGTGCATCCGCTGCGGCCTTTGTGCCGACCGTTGTCCCACCGGAGCCATCACCATGGAAACGCTCGAACGACACGAGCGGGAAGTCTTTGAATAGAGGAGCAGGAGAATGAATCGTCGCGCCTTTTTCAGTTGGGGAACGGCAGGATTGGTCACGCTATGTTCCGGGGTCGGTGTTAGCCTCGCGGCAGTGGTGCGATTCCTTGTCCCCAGCGTCTTCTATGAGCCGCCGCAATCGCTGAAGATCGGCAACCCCGCCGACTTTCCATATGGTCCTCCCACATTTCTGGCCGACGAGAAGATCTTTGTGTTCCGCGACCGGGAGAAGGGGTTTGCGGTAGCCAGCGCGGTCTGTACGCACCTTGGCTGCACAGTTGGCTACTCGCAGAGCGACCTGCGTTTTCATTGTCCCTGCCACGGCAGCGTCTTCGGTGCCAACGGAGCGGTGCAGCATGGTCCGGCGCCGCGTGGCCTGAATTGGTTTGAGGTAACCCTCACTCGCGATGGGCAGCTTCGAGTCGACAAGGACAAAGTAGTCCCTTCGAATTACCGGCTTATGGTGTGACGATGAATCCGATCCGCGAAATCTGGCAATCGATCGTAAGGCGAGACCCTCTGTCCACGGACAAGGGAAAGTCCGAACTCGTCTTTCTCAATGTCTGGTTGCACATCCATCCAGCAAAGGTGAAGAAAGAACATCTCAGGTTCAGGCACACCTATTACCTGGGCTTCATCACCTTCTTTCTCTTCATGATCCTGTTGACCACTGGCATCGCGCTAATGTGCTACTACCGGCCCGATCCTCCGCATGCCTATCAGGACATGAAGGATCTCGAGTTTGTCGTCTTCATGGGTTCGTTCCTGCGCGCCATGCACCGCTGGGCCGCGCACGGAATGGTGATCTGCGTGTTTCTCCATATGTGCCGCGTGTTCTACACCGGCTCCTATAAGAAGCCGCGCCAATTCAACTGGGTGGTCGGCGTGCTTCTTCTGTTGCTCACTTTGGGACTCTCTTTCACAGGGTATCTGTTGCCCTGGGATCAATTGGCGTACTGGGCCATCACCGTGGGAACGAACATCGGCAGTTATGCACCCTTAGTGGGCGGCCAGGTGCGCGAGCTCCTGCTCGGCGGCCACTCCGTGGGTGAGGCGGCGCTGCTGCGCTTCTACGTGCTCCACGTAGCGGTGTTTCCATCGCTCCTGATTCTGTTGACGATTGTGCATTTCTGGCGGGTGCGCAAGGATGGCGGCCTCTCCCGGCCGGTTTGGAAACTGGCGCCAATGAAGGTCGAGCAACTTGTGACAATCGGCGCGCCTGCCGAGATTGTCCCGCTCAAGACGGGCGCAGCTTCGCAAGACAAGACCTACGGGCTGATGGAAGTCGTCACCGGCAAGCCGATCTTTGAGACAGTTACTCCGGAAGAAGAAGAGAACGCAGTCTTCTCCTATCCATATGCCTTCTTCCGCGAGGCCATCGCACTTATGGCTACGGTGACGGGGATCATGGCCATCTCGCTCCTCTATCATGCGCCGCTTGAGGAACTGGCTAACCCCGCCCGCACGCCGAATCCCGCCAAGGCGCCGTGGTACTTTCTCGGATTGCAAGAGCTGGTAAGCCACTCCGCGCTGCTGGGTGGCGTAGTTGCCCCCGCGCTTATGGTTATCGTGCTCCTGGCTATTCCATATTTCGATCGCAATCCGAGCCGTCGCCCCTCCGATCGCAAGTGGGCTCTGTGGCTCTTCTCCATCTTTGTTGTCGCTAACCTGGCCCTCATCGTCATCGGCACGTTCTTTCGGGGGCCGGGCTGGGCATTTGTTCCACCGTGGGTTCACGTCATTTCGGGAGCGGAATAATGGGACGCAGACTTCCGCAAATCTTTTTCGCGCTGAGCACGCTGGCTCTGGTACTCATTCTCGCTGCGGTGTGGCAGGCAGGCTCGCCTTCCTGGAAGACCTACCAGCGCAACTTCCTGCAGCTCGAAGCGCAGGGCGAACCAAACGCCGTAACCAAAGCCGCCGTGCTCGCCACGCCGCCGGAGATTCACCAGGTGATGCTGACCGGGTTGCAGCGAGTGGACCGGTGTACCACCTGCCACCTCGGCGTGGACGACCCCACAATGAAAAACGCGCCGGAACCGTTCCGCTATCATGCAGGGCTCGGGCCGCATACCCCATCAAAGTTCGGATGCACCATCTGTCATGGCGGACAGGGCCTGGCTACCGAAAAGAACGCCGCGCATGGCAATGTGAGCTTTTGGCAGACGCCCCTTCTCTCCGCGGACTACATCCGCGCCTCCTGCGGACGATGCCACAAGGAAGGCGACGTACCCGGCGTGCCTGAATTGACCGAGGGCCGCCGGCTGTTTGAAACGCAGGGATGCCGCGGCTGCCACAAATTGAACGGCGTGGGCGGCAGCATCGGTCCCGACCTCACCGAAGAAGGCGCAAGCCGCCGCTCACCGGAATGGCTGGAGCATCATTTTCTGGCGCCCAATGTGGTCTCAGCCGGCTCCGCCATGCCCAACTTCCATTTCACCCGTGAGCAGGCCAGAGCCCTTACTTACTACATGCTCTCGCTCACCAACGAGGATATGGGCTCGTACTACTCGAGCGTGCGTCTGATCCCCAGCCCCCAGTATGGCCGGCAACTTTTCGTCGAAAAGAATTGCATCGTATGCCACGCAGTGGGCGGAGTGGGCGCCAAATCCGGACCCGATCTTCTTGGTGTCAGCAAACGACACTCCCCGGAATGGCTCGACGAACAGCTTGTCAATCCGGAATTCGTCTATCCGGGAAGCTCGATGCCCGAATACGATCTGGAAACCAATGCGCGCAAGGCCTTGATTGCGTTTATGGATGAGGCCACGCCGCAGGATGCCCAGGAGATTCTCTCCGGGCGAGGCCACACGCTCACCCCGGATGAAGCTGCCATCGAGGCAGGCAAGCGGAATTTCGCGCGCTTCGGCTGCGCGGGCTGCCACGGCACGGAACTCGAAGGCGGATTGCCCAACCCGAATGCCCAGGGCGGTCAGGTGCCTTCTCTTCTGCACGTTGCGGACGATTACACACAAAGCGAAATTGTGGAGGTCATTCGCAACGGTCGTGCACCTCCTCTCCAGAATGCGAGCGGCCCAACCCCACCCTTATATATGCCGTCTTGGAAACACCTGCTCAGCGATGAGGACATCCACCAGCTCGTGACGTTCCTCTGGTCAAAACAGCAGAAGTCGAAGGAGAGTTGGTAAGCGATTCATCGCGCAGTTCAGGCACGTCATAGTCAGGATGGGTTCAGCCGCTCTCTCTAATCGCGGGGACTCACACATTGCAGCAGCCATCATCAACAATTCGATTGAATGCTGTCGCTGCGCTATGGGCGACGGCGCTCTTTGCCTCAGTGTTGGCTGCTCAGTCTCCGCGAGGCGCGCAGAGGAATTCAGGCAGTTGGCGATCTGATCGGTCACGCACCTATTCCCCACCCGTCAACCTGAAGGTGCTGCCCAAAGACCTCACGGGGCGGCAAATTCATGACGTCATGGAACAATGGGCCGGTTCGCTCGGTGCCAGATGTGATGCGTGTCATGTCGAAGTCACGGAAAGGACTGCCCACGATGGGAAACTACACCTTGATTTTGCAGACGACTCCAAACCAATGAAGACCGTTGCGCGCCTCATGTACACCATGACCGAGGAGATAAACAGCAACTACATCGCCAAGGTCAAGGGCTCCGCCGCAAATGTCACCTGCTGCACCTGCCATCGCGGCGCAGTGAACCCTGAGCCGTTCGATGTCCAGCCCGCCGGCGGGCCTCTTTTCCATCGGCCCGCGCCGGGTGCCAAAGAAAGCCGGCAGCCGAAATGAAAGCCCGGCGAGGCTACTTCATGCTGTTGCTGGGCGCCGCGATGCTCTGCGCAACAGCAATCACAGCCCAGCGGGTGAATGCCGATGCAGCCGCCTGCGCGACCTGCCACAAAGACGTTGTCAAGAGTTTTGCCGGCAACCCGCATTATCGGCCCGGTCTCGTTCATCATGGGAAAGCCACATCCTGCGAGACCTGTCACGGCTCCGGCAAGGCACACGCACAGAACGGCGCCGTTTCCCTGATCTTCGATCCCTCGCTTGCTACCGCCAAAGAAGTGGATGAAAGGTGCCAGCAATGCCATGGGGCCAAACCCTCACACTTTGAACACTCGGTCCACGGCAAGGGCAATGTAAGTTGCATCCGCTGTCACGTCATTCATGCCGCCGGCGCGCCCAGATATTTGCTCAAAATAAATGAGCCCGAGCTTTGCTTCCAGTGCCACAGCGAGGTGAAGCCGCAGTTCTCCCCGCCCTTCCACCATAAGGTTCAAGAAGGATTGATCAACTGCACTGACTGCCATGACCCGCACGGGGCATTGGGAGAGAATTCTCTGCCCTCCGCCACCTGGCAATTCATGGTGTG
>Ga0265339_10001945_pt1 | contig 15174 bp, 10 predicted proteins | sample 4CB219metaG_FD_202085 | JGI IMG/M metagenome (GOLD analysis project Ga0265339, IMG submission 202085) | Rhizosphere microbial communities from Carex aquatilis grown in University of Washington, Seatle, WA, United States - 4-CB2-19 metaG | ecosystem: Host-associated > Plants > Roots >... | reverse complement strand
GCTCTTGCTCCAGCAGCTGCGGGACGCGCTCGCGGGTGCGGTCGCTGGTGTACATGCCCGGCACGTGCAGGACCCAGCGCGGATGCACCGGCGTCGCATCGCGTGCGACGCGCTCCGCCGTATAGACGAGTTGGTCGCGCGCGATGTCGGGGAACTGCCACAGCATGTAGGGCAGCAGTCCGAGCGGCACCAGCACGCCTTCACCGGCCTGCCGATGGGCGCGCAGCATCGGCGCAGCGGCATCGGCGAAGCGCAGCGCGATCTCGTTCGGCTGCGCGTAGTCGCGATGGTAGTCGATGGCACGGCCGACCATGGCGTCGATCAGCAGCACGAGCACTGCCGCGGCGATGCCGGCTTGCAGGCGGCGATCGCCGGCGGCGAGCCGGCGGCCGCCCTCGACCGCACCGAAGACGACGAAGCCGAGGAACCACAGCTCGAGTGGCCAGAAATAGCGAAAGTACGGCGGGAATGGCGTGACCACGCTGAGCGCCCAATAGCCGCCGACGAAAAGCGCCGGCATGAGCAACAGCGCGCTGCGCAGGCGCGTGCCATCGGCGGCGATCCACATCAGCACCCCGGCGAAGCCGATCGACGCGGTGGCGACGAAGCGCGTCTTCACCAGTTGGTCCCAAACCGCGAAGTGGAGGATTTGCCCGGGCCCGATGGCTTCGCTGCCGCCCATCGACGCGAACTCGCGGAAGAACTGGGAGCCGCTGAACGCGTCACCGAGCAGGGCGCGATTGCCGAGCAGCATCAACGGCACTGCGAGGAACGGCACCGCGAACGCGAGCCAGCGGCGCGCGCGCCGGTCGGGGCCAACCAGCAGAAACAGGCTGCACGGCAACGCGACGGGTTTGACCAACGCGGCGCCGAGCAGCGCCCAGGCGGCAGGCCAGACGCGCCGGCGATCGCTCAACCACACCGCCAGGAACAGCAGCAAGGCGAGGTAGAGGTCTGCGCTCGACTTCAGCGTCAGCATCGCCTTGCCCGAATCTAGCAGCAGGACCAGCGACGCCAACGCCGCCGTCGTGCGGCCGAAGTGGTCGCGGCACACCAGGTAGAAGACGATGCCGAGCGCGGCGGACGCCGCGATGCTGCAATAGAACGCCAGCGTCGCATCGCCGAGCGCGCCGAGTGTGAACACCAGCAACAGCTTCGGCGCGGTGAAATACGGCATGCCATGGATGGTACGATCGTCCAGCAGCCAGTTGCGGAAGAAGGTGAAGTAGGCGAGCAGATCGGGGTCGAAGCGGTGCTCCGGATAGAGGCGCGCCAACGCCAGCGCTTGCATGGCCGTGACCAGGCCGATGAGAGCCGGCAGCCAATCGAGCGTGCGCCGCGCGGTCACGGCCGCAGCCGCCCGCGGCGGCGCGGCGATCGTCTCGAAGGTCGACGCCTCGGCGCTCATGGCGATCCCAGCGGCGCGGTGAGTGTGTCGGCGAGCGGCGCCACGTCATCGCGCATCAGCAACGCCGCCGTGCCGTCGCCGGCGATGACGTGGTAGTTGCCGTGTTGAATCACGTCGGGCACCCAATTCTGCGACGCCGCGCTGGCGTACAGATCGGGGACGTAGACGATCCACTCTGGCGGATTGTCGGGGAGCTCGATGGCGCCTTGCTCGGCGGTCTCGATACGATGGGCGCGCGCCGCCTCCGGCAGCTGCCACATGAAGTATGGCGCCAGGGCGATCGGCGCCATGACGCGTTGCGTAGCCTGCAGGCGCGCCTGTAGCAGCGGCTCGGCGACGCTGGCGAAGTCCATGCCGTGCTCGAACGACAGCGCGATATCGCGCCGGTAGTCGATCTGCCGCAGGATGCCGGCGTCGGCGAGTAGCCAGAAGGCAAACCCGGCGCAGGCGACTTGTACCCAGCGCTGATCCGCTGCCAGGCGGCGCGTGCCTTCGACGACGCCGTAGACCAGGAACATCAAGAACCAGACGTCGAGCGTCCAGAAGAAGCGGAAGAAGGGCATAAAGCGCGACACGAGGCTGAGCAACAGGTAGCCGCCGAGAAACAGCAACGGCATGAGCCACAAGGGGCTGGTGAGCCGGCGGCGATCGGCGCCGAGCCACATCAGCATGCCGATGACGGCCCACACGGCGGTGGCGGCGAAGCGCTGTTGTTTGACGAGCTGCGTCCACAGCGCGAAGTGCAGCACGCTGTCCGGCCCAACGCTGTCCCCGCCGCGCAGCGCGGTGAACTCTTCGAAGAAGCGGTCGGTGCCGTGCACGCTGCCGAGCAGCGCGTGGTTCGCCCACAGCGTCAGCGGCACGGCGAGCAGCGGCAGCGCGACGGCGAGCCAGCGCCGCCGCGTGCCGCGCGGCAGCGTGAGGAAATAGGCGACACACGGCAGCGCGACCGGTTTCACCAGCGCGGCGAGCAGCAGGCACCATGACGCTTGCACCAGGCGGCCGCGATCGCACAGGACGATGGCGGCAAAGAGAAACAGCGCGACGTAAAGGTCGGCGCTCGATTTCAAGGTCAGGAACGCCTTCGACGGATCGAGCAACAAGAACGCCGACACGATCAGCGCCGTGACGCGGCCGAAATGGTCGCGGCTGATCACGTAGACGAGACCGCCCAAGATGGCGGACGCGATCGCCGTGCAGGCGAAGGCGGCGGGGACGCTGCCGAGCGGCCCCAGGGCGAACACCAGCAAGGCCTTGGGGTGCATGAAGTAGCGCACGCCGAAGAGGCTGGCATCGCCGCTGGCCCAATTGCGGAAGTAGACCAGGTACGCCATCAAGTCGGTGTCGAAGCGCTGTTGCGGATACGCCCAGGCGAACAGCGCCGCGTGCAGGAGGTTGGCGACGAAGACGCCGACCAGCAGCGGATCGAGCCAGCGCACCAGCGACGCGGCACCGAGTCGTGGCGCCGCCACCTGCAGCCGCCAATCGAGCGCGCCGGTGGTCATCGGGGGCAGCACTCAGTCGAGCTTCGGGGCGTGACCGACATGAGCGAGGAAGCGTTCTTCCAGCGAGGCATGGACGGGCAGCAGGCTCTCCACGACACCGCCTGCCGCGCGCACCAAGTCGATCGCCGGGCCGACGAACGCCGAGTTGTTCAGTCGCACCCGCCAGCCTTCGCCGCTCTGTACCGCGTCGCCGCTGGCCAATTCGGACAGTCGTCGCAAGGTGTCTTCGCTGACGGCGCGCACCGTCAGCTGGTACACCGCCGCGGCGGCGGCGCCGCGCAGATCGATGACCTCGCGCAGGCGACCGCCGACCAGAATTGCGGCGCGATCACACAGCGCTTCGGCGTCGGGCAGGATGTGTGAGGAAAAGATGATCGTCGTCCCTTCGCCGTGCAGCGTGCGCACCAGCTCACGCATGGCGTGGCGCCCGATCGGATCGAGCCCCGACATGGGCTCGTCGAGAATCAGCAGCTCGGGGCGATTGAGGATCGCCTGTGCGATGCCGACGCGCTGCAGCGTGCCCTTGGACAGTGAGCGGAGGGCGTTGCGGCGCTTGTGGCCCAGTTGGACTTGCTCGATGACCGCATCGACGCGCGCCCGCGCGTCGCGCCCGCGCAATCCGTACAGGCTGGCGTACAAGGCCAGCATCTCGGTCACCGTCAGGTAGTCGTAGAAATACGGCTGCTCGGGCAGGAACCCGACGGCGGCGCGCTGCGCGACGCCGAGTGGCTGTCCGTCGAACCACACCGTGCCGGCGCTCGGGCGTAGGAGCCCGAGCAAACACTTGAACGTGGTGGTCTTGCCGGCGCCGTTGGGGCCGAGCAGGCCGAGGATTTCGCCGCGCTCGACGCTCAGCGTCAAGCTGTCGAGCGCGCGGAACAGCCGCATGGTCCAGTTGTGCCGGAAGTCTTTGGTCAGGCCGCGCAGCTCGAGCAAGGCGGTGCCGGGCTTCGCCAGCGCCACCGCATCACGCCGCTCGTCTCGCACACCATCGGGGCGCATGACGGCGTCCACATCACCCAGCTCGGGCGAGATCACTCGTTGCGTGGCGGGATTCATCGCGCGGATTCCCCCTGCAAGACGCGTTCTCGCACCTTGCTCTGATGCAGTTTCGAGGGTGTACGGCCGGTGCTCGAGCGTGCCGCCCCGCTCGCCGGATCGAATTCGTAGTGACCGCCGAACGGATCACTCGGCACCGCCTCGAGCAGCCCGGCTTGCACCAGCACTTGCGGCGTCTGCGCCGGCGCACCCTGGCGCGCGCGATACAGATTCGCCGCGGCGTCGAGGCGCTCGAGATCGGCGGCGACCTGCGCCTCTTGCATCTGTTCCGCCAGCACCTGGCGAATGTCGTTCGAATCGACGTCGCGCTGCATCTCGGAGAGGAATGCCAACGTCGCCTCGGGTCCGTATTGCTGGGCGGCCAATACCGCGGTCAGCCGTGCGATCGACGGATGCGCATCCGGCAACGCCGCGGCAGTGCGCAACTCCGCCAGCGCACGCGCGTTGTCGTTCTGGAAGAAGAAGGCGTTGAAGCCGAGGAAGTAGTGCAGCACCCACGAGTCGGGAAACTGCGTCACGCCCTTCTCCAACAGCCGCATGCCGGCGTCGACCTGATGCGCTTCCCAGGGCAGGATAGCGCCGGCGAACCGGTAGACGTGGAAGGCGCGCGGATCGAGGTCGGTGACCAGATCGCACATCGTCGCCAGCCATGGATACGTGCGATTGGTGCGGTAGTGCTGGCCGAAGTAACTGATCGTGCGGAACCAGATGGCGTCGGCCAGCACGTTGCGCCAGCCAAGCGCGATCGGCTGCAGGTACGCGGCCTTCGGGAGGTAGACCGGGGCCTGGTCCAAGGCATCGGCCTGCGTTACGCGGTCCAGCCGCGACCCGGTAAGCGCCACCAAGAGTGCGAGGCCCGCGAAGGCCGCCACGCTCCCGATGCCCTGGGTAGCCCGTTTCACCACCATGGCGGCCGAAAGCGTAGCGGCGAAAGGGTACTCCGTCGACGGGAAACTTTCGCAGCGATCGAGCAGTTCATGTGCGAGATGCGTATATGGAGGGGAAAAAAACGGGGGAGGGCTTTCACCCTCCCCCGCTCGCTCGCCTTCTGAAGGCGATTACGAGTTCGGCTGCATGCCTCCGGCGGCACTGTCATAATTGAACGTAACACCGGTGCCGCTGGTCGACTTGGCGGTGCCGGTGAACGACGGGTTATTCCCGCCGGCGCCGGTCATGTTGGTCGTCACTGTAGTCGACGGCTGGAAGCCCGGCAGGTTCGCCGCGGCGCACGTAGTGCACGTCACATACGACTGGTAGGTGGCGAAGTACGCCTCTTCCGACGTTGCGGCGTTGCGCAGATCGGAATTGGCGCGCGCATCGAAGGCACGCTGCCGGTAGGACGCAAACTGCGGGATGGCAATCGCGGCCAAGATGCCGATGATCGCGACGACAACCAACAGTTCGATCAGCGTGAAACCCTTGTTATCCCTGATACTCTTCATGCCCATCCTCCCGCGTTAGTTAGGTACTTGCCAGTGCCGCAGGCGAACTAGGAGTTGGCCTGCATGCCGCCGGCAGCACTGTTGTAGTTGAAGGTGACGCCGGATCCACTGGAAGACTTGGCGGTGCCAGTGAACGACGGGTTATTCCCGCCGGCGCCGGTCATGTTGGTCGTTACCGTGGTCGACGGCTGGAAGCCCGGCAGGTTCGCCGCGGCGCACGTGGTGCACGTCACATACGACTGGTAGGTGGCGAAGTACGCTTCTTCCGACGTCGCAGCGTTGCGCAGATCCGAATTGGCGCGTGCATCGAAAGCACGCTGACGATAGGACGCGAACTGCGGGATGGCGATGGCGGCCAAGATGCCGATGATCGCGACGACGACCAGCAGTTCGATCAGTGTGAAACCCTTGCTGTTCTTGATGCTCTGCATTTTGCTCTCCCTCGGTTTGGTGTGATTGGCGCTTCACTCGGTTGAGTTGAATGGTTGGAGCCGTGGAACAGATCGTTACGGAGGGGCGTTGGCTCTTTGCATGTCGTCCTCCCTGTCCTAGTCGCTAGTCCTCGAGTGGCGCAGTGCCACTCGCCGTCCGCCGTTCATGATCGTTTTATGGTGCAAGCGCTGTACCAGTGGCTGCGTGGCGCCATGCGAGAGGGCGCATTCGCTTGCGGTGCGACACAGCGACTCTCTCGCGTCGGAGAGTGACGTTCCGCGACACCGATGCGTCGCCACAGTCACGCTGCAGCCTATTTGCGTCATTGCTGCACGAGTGCTGCATCGTCGGCGCCGTCGCCAAGGCCGTACTTCTGCAGGCGGTGACGCAACGAGCGGTAGTTGATGCCGAGCAGTTGGGCGGCGCGTTTCTTCACGCCACCTGCCTGGTCAAGTGCGCGCAGCAGGATCGCCTTCTCGTAGGCGGCGAGGTCCGCTTCGAGATCGACCGGTTCACCGTTGCTCGCCGCACGGTGCCGCGATTGCCACGCGCCGGCGAGTGGCTCGTGCGGCTCGCTGGCCGGTGCTGTCGCATGCGCGATGTCAACGGCGACGGCTGGCGCGGTCTGGACGGCGCGCGCCGGCGCGTCGCCGGTCAGATATGACGGCAAGTGCTCTTCTGATGCCGTCTCGCCCTCGCACAACGCCACCGCGTGCTCGACGATGTTTTCCAGCTCGCGAATGTTGCCGGGGAAGTGATGTTGCAGGAGCACGCGTCCGGCGCCCACCGAGAATCGACTCACACGTCGCCCGTGCATGTCGGAGAACTGCCGCAGGAAGTGGCGGATGAGCAGCGGGATGTCTTCACGACGCTCGCGCAGCGGCGGCAGGTCGATGGTGATGACGTTCAATCGGTAGAAGAGATCTTCGCGGAACTTGCCGGCTTTGACCTGGGCGAGCAGATCGCGGTTGCTGGCCGCGACGATGCGCACGTCGACGGCGACGTTGACTTCGCTGCCGACCGGTCGGAACGTGCGCTCCTGCAATACGCGGAGCAATTTCACCTGCAGGTGCAGGGGCAGCTCGCCGATCTCGTCGAGGAACAATGTGCCGCCGTCGGCCATGCGGAAGCAGCCGGGCCGATCGGCGACCGCGCCGGTAAAGGCCCCGCGGACATGCCCGAAGAGCTCGCTCTCCATCAGATTTTCCGGAATGGCGCCGCAATTGATGGCGACGAAGCGTTTGTCGCGGCGCGGCCCGCGGGCATGCATGGCGCGGGCGACGACCTCTTTGCCGGTCCCGCTCTCGCCGGCGACCAGAACGGTCGCGTCGGACGGCGCGACGCGGGCGATCAACTCATGCAGCTTGGCGATGGCCGGGCTGGCGCCGTACAGACCATCGGCGGCTTCGCCAACATCGATATTGGCGTCGAGCGCGACGCGCGCCGCGAGCTCTTCGACGTCGCGTTCGAGCGCCGGCGCATCCGGCGTCAATTGTTTGAGCGCCGTGACATCCTGCAGCACGTAGAGTGCGCCGATGCGATGCCCGAAGGTGCTGGCCAGCGGCGCGGCGACACAGCGCAACAGGCCCGCCGCATCGCCGAAGGCGGTATGCGCGAACTCGACCGGCTCGCAAGCGGCCGATGATTGCAGGAACGCGAGACGAGCCGCCGGTGTCTGTTTGAGCGGTGGAAAGACGTTGCCGATGTCGCCGCCGATCAGCGCCGCGGGCTCCTGGCCGATGAGCTCTGCGGCCACCGCATCGGCCGACGTGATGCGGCCGTCGGGATCGGTGGTGATGAGGCCGCTGTGGATGGCGCGGCCGACGGTCTCCTGCAACAGCGCCAAGTGATCGCGTTCTGCCTGGCGCTCGCCCAAGCGGCGTTCCGTATCGTCGAGCCGCCGCGTCAGCACGCTCGACAGGAACGCGATCATGGCGAATGTGAGATTGGTGGTGACGGCGCGCAGGCCGATCTGCGTGTCGCCGAAATCGGGCCGCATCAGGCTCGGCCCGGCCACCGCCAGGGTGATGAGCAAACTGTCGTAGCTCAGCGCGGCCGCCAGGGCGGCGAACGTCGCACCGCGACCGAACAGCAAGCCGGCGGCATTGATGATCGGCAGGCTGTAGAGAAACGGAAACGGGCTCTCGATGCCGCCGGTCAGGTAGATGACGCCGGTGACCAGCAGCACGTCGAAGGCGATCTGGGCGAGCGCAAAGCGGTGCAAGTGGCGCGTGTGTGGCAGCACCAACGCCGACACCGCCGAGAACGCGTAGGTCACGGCGACGGCGAGGAGAATCTGCTGGATCGGAACGTCGTAGCGCTCACGTGCGACGCGCAAGTACGAGGTCGCGACAATGCCGAAGAAGCACGAGATGACGGCGATGCGCCCGAGCAGGAACCACTTCAAGCGGTCGCGCAGCTCGTCGCGCCCGTCGGCGCTATACCCCGTGCTGCTCACGAGATGACCGAGCCGAGCTTGAAGATCGGCAAGTACATCGAAATCACCAAGCCGCCGATGATGATGCCGAGGAAGAGGATGACCAACGGCTCCATCAAGGTGGTGAGGTTGGCGACCATGTTGTCGACCTCGTCCTCGTAGAATTCGGCGATCTTCTGCAGCATCGCATCGAGCGCGCCGGTCGACTCGCCAACGGCGATCATCTGGCAGACCATCGGCGGAAACACTTTGCTGGCGGTCAGCGGCTCGGAGATGGAGTTGCCTTCGCTGATGCTCAAGCGCGTCGCCAGGATGGCGCGCTCGACGACTTTGTTGCCGGACGTCTTGGCCGTGATCAGCAGCGCGTCGAGAATCGGCACGCCGGAGGACAGCAACGTGCTGAGCGTGCGCGAGAAGCGCGCGATCGACGACTTGCGGATCAAGTCGCCGAAGACGGGCGCTTGGAGGATCATGCGATCCATCTGCATGCGCCCGTTCTCGGTTCGGTAGACTTGCCGCAGCGCAAACACGCCGGCGCCGAGTGCGCCGAAGATGTACGGGAAATACGCGATCGTGAAGTTGGAGAGGTTGATGACGAATTGGGTCGGCGCCGGCAGCTCCTGGCCGAAGCTGCCGAACAGCTCGGCGAACACCGGAATGACCCAAATCAGCAGCACGGTGGTGACGCCGCCTGCGACGGTGATGATGGTCGCCGGGTAGATCATGGCGCCTTTGATTTTGGCCTTCAGCTTCATCGCCTTCTCCATGTAGACGGAGAGGCGCTGCAGGATCGTATCGAGGATACCGCCGATCTCGCCGGCCGAGATCATGTTGACGAAGAGATCGTCGAAGATCTTGCCGTGCTTGCGCAGCGCTTCGGTGAACGTCGAGCCCGCTTCGACGTCCTCTTTCAGCTGGCGAATGATGCCGCGAAACTTCTTGTTCTCGGTCTGCGAGCCGAGGATGTCGAGACATTGCACGATCGGCAGACCGGCATCGATCATGGTGCCGAGCTGGCGCGTGAAGATCACGACGTCCTTCGTCTTGACGCTTTCACCGAAGCCGGGGATCTTGATCTGCTTGTCCAGCCCTTTGCCGCGTTCGCGAATGCGCGTCGGGTTCGGCTGAATGCGCTGCGCGCGCAGGCGCGCCAGGACGGCGTCGCGCGTCGGTGCTTCCATCTCGCCGCTGATCGTGTCGCCGCGCGGCGAGACTCCCTGCCACCGATAAATCGCCATTTTTTTGACCCCCGACCTCGCTCAGAAAGCGTTGAGAACTCAGCAAGTTGGCATTGCGCTCTTCGCGTCGTGTGCGTAACGAAGCACGCGCTGTGCCACGTCTTTCGCGAAGCGTGGTCGCCTGGCTCGACAGATCGCAGCGCGTCTCACCTGCGATGTGTTGAAAGGCGCATGCGGGTTGTTGCGAACGCCACAAGCGGCGCCGGTAGCAAGGCATGCGCAAGCGCGTGCGCGGGATTCGCACCGAGCGCGAGGCGCGAGATGCGAGGTGCTGCGGCAGGGCGCATTTACCAGCAGGAGGCGAGGATCTCGATGCCGGCTTCGATCTCGGCCGGAGTCAGGGCGGTGTAGCCGAGGACCAAGGCGGCTTGGCGCGGCGCGCGCTGGAAGTACGGCAGCGCCGAATAGACACCGACGTCGCGCTGCGCGGCGCGGCGGATGATGCGCTCGCCGTGCTCCGGCGACACGCGCGGCAACGTCAGCAGCAGGTGCAAGCCGGCGTTGCTGCCGGCGACGCGTACACGCGCGCCGAGATGGCGCGCGATGGCGGCGCGCAGCGCCTCGCGCCGCTCGCGGTTGTGCGCCCGCGCGCGGCGCACATGGCGCTCGAAGCTACCGCCAGCGATGAACTGCGCCAGTGCCTGTTGCTCCAGGCCGGACGTGCCGCCGTCGGCTAGCGCCTTAGCGTGCGCGAAGAGCCGCGCCAGCGACGGCGGCAGAACCAGATAGCCGAGCCGCAAGGCCGGAAACATGACCTTGGAAAACGTGCCGAGATAGATGACGCGGCCGTCCCGATCGAGCCCCTGCAGCGGCGCGAGCGGCCGGCCGCCATCGTGGAATTCGCCGTCGTAGTCGTCCTCGATGATCACCGCGCCGGTGCGGCGCGCCCAGTCGAGCAGGGCCAGGCGGCGCGGCAGCGACAACACGGCGCCGGTCGGAAACTGATGCGCCGGCGTGACGTAGGCGAGCCGCGCGCGGCGCCCGGCCGCAGGCAGGCGCGCAAGATCGCAACCGTCGTCGTCGACCGGCAGCGGCACGACGCGTGCGCCGGCGGCGCGCAAGGCGCTGCGCGCGCCCTCGTATCCCGGTTCTTCAAGCAGCGCGGCGTCGCCTGGATCCAACAGCAAGCGTGCGCACAGGTCGACGCCTTGTTGCGAGCCGTTGACGATGACTACATGCGCGGCGTCGCACGCCACGCCGCGCGCGCGCCGTAAATAGCCGGCGATGGCTTCGCGCAGCGCTGCGGCGCCGGCGGCGGGCCCGTAGTCATACGCCGTGACGTCAGCGCGGCGCGCCTGACGCCCGAGCAGCCGCCGCCAGCGCGCCTGTGGCACGTCGCGCAGCGCCGGCAAGCCGTAGCGGAAATCGTAGCGCGGCCGCGCACGCCCGTGGCCGCGCGCGCTGAGGAGTGGCGTGGCGGCGGTCAACCGCTTCGCCAAAGCCGAGAGGTGTGGCGCAGCCAGTGCGCGCGCGCTCTCGCCCGGCGCCGGGCGCGTCAGGTCGAGCGCGGCGCTGCCGAGGACATACGTGCCGGAGCCGACGCGCGCTTCGACATATCCCTCGGCGATGAGTTGCTCGAAGGCGAGTTGCACCGTGATGCGCGACAGCCCGAGCGACTCGGACAGCTCACGCGTCGACGGCAAACGCGCCCCGGCGCGCACGTCGCCGCGCAGGATCGCCTCGCGCAGCGCGGCATACACCTGGCGATAGCGTGGCCCGTTGCCGTCGAGGTGGAGGAACATGGGTCAGGAAAGTGCGTGCCGAGGTGCTGACGTGGGCGGGCGGGCTCAGCCGGCGCGCCCCGGATCAACGCGCCGCTGAACTTCATCCGTCAGCACGTCAGCACAGCCGCTCGTCAACACTCCGTTCCTGCAAAGTGGCCTCACCCTATCGACATAAAGTGGCCTCATTCAATGGCCACTCGAGATATGCCAGGGTGCGGCCGGTCGAGGAGGATCGCGCATGTCGAAGACCGTCTTCCGCACCTGCACGCTCTGTGAGGCCTGTTGTGGGCTGCGCTTCGAAGTCGAGGGCGATCGCATTCTGAGCGTGCGGCCCGACGCCGACGATGTGCTGTCGCGCGGCTTCGCCTGCCCCAAGGGCATCGCCATTGCCGACGTGCACCACGATCCGGACCGGCTGCGCACACCGGTGCGACGCGACGCCGACGGGCAGTTTCAGCCGATCGGCTGGGATGAGGCGCTCGACTTGGTGGCCGCGCGCCTTACCGCGGTGCGGCGCGCGCATGGCGACGATGCGGTGGCCGTCTACCTGGGCAATCCCATCGTCCACAATCACGGCGTGCTGATGCTGCGCGGCGCCCTGCTCGCGGCGCTGAAGACGCGCAACGCGACCAGCGCCAGCTCGCAGGATACGGCGCCGCGATTCGCGACGTCGTATCACCTCTACGGCTCGTCGATGGCCATCCCGATTCCCGACGTCGACCGCACCGACTACTTCCTGTGCATTGGCGCCAATCCGCTGATCTCGAACGGCAGCTTCCTGTCGGCGCCGAACATGCGCGAACGCTTGCGCGCCGTGCGCGCGCGCGGCGGCAAGGTGGTGGTGGTCGATCCACGCCGCACCGAGACGGCGCGCGAGGCCGACGAGCACGTCGCCATCCGGCCCGGCACCGACGCGGCGTTCTTGCTGTCGATGGTGCACGTGCTGCAGCGCGACGGACGCGTCGATCGCGTCGCGCTGGATCGCATCGCCAGCGGCTGGGATGCGATCGCGGCGCGTCTTGCGCCGTTCGCTCCGGAACGCGTTGCCGTCTACAGCGGCGTGCCGGCGCAGACGATCACGCGCCTGGCGCACGACTTCGCCGCGGCGCCGACGGCAACCGCCTATTCGCGCATCGGCGTGTGCAACAATGCCTACGGCACCTTGGCGACCTGGGCGACGGATCTGCTCAACGCCGCGGCCGGCCGCTTGGGCGCCGTCGGTGGCGCGTTGTTCACGTCGCCGGCGATCGACGTGTGCACGCTGATGAAGATCACGGGCGGCGACGGCCACGACCGCTGGCGCACGCGCGTGCGCGGCTTGCCCGAAACGCTCGGCGACATCCCGACCGCTGCGCTGGCTGAGGAGATTGAGACGCCCGGGCCGGGTCAGGTGCGCGCCCTGCTGACCTTCGCCGGCAATCCGGTGCTGTCGAGTCCGAACGGCCGCCGGCTCAGTGCGGCGCTGCAGCAGCTCGACTTCATGGTGTCGATCGACCTGTACGTGAATGAGACGACGCGCCACGCCGACGTGATTCTGCCGCCGGCGTGGTCGCTGGCCGAGGAGCACGTCGACGTGATCTTCAGCAACTTCTTCGCGCGCAATGTCGCGCGCTGGTCGCCGCTGGTGGTCGAGCCGGCGCCGGGTGAGAAGCACGATTGGGAGATCATCCTGGCGCTCATCGATCGCCTCGGCGGTGGCCCGACCGGCCAGCGCGTGCCCGACGCAGTGATCGGCGCGTTGCGCAAGCTCGGTTGGCGCTGGACGCCGGAAAGCGGGCTCGACGCCGTGCTGCGCCTCGGCCGCTACGGCGACAAGTTCCTGCCGTGGTCGCGCGGCTTGAATCGCAAGAAGCTCGCGGCCGCGCCGCACGGCATCGATCTCGGTCCATTGGAAGCGGGCGTGGCTCGGCGCGTCTCGCACAAGGATGGTCGCGTGCATCTCGCGGCGGCGCCGATGCTGAATGCGCTCGGCGATCTCGAAGTCGAGGTGGCGCGCCCGATTGCCGTCGACGAGCTGCTGCTCGTCGGCCGGCGCGAACAACGCACATGCAATTCGTGGATGCACAACGTCGAGGCGTTGGTGCGCGGCCGGGAGCGCTGTGTGTTGTACGTCCATCCGGAAGACGCCCAACGCGTCGGCGTCGCCGACGGCGATATCGCCGTCCTCGAGAGCCGCGTGCACACCGGCACGCTGCGCGTACAGATCACCGACGAGATGCGGCCTGGCGTCGTCAGCCTGCCGCACGGTTGGGGCCACACCGAAGCGGCGCCGTGGCAGCGCGTCGCCGGCGCGCACCCTGGCACATCGGCGAATGACTGGACGGACGATCAGCTCGTCGAGTCGATCGTCGGCCAATCGGTGCTCAACGGCGTGCCGGTGCGCCTGCGCGCGCTCGATTCGGAGCTCGGCAGCGCTGCGGCGTTATGAGAAGGGAAGAGAAGACTTCAACGCGGATACGCGAAGAACGTCGGAGGGCTGTGATAGGAGAATTCACCATAGAGACACAGAGCGCACAGAGCACAGAGCACAGAGTGAAACGTCGGAGATCGAATTTGTTTTCCACATCTCAGCACCGGCGCGGTTGGAAAACATCACACATGACAGCAAGTTCAGCCTTCTCTGTGCGCTCCGTGCCTCTGTGGTGAAAGGATTTGTCTCTAAGTTCAACGACCGAGGCGGTAGCGCGCGTAGCGCGGCCAGGCGCTCGGATGGCGCAGCAGGCCGAGCATGAGCGGCAGCTGGTCGAAGTAGACAATGCGCTCGATGCCGAGGCCGTCGCGCAGCAGGAAGCGGTCGACGGCGGCGATCTCGACGCGACGGCCGAAGGGGAACTGCATGCGCCATTCGATGAACACCGCGCCGTCCGCGCCGCTGGCGCGGTCGACGTCGCCGCGCAGCGCCGGCAGCCAACGGAACAGGCGCTGGAATTCGCTCAGCGCCGCGGCACGACCGCGGATCGGCGGCAGCTGCGGCTGATAGAGCACGACGTCGTCGTGTAGCAGCGCGATCAGGCGCTCCGGCGTCGGCGCGTTCCACGCCGCCGCGAAGCCGTCGGCAAAGGCGCGCTCGACCGCACCGCTCGGTTGCGCCGTCATCCCTTCGTCACGTGGTCGAGCTTGTAGGTCACCAGCGCCCGCGCCACCTCGGTCTCCGTGCCGGCGACCGACACCTCGCAAACCACCATCGATCGCCCACGTTGGATGATGCGCGCCGTGGCGCGCAGATCCTCACCGGGCGCACCGGCGAGAAAGTTCACCGTGAGTCCAACCGTCGTGCCGCGCGGCCCGCGCGCCATGTCCGCGCCGGTCCACGCCGCCGCCGTCGCCGCGACGTCGATCAGCGCACTGATCGAGCCGCCGTGGATCAAATCGCCCATCGTCGTGACCTCATTGCGAAACGGCAGCCGCATCACGACCGCATCAGGCGCGACGGATTCGAGCGTCACCCCGAGCAACCGCGCCAGCGGCGCCCCGGCGATATGGTCGTTGATGATCGTAGCGTTGGCCTCGGACATACGGGTCTCCCTGTCGCGATGAGATGCCCGACGCCGGCGCCGCGTTCCATGGTGCCACTTGGTGTCAGCGGCGTAGAGCCACTCGGATCGAGGGCTGGGGTTGGGGGCTCGCGGTTGGGGGTTGGGGGTTAGGGAGAAGGCCTATCGATATCTATGTCCGCCGCGGGCGCGGGTCTGCCCTCTATCGCGAGCAGCGATGGAGAGCAGCGGAACCGGGCGCCGGTCGGTGTGTCGGACGTCATCCAGTTAAGTCGTGATCGCGCTTCTAGCGCCGCCCGTATAGGCGCCTGTCCATGTCGTGGCTGCGTATAACGGTTGTGTTGCACTGCTCCGGGTGTCCGGCTCTATCTGCGGCCGTCCGGTTTCATCTGCGTTCCGTTGCGCCTTGCGAAAGGACACGCCTCACGGGATCAG
>Ga0265339_10001941_pt1 | contig 15205 bp, 11 predicted proteins | sample 4CB219metaG_FD_202085 | JGI IMG/M metagenome (GOLD analysis project Ga0265339, IMG submission 202085) | Rhizosphere microbial communities from Carex aquatilis grown in University of Washington, Seatle, WA, United States - 4-CB2-19 metaG | ecosystem: Host-associated > Plants > Roots >... | reverse complement strand
GCCCCCCCCACGCGGCTAGTTGCAAAAGAATTCAGGTAGAATAACAAGGTCTATCTTACTACCAATACAGTACTTACAATTCACTGTACGAAAGTCTCCGTAAATTCTCTGGTATTTTACGGAACCCTTCGTAGAATTCGACGTCAATGAGGTAGGCACATGCCGCCTGGCCATAAGAAGGAGCTACAAATGCGTAAGCGTCCATCTCCACATCCGACCGAAGCTGAGTTTGAGGTCCTGACGGTCCTCTGGCGGGAAGGGCCACGGACCGTTCGCCAGATTCACGAGGCCCTGCAGGTCGACGGCCGCGACACCAGCATGACCACTACCCTCAAGACGATGCAGATCATGATCGATAAGGGGTACCTCACCCGCAGCGACACGCGGCCCCATGTGTACTCTGCCGCACTGGCCGAGGACGCGACGCAGGCTGGACTGCTGGAGGATCTGGCCCACAAGGCATTCAACGGCTCGGTCAGCAAGATGCTTATCCGCGCCGTCAGGGACGTGAGCCTCAGTGAGTCCGAGCTTGCCGAAATTCGCCGGCTGATCGAAAACACGCCAAGCGACGAAGGGGGTGCCAAGTGAGTCCGTCATTTCCTTATCCCAGCGACGAACTGATCTACCGACTCGGCTGGATGCTGATCCACACGCTTTGGCTCGGAGCGGCGACGGCCGCGTTATTCGCTGCCGCAATGGCCGCCTTGCGGCGTCGCTCGGCGCGTCTCAGGTATGTGGTTGGATGCGTGGCCCTGGTCGCGTTAATGGCCAGCGCGATAGCCGCATTCGTATTGTCCACACCGCCTGCTCGACCCGCACCGCATGTGGCGGCCAAGCTGACCGCGGCCTCGCCCGAAGGCGCTGTGGCCGCTAACACAGATGCAGCGTCCTACTCTCCGCTGACGGCCGTGTCGGTGAGGCCCATCAATCTGGAACACGGGGCATCACCGATACACGCTGAGCATCCCGGGGCCGTTGCGGCCGCGCCTGACACCAGCAGTGCCACCCAGCAAGAGCCTCCACTGCTGGCCCGTGCGGCCCAGGCGCTCGAGCCGGCCTTACCGTGGCTTGTGCTGGCCTGGACAGTTGGCGTGTGCATTCTGGCCCTGTGGCAGCTGGCCGGCTGGATCGCCGCACAGCGCCTCAAGCGGTTGTCCGTTCGTTCTGCGGACGAGGGCCTCGTTGCGCTCGTCGGTCGCCTTGCAGGCCGGCTCGACGTCCAGCGGGCGGTGAAGCTGCTGGAGTCGGCCCTGGTACGTGTGCCGACCGTCATCGGGTGGCTGCGCCCTGTGATCCTTCTGCCGCTGGGGTTCGCGACCGGCCTGACGCCGGCCCAGGTCGAGTCCATCCTCGTCCACGAACTTAGCCACATCCGGCGGTACGACTACCTCGTCAACCTGCTCCAGTCGCTGGTCGAGACGCTGCTGTTTTATCATCCGGCCACCTGGTACATCAGCCGCCGCATTCGCACCGAGCGCGAACACTGCTGCGACGACCTGACCCTGGCGTTCGGCGTCAACCAGCGCAGCTACGCCCAGTCGCTGCTGCACCTGGCCCAGCAGTCCAAGGCCCTCGACCGAAGAGGCCTGGCCCCAGCCGGCATGACCGCCACGGGGAAGCCATCAGAACTGCGAAGCAGAGTAGGCCGCGTCCTGGGGGCGAAGGATGAAACCTCCCGGTTGGGCCGTAGTTGGCCTGTCGTCCTGTGCGTGCTAATTGTCCTCGTTGGCATTAGCCTGTTCGCTGCCTCGTGCATGAATTCGACGGGTAGAACGACAGCGGATCAGGTGGCCGCCAAAGACGGCGCTGGGAAGACGGATGCCTTCGTCGAGTTGCAGGTCTTGCCAGAGTCGCGACAAGGTTTCCGTCTACAGACGGGAGAGTCGGTGGAGGCGCCGCACTCAGACGTCAAGCCTCCGAAGGCATGGATTGACGACCTCGTCCAGTGGTCTCGGAAGGAGTCTGTCGACGTAGTCTCGGGGGATTGGAACGGCCTGATTGCTCTGTGGCCGATTGACGCCGTCACTGCATGTGTAGACAACTGTTGTTGGGATCGATTTGATGCTGCCGAAGCACTCAAGGCTCTGAGCGGTGCCCAACAGACCGTCATGGTTGCAGACGGACAACTCCCAAGAACTTACGTGCTAAGGACCAGGGAGGGGCGATTGGCTGTGCTTCAATTCGCGGGCTTACAGACCTCACCGCGGGCGGCGAAGGTTCGCTACAGGATGCACTCTGGCCAACTCGCAGTTGCCTCCGCCACGCAGCCGGCGACCCAGCCGGCGTGGCAGAACGCGCTCATCCCTGACGAAGACACCAAGGATGCGCCCGTGGTCTTGGACCTGGCCAGCGGCAAACTGCTTCCCGCCCCCCCAAAAGGCAGGGTGTTGGGGTACTTCGCACAGATGCATCAAGGCGACCTCGGTTTTGACCGCGTGCTCTTTACCCTTCGCGGCGGCGTGCTGCTCGGCCCGGACGGCAAGCCACTGACGCCCAAGGCCATCAAGGGCGACAGTTCCGCCTACGACGTGTCAACGCTACCGCAGCAGGTGGTCGTCAGGACGCCCGAGGGAGCCTACAGGCTCCAGATCGTTGCCGTCACCGATAACGGCGGCATTCATGTGCGGTTTGTCCCAACGTCGGCTCCCGCCACGCGGCCGGCGACGGGCAAGGCCGCCGAGGCCGCGTCGAAACAACGCAAGGTTGAGGGCAGGGTCGTCGACGCTGACGGCAAGGGCGTTGCTGATGCGGAGGTCCTGGTGGTCCGGATAGGGCCTTGGTATTCCGGCATCAAGTATACCAGTGGGCAGGAGATCGTGGAGCGAACACGAACCGACGCCGATGGCAAGTTCTCCGTTGTCGGCGATGAAGGTCCAATAGGCCGCTGTGTCATAGCTCGAAAGCGTGACGTTGGCTTCGGGTACAATTGGACGATCACTAATTTGACGCGTCCAGATCATTACCCCTACCCTAGGGAATTGCGTCTTCACAAGGCTGCAAATCTGGAAGGCGTGGTGGTTGACGAAGCCGGTCAGCCTGTTGCCAACGCCCAAGTGCAGGCGAACCTTTTCCTAGATGTGGACAGCTATGATCCTAACGTCCTGGGATGCGGAGATCTTGACTGGTTCACAGCCCGGACAGGCAAGGACGGCCGGTTCATGATTCCTGGGGTGCCTGCCGACATGATGGCTGAATTCGTCGTGCGTGCGGCTGGCATGGGAACTGTTGCGACCCATGGCGGCAAGGCGCCGCAGTACAAAGCCGGGCAAGAAGACATTCGAATCGTTCTTCCGCGGCAGTGCCGGATCGAGGGCACGGCCGTCGACGTGAGCACAGGCAAGCCCGTTGCAGGCGCGAAACTCATAGGGATCCGAAAACCTTCTGCAGGCTCGAGCACCACAGTACCGCCAGTCTTTACCGTGACGGACAAGAATGGACGGTTTGTGATGGAGAGCTTGCAGCCGGGCGGCTGGACCGTGGCTTTGGCTCAGCAGTGCATGTTAGAACATGGTGACCCTGGTGAGTGGGTGGCATGGCCGGCTACGGTCGATCTGGCGTCAGAAAAGCCCCAGTCGATCCAAGTTGAGCTGAGTCATGGCGAGACTGTTGAAGTTGCCCTGGTGAATGCGGCCACGGGGGCACCTATCAGAGGCCGCCTCTTTGCCTGGCATTTCGCCAGTCAGTTGTCCGACGACAAAGGTATCGTACAAATGCGGCTCCTGCCGGGTGACTATAAGCTTTATGCTACGGATTATCCCGACCCCGTAGTGTGGCAAGGGCAAACGGCACCACGGCGGTACCATGCTGAAATGCCGCTGACTGTGGAGCAAGGCAAGAGCCAGCAGATTCAATTGCGGCTGATGCAGGAGCCTGCTACCCAGCCCGCCTCGCAGCCCGCGACGCAATCTGGACAGAGCGACGTCAGGCCCGTGCAGCTTTCCGGCTTGCAGCAGGAAGCCTACGGGGGTGGCATCGCGTCGGCCGTTATCTATGCCCGCGGAAAGGCGGATAGGAAGGACAAGGATTATCTGGACTTGGCCACCTCCGGGGACGGTGGGTGCGTCGTTGCGGGCCGAATCGTTGATATCGATCGGCCTGACAAGAACGCGGCCGTATCGTTGTTCTTTGTCTCTGCAGACACGGCCCGGTTCACCGTCTGCGAAACGCCCGTTTCCGGCGAGTTCCGCGTCAAGAATCTCCCTGCGGGTCGCTATCGTGTCCTGGCCTTGGAAAAGAGCGGCGATCAGAAGACGGGCAAGGTTGGGGTCGGGGCCAATTGGGAGATCATCAAGGTCGCCGCGGACAAGCCGATTGAGAATCTGGACGTCGTGTTATCGAACACACTGACCAAGGATGTCTCGGATCTCATCCAGTGGAACAGAGGCCTCACACGGTTGGAACTGCCTGACTTGATGACAGGGAAGACCGGGCCGTTCGGGAAGGTAGTGGATGCAAGCGGCCAGCCCGTCATGGGCTCCATGGTCCAGATTCGTGAGTTCAAGGAAAACCGCGGCATTGGCGAAGGCATAGCTGCCCCCGATACCATTAGCGGCGTCAACGGCTTCTACGGCATGAAGCAGTTGGACTATCCATACACGGTAACAGCCAACGTCTGTACGCCGCTCCAGGATGGCTCCGGGATGCGCTGGCAGACCCTGTCAAGGATGAAGGTCTTTGAGGGCAGGCAGCGGGTCGATTTTGTGATGCCGCCTTGGCCTGGCGAAGGCAAGAACGGCGGAACCGTTACCCTTCATGTCGTCGGACCCAATGGTAAGCCAGTGACCGACGTGATAGCACGGATTAGCCTTGGCAAGCAGTGGCCCAAGAGCAGCGCCAATATGGACGGTTGGTACAGCGAGTGGGGGCTGAAGGTGGAGCTTCGTGACGGGAAAGCCGTAGTGAAGGAAGTCCCCGCAGGCGAATGCACTGTGCGTTTCAATGGCAAGAATTTGTCGCCGGAGGCACAACTGCAAGGCCAAGTCATCAAGGTTGTGCCTGGCGCGAACGTCAATGTGGAGATCAAGACGGATTGGCCAACGACCCAGCCAGCCTCGTAACCGGCGACCCGAGCTGTCTCATACTGTCCACGCATCCGATATAGATGCTTGCATGGCAGTATCCTTCCGCCAATCAGCTGGCGGATGTCTCTGACGAAGGGCTCAACATGAGACCGTTGGGATGGCCTTGTTGGACGATTCGGCCGGCGTTGAGGATGACCACATTGTCCGCCAGGCGGCAGGCGGTTTGGGGGTCGTGCAGGGACAGCAGAATGCCGGCCTGACTGATGGTAAGGGCTTGTTCGAGGATGTCGAGCAGTTCGTGTTGGCCCGGCGTGTCCAGGTGCGACAGGGGCTCATCGAGGAGGATCCACTTGGTGCCAGCAAGCATTGCCCGGGCGATCGAAAGCCTCTGTCGCTGTCCGCCGGAGAGTTGCCCCGGCACGCGGCGGCGCAGGTCCTGAAGCTTGAACATATCCAGAGTCCGCTCGACGTTCGCCTGAACGTCGGCGGAATTGGCTGCCTTGCCCGCCACAAGCATGAGGTGCCGCTGGACCGACAAATGCTCCCACAAGCCGCCCTGCTGGAATGCCATGCCCAGACCGACCAGTGGGAACCTGGGCGCGCGAATGTCGCCCGGGCCTGACGGTCGGCCATCGTAGGTTAGGCCCACGAGTCCCTGGCAAGGCGTCCACAGGCCCGCAAGCAGCCAGATGAGCGTGCTCTTGCCACTGCCGTTCGGCCCCATGAGCGCGGTAATGCGGCCGGGCGTGACGCTGATGGTCACGCCATCCAGCACGCGGCGTCCCTTGTGCTCGAAACTCACGCTCCATGCGGTGAGGCAGTCGTTCATGGTTCTATATCCCTTCTCGATCTAACGCAGGGACACCGCCCCGCTTGCCGTGATCGAACGACGCTGAAAGGCAAGCCGGCGGCAAAATTCTGCAGAGGTCGGATGTCGGCTTGCCTTTCAGCGTTGTTCCCAACGGGCAAGACTTATGCGACGGGGTCACCTCGTTGTTCTTCATTCTGTACATCCTGTATATCCTGCTAATCCTCGCGTCCCAGGCGGACGCCCAGTAGCGTGGTGACGGCCAGCAGCAGCGGGGTCACGATAAGCAGCAAGTCCAAGGCCAGCGCGCTGACCATGGCCTGACTGGCGGTGTGCATCATGGTGGCCAATCTCACGCCCAGTGTCGCGCCGCCGGGAGGGGCGAGCAGCACCGATAGTTCCAGATCGGTGATCGTAATGGCCAGGCACAGCAGCATTGCCACCGCCAAGGCCAGTCGGTAACCCGGCCAATAGATCTGTGTCCACGCCTGCAAACGCGGCACACGGCAGACCCATGCGGCACGCTCGGCGAGGTGGAGCTCTCGCGGCCAAAGGGAATAGACCGTCAGCATGGCCAGTGGGGTCAGGCGGACGAAGTATCCAAACACCATGCCCACCTGCGTGGTTCGGGCCAGGTAAAGCGGCCAATGGTTGAACAGTTCAATGATGCCAATGCCCACCAGCGACGGCGGCAGTGCCAGCAGGATCAGCGTCACGGGGGCCAGCGAGGCCTGGCCGTTCTGGCCATCGCGTCGCCAAGCGCGGGCCAACACGGTGCCGGCTGCCACCGCCAGCACACTGGCCAGCCCGCCCGCGGTGAGCGATTGCCACACCTGCCCACGGGAGTCACACAGGACAGTCAGCAGTTCGCCGGGCGAAGCAATGTTCGCCGCCAGCACCGCGGCTGGCACGAGTACCGGCGGCAACAGCATTACAGCCGCAGGCAAGGCCGCCAGCCAGCAGGGGCGACCGGGGGCGACCAGGGCGCTCGTCCCGCTGTCGCGAAGAGGCCTGACCGCTTGCAGACCCAGCAGGAATAGCCCCATCGCCACCACCGCCGGCGGAATACCGAGAGCAGCCGCACCGCTGGAGTCCATCATGGCCGATTGCAAAACGGTCATCTGCGTGCCCAGCGTGCTGACCAGCAGCAGGTCCGGCAGGACGTGATCGTTCAGACACAACAGGAAGATTCCCGCCCAGCCGGCAACCGTCGGCAGCAAGGCCGGCCGCCACGTAAGGTGCAGCCAGCGGTCGCGCCGTGCGAGGGCAAATGCGTTTCGCGACGGCCATTGACCACGCTGCCGGAGCAGGTGGACGCACACGACGAGTACGCCCAGTCCGTAGTAGCGCCACGCCATCGCCATGGCCGCCCCCCAGGCGGTGTAGATGTCACTCGCGCCCGGATTGATCCACGCAGTGAGCAAGCCCTGGCGGCCGAGAATCGCAATCCATGCCGTCGCCAATAGCCCCGAGGGCAGGAGAATCGGCATCAGGCCCACGGCGATGCCGACCACCGCGGCCGGCCCGGGCAGCCTGGCCAGCGCCCACGCTGCCGGGACAGCAATGACCATCGCAATCGCCGCCGCACGCACACATAGACCAAGTGTTTCGCCCGCTAGACGCCAAGTCTTGGCCGCACCCCACAGACCAGCGAACCTCCCCGCCGGTGCGGCCAATGCGAGGCATGCCACCGCGATCAGCGGCAGAGCCAGTAAGGCTAGCAGCACCAACTGCGGGCCGCGGGACAGCGTGGCAGTGAGACGGTTCACTCTTATCGCAGGCATCACAACTGTAGTCTCCTGTCCTTTGCGAACGACGCTGAAAGGCAAGCCTTCGCTCAGGTCCGGTGTCACGTGAAGTTGGCCCTGCCTTTTTGCTCTTTTGTTCGCCATCAAAAAAAGCAAAAAGGCAGAGCCCGCTTGTGACGTTTCACTCCTACTCGTCCATCCCCTCCTCCTTGAGTATGTCGAGGACCGTCGGCAGGTCACGTGCGGCGGCGGCCACATCGTACGTCTGCACTGGCGCCCGAAGCTGCTCGCGCCATGGCGTGGGGCAGTCGATCAGGTCAGTGCCAAGTGGAATCTGTGCACTTGGTCCGCTGGCCAATCTACGTTCCACGTCCGCCGAAAGCAGGTAGTCCGCCAGCCGCCTCGCTGAAGACGGATGCGGCGCGTTGGCGATAACCGACACAGTGTTTGGAATGAGCACCGGCCGCCCGCCTACCCCGGCCAACACCACGGCCACGTCCTTGCCACTTTGCATGGCCTCGTAGGCGTCGTCGGTGTCGGTCAGTCCGACGGCCCGCTCGCCGGCTGCCACCTGGTCGCGCACCGGGCCGTTGCCGGCGCACAGGGCCGCCTGGTTCTGCCGCAGGCCCCGCAGGAACGCCCGCAAGGCCTCGGGCCCGCCGGCTTGATGCATCACGGCCATGTGCGTCAGCGTGGTCCCGAACAGCGGCCTGGCGATTGCAACCTGTCCGCGCCATCGCGGGGCCAGCAGGTCGTCCACGCTGGTTGGGGCATCGGCCCTGGACACCTTGCGAGTGTTGTAGATGATGACTCGCCCGCGTGCGGCAAAGCCGATCCAACGATGTGCGGGGTCGCGGAACTGCGGCGGGATTCGCCCAGCATTGGGGCTTTCGTACGGCGCCAGCACGCCCAGGTCCGCCAGCCGCTGAGTCTGCACGATCTCGTTGTTCCAGTACACGTCGCAGTCGGGGCGGTCCTTCTGACTTATGAGCCGATTGACAAGCCCCGTGGTCTTGGCGGCCTCGGTATCGTAAACGGGCTTGACCTTGATGCCCGTCTGCCGCTCGAACTCGCGGAGGATCGGCTCGCTGAATGCCTGGTCCAGACTTGTATACACCACGACGGAATCTTCGGCGGGTGGGGTCTGCTCCTTGGCGCTGCAACCGCACAAGACGGCCAGAAGAAAAAGCAGGCCGCAGGCTGTAGACCGTAGGCCATATGCGCGACCAAGAAGGCCGGAGGCCGTAAGCCGTAGCCTGACGGAGCGGCCATCCGCATTCTTCCTACAGTCTACAGCCTTCGGTCTACAGCCTTTCTTCCTCCAGCCTCCGGTCTCCAGCCTCATGCCTTTCTTCATCATGGCTCCTTCTTGTCCTTTACGTACCGATCGATGATCACGTCGACGTCGCCCTTGAACCGCTCGCCGAAGACCATCATCACCAGGTCGCGCCAGAATCGTTTGTCGTCCTGCAGCAGGTAGCTCGAGCCGCCGCCCTCTTTGGCGATCTGGGCCAGGTCGGCCAGTACCTGCTCGCGTTTGCCATCGCCGCCGCCGACGTCAATCACGTTGATCGTGCCGTGCCGCTTGGCGAAGGCCTTTGCCAATTCCAGGGCCTTCTTCTTGCCGCTTGGATGCACAGGGGCGTCGGTGACCAGCAGCACCACGCACGTCCGTCCGCCACGCCAGCCGAAGTTGGGATCCAGGGCTTCCTTCAACGCCTCGTGAATCGGCTCGGGGTCGTCCCCGCCCCCACCGGCGATCACGTCATCCAGGAATTTGCGGACCATGTCCGCCTTGTCGGTGATCTTGAGGCTCTTGACGGCCGTCACGCCGTAGTCGTCGCCGTAGTCCTTGAAGGCCACAATGCCAAGCCGCGTGTCGGGCACCAGACCGGTTACGACATCCATGAAGTCCCGTAGGCGTTTCTTCGTCTGGGCGATATACGGCACCATGCTGTTGGTGGCGTCGATGACGATCACCACGTCCAGGCCCTTGCCTCGCATCTGACCAATAAGGTCACCAAAGCCCCCGCCCGTGCCATACATGCCCAGGCCTCCGCTACCCTTGCCGCCGGCGCCGGACGGCGTGCCCCCGGCCACACCGTCGGCGCCTGATAGCGTGTGAAACAGCGATGAGTTCGGATCCGTGCCCCCCTGCTCCGCCGCACCCGTCGCGGACGCGCCCACGCCATCGGGCATCTGGATCTGCCCTATAGCGGCCAGGGACTTGTCCACGTTGTTCAGGGCACCACCGGTCTGGCGAACAATCCTCGGTTCCATCGCGCCGGTCATAGGCCCGATGGTCCGGTTGTCCTCCCCATCGCCCAATGAACCCGGGTCGGTGCCGCCAGTCCCGACGGCCTCTGGACCAAGCGTCTCGTCCAGTGCCATGGACGCGGGCAAATTCGGACTGACAGTGATCACCCACGTAATCAGCCCAAGCACGGCCAGGAACACGCCATGAAACGCCAGCGAAACCGCCAGCCCCGCCAGTGAGCCGAGGCTCCGCCGACGAGCAGGCGCTGGCTGTGGCTCACGGTCGGCGATGTCGGTTTGGTTGCTCATAACATACTTTCTTAACGCTGAGGAATCAGAGGTATCAGAGGAAAAGAAGGAAGACGATTCATTCAAGCTATTCGCTTCTTGTTTTGCCTTTCCTCTGCTGTCTCTGCGTTCTCCGCGGTGACAATCATTGTTTGCGTCCTGCCTGCCCCGAGACCGACACCTTCTTCATAGGGCTCATCAAGGCCGCGTCCAGGGCCTTTGCCACCTGGTCCACGCTTAGATTCACGTCGGCGACGATTACCACGGGCAGGTCGGGCATGTTCACTTCGGCCAGCTTTGTCGTGATAGCGCCGAACTGGTCGGGGCCCAGCTTGGCCTGTCCGACTGTGATCTGGGCAGCCGCCCCTTCCGGCGTCAGGCGGATCACCAGGCTCTTGGGGAAGTCCTCGCGACGGGCGCCGGGGCTCAGGCCCGCGGAACTGTACCCCAGGCCGTAGTCGCGTTCGGTCGCGCGGAACTCCGACGCCAGCACAAAAAACGACAGCAGGATGAACACCACGTCCACCATGGCCACCATTTGCAGTTCGACTGTCTGGGACGGGCCTGTCAGCAGTTTCATGGCATGTCTCCCCGGCTGGCGCAGAAGTAGACCGTCTCGACCCCGCACTTCTTGCACACCTGCAGCACCTCGTTGAGTTTGCCAAACGCCTGTCGCCGATCGGCACGCACCTCAACGTGCGTGTCCTTGCCTGTCTTTTGGCCCTGTGCAAGTTCCGTCCGTAGCGATGCCTCCAACTGCCGCGGCGTCACTTCACGCCCCAAGATTATGATCCGCCCGTCCTGCCGCACGTTGATGAGCAGTTCCGTCGGCATGACCGGCTGGCCGCTTGGGCTGACCATCACAGGCGGGCGAGTCATGGCGTCCTTTTTTGTCATCACAAGGTGCCCCACGAGCAGAAAAAACATGATGAGCAGGAACACCATGTCAATCAGCGGCGCGACCTGCAACGTGATGTCAGTAGGCTGCACCTTGGACAGGTCAAGCGTGAATTTGCGTTGTTCTTCCATGGTCTATTCTTCAACGCTGAGGTAGCAGAGGTATCAGAGGAAGAAAACAGAAACACGAAATCGAATAGTGTTTTCGAATCGGCTCTGCCTTTTTGCTCTTTCCGTTCGCCACGTCAAAAAGAACAAACAGGCAGAGCCCAATCGGCCGTCCGGCCGAATGCCTCTGTCGGGTTGTCTTGTTTGAACTTTGTCGTTTGAAACATTGCCGTTTGTTTCGGATTTCGGATTTAGGATTTAGTCCTTCTTCTTCCTCTGTTTCCTCTGCTACCTCCGCATTTACACTCCTAACTGGTCGGAGACTTCGTCGTCCGTCGCCGGCCGGCCATTCGTCGTGCCCGCCTCCAATCGACGCTCCATGATCACCGACATGATCCGCAACAGTCGCTCGCAGATGCCCGAGACATCCTGCCCCAGCCTTGCTACGCGGTCGCGAAAGTAGCTGTGCAGGAACATCAGGGGCAGGGCCAGCACCAGCCCGCCGGCGGTGTTCACCAACGCCTCGGCGATGCCGATAGCCAGTTCATCCGGCCGCGCCGTGCCCTTGGACGACCCCAGAATGTTGAACGACGAGATCATGCCCGTGACCGTGCCCAATAAGCCCAGCATCGGTGCGATCGTCGCTATGAAGCCAAGGTACCCCACACGCTGATTGAGCCTGGTCAGTTCCTTGACGCCGCGGTCCTGCATCGCTTCCCTCACGGCCGCCAGACCAAGGCCGCCCTGCGACAATCCGCCGGCAATCACGCGGCAGATCAGGCTGTCGTGCGTCTTGCAAATCGACAGGATCTGCGAAAACCGTCCCTTGCGGCAGAGTTCCTCGGCCTCGGCGACCGGGCCCGGCGGCAGGAGTTTTTCAACCTTCAGCCGCAAGAACGAATCCACCACCAGAGCCCCAGCCACTATGCTCAGTGCGATGATCGCATAGCCGACCCAGCCGGCGGAGCGGACGAAATCCCAGGCACTCTTGCGAACCTGTGTTTGCTCGTCGCCCTCGGCGGCCTGGACGTGGATGGTGATGGTGAATAGCGTCAAGATGATTACCGCCCACATCAAACAATTGCGGATTGCGAATTGCGGATTGCGGTTTGCCTTCTGCGGGTGTCGGTTTGGATCATGCAAAGTTGCGTTGTACTCGTTTTTCATAATCGTCTTCCGGTTATTTGTGTCATTTGGCTGTCATTCGTGCCATTCGTGGTGAACTCACTCGAAGCTCATTCAGACTTACCTTTGTTTTCCCCCATCGCCTGTCGCAGCCTGGACCGCAACTGCGGCGTGCCGAAGTCCGGGTATAGGGCCTGTGAGACGCGGAGGATGTCCAGGGCCGCCTGCTGACTGCCCCCGGCCTTCAGGGCGGCGGCCAGTTCCAGCGTGATCTCGCACCACTGGGCCGTGCCGGCCTTGGCCAGCGCCCTCGCCGACCGCAGCGCCTCCAGCGCCTTCTCGCCCTGGTTGAGCGTAATCAGGCATTGCCCGCGGGCGAACTGCACCTGGCTGTCCTTGGGAAAGTCCTTGGCCAGTGCGTCCAGGTATTCAAGGGCCTGGGCGTCCTTGCCTTGCTGCCGAAGGGCACTGGCCATTGCCATGCGGACGCGAAGCTGCACGCTCGCGTCGGAGGTTGTGGTCTCCTTGAGCAGTTGTCCCAACACGTCCAACGCGTCCTTGGCGGCGTGGGCCTGCAGCATCGCATCGATGCAGCGAATGCGGACCGCCAGGAAGTTCGCCTTGTCCGTCGCGGCCGCGGTCATGGCCTGGTTGGCCAACCGCACCACCTGTTCGCGAATGGCGTCACGATTGGCACCGGAGGATTCATAGCGTTGGGCAAGTGCCCCGGCCAGGCCAAGCAGCACGTCAACCTTCATGCCGGGGGTATTGGCGAGGGGCTCGATCTCCTTGGCGGCGGCCTGCACCATGCCTAATTCCAGCATCACCTGCGCCCGCAGCCAGGCGGCCTCTGGGGCGACATCCTTGTCCTGCTGGAGGTCGGCGCGGGCGTCAGTCAGGGTCTGCAGGCACGCGCGACCGTCGCCCGTGGCCAGTTGCACGCGGGCCTCCAACAGCTTCGCACGGGCCAGGACCGCTGTATCTTTGGCGACACGGGCAGCGGCGGCCGCGGCAATGCAGTCGTCCAACACCTCTCGCAGGGGCGACTGTGCCGGCTGCGTTGACTGGGTCGTCGTGTCGGCGTCGGCCACGAGCGTCCATGCGGCGACCGCTCGACTGTATAAGAGCGCCGCGTCGGTCTTGAACAGTGCCCCCTGCTGGACAAGCATGCGTCGCACCTCTGCCGCGTCGCAGGCGATTGAGTGCAGGTTCACCCACGTCCGCAGGGCATCCAGACGAACCGGCGAGTCCAGACGCGATTCGATGACGGCCTCCAGTGCCGTCAGCAGCCGCGTGGTCTTGTCGGCGGGGTCGGTATCCCTGCGGAGCTTGAGCAATGCCGCCGCCCGCATCTGCAGCAGTGCAGGCCCCCGAGGGTCGTCCGCCCCCAACGATGCCAGGGCCGCCGCACACGCATCGGCGGCGAGGGAATAGTCCTGCTCCTTCCACGCCAGCGCTGCACACGCCAGCACATGCTCCAGAGGCACGTGCCAGTCCTCGCCAATCGCCCGGCGATACAACTCCAGCCCCAGGCGTGCATCCAGGGTTGCCTGCTGGCGCGCCAACTGTAATAGTTCATCACGCTGGAGCAGCTGGTTGCCCATCCACCCATCCAGCCGCGACAGGGCCTCAAGCCGCTGGGCTGGGCTAGTGACTGACGCCACGGCCGGGCTTCGCACTAGCTCCGCCGCCTGCTTGGTCAACGCCGTATCCAGAGGCTTTCCCGCAGCCGCCTGACCCCCCAGCCGCGCCAACAACGCCCGCGTGGCCGCCCAATCGAGCATGGCCTGTGCGGACGCGGGCTCGAACTCGGGAGCCTTGCGTAAAGAGCGTATCTCGTCCGATGCCTTAAGTGCACCGGCCGCCAGGGAAAGCTCGAGCTTTTCCAGCCTGGCCATGCGGCGTAATTCCAACGCCGCCTTATCGCCCGCCGGCAGCTTGGCCTTGAGTATCGGTTCCAGGGCACCCTCGGCCGCCTTTGCGTCGCCAAGCATGCGGTCCGCCTGGGCCTCGCAGATGTGGGACATCAGGCCCAGCGTCAATTGCCGGTAGTCCAGCCTGATCGCCTTGCACTCCTGACGGGCCTGCTGGAGCCACTGCTTTCGCTGCTCGTCGCCATCCGACAACGACCCCGCAGCCGCCAGTCTCGCACGCACCGCCAACAGCGCCACTTGGCATAGATAGACAGGCTCCTGCTGTGTGAATGACTTTCGCATCGCTGCGCCTGCAGCCTTGGGGTCCTTGTCCGCGCCAGCCTGAGTATCGATTCGGTAGCGACGCAGGGCCTGCTCCAGTTCAGTAATGGACGCGAGCACCTCGTCCAGACGGGGCTTGAGCCGCTGCTGGCCTGACGACCCCGCGTAGCGCAGGCCCGCAAGCTCGCCAATGGCCGACTCAATCGCCTCGACCCGCGGGGCGACCCACGAATAGTCCACCGACCGCGCCGGCGAAGTGGTTGCGGGCCTGGTTGCGGGGGCCTTGGATATGGTCAGGCCGCGCGTCGTCTGCGCCGCTGCGCCGACGGTCACGACCGCCGCCACTGCCGCCCATAGCCATGTCCACCGGCTCATTTCCACTCCTCCCCGAACATCGCCATCAGGTACGTGTACAGGAATTCGTTGGCCAAGGCCTGGTAAGGCATCATCGGCATGTTCTTGAACATGTAGTTGCCGCCGTTGGTCACCCCGGCCAGTCGCTGGGGCCGCTCGGAGATGAACAGTTCGCCCAGGCACCGCGCCGCGAACGCCCTCTCAAGCGGCTTACTTGTCTTGTCCTTCATGAGCTTGACCAGCGGCTCGTACTGCCCGTACGCCTTGCACAGCGACAGCGCGATGGGCACCTCGCGGTTGACGTAGTAACTCAGGTCCCAGGCCTTGACCAGTGGTGGCACGGCCTCGGGCAGGCCGGTGAGCCCCAGGCCAAGCACCGCCGCCCGACGCCCCATAATGCCCGCG
>Ga0265339_10001935_pt1 | contig 15216 bp, 11 predicted proteins | sample 4CB219metaG_FD_202085 | JGI IMG/M metagenome (GOLD analysis project Ga0265339, IMG submission 202085) | Rhizosphere microbial communities from Carex aquatilis grown in University of Washington, Seatle, WA, United States - 4-CB2-19 metaG | ecosystem: Host-associated > Plants > Roots >... | reverse complement strand
CGAGCTTGCCAGCAAGCGGCAGTGCCGCGACATCGTCCTGGAAGGCCTCGAGTCCGATGCGGTCGCTGCGTATCTCGCCGGCCGCTTTCCCAACCATCGTCTTCCGACCGAGCTGGCGGCGCAGCTGCAAGCCCAGACGTCGGGAAATCCGCTCTTCATGTTGAACGCACTCGAGGATTTCGTGCAACGCGGTTGGCTGAAAGAGCGTGGCGGCGTTTGGGAGTGTACGGTGGATCTCGCCATGTTGGCCGGCGCGGTGCCTGATGGGACCCGCGAGATGATCGCCTTCCGCCTGCAGCAACTGTCGGCAGTGGACCTCGACCTGCTCGAGGCGGCGAGCGTGGTGGGAACGAGCTTCGTCGCGCAAGCGCTCGCGGCTGCCCTCGAGCGCCAGCCCGCCGACGTGGAGATCGACTGCAAGCGGCTGGCCCGCTCCGCGCAGTTCCTCGATGAAGGTCGGAGTGCGATGTGGCCGGACGGCAGTGCCGGCGTGCAGCACGCTTTCCGACATGCGCTCTATCAGCAGGTGTTGTACGGGCGCGTGACGCCGGTGCGCCGTCAGCTCTGGCACCGGCGTGTGGCGGAATGCCTGGAGAAGGGATTCGCCGACGAGGCCATGACGATCGCGCCACAATTGGCGCTTCACTTCGAGCGCGGCGGGGACTTCCGACGCGCTGCGGAGTATCGCCGCAAGGCAGGGCGTCAAGCGCTGGGTCGCTTCGCGTACGATCAGGCGATCGAGCATTTGCGAGCCGGGCTGGCCATCGTGCGGAGCTTTCCGGAGGGCGGCGAGCGCGATGCGCAGGAGTTGGCGCTACAGTCTGACCTTCTGGCACCGCTGTATGCCGTCGCCGGCAGCTCGAGTAGCGTATTGGCGGATGTGATCGAACGGATCCATGCGCTGTCGAGTAGCGCGGCGAGCACGCCCGAGCTCTTCCGGGCGCTGGGCACTCTGGTCAACGCGCATTGCACGCGCGGGGAAATGCGTGCGGCCCGATCGGTGAGCGAGCAACTGGTCGAGCGCGCCGGCGGTGAGATCGGCGCGACGCTCGCCGGTGGTCTTCTCGGGTTCTGCCAACTGATGCAGGGCGAAATCGCAGCGGGCACGGAAAAGCTCGAACGCTCGAGCGAATTACCGGCAATGCTCGGCGCGAGCCCGCTCGATCCGGGAATTGCTGCGGCAAGCGATGCGGCGCTCGGTCTGTGCCTGCTCGGACACTCGTTGCGGGCGCGGGCGCTGCTCGGCGCGGCGATGCAACGGGCGAACACCTCGAAACATCCGGCCACGATCACACATGTCGCTCTTGGCGGGATACGGAATGGGGTAGTTCTGCTCGACGATTTGCTCGTGGAGGAGAGCACGACGACTCTTACTTCGCTTCCGCAGTTGCAGGAGCGTTGGACGGCATGGTCGCAGGTCGCCACCGGTTGGCTCGACATTCGTCGCGGCCGCGATGGCGGTACGGATCGTATCCGGCGCGCACAGGACACGCTCTTCCGTGCCGGAATGCGCGGCTACCAGTCCCTGTTCGCCGCCATGGCCGCGACCGGCCTGCTCCGCGACGCTCGTCATGAGGAAGCGGACGCGCTGCTGACGGAAGGCCTCACCCTGGTCAGCGAGACCGGCGAATGCTGGTGCGAGGCAGAGCTGCACCGACTGCGCGGCGAGGTGCGCCTTGCCCAGGCAATGCAGCAACGGCGCGCAACGACGAAACGGCAGGAGCTCGTCGGCGATGCCGAAGCGTGCTTCGCCCGCGCTCTCGAAATCGCACGCGCGCAAGGTGCGAAGTGGTGGGAGCTGCGCACCGCGGTAACTCTCGCCCGCCTGCTCCGCGATCGCGATCGTGCTGGCGAGGCGCGCGAGCTCCTACGGAGTGCGTACGACGGGTTCGACGAAGGCGTCGATCTGCCTGATCTGCGCGCGGTGCAAGAGCTGCTGAAGTCGTTGCCGAGTGCACCGCATGCACGCACGTGCTGACAATCCACGGATTGGAGAGCGCTTGGCATTTGGTTTAGAGCCAGAGCCATCGCCTGAACTGCCGGCACCTATTCAGGATTTGAAAAGCGGAGGGGGAGGGATTCGAACCCCCGAGCCCTTGCGGGCTGCCGGTTTTCAAGACCGGTGCCATAGACCAACTCGGCCACCCCTCCGGGATGCTGGGCGATCGTCTGCTTAGCACGGTCGTTTACGCTGCACGATAAGCGGCGGTGCTCTCGATCGAGCTCACAGATGGGTGAAGAAATGGTGCCCGATCTGAGCGCTGCGAGCCCTATGTGCGCCATCGTCGCGAAGGCCGCGGCGCTTCCTCGTGCTCGCGCCTGTGGGACCTGACCGCCACTGTGGCGCTCCGGCGCGCGGACGCTTCGTTGACACGCCGCGATTCAACAGACAAAGGGGCAGCCGCCAGGCATTGGCGGGCGGCAGATCGATGAGACTCGTGATGGCCGAAGTGGCGGCGTCCTCTGGCTGGCCCGCACGCGTTTCAGAACTGCTCGCGCACGTCGGGTCGGCGGTGGACCACTTGTTGCTGATCGTCCCGCCTCCACTGTTCACCGATTGTCGGTCGCTGCTGGACAACGTGACAGACCGGGCTGGCGTGTTGCCCTTCCGCATCCCAGGCGGAACGCTTGCCGACGGATCGGCCGAGGCGATCGAGGGGTGGCTGAAGCGCCGTCGGCCCGCTCGGCTCGGCTGGCTTCCGGCGGACGCAGCGTACGCGCCTCCCGATTGGGAGTCGTTGCGGGAGAAGAAGCGTTGTATCCAGGCGTGGCTCCCGAAGTACGACTTGCCGCGTGACCGGTATCTCGAACAGCCGCTGGGTGGGCAAATCGGTTGGCTGGCGACCGGAGACCTCCTCGATCTGGTGATAGGGCGGGCCCCGGCGCTCGGGCTATCGTTCCTAGCGCTGGCCGACAGGATTCACCGTGAGCGGCTATCGGTGGAGATCGGATCTGCGCGGGTCGCTGATGAATGGCCTGCCCAAACCGAGCGTCCGGTGGCTCCTCTGCACGGAGGGTCGCGCGTGCTGGCGATCGTGCCGCACTTTCGCTGCGAGGCATGGCTGGCGACCGCGTTGGCGAGCCTCATGTCGCAGACACGGCAACCGGATGCCGTCGCGGTGATCGACGATGGCTCGGCCGATCCGCCGACGGAAATCGTCGAACAATTCTCCGGCTGCACACTGTTGGTGAGCGAACGGAACTACGGAACGTTCCGCATCATCCAGCAGGTGATCGCCGACACCGATTACGACGGCTACCTGTTTCAAGATGCGGACGATTGGTCGGCGCATGACCGGCTTAAACTGCTGCTGTACACGGCGGCGGACACCGGTGCCGATCTCATCGGTTGTCAGGAAGGCCGTTGGCAGCGGCACGGGCCATCAACCTGTTGTCTGTTCCCCACTGATGCCAACCGCCCCCTCGCGACAGCCCCCGTCTACACGGTGTTGCATCCGAGCAGCCTGATCTCGCGCGACTTCGTGATGCGCGCCGGGGGCTACGCCAACGGCCTGCGTTTCTTTGGCGACGCCGAATTTCTCTGGAGGTCTCATCATTACGGCATCATCAGGAACATTCCGTTCGTGTCTTATTTTCGACAAGCGCGAACAAATTCATTGACCGGCAGCCCGGATACCGGGCATCACTCGCCGGCGCGACTGCGCATCAAGTCCGCCTGTAAGCGCCGATTCTGGGACACGCAGAGAGCGCTCGGACGAGGGGAGCTCCCGCATTGCACTCCGTACCGCACCGCGCCGCCGATCGCCTTGCGGCACGTCACCGGTCCTCGGCTAACCGGCCCTCGCCTATGACGCATTTGCACGCGGATAGACGGGTCGAGCACGATTCCCTGGCGGCACTCGGCGAAAAGCCGGCGGCACTGACATTGCCCCGCAAGTTCAGGGTGGGCTCGCTGACGGCCTGGTCGCACCATCGCAGCGGTTGGGATCCGTGCGGCCGAATCCTGCAGCAGCTGACGCGTCCTGACGGCGGTGTGCTGCTGGTCGATTCGGTGGAGCGCCTGATCAAAGACTCAATCGTGTTGGATCAGCCATGGGTCGGGTTCGTTCACAAGGCAGTTCTTGCACCAGCGCATTTCGAAACGCTCTATGGCGACAAACGCGACAGCAGCCTTGCGGCGATGATCGCCACCGACGTGTGGCGCCGCAACCTCGACCGCTGCCGCGGGCTGTTTTGCCTCTCGGAGCATCTCCGCACGTACTTGCAGCCGCTCGTATCGTGTCCGGTCGACGTCGTCGCCCACGCGACGTCCTTCGATTGCCCGCAGTTCGACTTCGAGGCGTTCCATCGCAGGGAGCACAAGGCGCTTCTCTTGATCGGCCATTGGCTGCGCCGGTTTCAATCGTTCTACGACTTGTCAGCCGACGGCTTTCGCAAGTGTTTGTTGAAGTGCCAGAATGAACAGCTCTACCAGCGCCTGCGCCGCGTCTTGCGAGACAACGGCAGCGTCGAGGTGTGGTCCTGGCAGCCGGCGCGCGCGTACGATCGGTTATTGAGCAGAAGCGTGGTCTTTCTCGACTTGATTGATGCCAGCGCCAACAACTCGGTCATTGAATGCCTGGCGCGCAACACGCCGTTGCTGGTGAATAGGCACCCCGCTGTCGTCGAATATTTAGGCCAGGACTATCCGCTATACTTCGATGACTTGGCGCAGGCGGAACGCCTGCTGAATATCGACGACCTTCGCCGTGGACATCTATACTTGTGCCAGGCGCGAGCGTTGAAGAGCCGGATCCGCTTCGAGTCATTTCTAGACGCCGTGGTGCAGTCGCCCATCTATCAGTCGCTGTAGATGGGTCCGTCGGGCGTGTGTTTCAAGCGCAGAGACGATGCAGCCCAAACAGACGAGTCCGGCGCCGCGCTCCGCCGCAGCGGAGCCCGACGCTCCCCATTTCGTCCTGCAGTCCTTGCCGCGCAGCGGCAGCATCTTGCTGGGGCGAACGCTCGACCTGCACCCGCATCTCCGCTGCTTTGGCGAGATCTTCAGTACGAAGCCGGTGCACCTCGGCCCGCACGGCTTCACAGCCGGCGCGCCCCTCCACACCGCTGCGCGTCTGAGCTACTTCGGTGCCCTGGCCGTGCCGCGCCGGTGGGGGTTCCGCGCGCATGTCTATCACGGCATGAGATCATATGACGCCGATTTGTTCACCGATTTCTGGTCCGCGTTGCGTCCGACCGTGCGCGTCATTCACTTGGTACGTGAAAATCTGTTCCACCGTTACGTCTCACACCGGGTGGCGCGACTGACCGACCAGTGGTTCGTCGGAATCGGCGAGGAAACGGCGGTCCGCCGCGTGAGGTTGCGACCCTCGCCGCGCGAGGTTGCTGCGAATTGCGAGGAGATGGAGTCCTGGCAGCTGCTGGGCGCGGCGCGGTTCCCACACGCACTGACGGTTCTCTACGAGGACTTGCAGCGAGACTACGCCGGCAACATCGCAAAGATTCTTCGCCACCTCGGCGTCGACGACGCGACTCCTTTACCGCCCGTCACGATTAAGATGTCTCGGTCGATCCGCGAGACGGTTGAGAACTACGACGAGCTCAAACGCCACTTTCAGGGGAGTCGCTGGGACCGTTTCTTCGTCGATTGATCGCAGCGGGCGCGCTCTGCCGCTGCTCGCCGACCGATGCCTCAGCTGAACTCGCCGCGAATGTATTCCTGCGTGTGCTGCTGCTTTGGATTGGAGAAGATCTCGTCAGTGCGGCCGTACTCGACTAGGTAACCGGTGCGGCCGCCTTCCGAGGTGTCGACGAAGAAGAAGCCGGTCATGTCGGCGACGCGCTTGGCCTGCTGAAGGTTGTGCGTGACGATGGCGATCGTGAAGCGCTGCTTCAGCTCCTGCATGAGATCCTCGATGCGCCGCGTGGCGATCGGGTCGAGCGCCGAGCAGGGCTCGTCCATCAGCAGCACGTCCGGTTCGGTGGCGATGGCGCGCGCGATGCACAGGCGTTGTTGCTGCCCACCGGACAACGAGAGACCGCTCGAGTGCAGCTTGTCTTTGACCTCGTCCCAGAGCGCGGCGCCGCGCAGCGCCGTTTCCACTTTCTCGTCGACATTGCCCTTGTAGCGATTGAGACGCAGACCGAAGGCGACATTGCGGAAGATGCTCATGGCGAACGGATTCGGCTGTTGGAAGACCATGCCGATGCGGCGTCGCACGCTGACCGGATCGATGCGCGGGTGGTAGATGTCTTGACCGCGCAGGTGCACGTGACCTTTGAGGCGGAAGCCGCGGATCAAATCGTTCATGCGATTCAGGCAGCGCAGCACGGTGCTCTTGCCGCAGCCGGACGGTCCGATGAACGCGGTGATGGTTCCTGCCTTGATCGGCACGTGTGCATCGCGCACCGCCTTGAAGCGGCCATAGTGCAGCTCGCTGATGTTGCAGTCGATGACGAAGCCGTTGCCGCTGGCGGTGCCGTTGATCGGTCCCGCGCCGTTGGCGGTAGGAGGTTGGGCTAACATCGTGTGCTCCTCAGGACCGGATGGCGCGACGTGATATCGCGCGCCCGGCCAGATTGATGAACAGGACCAGAGCGACCAGAACCAATGCGGCCGCCCACGCCAATTCGATCTGGTTGTCGAATGGCGAGCTGGAGAAATTGAAGATCAAGACCGCCAGCGATGGTGTCGGCTGCATCAGCTCGCCGATCGCTTTGGGCAGGAACTGCGGCGCGCTGCGGCTGATCCAGTAGTCGCTGAACAGCGCGGTAAAGAGCAGCGGCGCGGTCTCCCCGGCGGCGCGCGCCACCGCCAGCATGACGCCGGTCAAGATGCTCGGCAACGCGGTGGGCAGCAGGATGCGGCACACCACCTGCGTCGGTGTCGCGCCCATGCCGATGGCGGCTTCGCGCATGCGCGCCGGCACGTTCTTTATCGCGTCTTCGGCGGTGAGCAGCACCGTCGGCAGCATCAGCAGCGCCAGGGCGATTCCGCCGGCGGGTGCGGAGAATCCGCCGCTCAGCACCACCACCGCGGCGTAGGCGAAGACGCCGGCGAGAATCGACGGCAGGCCGGTCAGCACCTTGGCGGCGAAGCGCACGACCAGCGCGGTGCGGGTGTCGGGGCCGAATTCGGCCAGATAGACCGCGGCGAAAATGCCGAACGGCACCGCGATCGCGCTGGCGATGGCGACCATCAGGAGCGTGCCGACGAAGGCATTGCCGAAGCCGCCGCCGTCGACCATTGCCGCCGGCGGCAGCGCGCTGAAGAGCGACAGACTGAGCTGCCGTCCGCCGCGCACGATCAGCAGATAGAGCACCGAGAAGAGCGGAAACAGCGCGGCGAAGGTCAGCCCCGCGGTGATGAGACTCAACGCGGCGTTGATCAGCGTGCGCGGATGGCGCAGCGAGCGCTCGAGCTGTGGCAGGTCGAGATGCTCGGGATCGGTAAACGGGCCGCGCGGCTTCATCACCGCAGACCTTTCACGCCGGCTTCGGCGCGCTGCAGGATCACCGCGCCGACGATGTTGACCAGCAAGGTGATCGCCAGCAGGACGAGGGCGGCGTACATGAGCGCACCGACCTCGATCTTGCCCGCCTCGGGAAAGTTGTTGGCCAACAAAGCGGCCAGCGTGCTGCACGGCGAGAAGAGCGACCAGCTGATGACGTTGGCGTTGCCGGCCAGCATCGCCAACGCGACCGTTTCGCCGAGCGCGCGGCCGAAGCCGAGAATCACCGAGCCCCAGATACCGGTTGCCGCAGCCGGCACGATTACACCGAGAATCGCTTCCCAGCGCGTCGCGCCGAGGCCGAATGCCGCTTCGCGCAGCTTCGGCGGTACCGCCACCAACGCATCGCGTGAGATGGCCGATATCGTCGGCAGCACCATGATCGCGAGCACCAGCGACGCCGGCAGAATGCCGGGTCCGCTGAGCGACGTGCCGAACCACGGCAACCAGCCGAGATGGCTATGGAACCAGTCGGCGCCCGGGCGCACCAGCGGGATGACGACGAAGATGCCCCACAAGCCGTAGACGACGCTCGGGATCGCGGCGAGCAGCTCGACGGTGCCCTTGAGCGCGCCTTCGACCTGCAGCGGCAGACGATTCCAGTACGCGTGCTCGGAACGTCCGATCGCTTTCAGCAGCGAATCGACCGCCGAGGCAAGGAATCCTTCGCTCAGGAAGATGGCGATGGCGACGCCGAAGATCGTGCCGATCGCCAGGCCGAGGAACGACGTGTACAGCGTGCCCCAGATCTGCGGCAGGATGCCGAACGAGCCGCGATTCGGATCCCAGACGGAGTCGGCCAAGAAGCGCAGCCCGTATTCGTGCATCGCCGGGATCGCCTTTTCGCCGATCTCGCCGACGACGAGCACCACGACCGCGATGGTGCCCCAGGCGAGGCCGCGCGCCAGACCGCGAAAGCCGCGGTCGAAGGCGACGTCGAAGGTGGACGGAGGGCCGGAGATCGCGTCCGTCGGAACGGCATCGGTGCCGAGCCGCTCTTCACCCATGCGGGGCGGGTACGATCGCGCCGACTCTCCGACCGATTTCATGGGGTGATCTGGCTGAGTGCGGCTTGCACCTTGGCGACCAGATCCGCCGGCAACGGGATGTAGCCGAGCTCGTCGCTGACTTTCTGCCCGTCGGTGAGCCCGTACTTGATCACCGCTTTGAGCGTCGCTGCGACCTCGGGCTTGTCGTAGTGCTTGTAGCAGAGCAGCCAGGTGTAGGTGACGATCGGGTATGCCGCCGCGCCAGCTGGGTCGGGAATCCAGGCGCGCAGATTGGCGGGCATCTCTACGCCGGCGAACGCCGCCGCCTCGCTGGTGGGATCGGCCTGCACGTAGGCGCCACTCTTGTTCTGCAGGGTGACCATCGGCATTTTCGTCTGTTTTGCGTAGCCGTACTCAACGTAGCCGATGGCGCCCGGCGTCTGCTTGATCAGCGCGGTGACGCCGGCGTTGCCCTTACCGCTCACGCCGGCCGGCCAATTGATCGTCGTGCCGGCTCCAGGCCCGCTCTTCCAGGCGTCGCTGACGGCGCTGAGATGATTGGTGAATACGAATGTGGTGCCGCTACCGTCGGAGCGCGTCACCGGCGTGATCGCCGTGTCGGGAAGTTGCAGGCCCGGATTCGCCGCCGCGATCTTCGGATCGTTCCACTGCTTGACCGTGCCGAGAAAGATTCCGGCGTACGCTTCGCGCGAGAGCTTGAGCTCGCCGGTGACGCCGGGGAGGTTGTACGCCAAGACCACGCTACCGGCGGTCATCGGCAGCAGGACGACGCCGGCGCTCACCTGTGCCATCTCTTCGTCGGTCATCGCCGCGTCGCTGGCGGCAAAATCGACCAGGCCGCCGATGAACTGCTTGATGCCCGCGCCGCTGCCGAGCGCTTGATAGTTCACCTGCACTTCCGGATGCAGCTTGTTGTAGTCGCTGAACCAGCGCTGGTAGAGCGGCGCCGGAAACGTCGCCCCCGCGCCCTGCAGCGTCACCGCCTCGGCGCCGAAGGCCCGATGGCAGAAGCCGGCACCGACAGCGACGACGAGCAGGAGAAGATTGAAGAACGGTCTGCGCATGGCGATCCCTCTCCCGTCATCGCGGGTCATCAAGAAGGCATGGAAGGTTCGGCTGAAGCTCGCGGCGGTTCAGTTCCGGACTATGGCGGGGGAATTGTTACGAGATCGCGTCAGCCCGATGAACGTTCGGTGTAGAAGCTCCGTCCGGCGCCGTCGGGCGGTAGGCCTGCGCGCCGCTCGCGACCGCCGCGTCGCCGCAGCTGTGCATTTTCGAAACGTTCGATTGCGTGGTGCGTTGCCGCACCCGCGCGGCGGCGCGTTGACTATTTGGCGGGGTTCTTCAAGCCGGCGTCGCGCCCGGCCAAGTCGGCGATGGCGGACCAGTCGAGCGCGCCGCCGCCCTGCGCGAGCAGCGACAGCAAGCGGTCGCGCAGCAAGCTGGCCAGGGGCAGCGGGACTTGCAGCTGCTCTGCCGCGAGCAACGTCAGGCGGATGTCCTTCAGTCCGAGCGGCGCGGCGAATCCGGCCGGTGAAAACTTGCGCTCGGCGATCAGGCTGCCGTACGTCTTGTAGGCTGGCGCATTGAAGAGCGTCGACGTCAGCAGATCGACGTATTGGCAGCGATCGATGCCGCCTTTGTCGACCAAGGCAACGGCTTCGCCGAGCGCCTCGATGACCGTGGCGAGCAGGAAATTGCCGCTCAACTTGATCAGGTTGGCGGCGTGCGGGCGACTGTCGACCGTAAACGTGCGCTGTCCGACGGCGTCGAACAGCGGCTGGCACACCGTCAACGCGTCGACCGCACCGGCAGCGACGATGAAGAGTGCCGCGGCGGCCGCGGCCTCGGGGCGACCGAACACCGGCGCTGCGACGTAGCGCTGTCCGGCGCCGGCGTGTGCGGCGGTCAGTCGCTCGGAGAGGCCGACGCTGATGGTGCTCATGCTGAGGTGGATGGCACCCGGGCTCAAAGACCCCACCACGCCGCCTGGGCCGAGGGCGACGCCTGTCAGCGCGTCGTCGTCGGCGAGCATGGTGATCACCGCCTCGCCCCGGCAGGTGTCGGCGACCTGCGCCGCGGCGACGGCGCCTTGCTCGACCAGGGCATGGGCCCGCGCTGGCGTGCGGTTGAAGACGGTGACCTCGTGGCCAGCGTTGATGAGATTAGCCGCCATCGCGGCGCCCATGTTGCCGAGCCCGATGAATCCGACCTTCATTGCGTCACCTCCGCAGGAGCCGCGACGATGTTGCGGTGCGGTGCGCCGCTGAGCAAGCCGGCGCTGCGGTCGACGCGGACGATCGTCGGCGGAGCAGCTTACGCGCGCTTGGGCGCCGTGCCGTGTGACTGGATCTCGTGCAGCCCGGCCGCGGCCGCTTTGACGTCGGCGGGGAAGTCCTCGATCTCTTGGACTTGACGGATCTCGATGACTTCGTTGGCCGAGGCCGGGCAGCGCGCCGCCCATGCGACCGCTTCCTCCTTCGATGCCACGTCGATCATCCAATAGCCGCCGAGCGCCTCTTTGGTTTCGATGAACGGACCGTCCGTGATCAGCGGCTTGCCGCTGGCAAAGCTGACGCGCGCGCCCATCGAGCGCGGGTGCAGTCCGTCGAGGCTGCGCAACACGCCGGCCTGCTGCAGTGCCTCGTTGTAACGCATCATCGCGGCGACCGCGCCGGCGTCCGGCATCGTGCCGGGCGCCGCACTTTCGTATCCGCCCGGGATCATCAGCAACATGAAACGCATCGTATTCTCTCCTTGAACGTAAGTTTGAGCAGGGCCCGAGCTCGAGCCTGGGCCGACATCTCTTATCGAACGGAGCCGATGCGGATCGACAATGCACCGGTCGGCGCAGGCGTTCGGCCGCGGCAGCCCTTGAGCCGCTCGACAGCAGTGGTAGCAGTCGCGGCGCCGCGCCGGTGGCGCGGCGCTTCGCCCGGCCCGTTGAGGAGGGGGCTCGGCATGGGGCGCACGATGCGCATGGCAGAGTGGATGCAGACGTCCGGGGTGACCTTCGGTACCAGCGGCGCGCGCGGTTTGGTCAGCGCGATGACCGACGAGGTCTGCTTCGGCTACACGCGCGCCTTCCTCGATCACTTGCAGGCGCAAGGGATGTTCGCGACGCACGGGCGCGTCGCCATCGCCGGCGACCTGCGCCCGAGCACGACGCGCATGCTCGATGCCGTCCGCGCCGCGGTCGAGCATGGCGCGGCGCAGGCGGTGGTCTGCGGTCGGATACCGACGCCGGCCTTGGCACTGCACGGCCTCGAGCAGGGTATCCCTTCGGTGATGGTCACCGGCAGCCACATTCCGGACGATCGCAACGGCATCAAGTTCAATCGACCCGATGGCGAAATCCTCAAGACCGACGAAGCGGCGATCGCCCAACGCACGGTCGAGCTGCCGCATTGGTTCGACGCGCACGGCATGCTGCAGGCGGCGCACTGCCCGGCGCCGCTGCCGCCTTCGCATCTCGCTGCGGAGCGCTACGTGGAGCGCTATTGCGGCGCGTTTGCGGCCGGCGCGCTCACCGGCCGTCGCGTCGGGGTCTACGGACATTCGTCGGTCGGCCGCGAGCTGTTGGTCGAGATCCTCACCGCGCTTGGCGCAGACGTGCTGCGCCTGGGATGGTCGGAACGCTTCATCCCCGTCGATACCGAGGCGATTCGCGCCGAGGATGTCCGGCTAGCGCGCGGCTGGGCGCGCGAGGCGCAGCTGTTCGCGATCGTGTCGGCCGACGGCGACGCCGACCGTCCGCTCATTGCGGACGCGCAGGGCCGGTGGCTGCGCGGCGATATAGCCGCCCTGCTCGCGGCGCGCTTTGTCGCCGCCGACACGGTGGTCTGCCCGGTCAGTTGCAACACGGCCGTCGAGGCGTGCGGCGCCTTCGCGCGCGTCGCGCGCACCCGCATCGGCTCGCCGTACGTCATCGAGGCGATGCAGCGCGCGCTGGCGGATGGCGGTCGGCGAGTCGTCGGTTATGAGGCCAACGGAGGCTTCCTGAGCGTGACGCCGCTGGCCCTCGCCGCGGGCGGCACCCTGTCGCCGTTGCCGACGCGCGACGCCGTCGTCGTGTGTTTAGCGGTGTTGGTGGATGCGGCGCAGCGCGACATTTCCATCGCCCAGCTGCGCGCCACGCTGCCCGACCGCTTCACGGCCAGCGATCGCCTCGCCGGCATGGCCCCCGAGCGCAGCCGCCGGCTGATCGACGAACTGACGGGCGGCGGCGCGCCCGCCATTCAGGTCATGCTGCCGATGCTCGGCACCGTGCGCGACGTGAACGTGGTCGACGGGTTGCGTGTGACGTTCGCCGGTGGCGAGATCGTCCACTGGCGTCCGAGCGGCAACGCGCCGGAGCTGCGCTGCTATGCCGAAGCGGCGACCGAGGCGCGCGCCGAGGCACTCTGCCGCATCGCGTTGGAAGGGCTCGCGACACGCGGTTGACCGTACTGCCAAGCGCCGTCGCCCGCTCAGAGGCGATTCGTCTCGCCGCGTTTGGCCAACGCGTCGACGACCAGCCGCACGTCCTGGGCGCGCTCGCGCGGAATGATCAGCAGCGCGTCGTCGGTTTCGATGACGCAGAGGTTGTCGATGCCGACCAAGGCGATCGTGCGCTCGACGCCGTCGCGGCGCAGGTCGCGCACCAGGTTGCCGCGCGCGTCGAGCAAGACGGAGTTGACGGGAGCGGCGTTGTCGGTCGCGTCGCGGTCCGCCAACTCCCAGGCGCTCTGCCAACTGCCGACGTCGCTCCATGCAAAATTCCCCGGCACGACGTGCAGCGGCGACACCTTCTCGACGATGCCGTGATCGAAACTGACGGCCGGCAGGCTCGCGAACACGTCTTCGGTCACCGCCGCTTCCTCGACTGCGCTGCGCTCGCTGGCGCGGTCGATCGCGTCGAGGCCGGCAGAGAGCTCGGGCAGGTGCTGCGCAATGGCCTCGCGCAGACTCGCGGCGCGAAAAAAGAACATGCCGCCGTTCCAGAGGAAACGCCCGCTGTCGACGTACTGCTGCGCCTCCGCGCGCTGCGGCTTTTCGACGAAGCGTGCCACGCGGTGCACGCCGTCTGAGACCGCTGCGCCGACTTCGATGTAGCCGTACCCGCTATCGGGCCTGGTCGGTACGATGCCGAGCAGCGTCAGGACGCCGCGGTCGGCAGACGCCAAGGCCAGGGCGACAGACTGGCGGAACGCTGGCTCCTCGCCGATGTGGTGATCGCTGGGTACCACCATCAGCAGCGCATCCTCGCAACGTCGCTGCGCCACGCGCGCCGCCCAGCCGATACAAGCCGCCGTATTGCGCGCGTGCGGCTCGGCCAAGAAGGCGGTCGCCGGCAACTGTGGCAGGGCGCGGCGGGTCGCCTCCAACAGCGCTGCACCGGTGGCGATGAGGATGCGCTCCGCCGGACACAAGGCACTGACTCGGCGCACGGTTTCGGAGATCAACGTCGCCTGCCCATCCGACGCAATCGCGAGCAACTGCTTCGGCAGCGCCCGGCGCGACGCCGGCCAAAATCGCGTGCCACTGCCGCCCGCAAGGACCACCGCAAACACATCGCGCATGGGCCCGCGCATATCAGCTCGGGCCGCTTTGCGCTGCAAGTCTCCGCAGCAACCCCGGCGCCTGACCACCTGAGCGGCTTTGCCTCCGAACTGCTTTCAGCCGTCAGCGATCAGCCTTCAGTTCCGGAACCCAACGGATCACGGACCGCACTCTGGCTGATCGCTCGATGCTGATGGCCGACAGCACTTTGGGCAAAGAGTACCTGAGCACACCCGGGCTTCTTGTGAACTGGCTTTCTTGTGAGCTCGCTTTCTAATGAGGGCAGGCAGGACCCGAAGCGGCGGTCCGGCCGCCGCAGTCGCACGACGGGCGGTATTTGCGCGGCCTCGCACCGTTGCGAGGACAGGACCGAGCGGCGCTGATTAAATGTGCTCGTTCCGCATCCACACGCAAAGAATTTTCATGGACTTTGTCCGTTACGGAATGATACGCGGCTATTCGGGGGGTATGCGCAGAGTGAAAATCGGGCGGGCGAGCCTCGTCGCATTAGGGTGTATCGCGTCGGTTTTGGCGTTGGGCGTGGCGGCTCCGGTCGCTGCACAAACGTCGCGGGCTGACCAACTCTGCATTGCCACCTTCAACAAAGGGGCGCGCTCCGTCGCCAAGGTGCAGGGCCAAATCATCAGCAAATGCTTGCGCGACTTCGCGAGCGGCCATCTGACCGCGACGACGCCCGAGGTCTGCATTCGCACCGACAACGGCAAGCTCAGCGCCGCAATCGACAAAGCGGTCGCCAAGGCGAACGACAAGTGCTCGAACGGTGTCCCCGGTTACGGCGTGACGCCCGTCTCGGAAGCCATGGTTCAAGCCGTGTTGAGTGAGATCGACTTGGCGCACGGCTCTTTCGGGCGCGATCTCGATACCAGCATCCTCCCGACGGCCTCCGGTGCGGCCTGCCAGTCGAAGGTCGGCGCGGCGCTCATGAAGTGCTCCGACCGCCGCATCAGCGAATATCTCAAGTGCCAAAAGACGGGCATGCACAACGGCTCCATCACTGATGCGGCCAGTCTGGCTGCGACCTGTCTGGGTACCGGAAACGGTTCTCAGCCTGACTCTGCGGGCCACATTGATCTCGATTGCGGCACAAAGGTCGGGAGCGCCATTGCGCGCAGCTGCGTGAGCACCGATCTCGGTACCGCCTTCGCCCCGTGCAACGCCGCCGATCCGGCAAC
>Ga0265339_10001930_pt1 | contig 15225 bp, 12 predicted proteins | sample 4CB219metaG_FD_202085 | JGI IMG/M metagenome (GOLD analysis project Ga0265339, IMG submission 202085) | Rhizosphere microbial communities from Carex aquatilis grown in University of Washington, Seatle, WA, United States - 4-CB2-19 metaG | ecosystem: Host-associated > Plants > Roots >... | reverse complement strand
TTGATACTGCAGCAGAATCCTGCGATGACGCCCGACCAGGTGAAGGCGCGGCTAATGCTGACGGCATTCAAGAACCTGGTTCCGTACAGTTCCATTACCGATTCCACCTCGGGCATCACCTACAACCTCGAAGCCGATATCTTCACCGTGGGCTCCGGCTATCTGGATGTCCAGGCGGCTTTGGCCAATACCGACCTGGCGCCACCGAACGTGGGCAGCGCCATGTCGCCGTATGCCCAGATCAACAGCGACGGAAGCGTCGTGATGGTGCTGGGCTCGCAGTACGTTCAGCCCACCGGCCTTGTCTGGGGCACCGGCATGGTTTGGGGCACTGGACTGGTTTGGGGCACCGGCCTCGTCCTGGGCGAAGACACCGCTGGCGATTCGCTTGTATTCGCGCCGCAGAATCTCGCTGCCGACGGTCTCGTCTGGGGCACCAGCGAAGACGTGGCCGATGGGCTTGTCTGGGGCACCGGGCTCGTCTGGGGCACCAGCAGCAGCGCGGCTGAATCCGCCGCACAGGGAGACCAACCCCGAAAAACCTCCTCGAAAAAAACCTCCTCGAAAAGGTGACAGTCGATCAGGTTATCAACTGAACTGAACCCGCTCCGGCGTTACAGTAACGCCGGAGCGGTTCTTCTTAGCACGCTGAGCGGACGCGCGAATGGCCTCTCCTCATCCTCCGCCTTTTGGCGCCTAGCGCAGTGATCTGGCAAGCAGTCGTAGGAATATGATCTATTGCGGCTCTTTTCCCTGGAACAGAAGCGGCGCAAAGAGATTCAGGTAGTCCCTCCAGTTGTTCCACGCATGAAAACCTCCGCTCTCATGTTCCTCAGTCTTGATTCCAGACTTGTTGAGCAGAGCTACGGTAGCGTGGCTGTTCTCGAGCGCGATGTCGTACTTTCCTGCATCGACCCAAAAAAGGCGGAAGGGCTTGCCCGAAGCGCGGTATTGCGCAAGGTCGGTGTCCTCCTCTTCTTTGAGGGTGTTCGGGAACCAGCCGGAACTGAAGACGCCCACATAGGCAAAGTCTGCTGAATCCGTGAGCGCAAGGGTCAGCGTCTGCGATCCGCCCATGGAGAGTCCAGCGATGGCTCGATGGTCGCGATCGGCAATGGTTCGATAGTGGACGTCCACATAAAGCAAAACCGCCTTCACAAGATCGTCGTTGAATGCGTCGTGTCCCATGCGGAAACCGGGGGTCAGCCGGAACTCGGTGGAGATGTGACCGGCAGGCATCACAATGATCATGGGCACGGCCTTGCCGGCGGCTATGAGGTTGTCGAGAATCGCGCCCGCGCGTCCTACCGTGCTCCAGGAGTCATCGGAGTCGCCACCGCCGTGCAGAAGATAGAGGACCGGCAGGCGTGACGAGCTGCCCTCGTACCCGGGCGGCGTGTAGATATGCATGCGGCGCTGTCCGCCGGTAACGGCTGAGTCATAAAAGACGGTGGCGATCGCGCCATGCGGCACTCCAGGCCTGTACTCCATGAATGCCGCACCCGGAACTTCGTACATGCTGCGGGATTGGGTCAGCGACTGCGAGGTAAGCGGATTGCGCGGATCGGTGGTGCTGACTCCGTCAACCGTGAAGGTGTAACGGTAGATACCAGGTTCGATTGGGCCGATCGCCACCTCCCAGATGCCCTGGTCGCTCTTGACCATGGGAACGCCGCCCATGTTTTTGTAGGCCTCTTCCGGCGTGATTCCGGGAGTGGCCTCGGGGCCCTCGGCCTGCAGCTTCACATCCGTGGCGTTGGGAGCCCAGATGCGGAAGCGAACATGGCGATCTGGCTGAACCTCGACTGACTTGAGCGTGTCGTTCGGCGTAGGTGCGGGCATTCGAAAAGCCGGGCGCTGCGGCTGCGAGGCGGGCTGCGGGGGCGGAGCCTGCTGCGAGAATGCCGATAGCGACAGGCAAAGTACACCAAGCGCCGAGCTTCTGCAGATCAATCCAGTCATGACTTGCATGGTCAATCTCCTTACTGTGAACCTGAGTTTGCATAGAGCAGGTTTTTGCTCCGCGTCGTTACGGCCCGCGCGCCCCTGTCTGAGCAGCTTTAATGGCTCTGCACCATCGGCAGCCCCGCAACATTCAGCCTGACGCGATACACGCTCGAGCTCGCCGTGATGTAGAGTGTCTTCCGATCCGGGCCGCCCCATGCCACATTCGAGGTTCTGTCCGGCATCAGTATCGTCGCCAGCGGTTTTCCCTCCGCTGAGAAGATCCAAACACCGGCGGGCCCGGCGCTGTAGATGTTGCCTTCAACATCCACCTTCATGCCATCGGGCGCTCCCGGCCGCTGGTCCGCCGTCGCGTCGTACAAAATTTTTCCCTCAGCCAATGTGCCGTCCGGCCGCACCGTGTACCGCATCCAGATCTTCTTCGGTTCGGTGCTATCGACGTACAGATACTTCTCTCCCGGCGAAAATGCAATACCGTTGGGGCGGGGAAGATCGCCGACAACAAGTTGGAGGGCCGCGTGATCCGGCGGCGCGCCCGGCTTATGTTCCAGAGCGTGCGCCAGCCGGTAAACGCCGTTCACCGTCAATTGCTTTTCCTTGTCCTGATCGCCTTGTGTACGCAGGCCGTACGGAGGATCGGTGAAATAGAGCGAGCCATCCGACTTGTACACCAGGTCATTCGGACTGTTCAGCCGCTTGCCGTTGTACTCGTCAGCCAGAATCGTCACCGGTCCTTTCGGATCGATCGACTCGAACCGGTACAAATCGCGCTGCGCGTGGCCGGCCACAGTGAGGCGCCCGCGCGCATCCAGCGTCATTCCGTTTGAGCCCGGCTCCGGGCCACCATAAGGTTCCGCGCCCTTGTACCCGCTGGGCTGTTCGAATATCTTGACGCCCGCGCCCGGTGTCCACTCGCGGATCGTGTTGCTGGTGATATCGGCGAAGAACAGCCGCCCCCTCACCCATACCGGGCCTTCAGTCCAGGTGAAGCCGGTCGCCACCCTTTCCAGCGTCGCGTTTTGGGGAATGATGCGGTCCGCTGCCGCAGCATCCAGCCGGTCCACTTTAAGCGGAATCGCCGTCACCGTATCCACCGCGCCTGTCTTCGCCAACACATCCACACAGATCCCCAATCCCAGTGCCAAGGCAACCGCCACTGCCGGCGCCAACGCCCGCCTCAATGTCCTCTTCCGCATTACCCCGCCTCCCGGCTCGCAGAACGGCAACCACGCGTTCTTCCAGCGCCGCAAGTCTTTCAGATTCCCTCCGCCGCAATCAAGCGCTGCCCGGCCGCGTCGCGCAATCATCGTTCCGCATTCCGATTCGCAGATTGGCATAAGAGCAAGCGCTCCGGTTACACTGGCCGCATTTTAAGAACAGGCGGGTGTCATGATCAGCCGGCGCAGTTTCATCAAGACCACTCTTGGTTCGGGAGCCGCTGCGGTTCCTCTTTCGTCTGCCTTGCGCGGATTGGATGTGCAAACGGACGCGGGCCATGCGGAACATGCCCGGGCCGATTCTCATGAAGCCGGAGGCGCGCTGGTGGCGCTTCCGGAGCGCATGCCGTCAAGCAATCCATCGACACTCCCGTGGCAGATGCGCGCGCGTCGGGTGGGTCAGACGAACATGACCGAGCACGATCCGGCGGTGATGAACATCGAGGAGTGGGCCGATTTCTGGCACTCGGCGCAGGCAGACATCGTGTTCATCAGCGTGACCGGCATCCTGGCGTATTACCCATCGAAAGTGCCGTTTCACAAACACGGCAAGTTCCTGAACGGGCGCGATTTCTTTGGGGAATGCGTAACGGCGGCGCGCAAGCGCGGGATGCGCGTGGTGGCGCGCATGAGCCCCGATCTGAACTGGCTGGATGCGCTTGAGGCCCATCCCGAATGGGCCATGCGGCATCGCGATCGCTCCGTGCAGTTCAACGAGCAGGAGCCGCGCCTGTTCAAGACCTGCATGTTCTCGCGCTACATGGACGATTACATTCCCGCCATCATGCGGGAGATCAATTCTCTCTACGACGTGGACTGCTTTTATGCGAATGGCTGGCCTCCGCTTGGCAGCCTGCCGGACTGCCACTGCGCCATCTGCAGCAAGCTGCCGGCCTCCGGAACGTCGGAATACTGGCGCGTATTCACAGATCGCGTGCTTGAGCTGTGGGGAAAGTACGACGCGATTGCAAAGGAAACGAAGCCGGACTGTTTCTTTTTTGCGAACTCGGGCGGAAACGTGCGCGGCGGTCCGAACCTTGATCGCGTCGGAAAGATGGCGGCGTGGTTCCAGGCTGACAACCAGGGGCGCACTTACGAAGAACCCGAGGTGTGGGGATGCAGCCTTCAGGGGCGCGTGTGCAATGCGGTGATGGACGGCAAGTTCGCGGCCAACGTGACCGCCGCGTACTCCACGGGATCGCCGGGATGGCGCAACTTGTCAAAGAGCCCCGACGAAACGCGCATGTGGCTGAACCAGACACTGGCCAGCGGGATGACGCCGTACCTCCACTTTATTGGCGCCGAGGGAGGCGCCGGAGAAGACCGACGCTGGCAGGAAGTTGGGCGCGAATATTTTCGCTGGACGGCAAAGCACGATGCGCACTTCACCAACCGTCGCTCCATTGCCAACATTGGCGTGGTGATTGGCCAGAGCACGCAGCTGCTCTATCCCGGACCGGAAACGGCGCGCACACGCCACTACATGCGCGAGACCACACAGGGAATCTATGACGCGTTGCTGTGGGGCCGGTACGCGTTTGATTTCGTGCACGAGGACCGCCTGGAGCCGGAGCGGATTTCGCGGTACCGCGCGCTGATTCTGCCCAATGTGGCCATGCTCAGCGACCAGCAGTGCCGGCGGCTCGGCGAATACGTGCGCACGGGCGGCGCGCTGATGGCCGGCTTTGAAACCAGCCTCTACGACGAAAACCTCAAGCAGAGAGCGGATTTCGGACTCGCTGACGTGTTTGGCATCAGCAAAGCGGGCGACGCCATCGGCACCAACGGGAACCCGTATTACGCGTGGATTGAGGAGCGCGGCGCGCGACCTGCGCACCAATTGCTCACGGGCTTCGCTGGAACTCACTGGCTGCCCGGAGCGGAGAATCGCGTTCCGTTAAAGCCCGTCGACGGTCCGCTGCTGACCGTGGTGCCTGGGTTTGTGCGCTATCCGCCGGAGTTGGCGTATCCGCCGGTGCCGCACACGAGCGAGCCGGCGATTGTGCTACGCGACAACGGCGCGGGCCGGACCGCGTGGTTCGCCGGCGACGTGGAACGCACCTGGTGGCTGACCGGGCAGAGCGATCTCCTGCGCCTGATCCACAATACGCTTGGCTGGTTGACGCGCAACGAGCGCATGGTGACAGTGGAAGGCGATGGTTTTGTCGAGCTGTTTTGCTGGGAGACGCCTCCCGGCTATGCGCTGCACCTGCTCAACTACACGAGCCCCAACGCGCATCACGGATGGATGCAATCGGTGACCAGGCTGGGACCGCAGCAGGTCACCATGAAGCTGCCGGAAAATGTGCGGGTCAAGACCGTAGAGCTGCTGCGCGCGGAAACACCCGTTCCATTTGAAGTGCACAGCCAGGAGCTTCGTTTCACCATTCCCGAGGTCGGTGATTACGAAGTTGCTGCGGTCACGATTTCATAGCCATAGAATTCAGAACGGCGGCGCCTTTGCGCTTTCCGGCGAGCCAAGGAATCGCTCCCAGAACCCGAGCCGCTCGCCGTCCGCCAACGGCATCTCCCCGGTTCGCGCACCAATCTCCATGGTTGCGGGCTTGGCTGCGCTCACCGGCGGCCAATGCGGCAGATGATCGCCGTTCGGGTTTCCCGTCGCCGCAAAGCCCTTCAGGTAAGCCGCTGCCGTGTTGGCAAGCTCTGCGTCTTGCTTCTCCCACGGCCGGTCCATCACGCGCAGATTGAGAAAGAAGTACGGCAGCTCTCCGCTATGAAACGCGCCAAACTCCGGGTGCTGCGGCCAGGGTATCGCGTGATCGAAGAAGTAGGTGAATACAGGCGCGTGGTGGTTGCTCTCCCGCCGGCTGGCCCACAAGTACATTGAAACGCGATCGCGGTCGCGAATGCTCTGCGCCACCATTTCCTTAACGTCGTCCGCCGTCTTAGCAGGATAAACGCGAAGAAACTCATCCGCCATTTCGCCGTATTGCCGCTTCGCCATCTGTGCGTACTGGTCGACGGACTGAATTGGATTCGAGAACAGCAAGCCGTCGTTAGCCTGGTAGCCGGTGATTACCGGAACATCGTTATCCGCATGCTTCGCGCTCAGCGCAATCGGCGTGTCCGGCAGCACCCATCCATCCACGACGGGCGCGAAGCGGTTGCCGCCCGACGCCGCGGCCAGCAGATCTGCCGCCGGCATCGCGCGCAATGCGCTGAGCGAATCCACGTGGTGCGCCTCGGCAAACTTCACGCCGGCATCTTCCGCGCTCTTCAAGTTCGCCATCGATTGCCCGGTAATGCCGATCCCGCTGTCGGCCATGGCGCGCTCAAACAGCCCCGCGGCCAGCGGCGATGCCAGCAGATCGTTCACGCTGAATGCTCCAGCCGATTGCCCCCAGATGGTCACGCGATTCGGGTCGCCTCCAAAGGGGGTGATGTTGCGCTTGACCCACTGGAGCGCTGCAATCTGGTCAAGCAACGCGTAGTTGCCCGAGCTGTGATGCTCCGATTCCGCCGTCAGATCCGGATGGGCGAAGAAGCCGAACACTCCCAGCCGGTAGTTGATGGTGACGACAACCAGCCCCGTCGCTGCCAGGTCTGTGCCGTCGTAAATGGCAATGCCGCCCGCGCCACTGGTGAATGCGCCCCCATGAATGAACACAACCACCGGAAGATGCGCTGACCGCGCCGCATGCGGCGTCCACACATTCAGGAACAGGCAGTCCTCGCTCACTTCGTTGTGCGTCATGAACTCTTCCGTCCATGGAAGCAGCTCTTTAACCTCACGCTGCATGCAGCTGGCGCCGAACTCGGTCGCCGGCCGCACTTCGCTCCACGGCTTTGCCGGCTGCGGCGGCCGCCAACGCAGCGGACCCACCGGAGGAGCGGCAAAAGGAATGCCCTTGAACATCGTTACGCCCTGCTTGGCGGCCTGGGCGCCGCGCACCGCACCTGCATCCGTGCCCACCACCGGTCCGTTCTGCTGCGCAAAACACGCCGCCACGCCCAGCACGGTAACCAGAATCCCAGCCTTTGCAGCTCCGACCATTTTCACCATCACTCCTCCGCCAGCCACCCATCCTAATCCATCGCAGCGAAGATCATTTGGGAACGGCGCGGGCTCCCACGTGCGCGCGAAGACACTCCACAAATGCCGCGGCTGAGGGAGACAAGCTGCGATCCCGCCGCACCAGCAGGCAGATCTGCCGGTTCAGCAGCGGCTTTTGAAATGCAACCCGCGCCAGCCCCGCCGCATTTTGTCCCGCGGCCGATTCCGGCAATATGGTCACTCCCAGGCCCGCGCGCGCCATCCCCAGCGCCGTGGGCATAAAGCTGGTTTCGTGCCGGATGTGCGCTGATTCGCGATCCCGCCCCATCGCCGCCTCAACAATCCCCCGCACGCTGCTGTCGCGATGAGGCAGGATCAGATCGTATTTCAAAACCTCGTGCAGGCTGATCTCGTTTCGTTTGGCCAGCGGATGGTCCAACGCGACAAACGCCGCCAGACGATCCTGGTAGAGAGGTTTCGCCACCAGCTCGCGATCCTGGGGCGCAGCCGTACCCAGGCCGAGGTCAACTGCGCGTTTGGCCACCAGTTCGCGCACGCGGTCCGCCACCACGTCGTGCACCGTGATACTAACCTCCGCGTGCCGGCGCAGAAATTTGCGCATCACCGCGGGAAGAAGCTCCGCCGCAATTGTTGGTAATGCCGCAATCGCCAGACTCCCCGTGCGCACGGCTGACACGTCGCGCGCATAGCCGGCAATCGCCTCCGCGTCCGCCAACAGCCGCTGCAACGGCCCCAACAGGTCCCGTCCTGCCGTCGTGATCGTCACCCCGCGCTTGTTCCTGTCCAGGAGAAGCACTCCCAGTTCATCTTCCAGTTGTTTCACCTGCACCGTCAGCGCCGATTGCGACACGTGCAGCTCCGCGGCTGCCCGCGTGAAGCTCTGCAACTCCGCTACCTTCAGGAACGCCCGCACTTGCCGCAGCTCGTGTGTCATAGTGAATCCCGATTACGACCACTCAAATTATTCAATATACAGATGGCCCCTGGAGACTTATATTCTCGAGTTTCAGGCTGTTCCGGCCGGGAGGGACCCACCTCGCGCATGGCTCTTTGGGGAGCATTGACCGTACTCGGCGTCCTTGCAGCGATCCTCAGCCGCCGGCTTTCGCCGCTGGCTGCGCTCATTTTCATTCCCATCCTGACGGCGCTGGCCAGCGGCTTCGGCCTGCACACCTCCGGCTTCATCATCAGCGGCATTCAAGGCATCGCCCCCGTCATCGCCATGTTCGTTTTCGCCATTCTCTTCTTCGGCGTCCTCAGCGATGCCGGGATGATGGCGCCCCTCATTCATGCCATCCTCCGTGCAGTGGGCAAGAGCCCGGCCCGCATCGTTCCCGGCACGTTCCTTCTGGCACTTCTGGTTCATCTCGACGGTTCCGGCGCCGTTGTTTTTCTCGTCGTCGTTCCTGCTCTCCTTCCGCTCTACCAGGAACTCTGCATCGACCGCCGCATCCTCGCCTGCGCGGCGTCCATGGCGGCCGGCGTCAACTTCCTGCCCTGGACAGGCCCCACTTTGCGCGCTGCAGCTTCGCTTCACGTCACCACCATCGCGCTGTTCCGACCACTGATCCCCGTCCAGCTCATTGGCATTGCCTTTGGCCTCGCTCTTTCCTATTGGCTGGGCCGCCGCGAGGATCGCCGCCTGGGCAAATCCCCCGCGCCCGCAACCGATCGCATTCCGCCGATTAATCCGCATGCGCACGGCGTCCGATTCGGCATCAACATCGCCCTCACCCTCGCTGTGCTGGGCGCGGCTCTCAGCGGCCGCGTGGAACCTGCCGTCTGCTTCATGCTCGGCACCGTCCTCGCTTTGATCGCCAATTTCCCCAACGTGGAGCTTCAGCGGAAAAAACTGGAAGATCACGCCCGCGCGGCCATCACCATGACCGCCATTCTTTGTGCGGCCGGCGCATTCACCGGCATCCTTCGCGGAACCGGCATGCTTTCCGCCATGGCCGGCGCTTGCGTTCGCGCCGTGCCTGCGCAATGGGGACACCACATCCCGCTCCTCGTCGCCATCCTCGGCATGCCTCTCAGCCTGGCCTTCGATCCGGATTCCTGGTACTTCGGCGTGCTTCCGGTCATCGCTTCGGCCGCCGGCGCTTTCGGCATTCCGCCCATCAAGGTTGCCCAGGCCTCGCTGCTCGGCATGCACACTACTGGTTTTCCTGTAAGTCCACTCACTCCCGCCACCTTCCTGGTGACCGGCCTCGCGGGAGTCGACCTGGGTGAGCACCAGCGTTTCACCGGCCCGTTCCTTTTTCTCCTCTCCATCGTCATGACCCTGGCGGCCGTGCTCTTTGGAGTGATTCCGTTATGAGGCGAGCATGACTACGAATACTCTGCGCATCGGATCTGGAGCAGGATTCGCTGGAGACCGCATCGATCCGGCGGTTGACCTGGCTCGCAATGGCCGCCTCGATTACCTGGTGTTTGAATGCTTGGCCGAGCGAACCATCGCTCTGGCGCAGTTGGCTCGCCACAGCGGCTGCGGCGCCGGCTTTGACCCCATGCTGCGCGAACGCATGGAAGCGGTTCTGCCTCACTGCGCCGAGAATCGCACACGCATCATTTCCAACATGGGCGCGGCCAACCCGCGCGACGCCGCTGCTGAGACCGCCGCCATAGCCCGCAGTCTCGGCCTCGCCGGCTTGCGCGTCGCCTGGGTTCAAGGAGACGATGTCCTCGACCACCTTCCGCCCGATCTGGCTTCATCACTCGCACTCGACTGCCGAGAGAAGCTCATCTCCGCCAATGCATACCTCGGTATTGAACCGCTGCTCGAGTGCCTCCGCCAGCAGCCCGATGTGATCCTCACCGGCCGTGTCGCCGACCCATCGCTCTTCCTCGCGCCCATGGTGCACCAGTTCGGCTGGTCTCTCGACCACTGGAACCGCTTGGGTCAGGGCACCGCAGTCGGCCACCTGCTTGAGTGCGCCGGCCAGCTTACCGGCGGCTACTTTGCCGATCCCGGCTTCAAGGACGTTCCCGATCTCGCGCATCTCGGGTTTCCCCTCGCTGAAATAGAGGAGTCCGGTGAAGCCGTCCTCACCAAGCTCAACGGAACCGGCGGCGCGCTCACCCTGGACACATGCAAAGAGCAGATCCTCTACGAGGTGCACGATCCCTCGCGCTACCTCACCCCCGACGTCACCGCCGACTTCACCGGAATTCGGTTCACTCCGCTCGGCCCCAACCGTATTCGTGTCTCCGGCGCGCGCGGCGTTGAGCGCCCTTCCACGTTGAAAGTTTCCGTAGGCCTCCACAACGGCTTTATTGCAGAAGGCCAGATTTCTTATGCCGGCCCGGGCGCCCTCGCGCGCGCCTCTCTCGCTCGCGACATCCTCGAGTCCAGGCTGAGCTGGATCCCCGCCGACAATATCCACATCGGCTTCATCGGCCTCAACTCGCTTCATGGTGAAGCGCTCTCCGCCCCCTCGTTCGAGCCCTATGAAGTCCGCGTGCGCGCGGCCGCGCGCTTCCTTCTCTCGTCTGAAGCGCGCAAGCTCATGCAGGAAGTCGAAAGCCTCTATGTCAACGGTCCCGCAGGCGGTGGCGGCGTTCGCACTTCCATGCGCGAGAACATCGCTATGGAGGCCGCCTTCATTCCTCGCGCCAGCGTGACGACGGACATCGGATGGGAGGTCGCATGAAACTGCGCCAGATCGCTCATGCCCGCACCGGCGACAAGGGCAACATCATCAATATTTCCCTCATCGCCTTCCGCGATGAAGACTACCCCGCGTTGGTTGAGCAAATCACAGCGGAGCGCGTCAGCCGCTTGTTTGCTCCGCTCATCGTCCAACCCGTCGAGCGTTACTGCGTGCCCGGTCTCGCCGCGTTGAACTTCGTCCTCCACCGTCCGCGTACTGAAAGCGTCACGCGCTCGCTCGCCCTCGATGCGCACGGCAAGTCCCTCAGCTTTGTTCTCCTCAATCTCGACATCGACCTCGCTCCTCCGCAATAACAACTGATCCGTCTCTGTTCCCGGATCCCTGCCCCCTGTATTTCGCAACCTTAAGAATTGTTAACCAAAGCCCCGCTCCACCAAAATGTGCGAGACTTGGGCCGTGGTGCGCCGCCAGCGCGCCGCAACCGCGCTGCCATGCAACCACAAGACCGGCACAAATCTCTCTCGCTGCTGCTCGTCGATGACGATGCCGAACTCTGCGGCATGATGCGCGAATTCTTTGCCCAGGTCGGTCATCACCTTGAGTGCGCCTACAACGGCCGCGAAGGGCTGGCCTGCGCCGTAAACGGAAATCACGACCTCGTCATCCTCGATGTCATGCTTCCCGTTCTCGATGGTCTCGCCTTGCTGCAGCAGTTGCGCCGCCGCAAACGCGTGCCCGTCATCATGCTCACCGCCCGCGTCCAGCAGCCGGAGCGCATCCAGGGCCTGGATGCCGGCGCCGACGACTACCTGCCCAAGCCGTTCGATCCCGACGAACTGCTGGCGCGCATCCGCGCTGTCCTTCGCCGCACCGAATCTCGCGCAGAGTCGCCGGCGTCCGCGCTCACCATCGGCTCGGTACGCCTTGAGCCCGCTGCCCGCGAAGTCTGGAGTAACGGTAATCCCGTCGAACTCACCTCAACTGAATTCGATCTCCTCGAGATGCTCATGCGCTCTGCCGGCCGCGTGGTCTCCCGCGATGAGATCACCGCGGCCCTCTTTGAGCGCGAGGCCACGCCCTACGATCGTTTCCTCGATGTGCACATCAGTCACCTCCGCAAAAAACTCCACAACGGGCCGCGCCTCATCCGCACCATCCGCGGCATAGGCTACACCTTTACGGGGGTCAACTGAGTCGTGCGCCTCAAATCGCTTTTCGTCGGAACCCTCCTCGCTTCACTCTGCGTTCTCGGAGTCTCCTTCCTCGTCTTTCAGGTCATCTCCAGCCGCGTGCAGCGTCTCCAGATCGATCCCACCTTCGATCGCTTCGACGAGTTGCAACTCCAGAGCATGCGCGACGACTATGAGACCGGCGGCAAGCAGGCCCTCGGCGCTTACATCTATCGCCTCGACCACACTTTTACCGGCCAGCACTACTTGCTCAACGCCTCCGGCATCGATCTCCTCACCGGCGACGACCGCTCCTCGCTCCTGCCCCCGCCGCCCGCCACCCGCATGCGCGTCCACACCAACGGCCACTGGATCATCGCCCACCGTTCCGCTGACGGCAATTACTGGTTTGCTGCCGTCGGAAATCTCGGCCGCTTCCACATCGGTACCTTCCTCCCCTACTTCTATCTCGTCATCGGCGCCACCGCGGCTCTCTGCTGGCTCGTAGCCGTCGGCGTAATCTTTCCCGTTCGCCGCGTCGCCAATTCCATCGCGCGCTTCGGCCAGGGAGATCTCTCCGCCCGCGTCCAAACCCGCCGTGCCGACGAAATCGGACAGCTTAGCCGCTCCTTCAACCAGATGGCTGAACGGCTCGAGCGCCTCATCGTCAGCGAGCGCCGTCTCCTCGGCGACATCTCCCATGAACTCCGCTCGCCGCTCGCGCGCCTCAAATTCGCCATCAAGCTGGCCCGCACTTCCGCTGACACCGGCTCCGCTCTCGACCGCATCGAGCGCGACGTCAATCGCATCTCCTCGCTTGTTTCCGACATCGTCGAAATCACCTTCGTCGAAGGCGATCCCGCCCTCCGCGGCGCTGAAACCTTTGGCGTCTCCGCGGTCATCGATGAAGTCGTTGGCGACTGCTCCGTCGAGGCCGAATCGCGCGCCTGCCCCATCGTGCTCTCCGGCCGCATCCACGGCAGCGCGCTCGGCAGCCGCGAACTCCTCCGCCGCGCCGTTGAGAACGTCCTGCGCAACGCCATTCGCTACTCGCCGGAGCGCGCACCCATTCAGATTGAACTCTCTGAGGAAGACCAGAACGCCGTCATCGTGGTTCGCGATCACGGACCAGGCGTGCCCGATGACGCGCTCAGCCGCATCTTCGATCCCTTCTTCCGCGTCGAGCAGGCTCGCGACACCAACGGCGGCGGCTCCGGCCTCGGCCTCTCCATCGCCAAGCGCGCCGTCCAGGCTCATCACGGCTCCATCTCCGCCCTGAACGCATCTCCCGGCCTCCGCGTCCGCATCGCCATTCCCCTCACCACGGCGGCCCTCCCCGCTTGACGCTGCCGGCGCGGCTCTCCGCCTTTCATCTCCTCAGACTGAGACACTCAAAACTCTTGTTCCGCGACGCCGGAAGTGCTATAAACATCGTGGGCCGGATCCGTCAGGATCCGGCCCTTCGGCTTTCGGGGACGGGGTACCCCCTACCCCCCTCCACTATGGATCACCATGTGGGAGAATCCGGATATCCGCCTTGATAAATAAGGAACTTACATAAAAAACAAGCTCCAAAAACGTGCCGCATCGTGCCGATTCCCGCAATGCGGTACAATTTTAGCGCCCCTAAACCCGGAACTCCTCCGTTCTCTCGTTCTTCCAGCCCTGCGCCGAGCGCTCCAATCAGGGAAAGCCGCTCTCTCCCCTCGCCTTGGCCCGCTCCCGCCCCTTCAGGTATACTGAACATTCGGCAAGCAGCAGCCGACGCAATTCGTGCGCCGCTCGCTTTCCGTCGTTCGGTGCGGCTGAATGCAGTTCAAGCTGCTTAAGCGGTTACCCGAACAAGTTGAAATTGGGAGCATCAAGGTCATGGCACAGGTTTGTGATATTTGCGGCAAAGGTCCGCAGTTCGGCAACAACATCTCGCACGCGCATAACGTTTCCCGCCGCCGCTGGAACCCCAACCTCCAAGCGGTCCACGCGCTGGTCAACGGTGTCTCCAAGCGCATTCGGGTCTGCACCACCTGCATCAAGAGCGGCAAGGTCGCCAAGGCCTAACCGCCCGCGTCCGCCCCGTTCCGCATTCCCCAGAGCCCCGTCCCGCCGCGGGGCTTTGTTGTGTGTGCGCTCCGGCGTGTAGCATGGCTCTCGAACTCTCGGAGCCGCTAAATGAACCGCCGTAGTTTCCTCCAGTCCTTCGCCGCGTCTTCGCTCGTTGCCGCTGCGCCCGCCGTCACCAGAGCCCAGCCGCCGGCCACGCAGGCTGCCGGCTCCTCCTTCCAGCTCTCGGTCATGCTCTGGACTGTCTTCCACGACCTGCCTTTCGAGCAGCGCCTGGAAAAGATCGCATCCGCCGGCTACCGCAACGTCGAGCTGGTCGGCGAATACCGCAACTGGTCCCCAGCCCAGTTCGCCGGCGCCAACGCCGCCCGCGCCCGGCTCGGCATCTCCTTTGACGCAACCGCCGGCCTGGTCCATGGCGTAGCCGATCCCGCCGCCCGAGAAGCCTTCCTCGCCGAACTCCGCCAATCCCTGGGCACCATGGAGACGCTCGCCTATCCCGCCATGATCGGTCTCTCCGGCAACGTCGTCCCCGGCCTCTCCCGCCAGGCACAGCATCAGAGCTGCATTGAGGGCCTCAAGCGCGCCGCCGCGCTGGTTGAGGGCCGCCACATCGCCGGCCAGCCCGTCCGCCTTCTCCTCGAGTGCATTGACCCCGAAGAAAACCCCAAATACTTTCTCACCTCCGCCGCTGAAGCCATCCAGATTGTGCGCGCCGTCAACCACCCGCAGGTCCAGTTTCTCTACGATCTCTTCCACGAGCAGATCGCCGAAGGGAATCTGATAGAAAAACTGCAAAAGCACATCGACGTCATCGGCCTGATCCACGTCGCAGACGTTCCCGGCCGCCACCAACCAGGCACCGGTGAAATCAACTACACAAACATCTATCGCAAGCTCTTTGAGCTCAACTACCACCGCTGCATTGCCATGGAGTTTGTTCCCGCCGGTGATCCACTCCAGGCACTTACCCAGGCCCGTCAGGCTCTCGAATCCGCGTGGCCGCTATCGAACGCTTGAGCATCGAGGGCTTCTGCTTTTCTCTTTGCTCTTGCTTTTCTTTCTGTCATTCCCGCAGGGAATCTGCTCGCGCTCAAAATCCAAGTGCAACAGATTTCATGAATCAATTCACAAAGATAGCCGCAGCCGTGCCGTGGGAAAGT
>Ga0265339_10001929_pt1 | contig 15229 bp, 11 predicted proteins | sample 4CB219metaG_FD_202085 | JGI IMG/M metagenome (GOLD analysis project Ga0265339, IMG submission 202085) | Rhizosphere microbial communities from Carex aquatilis grown in University of Washington, Seatle, WA, United States - 4-CB2-19 metaG | ecosystem: Host-associated > Plants > Roots >... | reverse complement strand
CGCTCGCGCGCGCCAACGCCGCGCTGGGCCTCGCGCTCGCGCCCGACGAGATCGACTACCTGGTCGACGCCTACGCCACGCTCGGCCGCGACCCGACCGACGTCGAGCTCATGATGTTCGCGCAGGCGAACAGCGAGCACTGCCGGCACAAGATCTTCAACGCCGATTGGGTGCTCGACGGCGCGCCGCAGGAGCTCTCGCTCTTCAAGATGATCCGCCGCAGCACGGAGCACAGCCCCGCCGGCGTGCTCTCGGCGTACAAGGACAACGCCGCCGTGATCGAGGGCGCCGTGGGCGGGCGCTTTTTCCCCGATCCGAAGACGCGTGTCTACGCGGCGCACCGCGAGTCGGTGCACATCCTGATGAAGGTCGAGACGCACAACCACCCGACGGCCATCTCGCCGTTCCCGGGCGCGGCCACCGGCTCGGGCGGCGAGATCCGCGACGAGGGCGCGACGGGGCGGGGCGGGAAGCCGAAGGCGGGGCTCACGGGCTTCTCGGTCTCGAACTTGCGCTTGCCGGGCGCGGTGCGCGCGTGGGAGCGCGACCACGGCAAGCCCGAGCGCATCGCGAGCGCGCTCGACATCATGATCGAGGGGCCGCTCGGCGGCGCCGCCTTCAACAACGAGTTCGGGCGGCCGAACATCAACGGCTACTTCCGGACCTTCGAGCTCGAGGCGGACGGCCCCGGCGGCCGCGAGGTGCGCGGCTACCACAAGCCCATCATGCTCGCGGGCGGGCTCGGCAACGTGCGCGCGTCGCACGTGCAGAAGGGCGAGATCCCGCCCGGCGCGCCCGTCATCGTGCTTGGCGGCCCGGCGATGCTCATCGGCCTCGGCGGCGGCGCGGCCTCGTCGCTCGCCTCGGGCGCGTCGCAGGAGGACCTCGACTTCGCGTCGGTCCAGCGCGACAACGCCGAGATGGAGCGGCGCTGCCAGGAGGTCATCGACCGCTGCTGGGCGCTCGGCGACGCGAACCCGATCGTGTCGATCCACGACGTCGGCGCGGGCGGCCTCTCGAACGCGCTGCCCGAGCTGGTCAACGACAGCCGGCGCGGCGCGACCTTCGATCTCCGCGCCGTGCCCAGCGACGAGCCGGGGATGTCGCCGCTCGAGCTCTGGTGCAACGAGGCGCAGGAGCGCTACGTGCTCGCGCTCGCCCCCGAGCGGCTCGCCGAGTTCGAGGCGCTGTGCGCGCGCGAGCGCTGCCCGTTCGCCGTCGTGGGCCGCGCCACCGACGACGGGCGCCTCCGCCTCGACGATCCGCTGCTGAAGAAGCAGCCCATCGACATGCCGCTCTCGGTGCTGCTGGGCAAGCCGCCCAAGATGACCCGCAACGCGGTGCACGCACGCGCCCCGGCCGCGCCCTTCGACGTCGAGGCGCTCGACGTGCGCGAGGCGGCGTTGCGCCTGCTGCGCCTGCCCACGATCGCCGACAAGACGTTCCTCATCACGATCGGCGATCGCACCGTCGGCGGGCTCATCGCGCGCGATCAGATGGTCGGCCCGTGGCAGGTCCCGGTCGCCGACGCCGGGGTCACGGCGACGGCGTTCGACGTCTACACGGGCGAGGCGATGGCCATGGGCGAGCGCACGCCGCTCGCGCTGCTCGACGCGGCCGCGTCGGCGCGCATGGCCGTGGCCGAGGCGATCACGAACATCGCGAGCGCGCCCATCGCGAAGCTCTCCGACGTGAAGCTGTCGGCGAACTGGATGGCCCCCGCGGGCCACCCGGGCGAGGACGCGCGGCTCTACGACGCCGTCCGCGCCGTGGGCGTCGAGCTCTGCCCCGCGCTCGGCATCGCCATCCCCGTCGGCAAGGACTCCATGTCGATGCGCACGACCTGGGAAGAACGCGGAGAGAAGCGCAGCGTGACGGCGCCGCTCTCGCTCATCGTGAGCGCGTTCGCGCCCGTGACGGACGTGCGGCGGGCGCTCACGCCCGAGCTGCGCGGCGAGGGCGACGTCGACGTCACCGACACGGAGCTCTTGCTGATCGATCTCGGCGGCGGCAAGCACCGCCTCGGCGGCTCGTGCCTCGCGCAGGTCTACGGCCAGCTGGGCTCCGAGCCGCCCGACCTCGACGATCCGGCGCGCCTCGCCGGCTTCTTCGCGGCCGTGCAGGAGCTCAACGCCGCGGGCGCGCTGCTCGCGTACCACGATCGCAGCGACGGCGGCCTCTTCGTGACGCTCGTCGAGATGGCCTTCGCGGGCGGCACGGGCCTGGAGGTCGACATCGGGTCCGGCGCACATCCGGCGGCGCTGCTCTTCTCCGAGGAGCTGGGCGCCGTCGTTCAGGTGCGCGAGGACGACGTCGCGCGCGTCACCGAGACGTTCGCGCGCCACGGGCTCGGCGGCGCCGTGCGCAGCATCGGGCGCCCCGTCTCGGGCGGCCGCATCACCATCCACGCGGGCGAGCACCACGTCTTCGAGGAGGAGCGCACCGTCCTGCGCGCGGCCTGGTCCGAGACGACGCACGCGATTCAGCGGCTGCGCGACGACGCGGCCTCGGCCGACGACGAGCAGGCGAGCCGCCACGACGCCCGCGACCCGGGCCGCTCGGCGCACCTGACCTTCGCGCTGGACGAGGTGCCGGGCCGCTTCGACGTGAAGACGCGCCCGCGCGTCGCCATCCTCCGCGAGCAGGGGGTGAACGGCCAGGTCGAGATGGCCGCCGCCTTCGATCGCGCCGGCTTCGAGGCCGTCGACGTTCACATGACGGACGTGCTGTCCGGCGCCGTCGACCTCGCGTCCTTCCGCGGGCTCGCGGCGTGCGGCGGCTTCTCCTACGGCGACGTGCTCGGCGCAGGCGAAGGCTGGGCCAAGTCGATCCTCTTCCACGCGGGCGCCCGCGAGGCGTTCACGAAGTTCTTCGCGCGCCCGGACTCGTTCACGCTCGGCGTGTGCAACGGCTGCCAGATGGTCTCGAACCTCAAGGAGCTCATCCCCGGCGCCGAGCGCTGGCCGCGCTTCGTGCGCAACCGCAGCGAGCAGTTCGAGGCCCGCCTCGCGCTCGTCACGATCGAGAAGAGCCCGTCGATCTTCTTCGCGGGCATGGAAGGCTCGCGCATCCCCATCGCCGTCGCGCACGGCGAGGGCCGCGCCGAGTTCGCCTCCGACGGCGATCGCGACGCGCTCGAGCGCGCGGGCGCCGTCGCGGCGCGCTTCGTCGACCACCACGGCGCCGTCACCGAGCGCTACCCCGAGAACCCGAACGGCTCGCCCGGCGGCATCACGGCGCTCACGGCGGCCGGCGGCCGCGTCATGATCGTCATGCCGCACCCCGAGCGCGTCTTCCGCTCCGCCCAGCTCTCGTGGCACCCGCGCGGGTGGGGTGAAGACAGCCCCTGGATGCGCCTCTTCCGCAACGCGCGCGCCTGGGTGGGGTGAGCTTGACCAGGCCCGAGGCGGCGCTGCGCGCGTTCGCGCTCTCGCTGCCCGGCGCCGTCGAAAAGTTCCCCTGGGGCGACCGGGTCGTAAAGGTGAACAAGAAGGTGTTCGTCTTCTTGGGCACGCACGAGGGCGGCCTCGCCATGTCGCTCAATAGTGCTGCGCCGCCTGCTGCTGCTGGCGCATCTGCGTCTGCACGGCGGCGGCCGCCGCGGCATTCGCGGCCACGGTCGCCGCGATCGTAGAGCCGCCGGCCGCGGCGCTCGCGCCGCCTGGTGTGGTCGCGGCGCGCTGCTGCAGCGGCTCGCACACGCAGCCGGCCGAGTTCATCATCACGACCATCGCCGAGAGGCGCATGCCGAGGTCGTAGCAGACCCGCTCGCACTCGGTCGTCCGCTCGCGCGTCACCGAGTACGAGGCCGCGCGCTGGACCTCGCAAGAAGCGCCGAGGCCGAGCAAGGCCCCCATGCACAGGATCATTGCCGTGAGCTTCACTATGCGTTTCATCGATCTCCTCAGGGGCAGGACTTCTGGTTCTGGGGCAGCCAGATCGTCGCGGCGTCGCCGCAGGCCTTCGCGCGGCGCTCGTCGAGACGCTTGCCCCATTTGTTGGCGGGGTTGATCTTCATCGGCTTGCACGCCTTCGTCGGGTCGCACGAGTAGGCGCCCCAGCCGGCCTGCTCGCCCGTGCCGAGGGCGATGACCGTCACGGGGCCGATCTCGCTCATCAGGATCGCGAGCACGTACGACTTGCCGAGCTCGGGCGTGCCCTTCTCGAGGGCCGCGGCGGCACACTTGCGCGCGTCCTCGGGCTTCACGTCCTTGGCGAGGATGCCCTGGCCGCCGCGATCGATGCACGGCTTCACCCCGTGCTGGGGCCAGCTCTCGAGGCCGAGCGACTTGTTGACGGCGACGATCGCGTCCTGCATCTCCTGCGCGATGCCGGGCGGCAGCTTGCCCGCAGCCGGAGCTCCCGGCGCGGCGGCCGTCGTCGCCATCAACATCGCCACCCCCATCGCCGCGAGCACCGTCATGGCGGCATGATAACGCCATGCGGGGTCGACGGCGCGTTTCCCTGCTAGGCTCGCGGCGCGGAGGGGACCATGAAGATTGCTATCTTCGGAACGGGAGTGGTCGGCAACACGATCGCGACGAAGCTCGTGAAGCTCGGCCACGAGGTGAAGATGGGCTCGCGCGCCGCCGGCAACGCGAAAGCGGTCGAGTGGGCCAAGGCGAACGGCGCGAAGGCCTCGGAGGGCTCGTTCGCGGACGCGGCGGCCTTCGGCGAGCTGGCGTTCAACTGCACGCTCGGCGTCGGCGCGCTCGACGCGGTTCAAGCGGGCGGGAAGGACCTCGCGGGCAAGATCCTCGTCGACGTCTCGAACCCGCTCGACTTCTCGAAGGGCATGCCGCCCAGGCTGTTCGTGTGCAGCACCGACTCGCTGGCCGAGCAGATCCAGCGCGCGCTGCCGGACACGAAGGTCGTCAAGACGCTCAACACCGTGAACTGCAACCTCATGGTCGACGCGTCCCTCCTGAAGGGCGACCACGACATGTTCATGTGCGGCAACGACGCGGGCGCGAAGGGCCAGGTGAAGGAGATCCTCACCGGCTGGTTCGGCTGGAAGAACGTCATCGACCTCGGCGACATCACGGGCGCGCGCGCGCAGGAGGCGTACCTGCTGCTCTGGGTGCGGCTCTACGGCGCCCTGCAGACACCGAATTTCAACGTCCACCTCGCGCGTTAGCCAACCCGAGCGCGGCGCGGCTTTGCCGCGCGGAGCGAGCGCGGGGCGCGGGACCCTCTCAGGGTCCCGAACTATCTAAAGTCCTGCGCGGCCCAGATCTTTCCGGTGGCCGTCGTCGTATAGCCGCAGGCGACCATCTTGTACTTCGGGTTCGACATGTTGATGTAGTGGCCGTGCGTCGAGAAGTCGGTGCCCGGCCCCTCGGCCCACATCTGATCGAGGCAGCTCTTCGTGCCGCCCGCGATCGAGTCGACCGAGCCCCAGCCGGGGCACTCGTCCTGCGCCGACTCCTTGCAGGCGCCGAACGCGCCGTGCGCCGTCCCCGACGCGCTGTCGCTCTTCGCCTCGCCGTCGGTGCACGCCTCCTCGGCGGTCCAGCGGGTGAGCGGCGCGACGTTCAGCGTCGCGCGGAACATGTTGATCTTGTCGACGCACGCCTGCCGCGCCGCCGCGTAAGGGTCGGCGCCGGCGCCCGCTGCTCCGCTGCCCGCGGCGCCCGACGTCGTTCCGCTCCCGGCGGCGCCGTTGGAGCCGCCGTTCTGAACGGTTCCGTTGCCGCACCCCGCAACGAGCAGGCCAACCCATAGACACACGGCGCCACGCAGTCCTCGGGGGATGGACATGCCCGAAATTGTCCTCCCGTTGCGCGCCGCGCTCAAGTCCGCGAGACGGGTGGACCTGCAGACGGCCTTGGGCGAGGATGATCGCCGGGGCCGATGTCGACGACGAGGGACCACGTGCGCGCGCCCCGCATCGGGCTGCTGGTCGATCTCTTCGAGTACACGTACCAGTCCACCCTGATCCAGGCGGTGATGGACACGGCGCGCCGGCACGGCGCGAGCGTCCGTGTGTTCGTGGGCGGCGGGCTACGCTCGCCCGAGCGCTTCGGCGCCGAGCGAAACTTCCTTTACGACCTCGTCGGCGGCGCGAACGTCGACGGGCTCATCGTCCTGTCGAGCACGCTCGCGAACTACGCCGACCACACGGCGCTGGTCGACTTCGCGGCGCGCTTCCGGCCGCTGCCCATGGCCAGCATCGGCATGCTGCTCGAGGGCATCCCCAGCGTCGCCGTCGACAACGCGCCCGCGCTGCGCGAGGGCATCCGGCACCTCGTACGCGTGCACGGCCACCGGCGCATCGCCTTCGTGCGCGGGCCGGCGGGCAACCAGGACGCCGAGGAGCGTTACCGCGTGTACCGCGAGGTGCTCGCCGAGCACGAGATCCCGCTCGACGCCGCGCTCATCGCGCCGGGCGACTTCACGCTGCCCGCGGGCACTACCGCCGTTCGCGCGCTCATCGACGAGCGGCGCGCGTCGTTCCAGGCGCTCGTCGCCGCCAACGACTACATGGCGCTCGGGGCGATCGAGGCGCTGCGCGCGCGGGGCGTGCGCGTGCCCGCCGACGCGGCCGTCATGGGCTTCGACGATCTCGACGAGGCGCGCTTCGCGCACACGCCGCTCACGAGCGTGCGCCAGCCGCTGCGCGAGCAAGGCGAGCTGGCCGCCGAGATGGTCCTCGCGCAGCTGCGCGGCGACGGCGTCCCGGCGCGCACGCTGCTGCCCGCGCAGCTCGTCGTGCGGCGCTCCTGCGGGTGCCGCTCGGCCGTCATGAAGGAGCACGATCACTCGATCGCCGCGCCCGCGACGGACTGGACGCTCGCGCTCGAGCACGCGGCCGCCTGGATCTTCTTGTCCCTCAAGCGCGTGGGGCGCCCCGCGGACGCCGAGCGCTGCGCCGCCGTGCTCGCCGCCGCGCTCGACGCCGAGATCGCCGGCCAGCGCGGCGTCTTCGGCGCGCGCTTCGAGGAGATCCTCGCGGGCGCGACGTCGCGCACCGAGCTCGAGACCTGGCACGACGTCATCAAGGGCATGCGCGATCTGCTGCGCCCCGCGCTCGCCGTCGACGCCGCGCGCGCCCTCGTGGCCGAGGACGCCTGGCACGAGGCGCACGTCCTCATCGCGCAGGCCACCGAGCGCGCGCTCGCGCGACGTTCCCTCGCCGTCACGCGCTGGGCGCGCACGCTCAGCGAGGCGAGCGACGCCCTCGCCGCCGCGCGCGACGTCCCCGCGCTCATGTCCGCCCTCGTCGAGCAGCTCCCGCGCCTGCAGATCCCCGGCGCGCAGGTCGTCCTCTTCGAATCGCGCCGCCCCGAATCGGGCGCCCGCCTCGCCCTCTCCGTGCGCAACGGCATCGTCGCGCCCCGCAGCGACACGCTCTATCCCGCCGCGCGCCTCGTCCCGGAAGGCACGCTCCCCGTCGAGCAGCGCCAGGACCTGATCGTCCTGCCGCTCTTCGCACGCGACGCCCCCCTCGGCATCGCCCTCCTCGAGCTCGGCCCCCGCGAGCCGACGATCTACGAGATGCTCCGCGACCGCCTGAGCGCCACCCTCGCGTCGCTGACTTCCAGCGACTCATCCTGATCTCCTCTCCCCGCATCGCGGGGAGAGGGCAGGGTCAGGGGCCGTCTACTTCTTCGGCGGGAACGTCCCCGCCGAGTACCGGAGCGCCAGGTCTGACGCCGCGACGTCGAAGCGCGCCTGCACGAGCGCGACCTGTGCCGCGATGAGCGCGTCCTGCGCCTGCAACAGATCGAGTTGCGTCGCCGTGCCTGCGGTGTACTGCGTGCGGATGAGGTCGAGCGACTCGGTCGACAGCGAGACGGCCTGCTGCGCCGCCTGGACGCCCTGCTGCTTCGTCCGCAGGTCCGCCGACGTGTTTGCCAGGTCGTCGCGCAGCTGATCGGAGAAGGCGGCGGCCTGTTCGCGCGCCGCAGACGCGCGGGCGTTCGCCTGGTGACGGGCGGCGTCGCGGCTGCCGCCGTCGAAGAGCACCCAGTCGAGCTGCGCGCCAAAAGCCCAGGAGTAGTCGTCCTGGTGGAAGTTCATGTAGTTGAAGCGGTGGTAGTTGCCGAAGGCGGAGAGCGTCGGCGCCCACTGCAGCGCCCGTGCGTTGCTCTCCTGCTCCGCCGACTTGATCGTCTCCTGGAACGACCGGAACTCGGGTCTCAGCTTCAGCGCCATCGGAACGTCGTTCGGGTCGGGCATGGGCGCGCTCGGGAAGTTCGTGCTCACCTTGAAGTGCCCGTTCGATTGCAGCAACGTCGCCAGCGTGCGGTAGGCGCGATCACGCTGCGTCAGGGCCTCGCGCTCCTGTTGCTCGGTGCGGACGACGGTGAACTGGGCGCGGTCGACGTCGACCTTCGTGACGGAGCCGGCCGCGAGCCGAACCTCGGCGTCCTTGAGCGTCGCGCGCGCGACGACGAGGCTCGAACGCCGCGCCTCGACGAGCTCGTCGGTGCCGGCCGCGGCGAGAAATGCCTCGCCGACGTTGACGAGCAGCCCCGCCTCCTGAGCCTCGAAGGTGGCCTCCGCGGCGGCGACGTTCGCGTTGACGGACTTGAGGCCGGCCCAGGCGGACGGCGCGATGAGCGGGGTCGTCCCGTTGACGGTGCCGTCCCACTGGTCGAGCGGCTGGAGCAGAAACGGCTTCGGCCCGAAAGCGCCGGCCGGGAACTCCACCTTGACGTAGTTGCGCGTGTACTTCCCCTGCGCGCTGATCGTGGGCAGCAGCGACGACCACGCCGTCTCGGTGGCCGTCTGCGCCGCGGCGAGCTGGGCGCGGTCGACCTTGATGTTGCGGTTGTTCTTCCGCGCCATCCCGATGGCCTGCTCGAACGACAGCAGCGGCAGGTCGCTTCCTTCCGTCGATCCCGTCGGCAGCTCGGTGGCCGTCGGCGCGCTGGGCGTCGCGACCGGAGCGGTCTGGACCTGCGGGGCAGGCATGTCCTGCGCCCGCGCGAGGCCGGGAGCGCCGAGCGCGGCGAAGCCTACGAACGCGGCGAGCTTCTTCACGACGAGGCCTCCATGTCGCGGCCGTGACCGTGGAGGGTCGAGCGGTGGTGTCCGTCGCCGTTCGAGACGGTGACTTGCGGTGGCCCCATGATTTCGCTGGCGCCGGTTTCGGAGTCGGGACGAGGCTTGATGCGCAAGAGTTTTTTCCATTTGACCGAGAGGTCGTCGAAGAGTGAGTACGCGATGGGTGTGGCGAGGAGGGTGAGGAGGAGGGAGAGGATCTGACCGCCGACGACCGGGCCGGCCGTGGCGCGGTTGAACTCGGCGCCGATGCCCTTGGAGGTCACGAGCGGCGCCATGCCGGCGACGAAGGCGAGGGTCGTCATCAAGATGGGGCGCAGACGGTCGCGGTTACCGTGGAGGATGGCGTCGCGCCGGCTCAGGCCCTCGGCGCGCAGCTGGTTGATGTGGTCGATCTGGAGGATGGAGTTCTTCTTCACGACGCCGAAGAGCACGAGGATGCCGAGCATCGTGAAGATGTCGAGCGCCTGCCCGAAGACGAGCAGCGACACGAGCGCGAAGGGTACCGTGAGCGGCAGCGCGAGCAAGATCGTGATGGGGTGCAGCCACGACTCGAACTGCGCCGCGAGGATGAGGTACATGAAGATGAACGCCAGGCCGAAGGCGATGAGGAAGTTCTGGCCCGTGCGCTTGATCTCCTTCGACTGGCCGAAGGGCGCGAAGCGGTACTCGGGCGGCAGGTGCATGTCGGTGACGATCTTCTGGAGCGCGTCGCCCACCTCGTTGGCGCCGACGCCCGGCTTCGTGTTGGCGAAGAACGTCACCTGCCGCTGGCGCGCGATGCGGTCGATCTTCGAGGGGCTGGCGTCGCGCTTGAGGTCGACGACGTCGAGGAGCGGCACCGTGCCCACCTTCGACGACGGCACCGTGAGGAGCGACAGCGCCTCCGGGCTGTTGCGGAACTGGTCGTCCGCGCGCACAAGGATGTCGTACTCGCGGCCGTTCTCCTCGTAGCGCGAGACCTTGAGGCCGCCCACGAGGATCTGCCCGGCGCTCGAGACGTCGAGGACGTTGACGCCGAGGTCGGCCGCCTTGCGCCGGTTCACGACGGCGACGACCTCCGGGTTGCCCGTGATCATCGACGTGTCGACGTCGACGGCGCCGGGAACGTCCCTGAGCTTCTTCGAGATCGCGTCGGCGTAGTCACCGAGCTTCTTCAAATCCGGCCCCGCGAGGGTGTACTGCACCGTGGCCGTGCTGAAGGCGCCGCCGCCGAAGGCCGCGACGGCGAGCACCGATACTCGGTAACTCGTGGGCAGCTTCGAGACGATCTCCTTGCGCGCCTTGTCCTGCAGCTGATCCTGCGTGAGCTTGCGCTGACTGGGCGGCACGAGGCGCACGAAGATCGACGCGAGGTTCGCCGTCTTCGTCGCGTTGTCGCCGATGGTGACGTTCGTGGCCGTGACCTCGGGCCACTCGCGCACCTCGCGCGCGATGCGCTCGGCCGTGAGGTTCGTGGCCGCGAGGCTCGTGCCTTCGGGCGTGCGCACGCTGATCTCGAACTGGGCCTCGTCGTTCTTGGGGATGAAGCCCTTCGGCACCTTCTTGACGAGCGGCACGCACGAGCCGAGCGCCGCGAACGACGCGACGACGACGATCCAGCGCCGGTCGACGACGAACGCCAGCACCTTCATGTAGACGTGCTCGATGGGCCGGTAGAAGAGGTCGACGAGGCGCTCCATGGCGCCCTTCTTGTGCTCGCCCTCCGGCCGCAGGCGCAGCCAGCGCGACGCGAGCATGGGCGTCAGCGTGAAGCTCACGAACAGCGAGATGGCGATCGAGGCGCCCATGGTGAGGCCGAAGCTGCGCAGGAAGCGCCCCGGGATGCTGTTCATGAAGCCGACGGGCAGGAAGACGGCCAGCAGCGACAGCGTCGTCGCGAGGACGGCGAGGCCGATCTCCTTGGTGGCGTAGATCGCGGCCGGCATGGGCCGCACGCGCTTCTCCTCGACGAACCGTACGATGTTCTCGAGCACGACGATGGCGTCGTCGATGACGATTCCGACGGCGAGGGCGAGGGCGAGCAGCGTGATGACGTTGAGCGTGAAGCCCATGAGCCACATCGCCATGAACGTGCCGATGATCGACGTCGGGATGGCGAGGGCCGCGATGATCGTGCTGCGGAAGTTGCCGAGGAAGATGAGCACGACCAGCGACGCGAGGATCGCGCCCAGCACGAGGTGCTCGCGGACGGCGTCGACGCTCGTGCGCGTGCTCTCCGTGTTGTCGCGGATGACCTGCAGCTTCGTGCCCGCCGGCAGCGTCGGCTCGAGCTCCTTCATGCGCGCGCGGAGCGCGTCGACGACGGCGACGCTGTTCTCGCCCGACTGCTTGCGGATCGAGAGGACGACCGCCTCCTTGCCGTTGATGGCGGCGGCCGTCTCGGCCTCCTCCTCGCCGTCGACGACGGTGGCGACGTCGCGCACGAGGATGGGGTGGTTGTCGACGTTGCGGATGATGACGTCGCCCACGCCCGCGACGTTCTGGATGCGCCCGCGCACGCGGAAGGTGAGGCGCTGCGGCCCCGTCTCGATGGCGCCGCCCGGGACGGTGACGTTCTGCGAGATGATGGCGCGCTGGATCTCGCCCGCCGAGATGCCGGCGGCGCGCATCTTCACGGGGTCGACGAAGACCTGCACCTGGCGCTTGCGGCCGCCGACGATCGTGACCTGACCGACGCCCTGGATGCTCTCGAGCGCCTGCCGGATCTCGTGGTCGGCGAGCTCGGTGAGCTCACGGTTGGGGAGCTTCGACGAGATCGAGATGAAGAGGACGGGCGCCGCGTCGGGATCGAGCTTGCTGATGACGGGCGGCTTCGTGCCCTCGGGCAGGTCGGGCAGCACGAGGCTGACGTGGTCGCGCACGTCCTGCGCGGCGATGTTGACGTCCTTGTCGAGCGTGAAGGTCACGAAGACCTGCGAGACGCCCTCCGTCGAGGTGGAGCGCAGCTCCTCGATGCCGCCGAGCGTGTTGACGGCCTCCTCGATCTTGTCGGTGAGCTCGGTCTCGACCTCCTCGGGCGCCGCGCCCGGCAGCGTCGTGATGATCGAGATGATGGGGAAGTCGACGTTCGGGAAGCGATCGACGTTGAGCTTGGTGTAGCCGAGGAACCCGACGACGACGATCGTCAGGATCATCACCGTCGCGAAGACGGGTCGCCTTACGGATATCGATGCGAGCCACTGCATGGCGCCCTCACTGCACCTTCGCGCCGTCGCGCATCTCGGCCGTGACGTCGACGACCACCCGGTCGCCCGCTTTGATGCCGTTCACGACGGGCACGAGCCCGGCGCGCGTCTCGTCGACCTGGACGAGGTGATCCTCGAGCCGGCCCTCCGCCACCGTGAAGACGTGGCGCAGGTTGCCGTCGGCGCGCACCGCTGAGGCAGGCACGGCGGGCAGCGTCTGCTCGCCGAGGGCGATCTTGGCCGTCACGAACATACCCGGCCGCAGGTCGTGCCCCTGGTTCTCGATGGCCGCCTCGACGATCGCGTCGCGCGATTGCGCGCGCACCGACGGGCCGATGTAGCGGATCTTGCCGCGGTAGGCCGGCCCGTTGTCGTTGGACGCCGTGTGGAAGTCGACCACCATGCCCTGCTTGATCGACACGACGTCGCCCTCGGGCACGGTGAGCTCGACGCGGAGCGCGTCGACGTCGACCAGCGAGACCACCGGCGAGGCGGCCTGCACGTACTCGCCCGCCGTCACGAAGCGCTCGATGACCATGCCGGAGAAGGGCGCCTTGATCTCGGTGTCGCGCAGCGCCTCGGCCGTCAGCGACTTGCGCGCCTCGGCGGCGGAGACCGACCACTTCGTCGACTCGCACGCCGTGTGCGCCTTGTCGTAGTCGGCCTTCGAGATGGCGCCCTTCGCGAGCATCTGCTCGGTGCGCGCGCAGTCGAGCTTGGCCTGCGCCTCCTGCGCCTTCGCGGACTCGGCCTGCGCGGCCGCCTCCTGCGCCTGCGCGCCCACGGCACGCGAATCGAGCTTCGCGAGGACGGCGCCCTTGCGCACGACCGAGCCGCGCTCGACGTACGTCGCGACCACCTTCCCCGCGGCGCCCGCCGCGACCTTCGCCTCCTGCGAACCGATGAGCGACCCCGACAGCACGAGCGTGCGCGGGACCTTCAGCGCCTGCGCCTCCGTCTGCTTGACGGGGATCGGCGGGGCGGCCTCGGGCTTCGGATCGCGCGCGGCCTCGGCCTCAGAGCGGTGGCAGCCCGCCGCCAGCGGCAGCGCGGCGACCATGAAGGTCAAGGAGAGCAGGGGAAAACGAAGGGATTTCATGACGGCCTCTCTGACAGGGACGGTGTGGTGGGTGCCTCTTGGGTGAGAGTGACTATATTGATATCCGACAAAGATTGAAGTTGTAAATTATTAAGTAGTGTGAAAGTGTAGAATCCAGAAGTTCGGGAGGCACGTTCAAACGCGATGGAAGCCAAGGTCAAGCCGGGCCGCATGGGGATGCCGAAGAGGCTGTCGGGTGACGACTGCTGGCCGGTGATGATCGAGTTTCTCCTCAGTCAGAAGGCGTGGTGGGTGGCGGTGTGCGCCGAGTTTGACCTGACGCCGATGCAAGGGCACGCGGTCCGCGTCCTCGATCCCGACCGGCCCCTGGCGATGAGCACCCTCGCGCAGGAGCTCGTCTGCGACGCCTCGAACGTCACTGGGATCGTCGACAAGCTCGAGTCGCGGGGGCTCATCGCCCGCCAGGGCGCCGAGGGCGATCGCCGCATCAAGATGCTCGTCGTCACCGAAAAGGGACGCCAGCTCCGCGACCAGCTCTGGGCCCGTACGATGGAGCCCCCGCGCGCGGTGACGGCGCTACCCGAAGAGACGCGCCGGCGCCTCGCCGAGGCCTTGCGCGCCGTCGTCGACGAACGGCTCGCCGAGACGGCGGACGGGCGTTAGTTTTTCCACGTGCGACGAGTTCTCTATCTCGCCCGCCATGGCGAGACGTCGTGGAACCGTGAAGGCCGCTGGCAGGGCCACACCGACATCGAGCTGAACGAGGTCGGGCACGGTCAAGCGCGCGCCCTCGGGGAGCTGCTGCGCGGGCGCGACATCGCGCGCATCCATTCGAGCGATCTCGCGCGGGCGCGGCAGACCGCCGAGGCGGCCGCCGCCATCCTGGGCGTCACCGAGCTCGTCATCGACAAGGAGCTGCGCGAGCGCTCGTTCGGCATCTTCGAGGGTCTGACGCGCAGCGAGTGCGAGCGTCGGCACCCCGAGCTCTGGACGAGCTACAGGGCCGACCCGCGGCGCGTGCCGCCGGGCGCCGAGTCGCAGGAGGCGCTCGCGGACCGCATGCACGCCGCGATGAGCCGCGCCCTCGCGCGCCGCCACGAGCGCGACGACGCGGCCGTGCTCGTCGTCAGCCACGGCGGCTCGATCCGCGCGCTGCTCGCGCGCGTGACGGGCGAGATGCCGCCGCCGCTCGAGAACGTCGCGGTGTTCCGCGTCGTCTCGACGCCCGACGGGATCGCCGAGGTCAAGCTCTTGACGTAGAGACGGGCGCGCGCCGAGACTCGCGGGCATGAAGCTCACCCGCGTGCTCGACCACGCCGACGCCACGAAGCTCTGCCGCGGCATCGTCGCCGCCGCCGCCGACGACGGCGGCCTGCCCGTCACCGTGGGCGTCGCGGGCGCCGACGGCGTGCTCCTCGCGCTCGAGCGCATGGACGGCGCGCCCGCGCTCGGCGTCAACGTCATCGTCGCCAAGCTGCACACGGCGATCGTGGGCCTCAAGGACACGATCGAGCGCCAGGGCAAGGGCATCGACCCCTCCGACTACAACGACCCGCGCATCACCACCTTCGGCGGCGGCGTTCTGCTGCGCCACGACGGCCACGTCTTCGGCGCGATCGCCGTCAGCGGCCGCAAGCCCGAGGACGATCATCGCCTCGCGGACGAAGCGCGCCGGTCGATCTAATTCGGGACCCTCACAGGGTCCCGCACCCCCGACGCTCGCTCCGCGCGGCGAAGCCGCGCTGCGCTCGGGTGCGATTTCTAGCCGGCGGCGGCCGTGGGCGCGTCTGCGGCGGTGGCCGCGGCCTTGCGGGCGGCCTCGAACTTGTGGCGCTCCTCGAGGTAGAGGAAGTCGGGCGCGACCATGGCGACGAGCTTCTCGGCGCGGCGGAAGAAGCGTGCGCGCGCGAGCAGCGGGTTCAGCATGCCGTGCGTGATGCAGTAGTACGTCTCGAAGGGCGCCGTGTGGTGC